>Ga0302178_10000867_pt1 | contig 26381 bp, 26 predicted proteins | sample I_Palsa_E1_3_FD_198790 | JGI IMG/M metagenome (GOLD analysis project Ga0302178, IMG submission 198790) | Peat permafrost microbial communities from Stordalen Mire near Abisko, Sweden - I_Palsa_E1_3 | ecosystem: Environmental > Terrestrial > Soil > Palsa > Peat permafrost | place: Sweden... | reverse complement strand
GATGGGTGTGCACGTGATAGTCACCCTTGGCGTCCCGCACGATCACCGCGATCGCATCAGGCTCGATGATCAGGTCCTTGGCCAGCTGCCGCGCCTCATCGGCAGCCGCCTCGGCGGTGGTCTCGTCCGGATACCCGATCGCGATCAGGTCAGACATAACATCCTCTTTCTTTTATCCCAGTAATACCACCGCCAGTCCACCAGCCTCAGCAGCGCCCCGCCCCACCCGCCGCGGGTGATCTCAGCCCGCCAGACAGCCCGAACATCAGTACGGTAGCCCGCAGAATTAATAATTAAGACAGATTTGTCTGATTCCGATCATTTCTGTACAATTATGTCCATTACGGGGACGGGAAGATTTCGATAAGGTGTTGGTCTCTAGCCTCCTGTACGGTCAAAGAGATCGGGGAAACCTTAAGAGGTGAGTGAGGCAGGCTTGCCAGGAAAGCGCGGTCTGCGGGCGGTGTCCGTTCCGAGAACCAGCGCACTCCACGGCGTGCCGATAGGGGCCAAGCTCCATGCTCCAAGATTGCACGAGGAGTGGGTGGAGCGGCGGGAGCTCATCAGCGTTCTGGCTGGTACTGCCGTTAAACTCGTTCTCATTGAGGCTCCTGCGGGCTTCGGCAAGACCACTCTCGCGGCGCAATGGCGGGTCAGTACATCGGAAGACCGGCCGTTCGCTTGGGTTTCCCTCGACCGCGGTGACGATGACCCCGGCAGGCTGTGGTGGTATGTCGTGCTCGCATTGCAGCAAGCCTGCCCTGGATTGGGCGGCGATGAGGTCCGCCGGGCGCTTCGGGCCCCGATCCCTGACGTTACCGGCGAGGTAATACCGCTCCTCGTGAACGAGATGGCTGCGCTTGGCGCACCAGTTGTCCTGGTCCTTGACGACTACCACGTGATTAAGGAACGCAGCTGCCACGAACAGATCGCTTTCCTGCTGCTCAATCTCCCGTCTTCCGCCGAGATCGTGCTCATCACGCGAACTGATCCGCCGCTCCCGCTAGCCCGGGAGCGTGCGGCCGGTGAGATGGTCGAGATCCGGATGCGCGAGCTGCGCTTCACGTCGCCGGAGGCGGCGGCGCTTGTCCGCAATGTTTCCGGCCTTGAGCTTGCCGAGCCCGATCTGGCTGTTCTCCTCGAGCGCACCGAAGGATGGCCGGCCGGGCTGTATCTCGCGGCGCTCTCCCTTCGCGGTCACCCCGCCCCGGGCGCCTTCGTTCGCCAGTTCACTGGCGACAACCGGTTCATCGTCGACTTCCTGGCCGAGGAGGTACTCAGTCGCCAGCCGGGCCACATCCGGCAGTTCCTGGCCCGGACGGCCATTCTCGACCGGTTCTGTGCGCCGCTGTGTGACGCAGTGGCCGGGTCCGCCAACGCCGCAGAGATCATTGACGTCCTCGAGCGCGAGAACCTCTTCCTCGTGCCTCTTGACGACAACCGCGAGTGGTACCGCTATCACCATCTCTTCGCGCAGGTGCTCCGCGGTGAACTCACCAGGACTGAGCCGGACATCGTCCCGGCCTTGCACGAGCGGGCGAGTGCCTGGCATCGGCTGTCCGGATCGACGGACGAGGCGATCAGCCACGCCCTTGCCGCTGGTGACATCGCCGGGGCGGTCGACCTCATTGCGCACCATTGGCCCGGCTATGTGGCTTCAGGCCGGGCGGCGACGGTTCTTCGCTGGATACGCTCCCTCGGTGCTGACCAGATTGCCGCCCAGCCATTGGCAGCGCACAGCGCAGCGTGGGTCGCCGCCTTGTCCGGCGAGCGGGAGTCCGTGCGGCGCTGGGTCCCCATCATCACGGCCGGAGAGCATAACGGTCCTCTTCCTGATGGCATGCGGTCGCTGGAGTCCTCCGCCGCGCTGCTCGGCAGCGTCTTCGGATTCGACGGCATCCGGGCGATGCGAGAATCAGCAGCCAGGGCCGTTGAGCTGGAACCCGACCCCATGTCCCCCTGGTACCCGCTGGCGCGATCAGCGCTCGGCTTCAGCCTGTTCCTCTCCGGAGAGCCTGGGGCGCAGGAGGTGTTCGAGAAGGCAGTTGTGAGCGGGGCATCCGTACCGCTGGTGCGCCTAGCGGCTCTTTCCGTCGCCTCGCTCGTGGCGTCTGGGGAGGGCAGGCTCGCCCAAGCGAGGGAGCTTGCGAGCGCCGCCCGGCGCGTCGTGGACGACGGCGATCTCAGCCGTGCTCCGCAGAGTGCCCTCGCCTACGCGGCCACCGGCGCGGTTCACGCGCTGGAGGGGCGGCGGGTAGAGGCTCGCACCGAGTTCAGGCGTGCGCTGCGGTCACGTGAGGGGTGGCCTGGGCTCAGCCCGTGGCCCACTTTGGAAACCCTGCTCCAGTTCACGCCAGTGCTGCTCGAGATGGGAGACCGTGCTGAAGCGGTCGCGCTTCTGGACGAAGCCAGGAACATACTGACCTCGCTGCCTGACGGAGCGGAGGCTCAGCTGGCCCGGCTGGAGCAGCTTGAACGACGGATCTCGCCCAGAGGGCCGCGGGAGGTTTCACTTGCGGATGCGCTGACCGAACGCGAGGCGGCGGTGCTGCGCCTGCTCGGCGGGTCGCTCTCGGTCCGGGAGATCGGTCAGGAACTGCGCCTATCACCGAACACGATCAAGACCCATATCCGGGCGATCTACCGTAAGCTTGACGTCTCCACACGGCGCGCGGCCGTCGAGAAGGGCCGCGAGAGCGGCATCCCGTAACACCTCCGGCCGGGTAGATATCCGACGTCATTCGGTGGACAGAACGGACTCAAGCACGGCGACCTCAGATCAGCTTGAGTTCCCTGGCGCGCCGGACCGCCTCGCCGCGGCGAGCCGCCGACAGCTTGCGGTAAATGCTCCTGAGATGGGTCTTCACAGTGTTCACCGAGATGTACATCTCGGTGCTGATCTCGGCCGTGCTGAGCATGCCCGACAACAGACGCAGCACCTCGCGCTCGCGCTCGCTCAGCGGCTCGACGATTATCGGCGCGGACTCGCCCGTGTCGGGCCGGCGGGCCGGGAGCCTGCTCGTGGTCACTTGGCTTGGCTCCAGTAGGTCCTGGTAGGCGCGCGCAAGCTCGGGATCGCGCCGTAGCACTGGGTGGATCCAGGTGCGCTCCATGGCGAAGGCCAGCCGGAGCCGCTCAGGTTTGCCCAGCTGCAGCGCCCGCTCGAGTGACCGGCGGCCCCGGACCCCATCGCCATCACCGTAGCTTAGCCGGGCATCGACCAGCCATCCCTCCAGCCGGACCTGCTCCGGCGGCTCATCCGGACCGGACACCCCGGCGGCCAGGGCCCGCCCGGCAGCTTGATGATCACCGCCGGCCAGCCAGGCCTGCGCAAGCGCCACGGCCGCGTCGAAAGCGGATTGCGGCTCGGCGCGTTCGGCCACGTCCACAGCGGACTCGATGTCTCCCGCCGCAGCGCAAACCCGTGACTCGATGAGCATCAGCCTATGTTCCAGCCAGCGCGGGGGGGACCAGCCCTGTCGTGCGCGACTGACCATGCCCGACGCGGCGGCGGTATTGCCTTCGGCCAGCTGGCAGCGCGCAGTGACCAGGCAGGCGATGGCGCCTATCAGCCTGTCAGGAGCGATCCGCAGAGCGCCGTCCGCCAGTTTGAGCTGACCATGGGCCTGCCGTAGTTCGTTGCGCTCCAGATGTACGTAGGCCAAGGCGACACTCGCGGCCGGGCTGGTGAACTCGGCCAGCCCGTGGCTTCGGTTCTCGGCGGCTCTCGCTGCGCGGTCGGCTAGGTCAGCTACGTGGCTCAGCCGTCCGCGCAGAGCCTCCACCAGGGCGAGATATCCCAGGCACTCACCCCGCTCGTACGTGCCACCAGAACCGGACGCCTGGGCGATGGCCGAATCGAAGGTGGCGGTCGCCTGATCGAGGTCGCCCGACCAGAGTTCGACCGTTCCGCGGCCGAATTCCACCTGGGTGTGAATCTCAGGCTGCCGGGCGCGATGGCTTCCGAGGATCTCCTTCAGCAGGGTCCCGGCTCTGGCCGCCGCAGCTACGGCCGTATCGAGATCTCCGATACGGCGGGAAACGGCCAGCCTGAGCTGCGCGGCGGCTAGCCGGGCCGGGATTTCGTCGGCAGCGGGAAGGCGCTCGAGGATGCCCTCTGCTGCGTCGAGCGGTGCACTGCCCAGGACGCCGTCGGCGCCGGACAGCTCAAGCGCGGCCTGCACGAGCAAGGGATGCGCTTGCGTCCAGGCGGGAGAAACGGGCATGCGCCGGAACCTCTCGGCCAGCGACCGGTTGCCCCGCGGTTCGATGAGCTGGCCGATCGCGAGCTCATCGAGAGCTATCCGGGCCGCGAACGGCCAGTCACCGGACTCCCCGGCATGCCGCACGGCTTCGCTGAGCGAGCCGTTCCGCTGGTACCACTGAGCAGCTCGCCGATTGAGCTCGGATACCTGGCCCGGGCACTCGCGCCGCAGTTTCAGGCGCAACACGGCGGCGAACAGCGAGTGGTAACGGTACCACCCGTGCCCGACCGGGCGGACGAACGCATTCGCCTGCGCCAGCGCCGGCAGTACGTCCGTCGCTTGTTCATCATCGTTGAGCTCGCGGGCGAGGTCTGCGCATACCTGGTTCAAGATGCTCGTCCGCAGGAGAAAGTCCCTGATGGAGGCGGGCTGGGCGTTCAGAACCTCGTCCATCAGGTAACTGGTGACAGCCCCGTCCTCGGCATCGAATTCCTTGGCGAATTGCTCAGGGTCGGGGTGACCGTCCAGCGATATCGCGGCTAGGCGGACTCCCGCCGCCCAGCCCTCAGTCCGCCCGACGATGCGCTCCAGCCCGTCCGACGACAGCGTGATGCCCTGCCGGGCCATGACCAACGCGGATTCGGGAACGCTGAAGGCAAGGTCGTCTGCGCAGATCTCGGTCAGCTCTCCGGTGAGCCGGTACCGATGCAGGGGCAGCAGCGGGTCCATCCGCGATGACACCACCAGACGCAGCCCCGGAGTCGCATTCCTCAGCAGGTAAGCCAGGCCACTCAGCGTGTCCTGTTCGGTCACCAGATGAAGATCATCCAGGACCATGACTACCGGCGGGTCCTGCGCCGCCAGCACCGATGCGAGCCGAAGCAGGAATAGATGGTCGGCTGTCCCGCGGCCTGCGGCCTGCGGAACCCGGGGGATGGCGATGCCGGAGCGCCGCAATGCCGCCACGACATAGGACCAGAAGACCTTCGGCCGGTTGTCGTAGTCATCAAGGGTGACCCAGACCACGGTCGCGGGATCGGAGCGGGCTGCGGCCCACAAGGCAATGGCCATGGACTTGCCGGAGCCAGGAGGCCCGGTGACCATGGTCAGCGGACCCCCCACGCCCTTCGCGAGGAGCCTATCGATCTGCGGCCGACGAACTGCCCAGCCTGGCACCCGAGGCACCGTAATCTTGGAAATCAGGACAGGATCACCAGCGCCCGTCACCGGTTCCTTCGAGCTGGCGGCCACGGGGGCGGACATGCCGGAGGTCATTCGAATACCCCCTGTTTTGGCCGGTTCGATGGCGACCGGACAAATTAACCCCGCGTGCGCGGCCGCGCGACGGGCTGGCTCGTCATTGTCGAGATCATCCTGTCCACCATTTCTCACCAAATGAGGGTGACCTGTCATCACCCTGGCCCAAATCTCACCCGGGTGATGGATTCACCCGTGCCGCATGGTGCGCCGCAGGCCCCGGGCCCGGGGACGTGGGATCTGGCGGCGGGCCGCGCCGGACATCATCCGCCTAGGGTGAGGCGAGTCCAGGCCGGGCCGGACAGGCTGGACGCGGCGCGCCGAGAAGATACAGCGATATGACCCGCAGCTTTTGAAAACGGCGCTGTACCGCGGGCACAGCGGAGGTGACGGCGACGTGAGCTTGTCTGATGCAGGCGGTAAGCCGCAGCCGACCGACGCGGACGGCGGGGGCGACGGGGGCGACGAAGGCGACGCGCATGAAGCGCTCACCGCGGATGAGCGAGCCGAGCTGGAACGCCTCCGAGCCGAGACGGCCGAGCTTCACAGTCAGGGGACTGGCGCGACTCGCCGACGGCATTTCAGCTGGCGGACCCCCGTTGCCGTTGTGCTCATCTTTCTCGGCTGCCTGCTCGCTCCGGAAGCAGTTCTCGGCGTCTGGGCGTCCAACCAGGTTTCCGATACCGGCCGGTACGTCGCGAACGTGGAGCCGCTGATCCACGACCCGGCGATCCAGAACGCCCTGACCGACAAGATCACGATCCAGATAACTAACCGCCTCAACGTCACCGGAGTAATCAATCAGGCCACCGCTCAGCTCAACAACAAGGGGCTGACCCGGATCAGTTCACTGCTCAAGACATTCGGCCCGCAGATCGCCAGCTCGGTAACCGGCTACATACACAGCGCAGTGCACTCGATTGTATCCAGCCAGGCCTTCGCCACCGCCTGGGTCCAGGTCAATACCGTCGCGCACGGGCAGATAGTGAAGGTGCTCTCCGGGCAGGGCAACTCGTCGATCAGCGTTAGTAATGGCCAGATCGTTATCGGCCTTGGCCCTTTCATCGACATTGTCAAGCAGGACCTGGTCGCGCGCGGGTTCACGCTGGCGAACAGCATCCCGGCGATCAACCCGACCTTTACGCTGTTTACCTCGCGGGACCTCGCGAAGGCTCAGACCGGCTACCGGCTGCTCAACGACTTCAAGATCGTCTCGCCCATACTTGTGCTGCTCCTCATCGGTGCCGGGGTGTACGTCGCGCGGAACCACCGACGCGCCCTGATCGGAGCCGGGCTCGGCTTCGCCTTCTCCATGCTGTTCCTCGGCGTCGACTTGCAGATCTTCCGTAGCATCTACCTCAACAGCGTCCCCAGCAGTGTGCTGCCCAGTGATGCCGCTGCCGCCCTATTCGACACGTTTGTTCGCTTCATCAAGGACGGGCTCCGTGCCCTGCTGGTGCTCGGGCTAGTTGTCGCCGCCGCGGCGTTCCTCACGGGACCCTCTAAGACGGCGGTCGGGACCCGCTCGGCGTTCAGGTCGGGGCTGGGCTGGCTCAGCGACCGTTCCGGGATGTCCACCGGCCCGGTAGGGCAGTGGACGTACACGCACCGCAAGGGCCTCCGGATAGGAGCGGTGGCACTCGCGGCCCTGATATTCGTCTTCTGGGGTCAGCCCACTGCGGCAGTCGTCATCGTGATCGTCGTATTGCTGCTTGTTGTTCTGGGGCTGATCGAGCTGATCGGCCGGCCGGCCGTGCGGCCGCAGACTGCGAGTCAACCGTGAAAGCGGCCCAGCCGAACAGCGTGATACCCCTGCCGCGCTTCCTGCGCCGGTAACCTGAGCCCGGTGCTATGGCAGGCGGCTGGGCTGGCACTCCTGTCAGCGCTGTCCCCGACCGCGCTGCTGATCGCCGCGGTCTACCTCGGGTCCGCAAGGCCCGGGCTGACCAGCTTGTTCTACCTGGCCGGCGCGGTGCTCATGAGCGTCGTCATGGGAGTCGTCGTACTTTTCGCGCTGCGCAGCGCCGGCCTGAACCATCCTGACCAGCACGAGGCTCGTTACGGTCTTCGGCTTGGCCTCGGTATCTTGTTCTTCGCGGCCGGCACCTTTGTTGCGCTCCGCAAGCCCCGGTCGCGCGATCCCGCGAAGGCGCAGCATGGCCTGGTGTCCAGGATGGTCGCCGATCCGGCTCCGCTGAGCGCCTTCGGCGTCGGCCTGCTGGTGTTCGCGCCTGGCGTCACGTTCATAGCCGCACTGCAGGTGATCGCGACGGCACGAGCCGGCCCCGAAACCACCACCCTGGCCGTGATTGTCGTCGTCGTCATCAATGTTCTGCTTGTATGGCTGCCGATTGCGCTCCACCTGGTGGCCCCGAAGTTGACCGAGAAGCGCCTGAAGGCCTTTAACGGCTGGCTGCTTGCGAACGGCAGGACCGTGCTGGCCGGGGTACTGGTAGTGGCCGGAGGGATCATGATCTTCGACGGCATTTACGGGCTCGTCACCGGAGGATGACACGGGTCCGGGCGGGCGGGTCGCCCGTACCGGATGATTCCCTGGCCCGGTCACTGGAGGTACACCGGTGCCGTGGCTCCGCGCGACCGGCTGTGGTCGGCAGGAAAGCGCATGACCGACCCGGTGGAATCGCTGGCCCAGCGGGTTGCTGAGCGTGTGGTCGAGATCGTGGTAGACGCACTGGATGTCAATGCTCTGGTGCGGCGGGTGGACCTGAACGCCGTACTCGGCCAGCTCGACATCAACGAAATCCTGACGAGAGTGGACGTGAACGCGCTGCTGAACCGGGTGGACGTTGATGCGCTGCTGGGCCGAGTGGACGTGAACGCACTGCTGAACCGCGCGGACGTCGAGGAGGTAATGCGGCGCGTGGATGTAGGCGCTCTGCTTGATCGTGTCGATGTCAACGAGCTGGTGCAGCGTATCGATATCGACGTGCTTATCGGTGAGACTGATCTGGGCGCCATTATCGCTAGGTCGTCCGGCGGGGCGGCCAGCGAGGCTCTGGACGCGGCGCGCAGCCAGGCTGTCGGCCTTGATCAGTTCATCGACCGTTGGGTGGGTCGGCTGCTCCGGCGCAGGCATCCCGGACCGTTGGCGCCGACCGCCCTGCTGGCGGCCCGGGCAGAGCCGTGATCGCCCGCCCGCCCGCCGCCGGCTGGGTGAGCTCGCAGGGCCGTTACGCCGGCGCGGCATCACGGTTTACCGCGTATGTCATTGACCTAGCGGTCAGCGCGGGCCTGTTCGCCCTCGGCTTGGCCGGCACTTCTCTGGTGGCGCAGGTCGTGACCGGCCATCCGGTCAGCTGGAGCAGGACGAACATCATCGTCGCCGTCATTTTCGTGGCCTGGGAGTTCTTCTACTTCGGGTACTCCTGGGCGGTGAGCGGCAGGACCTTCGGCATGGCGGTGCTTGGCGTGCTGGTTGTCCGCGCCGATGGCCGGGCCGCCGACCCGTGGCGCGGCGCGGTGCGGGCGCTGGTGTTCCCGCTCAGCTTCCTGCTGTTCGGCTTGGGGTTTCTTGGCATCCTCGTGCAGCGCGAGCACCGCGCCTTGCATGATCTCATCGCGGGCACCGCGGTCGTCTATGCCTGGGACGCGCGGGCGGCCCGGCTCCGGTTCCTCGCCCGCCAGGCCGACATCGGAGCAGCGGGCAGCTCGGGGCTTGCTCCGCGCGGACCGGAGCCCTGACACCATCCGCTGCGGGTGAAGCGGCGCGCCCCAGCTCCTGCGAGGGTTACCGGTAGTGCGGTTGCCTTCAGCAACTAATCGCCGGAGCGACTGAAAGGACCCTGATTATGAATGCGCTCACCAATGTGGATGTCGACGAGGCCACGAGGACCGCGCTGGCCGAGCTGGCCCTCGGCGACCCTGCGCTCCTAGGCGAGGGCCTGGAACTGCGGGCCGAACTGCAGCGCAGGAGCGGCCTGGATCCGCGCAGTTTCGCGCTAGTGAAGATCGCCGCCCTGATGGCGCTGGACGCTCCTCCAGCCTCTTACCTGTGGCAGGTGAGTAACGCGCTGGAGGCCGGCGCCACCCCGCAAGACCTCATCGGCGTCCTGCTGGCCGTCACGCCGCAGATCGGCGGCCCGAGAGCAGTAGCGGCCGCGCCAGAGCTGATGGTGGCCCTGGGCCTGTCCCTGCCGGACGGTGTGTAGGACCGTGACGGCTCAGCCAGATAGGAGGCAGTGATGTTCCGTAGACGACGCCCGCTGATGCGGGCGGCTGTGGTGGGCGGCGGCGCGTACGTCGCGGGCCGGAGCATGGGCCGAGCAGCGGAGCAGCGTAATCAGGCCGAAGACGATCAAAATCAGGCCATTGGCGACCTTCAGCAGCAGCAGCAGGCACCGCCCGCCAATTACCAGCAGGCACCTCCCGAGGCTCCAGCTACGTCGCCGATGGTCGACCAGCTGAACCAGCTCGCCGCGTTGCATCAGCAAGGCGTCCTGACCGACGACGAGTTCACCGCCGCTAAAGCCAAGCTATTCAGTACCTGACTCAGCTCTTAAGGCAGAAACAGGAGCGCCGATGGTTTCAGCCGACAACGACACCCGAACGTCACCCCTTCCGGCTCTCGCGACCTCGTGGCAGGCGACGCTCGTCGTCGGCACCCTGACACTGATCATCGGGCTAGTCGTGAGCTTCCATCCGACCGGCTCGTTGAACGTGGTCGCGGTGCTGCTCGGCATTCTCATGATCCTTTCGGGGATCTTCCACCTGATCCGGATGTTCGACTCAAAGGAAGTTCACCGGGTCTGGCTCGGTATCGCCGGCCTGATGTTCATCGTCGTCGGTGTCGTCCTGATCCGTCACCTGGACCTGAGCAGGGCGGCCATCGGCCTGGTCATCGGCATCACCTGGATAGTCCAGGGGCTTACCGCGCTGATTGGCGGTATCGCGGGAGACGTCCGCGAAGGACGGGCCTGGTGGATCACATTCGGCGTGATAAGCGTCATCGCGGGACTTGTGGTCGTCAGCGCTCCCGCCTCGTCCCTGAACGTCCTTGCCGTCCTGCTCGGTATCTGGTTCGTCATCATGGGCATTTTCGAGATCATCGGAGCACTGATGCTCCGGCACGAGCTTCGAGTCACGGTGATGTCACTCGCCTGACCGCTCATCCGCGACGGGCGATGTCCGTCTGGCTGGGCGCTGCCAGTCGTCATATCTACCCATCGGCACAAGGAGCTAGTGAAATGGGCGAGCCGTTCAAGGGCACGATCAACATCGACATCCGGGATTCAGTGCCGGACTGGGCACCGTTCGAGCCGCCCAAAGCTCCTGATGGTGCGGCCAGTGTTGTCTATATCGTGCTCGACGACGTCGGTTTCTCGGCCATGCGCTGCTACGGCGGCCCGATCGAGACGCCGAATATCGACCGGATCGCGAACGATGGGATCCGCTACACGCAGTGGCACACCACGGCGCTGTGCTCGCCGACCCGGTCGTGCCTGCTGACCGGCCGGAACCACACGCGCAACTCGATGGCGTGCATCACCGAGGCCGCGGTCGGGTTCCCGAATGCCAGCGGGACCATCCCGCCGGAAAACGGCATGGTCTCCGAGATCTTGGGCGAGCAGGGCTGGAACACCTACATCGTGGGCAAGTGGCACCTGTGTCCGACCGTCGAGATGAACATCGCCTCGACCCGGCGGAACTGGCCAACCGGCCGCGGGTTCGAGCGCTTCTACGGATTCCTGGGTGCCGAGACCAACCAGTGGTACCCCGACCTGGTGTACGACAACCACCCGGTTGACCAGCCGAAGCTTCCTGAACAGGGCTACCATCTCACCGAGGATCTGACCGACAAGGCGATCGAGTTCATCAAGGACGCCAAGACGGTCGCGCCGGACAAGCCGTTCTTCCTGTACTACGCGCCCGGCGCCGCCCACGCGCCGCACCATGTCTCGAAAGAATGGGCCGACAAGTTCAAGGGCCACTTCGACATGGGGTACGAGGCGATCCGGGAGCAGACGCTGGCCAGGCAGAAGGAAATGGGCATCGTCCCGGCCGAGACCGGGCTGCCGCCCGTCAATCCGATCGGCACGCCCGAGACCCGCACGGGGGCTGATGGCCAGCCGTTCCCGCCGCTCGATTTCACCCAGCCGTGGGACTCGCTGTCGGCGGAGGAGAAACGGCTGTTCTGCCGGATGGCCGAGGTGTACGCCGGGTTCCTGGCCCACGCCGATCATCACATCGGCCGGCTGCTGGACTACCTAGAGGAGTCCGGGCAGCGCGAGAACACCATGGTGATCCTGGTGTCGGACAACGGCGCCAGCGGCGAAGGCGGCCCAAACGGGTCGGTCAACGAGATGCTGTTCGCCAACGGCATTCCCGATGACATGCAGACGAACCTGGCCATGCTCGACGAGCTCGGCGGGACCCGGACATACAACCACTACCCCAACGGGTGGGCGATGGCGTTCAACACGCCGTTCAAGATGTGGAAGCGGTATGAGTTCAACGGCGGCACCGCTGACCCGTGCATTATCTCCTGGCCCTCGGCCACCGCCGATGCCACCGGCCGGGGCGAGTTGCGGCATCAGTACCATCATGCGATCGACATCGTGCCGACCATCTTGGAAACGCTTGGGGTGCAGAGTCCGTCGACGATCAGGGGCCATGTGCAGAGCCCCTTCGACGGGGTGAGCATGCGCTACAGCGTCGAGATGGCCTCGGCACCGTCGGCGCGCAAGACCCAGTTCTACTCGATGCTCGGCTCGCGGGGGATCTGGCATGACGGCTGGAAGGCCGTCACCACCCATCCCACGCTCAGCGGCTGGGGCCACTTCAACGACGACACCTGGGAGCTATACCACACCGACACCGACCGCGCCGAACTGCACGACTTGGCTGCCGAGCACCCGGACAAGGTCCGGGAGCTGGTCAACCTGTGGTTCGCCGAGGCCGGGGAGAACGCGGCGTTCCCGCTCGATGACCGGTCCGCGCTGGAGATCATCATGACACAGCGCCCGCAACTGGCCGCGCCTCAGAACAGGTACGTCTATTTCCCCGATACCGCCGAGGTGCCCGAGCAGCAGGCCGTCAACGTCCGTAACCGGTCCTACTCGATCGGTGCGCTGGTGGACATCCCCGCTCCGGGCGCGCAGGGCGTGCTGTTCGCGCACGGATCGCGGTTCGGCGGCCATGCCCTTTACGTGAAGGACAACCGGCTGCACTACGTCTACAACTTTGTCGGCATGATAGAGCAGAAGATCGACGGGACCCAGGACATCACCGCCGGGCAGAACCTGATCTTGTCGGCCTCGTTCGACAAGGACGGCGAGGATCCCCCCGGGGTCTCCACCGGGATCCTGTCCCTTTACCACGGCGACAAGAAGGTCGGCGAGGGCCGCATCAAGACCCAGCCTGGGCTGTTCTCACTTGCAGGTGAGGGCCTGTGCATAGGCCGCGACAGCGGCGAGGCTGTCACCAGCGATTACCCGAACCGAGCGCCGCATTACTTTACCGGCGGCACGATAAGGCGGGTCGTCGTCGACGTCAGCGGCGCCCCCTACGTCGACCTCGAGCGCGAAGCCCAGGCGATGCTCGCGCGCGAGTAGAGGCAGTGACTAAGTAGCCCCTTCCCCGGATGCCGTCTGCTCGGCTGTTTAACTGGCCCGGCAGGCCCGCGCCGACGCGGTCAGGGAGCCTGTTGGTCGGAGGGCCGGAGCAACCGGAGCGACACCTCGAAGAAGGCCAGACGTTCACGGGCCACCTCAGCCTGCTGTGCGCTGGCGCGCCCCGGAACACGCTCGGCGTCCATGGCGGAGCGGACCGCCTGCAGCGACGCGAGCACGTCCGCCACTGCGCCGCGGCTTTCCTCGTCTGGGGCGGCCTCACGCAACGCGTACAGCGTCTGCGTGAGGTCATCGGCGCGGCGCTGGATATCGGACCAGCGGGCGCCCGCATCGGCCGCGGCCAGTGCGCCCGGTGCCTCGGCCACGCTCATCGCGTCATGGAGAGCCGAGCCTTTGGCATACGCGTCGATGACACGAGACCGCCAGCTGGCCGCAGCCGCGGAGCGATGGCCGCCTGCGCGGACAATCCAAATGATCACGCCCACCAGGACTAGGGCGCCGAGCAGGAGCCACAGCCAGAGGAGGCCCGAACCCGAGCCGCTACCCGCGGCAGGAGAACCGCTTACCTGGGGGGTGGTCGACGCGGGGGTGGGGGCGCTGCTCGTCGCCGGGGGCTGACTGGTAGCTGTTGCCGTGATGCTTGGACTGGAGGCGATAACGCTCGGACTCGACGAGACGCTCACGCTCGGACTGGGCGATGAGCTCGTACTCTGCCCCGGTGAGGCGCTAGCGCTCCGGGAGGCCGAGATGCTGGCGATCGCACTCTTCACCGAACTCCCGCATCCCGCCACGATGCATCCGGCGATAAGGATCGCGGCCGAAAGCAGAAGGCCCCTAGTAAACCGCCGCATGCTAATCCTTCCTGGCTTCTATTCCTCAAACAGGCTGCTTGGCCGCACTAAAGCACGAGGGTCGGCACTGGCACTGGGCGTGTCCTGCGCGGCTGGAGTGGCCACCGTGGCCGGTGCTCTATTCCATGGCTGGTGGGTCAGCATGGCTGACGCACCGGAAGCCGAGGTGGCAGGTGGCGCTGTCTACGGTCTCCCCCTGGCGGGCTGCGGGCCGGTAGCGCAGGCAGTAGCTGGGCGCACACAGGTGCGAGCCGCCCTTGATCACCTTGCGCGGCAGGTGCGCGCCCGGCTCGCTGGCGATCGTGCTGCGCTCCGGCGAGTCCACCCGTGGGTTGCGCGGCGCGCAGCAGGCGTCGGCGGCCTCAGCCGGATGACGTGGCGTGAAGTAATCGCCGGTCCATTCCCAGACGTTGCCCGTCATGTCATAGAGCCCGTACCCGTTTGCGGGGAACGATCCCACCGGGGACGTCCCCTCATAACCGTCCGTGAGTCGATTCTGCCAGGGGAACTCACCCTGCCAGGTGTTCGCCATCATCTGACCGTCCGGCGCGAACTCGTCACCCCATGCGTACGCGGCGCCGTCGAGGCCGCCACGGGCCGCGTACTCCCATTCGGCCTCCGTTGGCATCTCCTTGCCGACCCACGCGGCATAGGCTTCGGCATCTTCGGCGGCGACATGGGTCACCGGATGACGGCCGCGGCCGCTGCAGTCGCTGCCCGGTCCCTCGGGGCGCCGCCAGCAGGCGCCCGGGACGTACGCCCACCAGTTGCGGTAATCGCGCAGGTCGACGGGGCCAGGTGTGCGCTGGAACACCAGTGATCCCGGTACAAGCAAGTCCGGGTCGGCGTCTGGGTAGTCGGCCGCCGTCAGCGGCCGCTCGGCGACGGTGACATACCCGGTCGCCGTAACGAACCGCCGGAATTCGGTCACCGTCACCGGATGGCGGTCCATCCAGAATCCGTCGACAACGACCCGGTGCACCGGGCGCTCCTCCGGATAGAAGTCGGCCGACCCCATCAGAAACGTGCCACCGGGAATCCACGTCATGGTCGCGAGCCGGTCACGCGCCTTCTTCCTGGAGGCATTCCCCGCCTTGGCCGACCGAGGCCCATGGCTTGTCACAGCGCTGGTGATGACGAACTCCTCACGGATAAGTCAGCGCAGGCAGCCTGCCCCGGCTGCCGGGGCAGGCTGCCTGGGCCGTCACCTGCGGCGAACGCGCCTGGCGGTACGCCGTCCCGTGCGCCGGGCTACTCTGCGTGCTCCGAACATTTCATACCTCCAGATAGTGGCAGCTCGGCATGTTCAGCTGGCCGCCGCGGCCGTTTCCAGGTCATGAAGTTGCTGGGCCTCCTCGGCCGACACCAGCCCGATGTCCACGAGGTCGAGCGGGCTGATGAAGCCGTCACTGATCCGGAAGCCGCCGGCGCGCACGATCGCGTCGCGCAGCGGCACCGCCCAGTGGTGTTCGATAAGGACGAGTGCTGCCGCGGAGTCCTTCGGGATGTCCTCGAGCACATCCCAGCCCTCTTGGTCGGTAAACACCTTCACGCCGCCGTCGGCGGCCACTTCCTCGGCACCCGCCACCGCACCTGCCTCGATGCCTTCCTCACCCTCGATGCCCAGGCCGATCAGCGCGCCGATCTTGGTGCCGTACTCGATCGCCTCCTGCTCAGAGAGGTTACTGAGGTGCTCCACCTCCAGCCCGCCGTCGGCGTCTTTGTAAACGGCCAGCGAGTCGATCACGCGTACCATATCGCTCTCGCGGAGCCGCTCAAGCTCGGCGATGATCTCGCCGTGGAAGTCGGGGTGGTTGAACCCCAATACGATGAGCTGGACTGGCCCAATTGCCATGTTCTTGCCTCTTTCGCGATCCGCCGCCTGCTTCGGCGCCCCATCAAACAGGGCGGCCGGAGAACGAGCCGCCAAATGATCCGGTCTGGACCCCCTACTCGGGCAAGCATCTGGCTGGATTGGGCGGCGGCGCATCACCCGGACCGGGTGATGCGCCAGCCAGCCGCCAGTCCGGTTCGCCGGTACCGTCGAGCCTAGGCATGCTCGGGGCGAGCCGCCTCCTCAGGCTTGGAACTATCGGCTGCGACCTGTCGATTCCCCGAGACGAGCTTGGCACTCATCTTGACCGCCTTAACCGCGCCGGTGGCGCCTGCCTGCAACGTTAGTCCGACGGCGAGCAAGACACAGCCAAGGATGAAGAGCGTGTGTGAACCGAGCATGAGCAACCCAACGCGGCCGAGGAGGTAGGGAGGGGTGCAGACCACCGCTCCGACTGCGCCGCCCACTGCGCTCGCGGTCAGCTTGTCCCGTCTCGAATGGGTGGTCTTCATGCCGATGAGCCGGGCCGGGACGGCGACATAGCAGACCATCATGACACCGACGACGATGCTCAGCGACAGCCCGAACCACAACAGCCCCCACCGAGCGAAGACTATGGTGGCCAGCCCTAGGCAGATACCCACCGCGCCGCCCCATCCCAGCACGACCGCCAGATGGGACCGGGCCTGAGCGAACGCGGGCCGGATCGCGGGCGAACCTTCGCTCGCGATGGCAAAGGCGAACACGGCGTTGAGGAAGAAACTCGCCGCGGTAAGAGCGGCCACGGCCAGGACGATCGGGATCACGACTGGTCCGGTCAGTACATGGAATGACTTCCCGTGCAGTACATGAGCCTTCAGGTCGAGCATGGCGGCCCAGATCCACATCGCCGGCAGCACCTGGACCAGGGTCAGCCGCCAGTTGGTAAAGAGCAGCTTCACTCCGTCGAACAGCATGGCCAAGGCACCGACAGCCAGAGCGAGGGGAGCAAGCCAGCGCCGGGATCGGCTTAGCCGTAGCACTCCCTCTTCTAGGGCCTCACGGTCGCCGTCGCGGACGGCCTGAATGTACCGCCTGGCCCGGACCACAAGCCGCTGCCGCTGCCCGGGCACCTCACCGCCGCGAGTCCCTGGCCGCGCGTATAGGTCTGGAGCTTCGTCCTCCGGGGGCACCGCAGGCGGTAGGTTGGGCACGTTCCCTTCGGTTGCCATTGCGGCATGCCCCTTCGCGAGCAGTCGTTTGTTCGGCGAGCCCCAGGCCAGATCGGCGGAACCAACCGCCAATGGCCTTAGGCGCCACCTCCGCCATTTCGCGTCCTCTTACCCTAACCGTGCACGTCTGGCACCGGATCATCCCAGCGGGATGAGGCAGACAAGCCGGCCGGCGCGAGACGATAGATGGTGCGGCATGCTGTCCACCGCCGCTGGACCCTCAATGCCGCGGAGCGGCCGGCGACGCTCGGTGCGGGTCGCTCGGATGGTCGCCGGACAGAAAAGGGAGTCGACGATGACTGCACTGACGGCTGAGGCTCCGCCTAGGGGTACGCAGCGTTACCAGCTTGAGTCAGGGGCCGTACGGCTGACTCCCGCGGAGCGCACGGTCCGCGGCAAGGCCGCGCGGGCTGAGGTGCCGCGCGACAGCCACGGCGTGTTCGACCCGCCACCGGACCGGCCAGACCCGATCGGCCTGCTGGAGGAGCAGGGGAAGTCGCGGCTTCCTGAGCTGGTGCCGGTCAGGTACGGCCGGATGATGGTGTCCCCGTTCACGTATTTCCGGGGCGCGGCCCTGCCGATGGCCAGCGATCTGGCCGGCACGCCCGTCTCCGGACTGGCCGTCCAGGCGTGCGGCGACGCGCACCTGTCCAACTTCGGCCTCTTCGGCTCGGCCGAACGCCGCCTGGTGTTCGACGTCAACGACTTCGACGAGACCCTGCCCGGCCCGTGGGAATGGGATGTCAAGCGGCTGGCGGCCAGCCTCGAGGTGGCTGCGCGCGGCAACGGGTTCTCCGGCAAACAGCGCCGCGAGATCGTGACGGCCGCGGTCACCCGCTACCGGCAGGCGATGCGTAGCTTCGCCGGGATGACCAACCTGGACATCTGGTACGCGCACATGGACATGGACCAGATGCGGGCCCAGTTCGACGCGCAGCTTGCGCCCCGGCAGCGCAAACTCGTGGATAAAGGCCTGGCCAAAGCACGGACCAGGGACAGCATGGAGGAAGTGGCGAAGCTGTGCCATGTCGTAGACGCGCAGCCGCGGATCATCGCTAACCCGCCACTGCTCGTCCCGATAGAGGACCTGATACCCGATCAGACAGACCGGGCCGCCATGGAGGAGCAGCTCAGCGCCTTGGTCTCCAAGTACCGGCGCACGCTGGAAACCGACCGGAGGTTCCTGCTCGATCGGTTCCGGTTCGCCGACATAGCCCGCAAAGTCGTCGGCGTCGGCAGCGTCGGGACGCGCTGCTGGATCGTGCTGATGCTTGGCCGCGACGACGCCGATCCGCTGTTCCTGCAGGTGAAAGAGGCCGAGGCGTCGGTGCTCAGCCGCTTCGTCGGCGCCAGCAAGTACACCAACCAGGGTCAGCGGGTGGTCGCAGGCCAGCGGCTGATGCAGGCATCCAGTGACATCTTCCTGGGCTGGCAGCGGGTCGAGGGCCTGGACGGGCAGCAACGCGACTTTTACGTCCGCCAGCTGCGGGACTGGAAGTTCTCCGTCGATATAGAGACCATGGTGCCACCCGGCATGCGCATGTACGGCGAGGTGTGCGCGTGGACGCTGGCCCGGGCGCACGCCCGCTCCGGGGACCGGATCGCGATTGCCGCCTACCTGGGCGGCGCGGACGTATTCGACCGGGCCATCGCCGAGTTCGCCGCCGCCTACGCCGACCAGAACGAGCGTGACCACCAGTCACTCGTCGCCGCTGTCGCATCGGGACGGATCGCCGCCGAGCCCGACCTGTGACGTCCGGCCGACCCGGGCGCGGGCGGAGGCGGCATGGTACTTGACCTGCTGCTCATTGGGCTCGCGATCGCCCTCGAGCCGTTTCCGCTCACGGCCTTCATCTTGATCCTGAGCACCGAGAAGGGCACCTGGAAGGGCCTGGCGTACATCTTCGGCTGGCTGGCCTGCCTGATCGTGGTGATCGCCGCCGTCCTCCTGACGACCGGGGACAAGCCGCCCAAGCCGAACACCGCCCCGTCGACCGCCGCCCTGGCCGTTAAGCTGGCCCTTGGCATCGTCCTGGTCCTGCTCGCCGTGCGGCAGCAGCGCCGGATGGGCCGTCCCCGCAAACCGCCGAGCTGGATGGCCAGGCTGGACCGGCTTTCGCTGTGGGCCGCCGTCGGCCTCGCCGTATTTCTCCAGCCCTGGACGCTGGTGGCAGCAGGCGCCGCGACAGTCGTTCAGGCCAAGCTGTCCACTCCCGGAGACTACGTGACGCTGGTGCTCTTCTGCCTGCTGGGCACCTCTAGCTTCCTGTACCTTGAGCTGTACGCGGCGTTCGCTCCGGCCGCGGCCACTCTCCGGCTCGAGCGGATGCGAGCCTGGCTGGACACCCACCAAGACCAGGTCGTCATTCTGGTCTTGCTGCTGCTGGGTTTCTGGCTGGCAGGCAAGAGCATCTACCTGCTGGTCAGCTAGAGAATGACCAGCGCCAGTGCGTCAGCGCCAGCGGGCCCGGACGTGACGCCTCAGACAGGCGCCCGGACTGGCGAGAGCCGCTGGCCGATGGCGCTGGCGGTGCTGGCCGCCGGAGGACTGCGCGCGGTACTGCCACCGGCGCTCAGGTCCGGAGATGCGCGCTGGGCCTTCGTCGTGGTTGTCTTCGCCCTGCTCGCGATACTCATCATCGGCGACCCGGGGCGCATCGACCGTGACTCCAGATGGCTGCGGGCACTGACCGGCACGCTGATCGGGCTGATCTCTGTCGTGAATGCCTCCGCCGCGGTACGCCTGGTGGCCGGCATCATCGACGATGCCAAGTTCAGCAACGATGCCAACATCCTGCTAGCCAGCGGCGGCGCGATCTGGCTCACCAACGTGCTCGCCTTTGGTTTGTGGTACTGGGATCTCGACCGAGGCGGAGCGGCAGCCCGCGCTCGCGGACCGGGGCATCAGCCCGCCTTCGTTTTTCCGGAAATGACCCACGCCCAGTACGTAGGGGCAGACTGGTATCCGAAGTTCATGGACTACCTGCATCTGTCGTTCACTACGGCCACGGCCTTCAGCCCGACGGACGTCTCGGCGATCAGATCCTGGGCAAAGCTCATGATGATGTCCGAAGCGGCGATTTCGCTGGTGGTCGCGGTGCTCGTCGTCTCGCGCGCCGTGAACATCTTGAGGTAGCCCGGCCGGGGCCAGTATCACCGGCCCGGCCGGGCTGCGGCCGCCGTGTACTCGGCCGGCTGGGTTATGCCGGGTTGGTGCCGTGCAGGGCGTCCTGGAGCTCCTGCTCGCCTTCCTTGGACAGGGAGGTCTTCAGCACCGTCCCGCCGTACTTGCTCATCGCCTCGACGGCCTTGTCCGGGGTGACCTTCTCCACCATCAAGAACAGCGCCGAGGTCCCCGGCGTGAGCATGCCCCGGACCTGATCCTGGAACTGCGCGTCGATCCCGGACTTGGTGACCTTGCCCATCAGCGCGCCCAGCCCCGCGCCGATCGCCACCCCGAGCACCGGGATGAAGAACAGCACCCCGAACAGCAGCCCCCACCACATCCCCCAGGTCGCCCCCCGGCCGACCAGATGATGATGGGTGTGCACGTGATAGTCACCCTTGGCGTCCCGCACGATCACCGCGATCGCATCAGGCTCGATGATCAGGTCCTTGGCCAGCTGCCGCGCCTCATCAGCAGCCGCCTCGGCGGTGGTCTCGTCCGGATACCCGATCGCGATCAGGTCAGACATAACATCCTCGTTTCGTCTCATGCCAGTAACGTCAGCTTCCAGTCCACCAAGCCAGCTCCTACCGTGCCCCACCCGCCGCGGGTGATCACAGCCCGCTGTGACCAGCCCCATCGCCGACCAGCACAATCGCGGCCCGTGGCGGGAAACAGCCAGCCGGACTGCGCCTAAACCGGCCGGACCTGCGCCTAAGCCAGCCGGACCGGGATTTTGCCGGTAGCCGGAAGCGCTCGAGGATGCCTTCCGCCGTATCGAGCGGTACGCCTGGGACGCCATCAGCGCCGGAGAGCTCAATCACCGCTAGGCCGGGTGACGGATTCACCCGCAGTGCATGGGGCGCCGCGGCCCCGGAAGCGGGAAGGTGGGGTTCTGGCTTTGCCCATCGCGACATGCTGGGGGCTGCTTTGCCGTCGTCCTACTATGAGATCCGCGTCATCGGGGTCCTCCCACCCGAAGCCCTGCTGGACTTCGAGCGCCTTAACGCTTCGGTAGAGCCGGTCGAAACGGTCCTGCACGGCCCCCTGCGGGATCAGGCGGCCCTGCACGGGCTCCTGGCCCGGCTGCAGACCTTCGGCGTGCAGGTCGTAGAAGTTCGCCGTCTGCATGATCCGGCCCCGCCCGACCCGGCCCCGCCCAACGCCCAGAACTACCCCGCCGAGTGACGCCTGCCCGCGAACACCACCATGCCAGCCAGCTCGCCACCGCGGAAAGCGGCTTCCACCGGGTCCTGGCAGGCTAGGTGACACCAGCTGAAGTTTTGGCCTGGCCAGCAGCGTGGGCCGTCACGCGGCAAAGATCATACACCCGCGCATTCGCCCATCCATCATTCCTCGGGGGTGATGCGCCGGACATCCTTTTGCTCAATGGTGAGCTTGTGGCCGTGTACTGCTCTAGGTGCATTACTTTGCAGGCGGGGCCACCAACTCGGCCACCGCGCCAGCTCGGCCAGGTAAGCACTGCCGAAGTCATAAGGGAACTCATCTCTCTGAGAATTCAGCGTGATAGTGATAGCGAAGTGAGATAAGTTATGACCAACTTCATAGTGCGGCGCGCGCCGGTCGCCTGGATCGCTGCGATTTCATCCGGACCGGCCGGTCCTGCGCATAAGCCGCCGGGAGCGGACCGGATCCCAAAGGCTGTCGTGGCGACGATCGGTCTGGCTGCGGCGGCGCGCATCGCACGGGACCGCCGAACCTACGAACGCGTGATCCTGGTGGCGATAGTGCTGGCGGCGGCGGGTGGTGCCGCACGTGCCGGCCAGACCCGCTCGATAGAGCGGCTGATTGCCTGGGATAAGCGTCAGGCTCTGGCCGCACAACGCCGGGTCAAAGAGGCACTATCGGAGAAGTCTTTAGCCACGCAATGATCAGCGCGAACAAGCGCGCTGAAGTGACGCTGGGATCGGCGAGCCGTTTGCGCCGCCGAGGCCAGATGACTGGAATCACTCCGACCCACGTTCGGATTTAGTGCACACAAACCAGGTCCGGTTCTCGTTGTCGTCATCGCCAACGCTGCCGTCGCTGTCGATTGTGATTATCTCAGAAAATCTTTCACCGAGCGCTTTCTGTACCTTGTCATGCGGGAACGCCGCTGTCCTGATGATCTCTCTGAGCAGCACGTACCTGCCATTTGACTGGAGCTCGTACACCTCAATATCCCAGTCGAAGAGCGTTTCACCGCTCGGACGTACCTTTATTCGCAGATAGTTATCACCGAATTGCTGCACCGCCTGCCGGATTCCGGCCATCATCTCAAGGGCGTGAACAGTAATAACGTCAAATATTAGCACGCCGCCATAGTTCAGATGACCGTAAACGCAATCGAAGAAGCTCTCCCAATCCGAGAAATTGAGCAAGTGATTGATGCCATGGTAGACGCAAACAATCGCATCGAAGGTCGTCTCAAGCCTAAAGCTGCTCATATCAGCGGGGTATAGAGGCGTCCCCGCGGGTAGTTTCTCGCGGGCCACGGCCAGCATGCCCGGCGATATATCCAGGCCGCTCACCTGGTACCCGGCCGCGAGTCCAGCAATAATGCCGCCAGTTCCGCAGGCCACCTCCAGCAGCGTCACAGCCCGGGGGCAAGCATCTTTGATAATTCCGTCGACGAAAGTGATCTCGGTAGCGGAGTCACCCGTTGCGGCATCATAATGCGAAGCAAGCAAATCGTAAGCCACCATGCTTTGGAGACTATCCGGGACGCTGGAATGACGCAATCGCCTGCACCCGCTGCGGCCGGAGCGGTGAGCGGGCGACTCCCGGCAATGCAGTTTCCGGATGGCTCAGACGTGGCGTGGCAGTCGTCCGTGGAGGGTGGTTACGCCGGCCCGCCCCCTGCTGAGAATCGGCGAGTGAGCTGGATAAAACCCGCGGGGAAGATGAATCAATCAGAGAGGAAGCGCTGATGCCCGTGCAGGACCGAGCGGACCTCGAGGGCGACGTCGGCCCCTTCGTGACCTTCGTCGAGCACGTCCGCCCGGACGGCGCGGTAGCCCGGTGGGAATCCCGTCGCCACCGTAAGCACCCGCCGGGGGCCGCAGCGGCCGGCTCGACCTGGTGGGCGCCTAGGTCCCGGGGATGGTGGATCGCCATTCTGTTCGCCGTGGGGTCGCTGCTCTTCGCCCTCGGCGCCGTCCCCGGGTACGCCAGTGCCATAGGGGCCCGCTGGGACGCCCTGACCTTCTTTATCGGCTCGCTGTTCTTCACCGCGGCCGGGTTCCTGACCTACCGGGAAGCCGTGGACGCAGGCCCCCAAGCGCCCCACGCCGCCCGGCGTCGCTTCTTCGTCTTCCAGCCCCGCAGGATCGACTGGTGGGCCACCGCCGTACAGCTGGCGGGAACCCTGTTCTTCAACGTCAGCACCGGGAACGCGCTACGCGTGGACCTGACCGCCCCGGCCGCGCACCAGCATGTATGGCGGCCCGATGCGATTGGCTCGGTGTGCTTCCTGGTCGCCAGCGCAATGGCCTGGTTCGAGGTCTGCCACGGCTGGACCGCCTGGCGCCCCCGGTCGTGGTCATGGTGGATCACGCTGGTCAACCTGGTCGGATCCGTCGCCTTCGGCGTGTCCGCCGTGGCCGGGTACATCAGCCCGGCGACCGGCCAGTTGCACAACGCCGAACGGTCAAACCTCGGCACCCTGGTCGGTGCGGTGTTTTTCCTCGCCGGGGCGCTCCTGCTCCTGCCCGAACGCACCGAGGAAGTCAGCGACCCGGTCACCACGTCCAGCACCAGCGGCACGTGAACACACGGCGGCCGCGTTTGCGGCGGCCCAGGCCGGGATCACCCCAACGGGGTGATCCATCCGCGGCACGAAGCTCTTACGTTGCATGTGATGCCGATCAGGGCACGCGCAACGTCAGAAGCAGGGAACGGGCAATAATGGCCCATGAGCGGCCTGCGATCCCGGAAAGAGGGCGGCAGCAATGGCAGAGGCAGCGGGATTCACGATCGGGGCCGAGGCAAGCTGCTCGGATGGCGTCTGCGGCAAGGTAAGTCGCATGATTCTCGACCCAGTCGCTCTTACCGTCACTCATCTCGTCATTGAACCGAAACACCGGGGAAAGTCAGGTCGGCTTGTTCCCGTTCACCTGGTCGAAAATACGACCGGCCATATCAGGCTGCGCTGCACCATCGCGGATTTCGACAAGCTCGATCCCGCGGAGGAAACCGACTTGGTGGAGGGCGCCGATTACGAGGGCGGCTACGGTCAGGCTGAGGCGGTCCAGGGCTACGGTGGCGTCGGCGGCATGGGGATCGGGGGTTCCGCCTCCGGTATGGGAATTGGCATGGGCCTGGGACACAGCAGGCCGGTCGTGGTCCAGGACGTTGTCCCTCTGGGTGAGGTAGACGTGCAGCGCGGTGAGCGCGTTCATGCTCTCGATGGTGAGATCGGGCGGGTTCAGGGCTTCCTCGTGGATCCAGCCGACGACCATGTGACCCACGTGCTGCTCCAGGAAGGGCATGTTTGGGGGCACAAGAACGTTGCCATCCCGATCAGCGCGGTGACCGGTGTAGACGAAGGGATCCGGCTCAACCTCACCAAGAAGCAGCTGGAGGACTTGCCCCCAGTCTGACTGAAAGGCTCAGCCGACCCGCTCGGCCCTGGGCAGGGCCATCCGGCGGCCCGGCAGCAGCCAGGTCAGGGCGGCCACGACGAGCAGCAGGGCCCCCATCTCGAGCATGCTGCGCTCGAACGCCAGGCCGTACCCGCGGCTGAGCGCGCCGAAGAACAGGACGCCGGTAACCGCCACACCGACCGAGTTGCCCACCTGCTGAGCGGTCGACAGCGCCCCCGACACCGAGCCTGCCGTCGCCGGGTCGGCGTGACTCAGCACCGTAGTCGTCAGGGGGGTGATGCACAGCCCTGCCCGGCTCCGAGAATGATCAGCCCGGGAAACAGCCAGGCCACCGATCCGCCGGTCCCGGTGTGCGCCGCGGCCAGGTACAGGGCGGCGTCGCCCGCTGCCGCGATCACGGCCCCGACGGCGATCACCGGCCGGCCGAAGCGGACGGTCAGTGCCGGAGCCCGGAACGACGTGGCGAGGTAGCCCACGGCCAGGACCGTGAACACCGCTCCGGACGACAGCGGGGATAGGCCCCGTCCCTGCTGCAGGTACAGCCCAAGAACCAGATACCCGGCCGCCTGCTGGCACCAGAAGACCAGCTGGGTGAGCAGCCCGGCGCGTAGCGGCCAGGCCGAGAAGACCTGGGGACGCAGCAGCGGCACCCCGAGCGGCACGTTGATCCAGAAGATCGTCCGCCAGCCCAGCCCGGCTATGTCCCAGCGGATGAGGACACCGCCGATGAGCTGGCCCGATGTGGCGGCCAGCCCCATCACCATCCCGTACACGCTGATCGCCCGCACCCGAGCGGGTCCGGTATAAACCACCCCGAGGATGGAGAGGATGTTCGGCGCCATCAGGGCTGCGCCGACCCCCTGGACCAGCCGGGCCGCGACCAGCACAGCGGGATCGGGGGCCAGCGCACAGGCCGCCGAGGTCGCGACGAAGAACCCCATCCCGATGGCGAACACCCGGCGGCGCCCGAACTGGTCACCGAGCCGTCCGCCGGTGACGAGCAGGACCGCCGTGCTGATGGCATAGCCGGCTACCACCCACTCGATGGCACCTCGTCGGCCCGTAGGCCCTGCTGGATTGAGGGCAGCGCCACGTTCACGATGAAGAAGTCCAGAACGAACATGAACGTCCCGCACATGAGCACGGCTAGAGCAGACCAGGGGTTGCGGGACAGCCGGCCCAGGAACGATGGTCTGCAAGCCAACGGGCCGGGCTGGCCAGAGACGGTAACGGTTCTCTCAACGGTCATGCCCCGAGCCTGCGATCTCCTGTGAGGGGAGAGTCAAGCGGCCGCTCGCAGATATGCTCCTATGTCGCCGTGACCTCGGTGGCGGCGTCCGTCGGAGTCGTCTGGAAGACGGGTCATCTGCATCTCCGCCAGCTTGTGCTCCATGGCGGTCAGGTGGGCGGCAATCTCCTTGTTCCTGGCGTCGACGTCGGGTGCCTGCAGGACCGCTTTTACCTGGTCCAGCGGCATGCCCAGGTCACGGAACCGCCGGATGACCTGAGCCACGGGAACCTGGCGAGGATCGTAGAAACGGTAGCCCGTCACCAGATCGATCTCGGCAGGCTCGAGCAACCCCTGATCGTGGTAGTAGCGCAAGGCCTTGATGCTGAGGTGCGTCATGCGGGAGAAGTCGCCGATCGGCACCAAGACGCTTATG
>Ga0302178_10000860_pt1 | contig 26569 bp, 32 predicted proteins | sample I_Palsa_E1_3_FD_198790 | JGI IMG/M metagenome (GOLD analysis project Ga0302178, IMG submission 198790) | Peat permafrost microbial communities from Stordalen Mire near Abisko, Sweden - I_Palsa_E1_3 | ecosystem: Environmental > Terrestrial > Soil > Palsa > Peat permafrost | place: Sweden... | reverse complement strand
CCCGTTTAGCGTGCGGCTGTAGCTCAGTTGGATAGAGTACTTGGCTACGAACCAAGGGGTCGTGGGTTCGAATCCTGCCAGCCGCACCACCCTATAAAGGGCCTTCCAAATGGAAGGCCCTTTATTTTTGGTTCGACGGATTGTGACGCGTCCGGCGCATCGGCATCGTTGCTAGCCAATGGTCCATCAGCACCCTTTCAGGTCTTCACCGTGGCGCCGACTGAATGTCGCCGATCTGCCCATCGGGAGTCGGAATGTCTTCCACAGCGAGATCCCGGGTCTCTTCGCTGATAGGGTCCGCCCTCAAGCCGGCGAGCGCCTGAGACTGCTGCAGCACGTCATCCACGGTGTCGCCGTAACGGCTGGTCACAAACGCGCGCAGTAGCGCAATACGCAGCGTGTCGCCGCGCCCCTCCACCGTCTTGTGGCCGCCTTCGAAGTCTGCGACGCAGTACGCGTGCTGACGATTCACGTGCTCGCGCACCTCAAGCCGCTGGGCGCGCTCCAGCACGACAGCAGCAGCCTCCCATGACGTGGAGGGCGTAAAGCGACCATCCCATGGACGTCCGTAATCCTCGCCTCGAATCGAGACGGTCTCTCCGCTGTCGGTAAAGTGAATTTCTCGCACGAAGTCGTGCAGGCTGCGGGCTACCCAATAGTCGAGCGCCATGCCGGTCAGGTCAGCTACGTTCATCGCATTCCCCCTCAAGAACAGGGTGAGACTCGAATCCGGCGGGAGTGTTCAGACTTGCCTTGCGGCGTGCGGGCCCGTCAGTAATCGGCCCGTTCGCGATCGATGCGCATCCCGCCGTCATGACGGTGGTGCCCTTCCTCGCTCGGCCGTTCGCGCGCGATGCGCATCACGTCCGGGTTCGTCCTGACGCGACGCATCACATTGGCGAGATGCACGCGGTCGCTGACCTGAATCACAAAGCGCAAGACAGTGGATTCTTGCGACAGGTCTTCGTCCATTGCGATGTGGACGATGTTCGCGTCAGCGGAGGTAATATCCGCCGCCACGCGGGCGAAGACGCCCTTGGTATTCTTCACGAGCACCTTCACCGCCACGTCGAACAGCCGTCCCGGCTGCGGCGCCCACGCCACGTCGATCCAGCGGCCTGGGTCGCGCTTGTGGATACGCTGGGCGACACGGCAGTCGGTGGTATGGATGGCCATGCCCAGGCCAATGCCAATATAGCCCATGATGTCGTCGCCCGGAATCGGCCGGCAGCAGGCCGAAAGCTGGACGGACATGCCTTCGGTACCGGTGATCACCACTGGCGGCGCATGGGACGTGTGACCGTCGGAGCGCGAGCTGTCGTCGTCGGCGTCGTGGCCATTCATCAGCACCTCGATGCGCTTGGCCATCACCGCCGCCACGCGTCGGCCGAGGCCGATATCCGCGAAAATTTCCTGCCGGCTCTTGTTGCCGGTCCACTGGACGAGCTTTTCCCAAGCTTCCGGCGTCACATCGGACAACGCCAGGTCGTAACCCTTCAGCGCCTGATCGACCAGCCGTTCGCCCAACTGCACCGACTCGTTCAGGCGCATCGTCTTCAGATAATGACGGATGGCCGAACGCGCCTTGCCGCTTCGCACAAAACCGAGCCACGCCGGATTCGGCTTCGAATACGGCGCTGTGATCACTTCGACGATATCGCCGCTCTTCAGCTCGGTACGCAACGGCAGCAATTCATTGTTGATCTTCACCGCGACGCACTGGTTGCCCAGGTCGCTGTGGATCGAATACGCGAAATCGAGCGCGGTCGCGCCGCGCGGCAGCGCCATGATCTTCGACTTCGGCGTGAACACATAGACCGCATCCGGGAACAGATCGATCTTCACATGCTCGAGGAATTCGCTCGAATCGCCCGCTTCGCTCTGGATATCGAGCAGCGATTTGAGCCACTGATGCGCGCGCTTCTGCACGTCGTTCAGGTCAGCGCCGCCGTTCTTGTAGAGCCAGTGCGCCGCCACGCCCGCTTCGGCGATCTCGTGCATCTTGCGCGTGCGCACCTGGAACTCGATGGGCGCGCCGAACGGGCCCACGAGCGTGGTGTGCAGCGACTGGTAGCCGTTCACCTTCGGGATCGCGATGTAGTCCTTGAACTTTCCCGGCACCGGCTTGTAGAGCGCATGCAGCGCGCCGATGCAGGTGTAGCATTCCAGCGCACTCTCGACCACGACGCGGAACCCATAGACGTCAAGCACCTGCGAGAACGACAACTGCTTGTCGCGCATCTTCTTGTAGATGCTGAAGATGGTTTTTTCGCGGCCGGTGACTTCGGCGTCGAGCTTCGCGTCCGCAATGGCGCGCTGCACCGACTCCAGAATCTTGCCGACCACTTCCCGCCGGTTGCCGCGCGCCGCCTTGACGGCCTTTTCGAGCGTGGCGTACCGATGCGGGTTGAAGTTCGCGAAGCTCAGGTCCTGCAGCTCGCGGTAGGTATTGTTCAGACCCAGCCGGTGGGCGATCGGCGCGTAGATATCCAGCGTTTCGCGCGCCACGCGGCGGCGTTTTTCCGGCGGCACCGCACCGAGGGTGCGCATGTTGTGCAGCCGGTCGGCCAGCTTGACGAGGATCACGCGCACGTCGCGCGCCATCGCGAGCAGCATCTTGCGGAAATTCTCCGCCTGCGCTTCCTCGCGATTGCGAAACTCCATCTTGTCCAGTTTCGACAAGCCGTCGACCAGTTCCGCGACCTTCGCCCCGAACCGCTCGGCGAGTTCCGCCTTGGTCACGCCCTGGTCTTCCATCACGTCATGCAGCAGCGCCGCCATGATCGACTGGGCGTCGAGTTTCCAGCTGGCGCAGGTCTCCGCGACAGCAACCGGGTGCGTGATGTAGGGTTCGCCGCTCTGGCGATACTGGCCGAGGTGGGCCTCGTCGCTGAAGTGGAACGCCGCCTTGACGTCCTTGATCTCTTCCGGCGACAGATAGCCGGACAAAGCGGAGGTCAGCTTGGCGATCGAAACGACGTCGTGCCGGCGCGGCTGCTCCGGCGTGGCGGTCGGCCCGAACAGATGGCGAAACGACTGTTCGAGGACCGCGTCGATGTACTTGCGTGCAGAAGCCGGTGAGTCACCTTCGTGGGCTTCGTGTTCCACTTCCGAGACGGGGGGCGAAGGATTGGTGCTCATATTCGCCTCCGTATCAGGTTGGACGCCGGTCTGCACGCGTGTGATGAATTACATGGCAATCAAAAGCAGATGAAACGTACCTTAGACCGGTACCTTCTTCAGCATTTCGACGCCGACCTGGCCTGCCGCGATTTCACGGAGCGCGACGACGGTGGGCTTGTCGCGGCTTTCGATCTTCGGCGTGTGCCCTTGTGCGAGCTGACGTGCGCGATAAGTTGCGGCAAGTGCCAGTTCGAAACGATTCGGGATCATTTTCAGACAGTCTTCGACGGTAATGCGGGCCATGTTGGATTCCTTCTCAGTATGTCGCTTATTCTACCTTATGTGCTGAATACCTCGCCGCGATCACGCGTGCGGGAGGTGGATGCCAAGCTGCACAAAAAGGTCCGTGTGGCGTGCGTATTGCGAGTAGAAGCGCAAGCGCGTCGAGGCAACGAGACACTGCAGCTCCGCCAGTGCGCGGTCGAAGTTCTCGTTGATCACCACGTACTCCGCTTCCGCCGAGTGCGCGATCTCGCTACCGGCCGCCAGCAGGCGCCGCGTGATCACGTTCGGCTCATCCTGGCCGCGCTTTCTCAAACGCTCTTCCAGGGCTTCGAGCGAGGGCGGCAGAATGAAGATTTCGACAGCATTGCGAAACTGTTTTTTCACCTGCTGCGCGCCCTGCCAGTCGATTTCGAGCAGCACATCATGCCCGCTTTTCATCTGCTCTTCGATCCACAGACGCGAGGTCGCATAGTAGTTGCCATGCACCTCCGCGCTTTCGAGGAACTCGCCCTCTGCGTGACGCTTGAGAAAGTCGTCGACCGTCGTGAAGTGGTAATGCTCGCCGTCCTTCTCCTTCGGGCGCGGTGGGCGCGTCGTGTAGGAGATCGACAGGCGGATCGCTTCATCGCGCGCGAGCAGCGCGTTGACGAGCGTCGATTTGCCCGCGCCCGAAGGCGCGACCACCATGAACAGGTTGCCGGGATAAGCACCGGCGTAAGGGTTGCGCGGTGCGCTGCTTTCGCGTGTGTGGTCGGTCATTGCAATCGTTGTCCGAGAGTGGCTCGAGAATTACTCCAGATTTTGGACCTGTTCGCGCATCTGTTCGATTAGCAGCTTCAGGGTCATCGACGAATCCGCCAGCTCCTTCGCGGCAGCCTTCGAACCGAGCGTATTCGCTTCGCGATTGAGCTCCTGCATCATGAAGTCGAGGCGCTTGCCCACCTTGCCGCCCTTCTCGATCACGTGACGCGTTTCGTTCAGATGGGCGGTCAGGCGCGACAGCTCTTCCGTGATATCAATGCGGATGCCGTACATCGTCACTTCCTGACGGATACGCTCGGCGATTTCCTCGCGCGAGATGCTGGTCGTCACCGTATCCGGCGCGGCGATCCCCAACGCCTCCTGCAGCCGCTCGACGATCTTCTGCTGATGCTTGGTGATGAGCTCCGGCACCAGCGGCGTGATCTTCGCGACGATCGCTTCCATCTCCGTGACGTTCGCGAGCAGCATGGTCGCCAGTTGGGCGCCTTCACGGCCGCGCACGTCGATCAGATCGGTAATTGCCTGCTTACCGCACGCGAGCACCGCATCGCGCAGCGTTTCAGCAGCCACGTTGCTTTCGGACAGCACACCCGGCCAGCGCAGGATTTCGCCGGTCCGCAGGCGGCCGGCTTCCGGAAACGCGTTGACTACCGCGCGTTCCAGCAGCGCAAGCTGGCTCAGCGCATCATGATTGATCGCGCCGGCGTTGGCCGACTGTTCGCTACGCTGCAGATTGATACGAATATCCACTTTCCCGCGCGAGAGCTTGTTCATCAGCATTTCGCGCAGGGTCGGCTCGCAGACGCGCACGTCTTCGGGCATCCGGAAGTTCAGATCGAGGAAGCGCGAGTTCACCGTGCGCAGTTCGACCGATACGCTCACGCCGCCGTTGCCTGAGGCCGCTGCGAGTTCGCGCGTGGCGCTCGCATAGCCAGTCATGCTGTAGATCATCATTTGTCTCGCGATGGAGGCCATACCATTGAGAAGCTGGCCAGAAGAGTCGAATCGCCCGGCGTGTACGAGACGCGGGGCGTGGAACCGGCATTATCCCATTTTTGGCGGAGAGGCCGTCCTACGGAGACTTCCGGGGCGCGCAGGGGAGCCGGTCAGACGGATCGGCGGTAAAATCGCAGTTTCCTCCCGCCATCTCCCCACACCGATCTCCCACGATGAACGACATTACGAAACGCCCCAGCGGCCGCCGCGCCGACCAGCTGCGCGATGTGCGCATCACGCGCCACTACACGAAGCATGCGGAGGGCTCGGTGCTGGTCGAATTCGGCGACACCAAGGTGATCTGTACGGCGAGCGTGGCCGAAACTGTGCCTGGCTTTCTGCGCGATCGCGGCCAGGGCTGGCTCACGGCCGAATACGGCATGCTGCCGCGCGCCACCAACACCCGTAACGACCGCGAAGCCGCGCGTGGCAAACAGACCGGCCGCACCCAGGAAATCCAGCGGCTGATCGGCCGCGCGCTGCGTTCGGTGTTCGATCTCGAGAAGCTCGGCCAACGTACGATGAATATCGATTGCGACGTGATCCAGGCCGACGGCGGCACGCGCACGGCCAGCATCACCGGCGCGTTTGTGGCCGCTCACGATGCGGTGACGAAGCTGCTCGCCAGCGGGCGGATTGAAAGCTCGCCGATTACGGACTTCGTGGCGGCGATTTCGGTGGGCGTCTACAACGGCCTGCCAGTGCTGGATCTCGATTATGACGAAGACTCGAAGTGCGACACCGACATGAACGTGGTGATGACGGGCGCAGGCGGCTTTGTCGAAGTCCAGGGGACGGCCGAAGGTACGCCGTTCTCACGCGACGAAATGAATAAGCTGCTCGATCTCGCACGCGACGGCATTAGCACGCTGGTTGCGAAACAGAAGCAAGCGCTGGAGTTGCAGGGTGAATGATCGTCAAAGCGCCGGCGGCGCGGCTGCACAAGCCTCGCTCGGCAAAGTGGTGCTCGCCTCGAACAATGCCGGCAAGCTGCGCGAGTTCGCGGCCCTGCTGGGCGCGGCCGGCATCGAACTGATTCCGCAAGGCACGCTCAACGTGCCGGAGGCGGAAGAGCCGTATCCGACCTTCGTCGAAAACGCACTCACGAAGGCGCGTCATGCAGCGAAGCTGACGGGGTTGCCCGCGTTGGCCGACGATTCCGGACTCTGCGTGCGTGCACTGCGTGGCGCACCCGGCGTGTATTCGGCTCGCTACGCGCAACTGGCCGGCGGCCCGAAGAGCGATGCGGCCAACAACGCGCGTCTCGTCGAGCAACTGCGGGGCGAGGCCGACCGCCGCGCCTATTATTTCTGCGCCCTCGTCCTCGTGCGTCACGCTGACGACCCCGAGCCGTTGATTGCCGAGGGCCGCTGGCCGGGACAAATCATCGACGTGCCACGCGGCGCGCACGGCTTTGGCTACGACCCGCACTTCTTCCTGCCGGAACTTGACGCAACCGCCGCCGAGCTCGATCCGGCGGTGAAAAACACCAGCAGCCATCGCGCGATTGCGTTGCGACAACTGCTCGCGCGTCTGACGGAGGAAGCGTGATTCCCATCCAGCCCGCCGGCCAGAGCGGCGCCGGGGTGATCAAGGCGTTCACGGCGCCGGGTCGCATTCATCTCACGTCCCTGCCACCGCTGGCGCTATATGTGCATTTCCCATGGTGCGTGCGCAAATGTCCGTATTGCGACTTCAACTCGCACGAGTGGAAAGGCGATGCGTTCCCCGAGAACGAATACCTCGACGCGCTGCGCACCGATCTCGAGCTGGCGTTACCGCTCGTGTGGGGCCGCCAGGTGCATACGGTGTTCATTGGTGGCGGCACGCCTAGCCTGCTGTCGGCGGCGGGACTCGACCGGCTGCTCTCCGATGTGCGCGCGCTGCTGCCGCTCGATGCCGACGCCGAGATCACGCTCGAAGCCAACCCCGGCACGTTCGAGGCGGACAAGTTCGCGCAGTTTCGCGCAAGCGGTGTGAACCGGTTGTCGGTGGGCATCCAGAGTTTCAACGAAGCGCATCTGAAGGCGCTCGGGCGGATTCACGACTCGGCGCAGGCGCGCCACGCCGTGGAAGTCGCGGCCAACACCTTCGACAACTTCAATCTCGACCTGATGTTCGCGCTGCCGCGGCAAACGCTCGCAGAATGTCAGGCGGATATCGAAACAGCCTTGTCGTTCGCGCCGCCGCATCTTTCGCTGTATCACCTGACGCTCGAGCCGAACACGCTGTTTGCGAAATTCCCTCCGCCGCTGCCAGACGACGATTCGTCCGCTGACATGCAGGACTGGATTCACGAACGCACCGCGGCAGCCGGTTACGGGCGCTATGAGGTGTCGGCGTATGCGCAGCCGCATCGGCAGAGCCAGCACAACCTCAATTACTGGCGCTTTGGCGACTACCTGGGCATCGGCGCCGGCGCGCATACCAAGCTGTCGTTTCCGAATCGCATCCTGCGGCAAATGCGCTACAAGCATCCGACGACCTTCATTGAGCAGGCCAAAGCCGGCACGCCGGTGCATGAAGAGAATGAAGTCGGGACGCGCGATCTGCCGTTCGAATTCATGTTGAACGCGTTGCGGCTGGTGGAGGGATTTCCGGTGCATCGCTTTATCGAGCGCACGGGCATGTCGATGACGTCGATCGAACCGGCGTTGCAGGAAGCGGAACAGCGTGGGCTGATCGTGCGCGATTATGAAAAGATCGCACCGACGGCGCTTGGGCAAGCTTTCCTGAACGATCTGCAGGCGCTGTTTTTGAAGGATCCGCAGCCGTAGCCACGCAGGATTTTGCGTGCGGAGTTGCCGGGGTGGGGAGATTTCAGGTTACAATTTCGGGCTTGGAGGTGTGGCCGAGCGGTTTAAGGCACCGGTCTTGAAAACCGGCGAAGGAGCAATCCTTCCGTGAGTTCGAATCTCACCGCCTCCGCCAGAACACCAATGAATACGGGCCTCTCGGCCCGTTTTTCGTTTCTGCCCGGCAAAGAACCGCGTCACGTTAGCGTAAGAGCCTGCCAATCACGGCGCGCCTCTCGCAACAGCCCGCAGCGAATCTCCGACGTCCGTCCAACGCTCGCTCTAGCGCTTGCGCGGCACAAACCGTTGCCTTTTGCCGGATTCCGCCCATCGTCACTCGCTGCGCCACCACCTCCGTCCCTCCCCCACTCAACTTTCCCCCAGCCCAGCCGATATCACAGCTACGAGTCTCCTCAGAACTCGTCTGGGAGTCACACATGAAACTTCGTCCCGTCCTTACCCTGCTCGTCTCAGTCGCCATCGGCGCCTCACCTGCCCTCGTCAACGCGCTCGCCTGCACGGACCCGGATGTCGCCTCGCTATTCGGCACATCGAAGCTGACGACCGTCCAACCAACCAGCGGCAACGCAACCGTATCCACGTCAATGGCATCCGTCGGCGCGGATGTGCTGCGCGGGGCGACCGGCAACGTCGGCGTCAACGTCGCAGCCGGCGCACTGAACGCGCAGGCCAACCAGATCGCCCTGATCAGTTCACCGTCCGCCGACGTCAACACCCTGCAAGATGGCCACGCCACGGCCTCAGTCACCGGCAGCAGCACCGCCACACTCGGCGCAGGCGCGTTGTCGCAGGTAAGCGGCAACGTCGGCGTGAATATCGTCTCGGGCGTGGGCAACGCGCAATCGAACGCACTCGCGATTCACTAAAAAGCAGACCTGCATCGTTCGGTACGCGTTGAAACATTCCGTCGGGGGAGGCCCTAGACTCGAAGTCCTATAACGACGACGGAAGCCGATCATGACCGAGGCCACGCAAGCCGAGATTCGCCACATCTACGACCAATGGCACGAATCGGTCCAACGGCGCGATCTGGAAGCGCTAATGGCGCTGTACGCCGACGAAGCCACCCTCGAAAGCCCGCTCATCCTCGCCACATGGCGAGACCGGCAAAGCGGCATCCTCACAGGCAAAACCGCAATCAGACCGTTCTTCGACGCCGGTCTGCGCGCGCCGCCCAACGATCTGGGCCGCTGGTACCGCACCGGCACCTTCTTCTGCAACGGCAAACAGCTCACCTGGGAGTATCCGCGACACACGCCGGATGGCGACCAGGTGGATCTGGTCGAGATGATGGATATCGATGGCGGACTGATCGTCCATCATCGGGTCTACTGGGGATGGGTCGGCTTCAGATCGCTGCGTGCGTCGCTCGCGAACGTCGCGCTCGAACAGATCGGTACCACGCTCCTCACCACCCATGAAAGCGACCCCATACGGTGACGGCGCCATCGTCGGATAGCGCGTGATAGTCGGGAAACTGCGCCCCCGTCGCGCAGGCGTGATTGGGCACAATGCGCAGCTTCGTGCCGATCGGCAAGCGGGTTGCAATGTCGTGCGCGTCGCCGCCTTTGCTTTCACCTTCACCCGCAGACGGAGCGAGCGCCACGATCCCGTGTTCCTGATTCGCGCCGATCATCGCATAGCCGTCCAGCGGCGTTCCGTCGATCGCGCAGATCAGACCATAGCCGTAGTCGTGAGCCTGCTTCGCCGTGCCACGGTCGCGGCTCATCGCCATCCATCCGGCGTCGACGATCGCCCAGCCCTTCTCCGTCTGATGGCCGATCACCGTGGTCAGCACGCTCAACGCAATCTCACTCGTCTCGCACACGCCGACGTTGTGCATCACCAGATCGAAAAACACGTAGACGCCTGCGCGCACTTCGGTGACGCCTTCGAGATGCTGTGCGCACAGGGCCGTCGGCGTCGAGCCGACGCTCACGCCTGCGCACGGCAGGTTCACATCACGCAGGCGCTGCGCCGCGCGAACGCAGCCGGCGCGCTCCTGTTCAGCCAGCGCGACAAGCGCGGCGAACGTGTTTAACTCATAGCTGGAGCCGGCGTGTGTCATCACTCCGCCAATATGCATCTCATGATCATGCAGAAGATGCGCGATCTCCAGCAACGTGTCGTCCTCTGGACGGATGCCCGAGCGATGGCCGTCCGTATCCACTTCGATCCAGACTTCGAAGCGCTCGCTCTGCTCGCGGCCGAATGCAGCAATCGCCCGCGCCGCGTCGGGATTGTCCACCAGCAGCTTGAGGTCGCAGCCAGCCCGGCGCAATGCCAGCGCTCGAGGCAGCTTCGACGGCACGATGCCGACCGCGTACAGGATGTCGGTGAAGCCCGCGGCGAAGAACTGCTCCGCTTCCTTCAGCGTCGACACCGTGATGCCGCGTGCGCCAGCCGCGCGTTGCGCCTCAGCAACTTCGATGCATTTCGCGGTCTTCACGTGCGGCCGGAAGCTCACGCCGAGCGCATCCATGCGCTGCTGCATTCGTGCGATGTTGCTTAGCACGCGCGAGCGATCGATCAGCGCAGCGGGAGTGTCAAGGGTAGCGAGGGTCATAGCGCGGCTGATACGTGAGAGAAGCTAAGAAGTTGTCGTCAACGCCGCGCCAAAGTTGCGCAGCCATGGGATAAGCGCATCGAGGTCGGGCGCTTCGATTTCCGCTGCCGGCGCGCCGTCGACCGGACGCAATCCGACGCGGTTATGTCAATAGGTGCGCAGGCCGAGCGCGCCAGTGCCGAACATGTCGTAACTCGAACCTGCGACGAAAGCCGCCTCGCTCGCGTGCACACCCAATCGCTCGAGCGCGAGCCGATAAGGTTGCGGATGCGGCTTATAGAAGCCTGCGTCTTGCGCGGTGACAATCACGTCCCAGTCGATCTCGAGCCGCCCTGCGGCAGCACGTCCAAGGCGAGTCGAACAGTTGGTGACGACCGCCAGCCGGCAATGCGGCGCCAGTTCACGCAACACTTCGCGCGCTCCGCTCCATGGCTGCAAATCCAGCCAGTTCGCCTCGAGCGCAAGCGGCGCGGACTCGGACAAACCCACGTTCAGCGCCGCGCGCCGCACGAGCGTTTCGTAGTCGACGTACTCGCCGCATCCGTAGGTGAGGCGCAGATATTCGGCACGCCAGGATCGGCCGGCCACCTCGGAACCTGCGGCGGCATTCCACAGCGACCACGAATCCAGCAGCGCGGTCAGCAGATCGAACAGCACCGCTTTCGGCCAGCCGCCGCGCGATTGAAAAGCTTGGGATGAGAGGTTCTCGTTCATGCCGCTGACTATAGAGCCACATCGATCGATGATGGTTAAATCAAACCACACCCATCCTTAAACAAAATTGAATGATCGATCTCGCGGCTTGGCGACTGGGAATGAAACGTAAGGAAGTGCCATGAAAGCGCCGAGGCGAGGACAGCAAAAGCGCGGCGACAAGGTAAAAACGCTCCGTGGCAAGGCCATGCAGGCCATCGTCACGGAGCGTAATAGCTGTAAGAGCTTATGAAACCCAATGCGCTTCACACACGGCTACACTGGATTCACCTCATCCCCCGTGAGGTGTTTTGTGTGAATCTCCTCAGCTTAGCCCGCCCCGACCGGCGGGCTTTTTTATGGTGCCGTCCGAACGATCCCCGAGGCACTCACACGGCTACCAATGTCTGTTTCTCGCGGGCATCCGCGCACCGGCGATTTAGATCGCGGTGTATGGCCTGGCTGTCGAGCAAAGCCGTTACGTCAGACAATCCCTGGTCAAAACGCAACACGTATTCAATGTCCGTGTAGTCGTGATACGCACCGCTGTCTGCCAGCTTGCGTGCTTCGGCGATGGCGGCATGCTGCCGCTCGCTTTTCGTCAAATCTCTGATCGCCATGTCTGCCGCTCCCGAGGAACAGTGACTCCATCATAGCAACGCCGCATGTGTTGCAAGGTAGCGCGCGCGCAACACCTGGGAGTTTCCAGAAGAGTAACCGTGGAACGATCATGCGTTTTCAGCGCAACGGTGCATTCGTCAGACCACGTGGATGGTAAGCATCTGTAAGTAAGGCTCGCCCCCATTGTCGCGGCGCATTCAGCGCAGTCGCCCCACGGGCGGGATCCGCGTCATCAGCACCGTAATGCGCCGTCATACGACCGCCCGAGTTGACCCGAACGAAGGCCCCCGTGCGTGGCTCCAAGTTACAAAGGGGGAATCATCATGCTCAGAGTAATCGCGCTTATCGCACTTGCAACCAGTCTTGGTGGTTGCGTTGTCGCACCCGCACCGTATGGATACGGCTACGCGCCGGCATACGGATACTATGCACCGCCAGCGGTCAACGTCGGGATTGGCGTGAGCGGCGGTTGGGGAGGCGGCTGGCACCGGTAAGTACAAGCAAGCGCATCGCCACGCTTTAACGTTGCGTGCGTGGTGCGCTTGACGCACTCCGGTGGCAGGCACAAAAGAATGCCCGCACGAAGCGGGCAAAATAAAGACCTTCCACCGATGCCTCCTTGGGAGAGGCAATTGCAGTGTAGAAGGATTTGAGCGCCGTCGTGTTGCAGCTATGTTTCGGACGATTACACCGGTTCAACTCAATCCAGGCCCGGCTACGGGACGAAGCGCACATCACCTGTGAATGACAACGCGGCTGCCGTTGCAAGCGGCAGCCGCGTTCGGGTGAAACACCTCCGGCAACTTCGACCCGGTCAATACGCGCCGGGCGGAGGCGGCGGCGGGGAGCCCGGCGGCGGGGGCGGCGGCGAGGTTACGTAACCACCGCCATCAGAGGGCTGTATGGTGCGCATGCGCCCCTGTACCGGAATCCGGTCGCCGCTCGCGTACATGCATTGCAGATACGCATAGTCGTAACGGCGCTGGACGTCGTAAGCCGAACCTTGCGCATTACCTGCACCGAAAAGGCTGCCGGCCAGCAAGCCAGCACCCGCGCCAACCGCCGCGCCGCTGCCGCCATTGAAGGCCGCACCCACCGCCGCACCAAGCGCCGTGCCTACAACCGCGCTACCCACCGCGCTGTTCGTCGCCGCCTGGTTGGTCGTTGTCCCACCTACCTGCTGAAACGCGAACTGCCGGCACGAATTATCGTCAGCGCGGAACTGGTCGAAAGTCTTACCGCTACCGGGCAGCGCCATGACGCTAGGGCCCGGAGGCATGACCGAACATGCGCCGAGAAAACTCAGCGAGGCAATCAGAGCTAACCTTGAATATTTCATTTGCTTCTCTTTGCGGTAATACGTTTTTTAGTTCGCAGGGCCCTGCGACTGCTGGGCGGGCACCGGACGCCAACCCGACGAACACGACTTCACGTACGGGTAGTAAGTTCTGGAGTCGTCGCAGTAGTACCAGGTGCCACTCTGTTGCCCCGGCGCCGCCTGCACCGGAGTCGGACCGGACTGGCCCTGCTCCACGTACTCCTGCGGCTGCGCCGGAACCGGTACCGGCACGGCAACTGCCGGCGCGTACGGGTAGTAATACGGCGCCGGGTAGTAGTAACCCCCACCTCCAATGAACACCCCCACATGTGCTGCATGTGCCACGCCGCTCGCACAGACCATCGCCGCGGCTGCCACTCCGAGCAAAATATTCAACCTTTTCACAACTTTCTCCACGACAGAAACCGGCACCGACATGGTGTCCCAAAGTACTACTGAACGCTATTCCACTCTGGACCGCAATACAATCACTTCAAAGCCTGAGTTTTTTTCAGCCCATTACACCGCAAGGTATTCGTCATGAATACGAAAGCAGGATTTGTTCCGTAGGGCCGCTAGGCCAGGCACCTTATGAGGAAGCAGGTACTGTAGGTGGACGGCAGGCGTTCAGCATGGCGCGTGAAACGTCCCTATTGCAACCGGCCGCCGTGCAGATGCAATCGCTGCAGCAACTCCCAGCCGCGCCGGGTCAATTGCAATGTCGAGCCGTGACGGTCATGCATGCGCACTTCGACAAGCTCATAGCGGCGCAACGCAAGAACATCGGGGTCGAGTTCTTCCAGATGCCGTCCGGTATCCCGGAGCAACATGAGCGTCGCGAGTTCGTGATGGCTCAGCATCCGACACCTCCGTTGGTAAATGCATGGACAATGTCGACATCCTAGAGACCCGAAACTACAGTTTGGCTACGGTCTTGTTTCGCGACGTTACGAAGTTACATGTTCGACGCACAATCGATCGTGCGGCTCCCCGCCAGCGGGCCACGAGACGACGCGTTCGGCGGCGTCCCGGAAAAAAGCGGCTTACTCGAATACGGGCCGGAAAAAACTACGCTCGTAGCTGACGATGCAACGCGTTTGCTCGGCGTAGGCCACCGCAGCCAGACACTCGGGATCAGCGAAGGACTTGTTGCGGTATTCCTCGTAAAGCGCGAATGAGGGAAAGGTAAACATCGCGAGCGCGACATTGCTGAAACCTTCCGACGGCATGAAATAGCCGTGATGCTGGCCACCCAATTTTTCGACGAGTGGAATCCATAGCTTGCCGTAATGCTCGAACTCCTTGAGCTTGTAGGGATCAATGATGTAGCGAAGGTAGCAGGTAATCATCGTTGAGGTTCCTTGGAGCAATTGAGTGGCTTTCGGCATGCGCGGACTGACCGTTGCACCGTGGCCGCGTTACTACAACAAGCGATGGTAAGCCAGTTCGCGCGCAAGCGCTTCGTTGCCGATGAACCGGTAAGCACGCAGGCCAGCCTCTATCGCACCTGCGACGTTGGCCTCGACATCGTCGATAAAGAACGTCTCTGCAGGAGCCACGCCGAGATGCGCCACACATCGCTGGTACAGCTCGGGCGAAGGCTTGGCGGCCCCAAACGAAGCCGACGCATACACTTGCGCGCCGAACACCCGGGCGACAGGCGGACACAGATAATGGATGTGATCGGCGAGCAGGCAGCAGTTGTTGGTGAGCACCGCAACTCTATGGCGAGCAGCAACTGCTTGCGCGAGGGTGATCGCCTCGGCGTCCGGCGTCATTGCGGCACGACGCGCTTCGAGCCAATCGTCCAGCGTGAGCGGATAGTTCAACAGCGCGCCGAGTTCATCGATATAGTCTGCATCGCTAACCAGCCCCGCGTCGGCGCGCCCTTCGAGACCCGAGTCCCAGATCGCCTGGCGGACCGCTTGCGCATCGCGGCCGACCACGGCCGCAATATGCGCGATGCGCGCTGAACGGTCGTAGTGGCACAACACGTCGTCGAGGTCGAAGAGGACCAGTGAGATGGGCGGGTTCATGGCGTCCTTCATGGCGTCCGTCGAAAGGGACTCGCACAGGTCAATGACCTCACGATTCTGACAGAGACAGCCCGTCGTATCTACGCCGCCCGGATGGCCTGTGCATGGATCGCCCGACAAGCGTCCGACGCACGCTATTCAGGGCCAATGCTCATTGAAACCTGGCGGCTTTTGACTACCATGAAGATACGTCTTGCTCTCGAGCTTCTCCTGCGATGCTCACCCGCACACGCCACCTTCGTTGCATGACATCAGCCCGCCGCTCGTGGCTGTCGCGCGCACGCGGCGCGGCCCTCACGCTCGCTGTTGCTCTCGCGGCAGCCGCCTGCACGTTCACGCCGCCGGATCGGCCGCTGCTCATCACGCCTCCTGCGGCGGTGAACAGCGCGACGCTCGATCAATACCGCATGGCGGTCGCCCGACGCATCCTCGATCGCAATCCGTCGTACGTGCTGCAAGGCACGCTGCAGCCGATGTTGCGTTCACTGGTGGTGGTGTCCTTCACCGTCGACCGCGAGGGCCACGTGTTGCAGTCAGCCGTGTACCGCACCAATGGCGACGACGAAGCCGAAAGCACCGCGCTCGCGACCCTGCGCCGCGCATCGCCGCTACCTCTGCCGCCGGCCAAGCTGCTCAACACACGCGGCCAGGTCGAGCTGTTCGAGGATTGGCTGTTCAACGACAACGGCAAGTTCCAGCTCCGCGAGTTCGCCTCGCCACAAGCACAAACGATCGATTGAAACCAGGTCGTTGCGCGCACTCGGCAGTGCCGCACTACAGCGCAGTGCGTCTCCAATCCTCAACCGCGCTACCGCCCTGCGGCACGGCTCCCGCACCCTCACGTTATAATTTTGCGATCCCCCCGCCGGAATCTTCCGGCACGGCCGTCGCCGCCCGCTCACCCGCCGGCGTTGCACAGGCCGCCCTTCGCGTCGCCGCGCCACCCGCGCGCTTTGCACCGCTCCGTCCGGCCGCTGCCGCCGCCGTGACCGCCGCTGCGCTCCAACCTGGTTTTTCCCTGGTACAGCCGTAGCCCGGCACGCCGGCCATCGTCCGTCGTTGTAAGCTGTCGAATCGTTGCCCGCGCAACTTGCGGCCATGGCCGCCGTCGAGCGCCGCGGCGCACACGAATCCAAACAAAATACGATGCTGTACAGCGCGCTGCCCACCGGGCGCGCCACACTGCGTCACGAAACTGGAGACCTTGAATGTCCACTTCGCCGATATCCGCAGCCCAGCCCGACGCGGCCGGTCAAAACAGCAGTGCGCGGATCATCTTCGCAAGCTTCATCGGCACCGCGATCGAGTTTTACGATTTCTACGTCTACGCGACGGCCGCCGCACTCGTCATTGGACCCGTGTTCTTCCCGCATGGCTCCGCTACCGCGCAGGCACTCTCCGCGTTCGTCACCTTCGGCATTGCGTTCGTCGCGCGACCGATCGGCTCGTTCCTGTTCGGCCACTTCGGCGACCGCATCGGCCGCAAATCGACCCTCGTCGCCTCGCTGCTGGTGATGGGCATCTCGACCACGCTGATCGGCTTCGTCCCCGGCTATAACTCGATCGGCAGCCTCGCGCCGATCCTGCTGTGCATCCTGCGCTTCGGCCAGGGGATCGGCCTCGGCGGTGAGTGGGGCGGCGCAGCGCTGCTCGCCACCGAAAACGCTCCGGCGGGCAAGCGCGGCTGGTTCGGCATGTTCCCGCAACTCGGGCCGTCGATCGGTTTTCTGGCATCCAATGGCCTGTTCTTCGGCCTGGCGCTCTCGCTCTCCGACGAACAGTTCCGTAGCTGGGGCTGGCGTGTGCCGTTCATCGTCAGCGCGGTGCTGGTCGCGCTCGGTTTGTATGTGCGTCTGAAGATCGCTGAGACGCCCGCCTTCCGCGCGGCCATCGAACGCGAAGAGCGCGTGCGCGTGCCGATCGCGACGCTCTGCTCGCAATACTGGAAGCCGACGCTGCTGGGCGCATTGGCCATGGTGGTGTGCTACACGCTGTTCTACAACGCGACCACGTTTTCGCTTTCGTACGGGGTGTCGGTGTTGCACATTCCGCGTCAGAGTTTCCTCGGCCTGCTGTGCGTCGCGGTGCTGTTCATGGCGCTTGCCACGCCGCTGTCCGCATGGGCCAGCGACCGCTACGGCCGCAAGCCGGTGCTGATCGTCGGCATCATCGCGGCGATCCTGTCGGGCTTCACGATGGCGCCACTGCTCGGCAGCGGCTCGATGCCGCTCGTGCTGCTGTTCCTCGTGATCGAACTGTTCCTGATGGGCGTGACCTTCGCGCCGATGGGCGCGCTGCTGCCGGAACTGTTTCCGACCCACGTGCGTTACACGGGTGCAGGCGTGTCGTATAACCTGGGCGGGATTCTCGGTGCATCGGTGGCGCCGTACATTGCCCAGGTGCTGGCCGCGCGCGGCGGCCTGACGTGGGTCGGCGCCTACGTGTCCATCGCCGCCGCCGTCAGTCTGTTCGGTGTGCTGTGCATGCGCGAAACGCGCGACACCCGTTTGATGTAAGCGCGAACCCGGCATGAACTGCCCGCCACGCAGGTGCGCGGGCAGCCTCCCCCGCCTCCTGAACCTGGTGCGTTCCCCCTCTTGCACGGCTTTTTGACTTGCTTATACTCAAGTCATATACCGATGAGCAGGAGGCCACGGTGAGGCTCTATCTCCAGAACTCAGACGTCGTGATGATCATTGCGCTGGCACTGTTGTGCTCGCTGCTGCTGGCCATCCGTTTCCGCCCTTCCAGCTGGAAAGCGATCGTACTCGAAGCGCTCGCCGCCAACGCGGCAGCCATCGTCGCGGTAGTGGCGTTCGAGTTGATGCTGAGCTAGGCGTCAGCCGGCGTGTCGCGCATGCTACGACTCCCCGTACGGATCAATAGTAGTACCCATGATGGTAGTAGCCCCCGCCGTAGTAACCCGGTGCCGGTGCTATCACGCAACCACCCAGCGCAGCAGCCAGCAACGCACCTGCAATCAAAGTTAGCGTCAAGCGTTTCACGTCGTTCTCCAATCGTTTCAGTGTTATTCAAGTGAGCCTCGAATGCTGTCGATTGGACACGAAGCGGCCCTGTGCGGGCGTTGCATTTTGTAAGCGATGATTTGTGCGGCGTTACAGGTTTTGCGGCTTCGGGATGGCCATGCACGAAGTGAAGTTCATCGTGGTGGCCTCGCATACGCCGGCCGCGACGCGACGACACCCCACTGCCCGGCAGCAGCCGCCGCCTGGAGGCCCTCTGGCGGGCGCCCGGCGTCTGCCGACAGCACAAAGCGCATAGAAGCGCACCCGGCGTCCACGCATGTCGTGCCCAATCCATAGGCATAGGCCATTCGTAATCTGCGTGTAGGGAACCTACTAAAAGCGACACTTTTAACAGCCGTGTAATGTGCCCGCACCGCTGCTGCTTCCTGCCGGCCTCGCGCGGCACCCGCGGACTTGTCATGGCCGCGGCGATTGAACTCAGCGTGCCGCAAGCAGTCTCTATGGATGTAGTTCTGTTGTGTTCATTGCAGGATCCTCTCGCGCCCGTCGTTCCCCGACGCGGGCGTTTTTAGAGGCGTGCCGTGGCAGCGCTCGTTGGTTTGGGTGGACTGTACGCCACGCCTTTTTTCTTTTGACGAGACGCAGGCCGCCGGTTTCGCTGACGCCCGTGAGGCGCGCAAATGGCGGCCCGGCAGAAACGAATCAGTTGGCAGTGACCGGGCGCTTCGCCGCAGTGGCGTCTAGCGGGTCGCTGTGCACGTAGTCGATGGCCTGCAAGGCTTCGCTCACGGGCGGCACTGAATGACCGTCGCCAATGGAGATGGAGCGATGCGGCGCTTCAATGCCGAAGTGGGAGGGCGATGTCGCGACAAAGATCATCACCGTGCGCTTTTGCAAGGCATGGGCGACGTGGACAAAGCCGGTGTCCGTACCGATGACGAGCGAGCACGCGTCGATCATATGGGCGATCCCGGTCACGCTCATCTGCGGCAAAACGGTTGCGCCCGGCACTTGCGCCGCGATGGCGACAGCTTCCTCACGCTCGCCGGACGAGCCCCACGGCAACACGACACGAAAACCGCGCCGCACCAGTTCGTTTCCGACGGCGGCCCAATGCGTGACCGGCCATTTCTTGTCGTCTTTAGAGGTGGCATGAAACAGCGCCGCGACAGGTGCGTCCCCGGCCTCGAACGGCACGGTGTCTCCCTCGGGCAGTTTCATATCGTAGACGGACGGTCCTTCCGGCTCATAGCCCAGCGCTTCACCGGCGCTGATGCGCATGCCTTGCCACGCGTTGCCGGGTGGACGCGGACCAAAGCGGCCCGTATAAGCAAACGCGGCACCGAGCTCGCCCAGGTCCTTGTTGCGATAGCCGAAGCGGCGCGACGAACGGGCCAGAAAGGCGATGATCGCGCTCTTGTAGACGCCTTGAATATCGATGATGCAATCGTAACGGTAGGCCCGCAACTCGCCGATGGACCCCGCAATCGCCTTGAGGTCCACCCAGCGGCGTGACTTTTTGAAGCGGCGCAGCGGTGCATACAACACACGGTCTACGCTCTGGCTCCAGTGCACCACTTCGGCAAATGCCTCGTCTGAGGCCCAGTCGACCTGTACCCCTGGAAATGCACGCTTGATGTCGGCAATGACCGGCAGGGCCTGCACGATATCGCCTAGTGAAGTCACCTTGACGATAAGAATTCGCTTCATTAAATAGCCCGTCATAGTTTCGGTCGCAGCGCTATTTTAGCCGACCTGCTTTCATCTTATACACGCGGCGGCGGATTTGCTTCAGCGCGGCCCGACAAGGCGAACGGCGGATTATCGCTCAGCCGGGCTAGCTGTCACATTTATTTCAATCTGCTTTCATACGATCAAACGCCCCGATCGATCGCTATAATTCACGCTTTGCCTGAGCGATCACCTCATGCGGGCATTCCCACCCCTCTCCGCCAGCGTCGCGCGACGCACGCGCCGCCTGTGGCGCCAATACGGTGTGTTCTGGCTCGGCGCTATTGTCGTCGGCCTCACGGCGGTCCTCTACGCCAAGCTCATCGATTTCGGCTACAGCGAGTTCCGCGCCATGCAACACCGGCATATCTGGCTGCCGCTGTTCGTGACGCCAGCCGTCGCTGCGCTGTGCGCATGGCTCACGCGTAAATTCTTTCGCGGCGCGGAAGGGAGCGGCATTCCCCAGGTGATCGCCACCCTGCATGCCAAACCCAGCGAATATGGCGAGCGCCTGCTGTCGTTTCGCATCATGTTCGGCAAGATCCTCGTGTCGTTCCTCGCCATCCTCGGCGGCTTTACGATTGGCCGCGAAGGTCCGACCGTGCAGGTCGGGGCGGCGCTGATGTTCAACCTGCGGCGCTTCTACCCGCGCTCGAACGCGCTGATTGAGCGGCAACTCGTGCTGGCCGGTGCATCGGCGGGCCTGTCGGCGGCGTTCAATACGCCGCTTGCCGGGATTGTCTTCGCCATCGAGGAGCTCACCCGCAGCTTCGAAGCTCGCGCGAGCGGCGTGCTGATTACCGCGATCATCATCGCGGGGGTGATCGCCCTCGGCGTGAACGGCAACTACACCTATTTCGGCACGATCGAGATTGGTACGCACTTCCCTGATCTGCTGGCGGTGGCCGTCGTCCTCACCGCGGTCGTGACCGGCATTGCCGGCGGCTTCTTTTGCTGGCTGATACTCAATACCGGGCGCTGGATCCCCGCACCGCTGCGCCAGTTGCATAGCGAGCGGCCAGTCGCGTTTGCCGCCTTGTGCGGGCTGGTGATTGCTTTCGTTGGCCTGATTTCGGGCGGCTTGACCTTCGGCAGCGGCTACGCGGAAGCGCGCGGTCTGCTCGACGGGCGCGAGCAACTGTCGGTGTTCTACCCGTTCCTGAAGATGATCTCGATGGTCGGCTCGTATCTGCCGGGCATTCCGGGCGGCATTTTCGCGCCGTCGCTGTCGATCGGCGCGGGGTTCGGCAATCTGCTGCACATGGTGTTCGGCAGCATGCAATTGCAGATGCTGATTGCACTCGCCATGGTGGGTTATCTGGCCGCAGTGACGCAGGCGCCGATTACGTCGTTCGTGATCGTGATGGAAATGATCAACGGCCACGCGCTCGTGATCTCGCTGATGGCGACGGCACTGATCGCCAGTCGTGTCTCGCGTTTCTTTGCACCGCCGCTGTACGAGGCGCTATCGCAGCGCTATATGGCGCCCCTTCCGCAACCGGCACCCGCGCCGGTCCCGGAAGTGCCCGAGGCGCTGATCGATGACGAACCGGAAGCGACCAAAGCCGACGCAGCAGATGCAGCAGATGCCGCCGACGAAGCCGACACGCCGCCCCGCTAATTGGCCCGATCGCGCGGCGCGTCGTTCACGCCAGCAATCATCCGATCAATAGATCACGACAGGCGCCGCGCGGACATACATCGGTCGACCCGGCACCACGACGCAGCCGGCCAGCATGATCGCCAGCAAGGCGATGGCCAATAGATTCCGTTTCATTTCTACTCTCCGCGAGCGCGCAGCCAGCCAGCACGCCGATGGCGCGCGGCGTGGCTATGTGCTCAATGTTTGGATGGTGTGCGGGCCGCTTCAGGCCCGCCGTGCTGCGGCGGCATTCACTCAGGCGGGCTGTTGCCCTCATGCATGCAGCGCTCAGATAGCTCTCAGACAGCGTTGGCGCGTTGTGGAAGCAACGCGCCGTAGAAAGCTCAGGCCCAGTGCCCTTCGACCCAGTGGTAGTTCGGACCGTGTGCGACCCAGTGGCCGGGCACCCAGTGGTAGCCGACGCGCTCGGGTTGCCAATGGCCCGGCACCCACACATAGCGGCCGTGATCCCAGCGCCAGTGACCGTGATCCCAGGCGTAGCCGGCCCGCGGTGCCGGCATCGCTTCGTAGCGCGTAGGCGGCGGAGCGGACGGCGCAATCACGACGACTTCAGCAGCGGATGCCGAACCGACGACCGAGGCGCCCGCGGCGATCAACACCGCCTGAGCGAGCAGCAAGCGAAAAGTTTTGTTCATATTCCCCTCTTGGTAAAAGCGCCGGTGAAGGCGTTATCCGTTTAATGCGCGAGACGACGTTTTGGCTGACGTGGCAGACGTAACGCACGGCCCTTAAGTGCAACGGAATATTTCGCGCGTAGGCAGTTTGTCAAACCACCGCGACAAGAACATCTCAGAGGGAAAGCAGCGGAACAGGCGGGGCGCAACGAGGGAGTGAAGAAGCAACAGACAAGACGGAACAAGACCAATCGCATCACACTGAAGCACCCGTCCGCGTCAAGGCAACGGGTGCGCGACACACTTCATGCAGACCACCCTTCCCGGGAATCAGGCCTGCGGAATTTCAATCTTGACCTCGAGCACTTCGAGATCGTCCTGGCGCTCGAGACTGACGCGAATATCCTCATCGGAAATCTTCACGTACTTGGAAATCACGGCGACGAGTTCGCGTTGCAACGCAGGCAGATAATCGGCAGGCGCATGGCCGCCGGCGCGCTCATGCGCGATGATCAACTGCAGGCGTTCCTTCGCTATTGACGCGGACTTCTTCTTCTCGCCCAGCAAAAACGAAAGAATCGACATTACGTGCGCTCCCCTTACTTGGTGCCGAAGAGGCGCTGCAGGAGGCCTGGCTTCTGGTAATCGGTAAAGCGAAGCGATTTCTGCTCGCCGAGGAAACGCGACACAACATCCTTGTAGGCTTCAGCGACATCGGTGCCGTCGAGGTGCACGGCCGGCAGCCCCTGGTTCGACGCATGCAGCACCGCTTCCGATTCCGGAATGACGCCGATCAGGTCGATGCGCAGGATCTCCTGAATATCGGTGAGCGAGAGCATTTCGCCTTCGCTCACGCGCTTCGGGTTGTAGCGCGTGATCAGCAGGTGTTCCTTGATCGGCTCCTTGCTTTCGATCGCGCGCTTGGTCTTCGACGACAGGATACCGAGAATCCGGTCCGAGTCGCGCACCGAAGAGACTTCCGGGTTCGTCACGATCAGCGCTTCGTCGGCGAAGTGCATCGCCAGCAGGGCACCCGATTCGATACCTGCCGGAGAATCGCAGATGATAAATTCGAAGTCCATCGCGATCAGGTCGTTGATGACCTTTTCGACGCCTTCCATGGTCAGCGCGTCTTTGTCACGCGTCTGCGAGGCCGGCAGGATGAACAGGTTCTCGCACTTCTTGTCCTTGATCAGCGCCTGATTCAGGTTGGCTTCGCCCTGGATCACGTTGATCAGGTCGTACACCACACGGCGCTCGCAGCCCATGATGAGGTCGAGGTTACGCAGGCCGACGTCGAAGTCGATCACGGCGGTTTTGTGGCCCCGTAACGCGAGGGCCGATGCAAAACTCGCGCTCGTGGTCGTCTTGCCCACGCCACCCTTGCCCGATGTCACCACAATGATTTTTGCCATTACCCTTACCCTGAGTTCGTCAATTTCGTTCAAATAAGTCCGGCGGCAGCCAGATCCCAGGCACGCGCCAGGGGCGGCGCGCGCAACCGGTGATCAGGTGAGCCGCAGCGGTTCAATCATCAGCTTTTCTTCATCGAGCCAGATCTGCACCGGCTTGCCGAGCACGTCGGCCGGCAGCGGATTCTCGGTCGTACGGTAGATACCGGCGATCGAGATCAGTTCCGGCTCCAGACACGTGCAGAAAATGCGTGCGTCGTGGTTGCCCTGCACGCCGGCCAACGCCCGGCCGCGCAACGGCGCGTAAATATGGATATTGCCTTCGGCGATGACTTCCGCCCCGTAACTCACGAGGCCCAGCACCACCAGATCGCCCTTCGCGTAGATGCGCTGGCCGGAGCGCAACGGCTTGTCGACAACCGTGGTCGTCGACGAGGTGACCAGCTTCGCGGCCTCGCCTGGCGCTGCCGCCGGCGCCCCCGCAGCGGGGCCAGCCGCCACAACTTCGACGGAGACTGCCGGCGCGTCGATCGGCAGTTCGCCCTGCACCGGAGCGGTGCTCTCGCCACTGTCGCCAGTCTCGGCCGCTGCGCCACCCTCAGCGCCCAGAGCGCCCTCTTCGCCCGCCGCTCTGGCGCCTGCCGCGCCGCGCCGATCGCGCGCCTCGAGCAGCGGTAACGCAGCCTCGGCGGCCCAGCCTTGCTGCGGATTCGCCACCACACCCACCGGGCGCATGCGCACGCTGTCGAGCAGTTGCGCGATTTCGCCGAGCGGCACGCGCTCCTCGTCGGCAAGGCGACGCACATCGATCGCGACGACGTCGTTAGCGAAGAATTCGGGGGTCGCTTCGAAGCGCCGGGTCAGTTCGGCACGCATGGCGTCGAGGTCGGTCGTCTTGACCACGAACAGGAGCGTGTCGACAGTGCCACTGCGGAGTTCGAAAAATGGCGATTTCTTGGGCGACATAGCGTTCGGCAAAAAATTTTGCGTATTTTACAGGCGTCCACGCGTGGAGCCAGTATTTTCGGCGAGAGGGATAAATGCCGCTGCCCAACCGGCGACGGCGGACGCAACAGCAGCGCAGGAAGGAAGGGAGCGGCGCCCGGCGGGACCGCTCGGCGGATCACTGGGAGGAGGCTTGCGAGGCGCGCTGCACGTGGCGCACCAGCAGGCTTTCCGACTGGTCGGGCCAGCGTGCCGTGCGGGCATGCTCGCCGGTCGGGCCGAAGCCGAGGCGCTCGTAAAAGCGCATCGCCGTGCGGTTGGCGTCGGCCACCCACGCGTAGATTTCCTCGGCGCCTTCAGCGGCCAGCCATTCGCTGGCAGTGTTGACGAGCAGCTCGCCGCCGCGCAGATGACGCACCGCAGGCGCCACCCACAGCTCGCCCACAAAGGCGCGCCGCGCCGCACTGTCTTCGAAATGCGCTTCGATCAGCCCGGCGGGATGGCCCTCGGTATAGAGGATGAACGACGTGGCCACTGTCGAGACCGCGTGGCTTGCAGCGGTAGCATCGAAGCTTGCGGCGTCGACCGACAAGGCGTCCTCGAGCGTCTCGCCGAAGGCATAGGGTGCCTCCCGCAGCGACGCAGTACGGAGTTCGCGGAATACTGCGCCCTGATCAGCGGCGATGCGGCGAACGGTCAATGACGGACTCATGCAGACGAAAACCCCTTGAAACACTAAGGCGTAGCTTTAACCGAACCGGCGCGGGAGTCAAATCCTTATTTTCCGGATCTGTGGGCGAGCACGCTTGACGACACCCGCTTATCTCTTTTCTCTCACAGGGCCTTCATGGCGCCTGATAGCTGCCCGTGCCGTCCGGCCAGGGCGTCAACAGCTCGAAACCGTCTTCCGTGACGGCGACCATGTGCTCCCATTGCGCCGACAACGAGCGGTCTTTGGTAACCACGGTCCAGCCGTCGCGCAGGACCGTGGTGCCGGCGCGTCCCGCGTTGATCATCGGCTCGATCGTGAACACCATGCCCGGTTTCAGACGGATGCCTTGCCCCGGCTGGCCGTAGTGCAGCACCTGCGGATCCTCGTGATATACCTTGCCGATGCCATGCCCACAGTAATCGCGCACGATAGAAAAACCGTCGCGCTGCGCGGTCTTCTGGATTGCGTGGCCCACGTCACCGAGCGTCGCGCCCGGCTTCACCTGACGCATGCCGGCGACCATCGCCTCGTAGGTGGTGTCGATCAGTTGCCGCGCCACCGTGCTCGGCTGGCCGACGCAATACATGCGGCTGGTGTCACCGAAGTAGCCGTCCTTGATCACGGCAACGTCGATATTGATGATATCGCCGTCCTTGAGGACTTCGGTCCGGTTCGGGATGCCGTGGCAAACCACCTGGTTCACCGAGGTGCAGACCGTCTTCGGAAAGCCCAGGTAGCCGACATTCGCCGGAACCGCTTTCTGGATATTGACGATGTAGTCGTTACACAGCGCGTCGAGTTCGTCGGTGGAGACACCGGCCTGCACGTGTTCGCCGATCATCGCGAGGACGTCGGCCGCGAGGCGTCCCGCGATTCGCAGCGCGGCGATGTCCTCAGGAGTCTTGTAGGTAATGGCCATGAAGTCGGGGCAGGTTCGTGAACGCGCGGCGCCAAAGCAGTTGCCCGCGTTCGTGTGAAGAAGGCAAACCGGTTGGGTGCGCGGCGGTGTGTAGCACTCGCGTGGGCAACCCCATCCGGTCGTCGATCAGGGGAATTGTACAGAGGATGGCGGCAAGGGCTGGCGCAAGCCGCCCCCGCGCTTTCGCCAGGAATGCTGCAAACGCACGCAAATATCTTTTGCGCACGCTGCATCCACGGGTGGACTCGACTCGTAAAGTGCGTTGAGGACTCGCCTTTTCTCAGTCGTCGTTGAAGCTTCGTCCGAGAGCAGCGATGTGTCTTCGTGTCCGCGATTTGCGCCTGTGCATCGCGTCAGTTGTCCTGTTGTG
>Ga0302178_10000859_pt1 | contig 26571 bp, 26 predicted proteins | sample I_Palsa_E1_3_FD_198790 | JGI IMG/M metagenome (GOLD analysis project Ga0302178, IMG submission 198790) | Peat permafrost microbial communities from Stordalen Mire near Abisko, Sweden - I_Palsa_E1_3 | ecosystem: Environmental > Terrestrial > Soil > Palsa > Peat permafrost | place: Sweden... | reverse complement strand
CGGCTCGCTCGGCGTCGGCTTCATCCGCCATCCCCGCCGGCAGTACCTGATGACCGCCGCGCTGGCGTTCGGGGTCTTGCTGGCCGCGACCGCCGGGGCGCCGGATATCGCCGTCGCGTGCCTGACGCTCCTGGCCACCGGGGCGGCCGCCTTCTCGTTCGTGACGCTGTGCTCCACCACGCTGCAGCTGCACTCCTCCCCCGCCTACCGCGGGCGGATCATGGCGCTGTGGGTGTACGTCTACATCGGAACCACCCCGGTCGGCAGCATCATCACCGGGGCGATCATCTCGGCGGCCGGGGTGCGGGCCGCCCTGCTGACCGGCGCCGGGGCCTGCCTGGCCGCGGCCGCCATCGCCGCCCGGGTGCGCACCCCGCCGCACGCGGACGCGGCGCTGACCGATCTCGCCAGTGGTTAGCGCCGATTTTCACTAAGCGAAGGGCTTACTCAAGCGGCTGCCTGGCGACCGCTGGCGGCTCACGCCCGGCGAATAGCCAGCCGCCGATCGCGGCGGCCAGCGGCAGCCCGACCAGCAGGATCAGGATGTCGCTGGGCGGCACGCCGCCGGCCGTTGCGGACAGGCCGCTGTGCGTCCAGGCCATCGCGGCGATCACCGCGCCCGCCGTGCCGAGGATCGCGCCGAGCAGGCCGAGGGCGGCGGCGGTCGCCGCGGTAATCGTCCGCCGGGTCATGCCGCTGGCGCCGGTGGCGGTGAGCGTGCGCAGGTCGGGCGCGGTCTCGCTGCGGATCAGGCCGACGGACATGGCCAGCACGCTGAGCGCGATCACGATGCCCAGCGCGATGGCCCCGTCGGTGAAGTCCACGAGGCTCGGGTTATAGGTTGCGGTCTGGACCTGCACCTCGTTGGCGGTCCCGAATTTCCGTACGGCGCTGAGTTGCGCGGCGGTGAGCGGGGCGCGGGCCTGGATCAGCCACCCGATCAGCTGAGTCTGCATGCGGTACTTGCTCACCGCGTACTCGGTCATCACGGTGTTCGGCGCCGACGTGCCGCTGGGCAGGCTGCTGACCGTCTGGATCGCGGGGCTGGCCAGGCAGTGATGGCTCAGCGTGCAGGGCGGCCCGCCGGCGCTGCCGGGATCGGGCCGGGGGCTGGAAGCGTCGCTGACCATGCCCATGTTCCAGAACATCTCCATGTGCGGCAGGCCCGCCAGCCCTGGCCGCATGGTGAGGATGTCGGTGCCGGGAGCGATCTGGCTGGCCTTGATGCCGAACGTGGCCAGCAACCGCGGGGTGGCCACGTACACGGTGCCGGTGAAATTCTGCACACCGTGTACGGGCAGGCCAACCTGGTACAGCGTGCTCGCGGATTCCAGCGGCACCGCGGACGCGTGCAGGCTGGCGGCGAGGGTATTCACTCGCGTGGTCAGGGTGGCGAGCTGAGCGGCGCTGAACGGCGTCGCCTGTCCGGGGGTCGGGCTCTGCTGGGCGCCGACGGTCACCTGGCTGCTGGACAGGTCCGGGCCGATCCAGTTCAGCGGATTGTCGAACCTGATGCCGGCTACGATGCAGATTCCCATGGCCAGGAACACGGCGAACGTGGTCGCCGCCAGCGCGGCACCGGACCGGGCGCGGTAGCGGACCAGGTCGCGCAGCGCGATCCGGATCGCGACCGGCAGCCGCGGGGCCGCCCCGGCGGCCAGCACGCTGATGGCCAGCGGGGCGAGCAGGCAGACCCCGGTGATGGTGAGGACCAGGCCGGCCAGCAGGAACAGCGCGTGCCCGTTGCCCCCGCCGCCGCCCAACGCGTTCAGGCCGCCGGCGGACGCTAGGCACGCGAGGCCGGCCGCGGACACGATGACGCCGGGCAGGGCGGACCGGCGCACCGCCTTGGGCGGCGCGGGGCGGCCGGACAGTGCGGCCACCACCGGGATCGCGGCCATCGTCTTAGCCGGGCGGCGAGACGCCAGCGCCGACGTCGCGATCGCGAGCACGATCCCGATGGCGAACGCCCACCACGGCAGGTGCGCCGCGTCCACCACATGGCCGGTGTCCCGCTGCACCGTCGGCGCGTACGCGAACCAGGCGGCGAGGCCGAGTACCGCCCCGGCCAGCGCGGCCGCCGCGCCGACGACCAGGCCGCCCGCGATCATGACCAGGCGGAGGTGGCGTTCGGTCGCGCCGATCGCGCTGAGCATGCCGAGGGCACGGAGCCGGCGCTGGGCCATCACGGAGAAACTTGCGACCGACACCAGGCCGATGAACGCCAGGCCGAAAACCTCCACCACCAGAATGAGCACCGCCGGCGAGACCCCGCTCACCTGCTGATAGGGAAGCGACACAGTTGCCGCCGGGACACCGGGCACCGTTATGTCGTCGCCGATCTCCTGGGCCGCGGCCGGGCCGAGCAGCATGATCGCCTGGCTGGGCTGCCGGAGCTGGCCCGGGGCGACCAGCGCGAACTGGTCCGCCAGGTTGCTCGGGTCCTGCACGATGCCGGTCACCTGCCAGGTCGTGCCGGCCGCGGGCCAGGTGCCGCCCACGTGCGCGCCGTACCGGGCCGCTACCTGGCTGGTCACCGCGACCTGACCTGGCCCGGCCGGGTATGTTCCGCTGACCAGGCTGAGCAGCGGAGCGTTGTAGTGCCCGTGCGGGCTCTCGGCGCGCAGCTGGACAGACTGTCTGGTGCCAGTCGTGACGTTCTGCTTCTCGATGAGATCAGCCGGCCCCAAGCGGCCGGCGATGTCGGCGATGTCGGCGGCCAGCTGCGGATCGGAGCCGGGCAGCGTGACCTGCGCGGCGCCGGTACCGAACGTGGGGTAACCGGGCGGGATCTGCGAGTTCGTGACGACGCTGGCACCCCAGATGGTCGCCGCGACCGCCACGGTGAGCAGGCCGAGCACGAGCAGCTGCTGGCGCCACTCGCGGCGGCACAGCCGCCAGCCCCAGCGGATCACCGCCCGGCGGGCGACGATGCCGCGGCCCGCGTCCGCGTCCAGGTCGGGGAGGCCCGCCACGGCGGTGCTCACCGGGTTTCCCTGGGGACAAGGAGAGATTCGGGGCCGGGCGGCCGGGTGGTATGGCCGGTCATCCGCCCGTCGCGCAGGAGCACTATCCGGTCGGCCCAGGCGGCCAGCTGCGCGTCGTGGGTCACGACCACCGCGGCCACGCCCCGCTGGCATGCCTCGTGCAGCAGCCGCATCACCTCACCGGCGTTCACCGAGTCCAGCGCTCCGGACGGCTCGTCGGCCAAGAGCAGCCGGCGGTCCCCCACCACGGCACGGGCGATCGCTACCCGCTGCCGCTCGCCGCCGGACAGCTGGTCGGGGAACCAGCCCGCCCGGTCGGCCACCCCGAGCGCGGCCAGCGCGGCCCGGGCGGCCGCGCGGGCCTTCGGCACCGGGACGCCGTCCAGTTCCAGCGGCAGGGCAGCGTTCTCGGCGGCGGTCAGCCCGGGTAGCAGGTTGAAATCCTGGAACACGTACCCGATCACCCGGCGCCGCAGCCGGGCCCTGCGGCCCCGCGGCATCCCCGCCAGCGCCATGCCGCAGACCAGCACCTCCCCGCTGGTGGGGTCCTCCAGGCTCCCGGCGATGGTCAGCAGCGTGGACTTGCCCGACCCGGACGGCCCCATCACCGCCACCATCTCCCCGGCCCGCACCGACAGGTCGACTCCGGCCAGCGCGTGCACCGCGGCCGGCTCCTGCCCGTAGGTCTTCGACACGCCGCGCAGCTCCAGCACGCTCACCGCGTCCGCGCTGTCCCCGCCCCGCCCGCTCATCGCCTGGCCCCCAGCCGGCGAAGCTGCGGAGCCGGAGCCGGGGCGGAAGCAGGCCGGGGCGGCTCGGCGGCGGCCCGGGCCAGGCGCACTTCCGCGGCGTCCAGCCACCGGATCACCGCGTCCAGCCGGAACAGCTCGGCGTCCACCACCAGCGCCAAGCTGAGGTCATCGCGGGCCTCGCCCTCCTTCAGCCGCGTCCACTGCTGCATCAGCTCCAGCAGGTACACGCGGTGCGCCTGGATCACCTCATGCGCGTCGGTACCCGGCACCCGCGCCGCCACCAGCACCTTCATCACCAGCTCGTCGCGGGGCGGGGAGGTCAGGTCCGGCGGCGTGCGCAGCCAGGCGGCCAGCGCCTGCCGGCCCTCGGGCGTGATCCGGAACCGCTTCTGCGGCCCGTCCTGGCCGGCGCCGTCGGATTCGGCCAGCCCGTCGCGCTCCAGCCGGCCCAGCGTCTTGTACACCTGGCCGACGTTCAGCGGCCACACCTCGCCCGTCCCGGCCTCGAACTCCTCGCGCAGCTGCAGCCCGTACTTCGGCCCCTCAGACAGCAGCGCCAGCAGCACGTGCGGGACGCTCATGACTTCACCATGCCTGACATCATGCCCAACATAATACCCGGCATACTCACTCTATGGCAACGCCGGCTCCTCCGCGTCCATGCAGTCCAGCGTGTGCGCTGCTGGCCGCGCCGCGATGCCTCCCCGCGTCTCGGGTCGCGCTTGGGTCGCGCTGCCTGTCCAGGGCGTCTCTGCTACATCCGCTACTACACCGGAGCCGCCATCAGCACGAGCCGACTGGCCTGGCTTGACGTTTAAATGTCAAGCCACTCCCAGGGTCCTCGGAAGTGGCATCTTAGGTGGGTTGCGTTCGTGACAACCTAGCCGTTTTACTGTCAATAAATAGTTGACAGTCCGGTCACGCCACCCATCTGCTGACCGAACGGTATGACCTATCTGGTGCGGTGGCTCGCAGCACCTGGTATCACTCATAGGCACGGGTGTAGAAGCGGCTACGTTTGCACTAGGGTTCCAACCATGTCAGCAAAGTGGGAATACCTCTATGAACCCTTCAGCCGACCATACGCGGAATTTACTGAACATTTCAATGCACATCTAAACAGACGAGCCGCCGAGGGCTGGGATCTAGTATCAGCGCAGACGGGGTTCGAGGGCCAGAGGGCATGGGCAACGCTAATTTGGCGACGGAGCGGCGGGATTTGACAAGGGACGACGGCCCGTACGCTTGTCGGCGGATCGGGCGACTGGAAGGCGCTCAGCCAACGGTATAGCAGAGCCGCTGAGGGCGTGATGGGTCCGGCAGCTGGGCTATGCCCCGCGAGAGCCTGAGCTAGGCCAGTCGTATGATTTGAATACCAGTCATATGACTGGCAGGTTTGAAGTATGTTGCAGACTGAGCCGTTTGGCGGCGTGATTCCAGGCGCACGCGGCGCCGTGCTGTCTGTCCTCCTGCGCACCGATGCCGGGCTGACCGGCAGACAGGTTCACCCCCTAGTCAGCGACCGGCACAGCCTCTGGTCGGTCCAAGAAGCACTGAAGGCTTGGGTGCAGCTAGGCGTAGTCCGAACCCAGATCGTCGGCCGAGCCGTTGCCCACGCCATCAACGAAGACCACTGCACCGTGGCACCATTGCGTTCACTCCTCGACCCGATGACAGCCCGCACCGACACCGCGGCCCAGATCGTCGGAGACAGCGTCGAGGCAATCATCCTCTTTGGCTCCGTCGCCCGCGGCGAAGCTCGCGAGGGAAGTGATGTTGACCTGGCCGTGATTGCGCACTCTGGCTGGGATGGTCGCGTTGACCTGGAAGATGCCGTAAAGAGACGGCTCGGCAATGACTGCGGTTCTCTCGTATTTACCGCCGAGGATTTCGCGCGACTCGCGGCTGCCCACCAACCCGTCGTTGACGAGATACTCGTCGACGGCATACCCCTCATCGGCACGATGCCACGGGTAAAGAGCGGAGCCGCGTGATGGTCTCCGAGCACATGAACCACGCAAGAAACATCCTCAAGAAGGCGCAGGCATACCTCGCCGCCGCCGAGGACAGCCTAGCCGCCGAACGGCACACGCCCGCTGCCGGCGACGCCATCCATGCCGGCATCAATGTCGCGGTCCAGATCGTTCGACTCGGCCGCTTACCCCCATCACTAGCTTCAGGTTTGCGCCTTGCAAGGCAGTCAGCCGAGGCGTTGCCAGATACAGGCGGCGGTGAAGGCCAGGGCCGGAACGGGCTGTTTCCGCCTGCCGGCGCCGTCACCAGGACGTTGATGTCGTAGACGACAGCGGCCGGGACAGGCTCGAGGGCGCTCACCCTCGCTTGGTAGGGAGACCGACCAGTCCTACCAGCGCGGGAAGGGGGTGCCGCCGTACGATGAGGGCCTTGAGGCCACGCTGACCGCCGACGGCGACCAGACCACATCGGCTAGCCACTCTGGCGCTTTCGTTGTGGGGTGGTGGACCTGGCCAGGTCCCGGAATCGAATGCGCACTGTCAGCTTGGGGATCTGCGCCATTCCCCGTGCTGACCCCCGTCGACCCGCTTGTCCTAGGGCAAATGCAGGGCAGTCCTAGGGACACGATCATGCGCGCCGACGCTAACGGCCGCGACCGCTCGTCGGACTTAGCGGAGCAGCTGCTCCAACCGGCCGGCTACCTCTCGGTACCGGCCGACCGGGATCAGATGCACCCCGTCGAATGCGCCCGAGTCACGGAGCTGGATGACCTGATCGCAGGCTGCCTCGACGCCCGCGAGGCGATCTGCCCGCACCCGTTCGCAAAGGTCGGCGGGAATGTCGATGTCGGGGATTACAGATGCCATCCGCTGGGCGTGCGCCTCGCTGGCCAAGACCATCACGCCGGCGAAGACCGGGATCTCGACCGGGTTGGCGTCCCGCCACCGCATCAGTGCGTCAACAGAGAAGCTGACCTGTGCGAACAGGAAGTCTGCGGTCTGCTTCCAGGCAGGCAGGGGACGCAGGGCCGCAGCGGCCCCTACCCGGAACTCTGCCACCCCGGCGAAGGCCTGGTCTGCGGGGAGCGCGCGGACCTCCTCGATCATCGTCCGCACTGACAGCTCGCTAGTCCGGCCGCCGGAACTTGGCTTGTCCCCATAGACGAACAAGAACTGATCCACGCCATAGGACGCCGCCGTGAGCAGGTCGCGGCGGAATCCCAGCAGATTGCGATCCCGCGAGTTCAGACAGGCGATGCTGCGACCGCCCATGGCCTCGACCTCGTGCGCGACGGCCACACTCGACACGGTCGCCCGACCTAGATGATTGTCCGGAATCAGGAAAGCATCCGCAGTCTTGCTGAGAGTCCCGATCTGGTGGCGCACATGCATGAGGTCAGGCCGGGTCGGCGGCTCTATCTCACATACGACCTGGAAAGGGCTCCTCGTCATGTGAGCAAGGTACACGGTACTCGTCCCACGGTGCCCCCTCCAAGCGCACCCTCACGCCAGCGGCCTCTGTGTTGGCTCGCCCTGGGCACGGTACTGCGGTGCAGGCCGAGGGTCGGCCGATCAGGTGGCGTCCAGGGCGGCGAAGGGTCAGCTGAGCTCGCGAACCTTGACGGTGTCGACGTGCTGCTGGAAGGCGACAGCTTTGCCACCGTTCATGGTCCACACGTGGACGATCTTCACAACGGCCGGTTCTCCGGAACTCTTGTGCTTCCACTGGTAACTCCCGAGCGCCACGACTGTCTCGCCGTCGGCGACGAACTGCTCGGGCACCACGGCGAAGTCATCGCCGATTTCCCCGAGTCGCATGAACACCCCTTCGAGCACCGCCTGAGGACCGACGTACGTGCCAGCGAGTGGAAATCCGTCGGCCTCGGTCCACTGGATGTCGTCGGCCATGCGTGCCGCCCCAGTCTGCCGACCCTCATCTGCGCGAAAGGATCATCAACACCGCCGCACAACTGCTGGCCACTGAGGGCGCCGTGTCGGCTCGGCGCCTAGCCCGCGAGCTGGGCACGTCGACGATGGTCGTCTATACCCACTTCGGCGGGATGGACGAACTGACCCGACAGGTGATGCGCCGCGGGTTCGCCGATTTCGGAACCGAGCTGGACCGCGGCGCGGTCACCGGCGATGCCGTCGCCGACTGGATGACCTACCTCTGGAGCTACCGCCGCTTCGCTCTGCGCGAACCCCACCTGTACGGGGTGATGTTCGGTCCTGGACTGGCTGCGTTCAGGCTCGGTGATCCCGCCGACCTCGAGGCGGCTAGATCCACCTTCGTCTCGCTCCTCCGTCGCATCCACGCCTGCGTCAACACGGCCCGATGGGAGGTCGACGACGTCACCACCGCCGGCGAAGCTGTCTGGTCCGGTGTGCACGGCCACACCTCGCTCGAGCTCACCGGGTTCTTCGGTTCGGTCGGCCGCGACCCAGTGCGCTCGTACAGCGAGATCCTCATGAGGATGTCGATCGGCCTCGGCGATCACGCCCTAGCCACCGCTCGCTCGCTGTCGACCGCCAGACGGCGGGCCGTCCGCGCAGACCGAGCCGAGGCCGCAGCTGCACGATAAGCGTTGCCGCGACGCACGGCCGCACCGCCACCAGCGGCGCCGCGTGCGGCGCCGCCTTGATAGAAGTATTAAGGGATATTCAGCAGTGTGCGGATTCCACGATTTCTTAGGTGCGGTAGGCATCTCGACGGTAGGCCACGTCCACGACTGTCACTACGCGGTCCTTGTCATCGATCCGGTAAATCACGCGATAAATACCGCGGCGGGCACTGCGCCTATCGTCCATCGGCGGGAGCAGTCGCTTGCCGATCCGGTAGGGATCGGCAAGCAGCGGGCCAGTGATGAATTCGTAGGCCGCGGCCGCAACGGCCTCCGGCAAAGTTTCGCTCAACGCACGGCGGACGGTCGATGTAGTTCGCAGCTCGTAGGGATCTTCGGTAGGCGCGTCGCTCACTGCGCCTGGCGCCGCCTCATCGCCTCGGCAAGCTCATCCGCGGAAACGTACTCGCCGCGGGCCAGCTCTGCGTCGGACTCGGCCAGGCGGTTTATCGTCGCAGCGTCGCGCATGATCTCGAGGGTTTCTTCCAGCGCTTCCAGGTCCTCCGGCGCAATAAGGATGGCTGAGGGCTTGCCGTGCACGGTCACGGTCACCCGCTCGTGATGGTCGTGAACACGGCCGACGATCTCGGACAGGTGGGACTTGACGTCGCCCAACGGAAGCACGGTCATAGTCAAAAGTATGACCAAAAATTGGTACTGCGTCAAAGGGAGATCATCCGCTGCTGGACACAAAACCGCGCGCACAAATTATAAGCAGAAAGCCGGTTCTCTGTTCGAGAACCGGCTTTCACTTTGGTAGCGGGCGGGATTTGAACCCGGAACTGGAATCCGGCGCGCGCTGTCGGCGCCGACGGGCAAGGGGGAGATCCTAGCAGGACACGTCTTGAAAATGCGGTCAGGAGGCGAGCTGCTGTTCCAGGGCGGCGGCGGTCCGCCAGTGCTCCGCCAGGACAGGTCCGGGCTGGTCGAGGCCCGCGATCGTGAGGTTGATCTCGGCCAGCGGCCGGGCGTCGCGGTCACGGAGCCGCTCGTATGCGGTGAGGGCCGCATCAAGCTCGTCGTCCCAGTGGCGGGTGACGGCCTCGGCCTGGACGGCGGCGTCGCGGAACGCGTCGGCGATCCCTCGCGCGATCGCCGGGTCCTTGTGGTGCCCGGCATCGCCCGCGAGGGCCCACCCGGGGCCGGCCGAACGCCGGAAGAAGTTCGGCAGGTCGCCGGTGCCACGGATGCGCTCAGTGATCTCCCCACTCCGCAGGAGCCGACGCAGCGGCGGATGGTCGTGCAGGACGCGCCGGTAACGCTCGCTGGGGGCGTGCCGCGCGTCGGCGAACCCGGCTCTGCGGGGCCTGGTAAAACATGAGCACCTGGTGGTCGTTGGTGGGAAACAGGCCCATGAACAGGCCTGGTTCGACCCAGGCGTGAATGCCGTCGACCTCCGCGCCGGCCCAGTAGCTGTAGTACGCGTAGGTCGCGGGCGGCCGCAGCCAGGTGTAGTCGGCACCGACCGCCCGGGCGACCGCGGAATGGCGCCCGTCGGCGCCGATGACCAGCCGTGCCTTGTGGTCTCCTGAGCTGGTCTGGGGAACTCGGCAAGTCACGGTCTATCTGCGTCGTCGGCGTGCGTGCCTGCGCATTGCGTCCACCTTCGCGGCAAACGCGGTCGGCTCGATGATTGGCGTTCCGCGCCACGGCGACATTGACAGCAGATCAGTGTCGTTGGAGACGATGAGCAGCGCCCCCACCTCAGCGGCAAGGTCGAGGATCAGGTTGTCCTCGTGGTCGGGGCAGTCGTGAACTGTCCGGGGCACGTCAGCCACGATGCCGCCGCCGCTGTGCTCGGCTGCCATCATGATGGCGCGCAGATAAGCGTCGATCTGGGGCTGTGCCCATTTGAACAGGAGGGCCAGGATCCGGTCGATGTTGGTGATGATGTGGGGGGATAGCCAGAGCGCGAATTCGGCGGCGTCAACGATTATGCCCAGGCAGTCGGCTGACGCGTTGCCGGATACGGGCGGCGGTGAGGGCCAGGACCGGAAGGGGCTGTTTCCGCTGGCCGCCGCTGTCACCAGGACGTTGATGTCGTAGACGACAGCTGCCGGGACAGGCGCCAGGCTGCTCACCTTCGCGCGCCGTCAGGAGTCCGCCTTGAGGAAATCCTGGACCCGCGCAGGGATATCTGACGGGTCGATGCCGAGCTCTGCGGTGCGCTGCTGGCCGTAGGCCTGCGCCTCCCTGAGCTGGTCGGCGATCATGATCGACTTCATGACCTTGAGGGTGGCCCGCAGGTAAGCGGACCTGTTGCCGTCGCCGAAGTAGGCGACAAGCTCATCCAGTACCGGACGGTCCTCCGGCTGGACTGCGAAACCCAGGGTCTGCGCGCTCATGGGTCAATAGTAGGTGGGTTGCACTTCATCTGCAATTTATCGCAGATGAAGTGGGCGCAGCGCCTCGGTGGAAGTCGTACGCCGCCTGCGTCGCGAACGACTTCCGGGGTCCGCCTCACCCCCAGCCGCTACGGCGGCCTTCCTCAGAGGCTTTCGTGCACACGGCACACGCAGAAGGCCCCTTCCTTGATCGGAAGGGGCCTCTGACCTGGTAGCGGGGGCGGGATTTGAACCCGCGACCTCTGGGTTATGAGCCCAGCGAGCTACCGAACTGCTCCACCCCGCGTCGGTGTGCCTTCACTTTATGAACTCCTGGCGTCCAAAGCAAATCATCACCGGCCCGCCCGGCTGACCTGCCGGGTCGTCTGGCCGGCACCGCTCGGCTGCGTCAGCAGGTCTCATCCCGGCGTAACCTTCCGGCATGACCGAGGTCGTGATCTACACAGACGGCGCGTGCAGCGGCAACCCCGGACCGGGCGGATGGGGGGTCGTGCTGCGCTGGAACGACACAGAAAAGGACCTGTACGGCGGCGACCCGCAGACCACGAACAACCGGATGGAGCTGATGGCCGCCATCCAGGCGCTCGAGGCGCTGCAGCGGCCTGCGCAGGTCGAGCTGCACACGGACAGCAAGTACCTGCTCGACGGCATCACCAAGTGGATCAAGGGCTGGCAGCGCAACGGCTGGATGACCTCGGCCAAGAAGCCGGTCAAGAACGCGGACCTGTGGCGCAGGCTGACCGAGGCGATGAGCCGCCACGAGGTCACCTGGCTCTGGGTGAAAGGTCACGCGGGCGATCCGGGCAACGAGCGCGCCGACGAGCTGGCCCGGCGCGGCATCGAGGAAGCGGCCGGCGCCGCCCACCCGGTATAGCGGTCAGCCCTTCCCGCGCGATCCGTAGGGCGGCGCGAAGACCACGATCAGCGACAGGTCCTCGAGGATCTCGGTGAACATGTGCGTCTCCCCCGCCGGAACGAACACGACCGCGCCCGGACCCACCTCAACCGCTCCTGAACTCGTCACCAACGTGGCGTAGCCCGACTGCACCACGTAGATCTCGTCCTCGGTGTGCGGGCTCTGGTCATCGAGGCCGCCCGCGGGAATCGAGTAGGTGCCCAGGCTCAGGTCTTCGCTGTCCAGGTGGACGACCCAGTGGTTGAGGTCGCCAGGATCCCCGCCGTCAGGCGGCGTGTAGGCCCCGGCCTCGGCGATGACGCGCATGGCGGTCTCCGTCAGCTGTGAATGATGTCCGTGTGATGGCAAAAATGCACCCTTTCCGGGCAAAGGGATCTTATCCGCCGCATGGAGTCGCGCCACACCGGGATGTCGCTGGCCTGGCCGGCCGGGAGCTTGCCGCGGTCCGGTTCCGCGTACTGCCGCGGCGTGTAGGCCGCGTCGCCGATCAGCAGGTCGAAGCCGTCACCGCCGCCGCGCACGACCACGCACTGATGGCCTTCGGTGTGCCCGGGGGTCGCGATGACCTCCAGCCCGGGCAGCACCTCCGCGTCCCCGTCGAGCAACTCGAACCGCGCGTTCATGAAACCCAGCCACGCATACAGCTCGGGTTCCTCGCGCCGGGCCCGGCTCAGCTCGGCGCGCTGCACGTAGACCGGCGCGCGGGCGAACACCGCGTTCTGGCCGCAGTGGTCGAAGTGCAGGTGGGTGTTGATCACGAGCCCGATGTCGGCCGGGCTCATGTCATAGTCAGCCAGTGCGTCCGCGACCGAACGGTTGACGACCCGCCAGTCGTCCAGTACGCCCTGCGGGCCGCCGACCCCGGTGTCGACCAGCACCGCGCCGCCGGGATGGGTGACGACGAACCCGTGCACCGGCCACCGGCTGCCGTCGACGCCCTGCAGGCTGGCCAGGTGCAGCCGCTTGATCTCCAGCGACATAGCGTCTCTCAGCCGCGACGGGTGACCGGGCGCCGGGTGAAACGATCAGCCCCGCACTCGCGGGCGAAAAATCCGAAGGGCATCCCTGCATTGTTCGCCCGCTCGCGGGCGGCGGTCAACGACCAGCGCGGCGGCGGCAGCGGGCGGGCGGCGGGCTGGATACGCTAGCGGCGTGCCCGGTAGCCGCGTGACCCGCCTGCGGGAAAGCCCGTGGCTGCGGGCCGGGCTGCTCGCGGTCGCGGTCGGACTCGCCGTGTACGGGCTCGCCTCCCAGTGGACCCAGGTGCACGCGGACCTGGCCAAGCTGGCCGGCTACGACGTGGCCGGCGCCGCGCTGTGCGTCATCGCGGGACTCGGCTGCATGCTGCTGGCGTGGCGGGCGCTGCTCGCCGACCTCGGCTCGCCGCTGCCGGTGCCCGCCGCGATCCGGGTGATGTTCATCGGGCAGCTCGGCAAGTACGTGCCGGGGGCGGTGTGGGCCGTAGCCGCGCAGGTCGAACTGGCCCGCGACTACGACGTTCCGCGCCGGCGCAGCGCCACCGCCAGCCTGGTCAGCATGGCGACCACCCTGGTGGTGGGGCTGGTCGCGGCGGGCGTGATGCTGCCGCTCACCTCGGCGAGCGCGGTCCGGCACTACTGGTGGGTGCTGGCCATCACCCCGCTCGCAGTGGCCTGCCTGTATCCCCCGGTCATCAAGTTCGGCCTCGACCTGGTGCTGAAGACGGTGCACAGGCCGCCGCTCGAGAAGTCGGTCAGCGTGGGCGGCATGGCCCGCGCCCTGGCCTGGACCACGCTCGGCTGGCTGTTCTACGGCGCGCACGCCTGGTTTCTGATCAGCGAATTCGCCGGACACGGCGCCCACGTGCTGGCGCTGTCCCTGGGCGCCTACGCGCTGGCCTGGTCCGTCGGCTTTCTCATCATCTTCATCCCCGGCGGCATCGGCGCCAGGGAGATCGCGCTGATCGCCGTGCTCGCCCCGGTCATGTCGTCGGCGTCCGCCCTGGTGGTCGCGCTCGCCTCGCGGGTCGTAATGACCGTGGGCGACCTGGTGTGGGCGGGCGTCGGGCTGGCCATCGGCCGGGCGCAGAGCCACTCGGCGAAGGCGCAGAGCCAGCCGGCAAACGGACGGGGCCAGTTGGCGAAGGAACGGAGCCGCTCGGCGGATGAGACGGCCGATCCGGACCCGGGGCCGCCGCTGCAGCCGGCCACCCTCAGCGGGCCAGCAAAGCCTGCAGATACTCCGCCCAGCACGGCTCAGGATCAATAGCCGTCACCCCGGCCCGAAGCCGCGCCGCCATCCCCGGCGCGCTGATCTCCCTTAGCACCCGGGCCAGATCCGCCACGTTCCCCGGTGCGCAGGTCAGCCCGTCCACGCCGTCCCGCACCAGATCGGCGAGCGCCCCGGCGGTGGTGGTAATAACCGGCACGCCGCGGGAGAACGCGAGCAGGGCGTTCTGCGAGGCGGTTGCCTCCCGGTACGGCAGCACGAGCGCGTCCGCCGCCGCGAACAGCGCCGGGATCTCGCTGGCCGGCACGTAACCAGGCCGCAGCCTCACCCGGTCCTCGATCCCGAGCTCGGCCATCAGCTTCTCCGTCTCACCGGTACCGCCCCAGAACTCCCCCGCGACAGTCAGCGTGACGTGCTCCGGCCCCCGGGCCAGAGCCCGCAGCAGCACGTCGAGCCCCTTGTAAGGCCGGACGATCCCAAAGAACAGCAACCCCAACGGAGCATTCCCCCCCGCAGGGGGGGCCGGGGGGCCTGGGGGGAAGGTTCCCCCCAGGCCGGGGGGGGTTTGGGGGGGGTCGTCCCCCCCGGGGCAACACTGATCCCCCCCGGGGCAACACAGCTTCGCGGGGGCGGGTGGCACGCTTCGTTCGGCCTTATGGTTTTGGTGATTTGCCGGGAGGTGCGGTGGCATCCGGGCGGTCACGATGTGAGCGGCCGGGGCGAGCTCGCGGGCCTGGGCGGCCTGGGCGGGTGAGTGCACGAGCACCGTGTCGACGCGGGCCAGCAGGGCGCGGGTCAGGGCGACGTCGCCGGGGCGGCGCTCGTGCGGGAGCACGTTGTGGCAGATCACCGCGGTGCGGGGGCGGCGCGGGCGCGGAGCGCGGCGCAGGCCGGCCAGGATGGCCAGGTAGGCGGGGACCTGCAGCGGGGTCAGCAGGGCGAAGACCACGAGGTCGGCGGAGGCGAGGCGGCGGCCCTCGGCGAGCCAGCCGTCCGGCCGGTACCAGGCCAGGCGGCGGCGGGTCCGCGGGTACGGCTCGCCGTCGGCGACGTCGAGCGTCTGCTGGCCCGGGTAGAGCCGGGCGGGGTACTGGGCCCGCCAGGACTCGATGATGACGTCGTGGCCCGCGGCGGCCAGCCGGTGCGCCAGCTCGGTGGTGTGCCGCGCCCCGCCGCCCTTGTACGGGTGCGCGGGTCCGACCAGGGCGATCTTCACGGGTCGGCGCGGGAACGCACGATCAGGTCGGCCAGCAGCGCCAGCGACGCCAGGATCATGCCGGTCACGAAGATCAGGATGGTGTCGTTGGCGAAGTGCAGCGGGTGCACCACCAGGTCGTAGATGCCCTTGAGAACGCCCAGGACCAGCAGGAACAAGGCCGGCGGCATGAGCACCTTGAGCGGGTTGAAGTACATCACCATCCGCAGCACCTGCAGGACGTACCGGTAGGCGTCGGAGAAGAAGTGGAATTTCGACCGGCCGGCCCGCTTGGCGTATTCGATCGGAACGTACTGGACCTCGTGCCCGTTGGACAAGAACGCCAGCGTGATGGTGGTGACGCAGGAGAACCCGGGTGGCAGCAGCCGCAGGTAGGGCAGCGCGACCGAGCGGCGGAAGGCCCGCAGGCCCGAGTTCAGGTCGGGGATGCTGGCGTTGGTCAGCCGTTCGGCAAGCTTGCGGACGAACCATTTTGCCGGGACCCTGGCCACCTTCAGGGTGCCTTCCTCGCTGGTGCGCGCCCCCACCACCTGGTCGATGGCCGGGTCGGCGGCGAGCATGGCGATGAACTCGGGGATACGGTCGTTCGGGTAGGTGAGGTCGGCGTCGGTCCAGACTACGATTTCGCCCCGGGCCTGCTGGGTGCCGATCCGGCGCACGGTGCCGGCGCCGCTGTTGCGCGGGAAGTGGATCACCTTGAGGTTCGGGAAGTCGGGTTCCGCGCGGCGCAGCCGGGCCAGCGTCTGGTCGGTCGAGCCGTCGTCGACAGCGAGCAGCTCGTAGCTGATCCCGCTCTTATCCATGGCGACGCAGATCCGCTCGACCTCGAGCAGCACGTGATCTTCCTCGTTGAAGCACGGCAGCACGATCGACGCATGCGGGATCACGGCATCGCCAGGCTCCGGTGCGAATGTGCTCACGACCGGGGAGGATACTCGGCGTCGCGGGTTCTCGCGTCCGGGCCGGGATTTCGCGGCTGCTCGGCCGGGCTTTTCGCGGGGTTTTCGCGGGTTAGGTGGCAGAGCCGCCGGGCGGGGTGATGGCGGGGATGGACAGCCAGACCGTGTAGTGGATGAACCAGGTGCGGGTCGGCGGCGAGGTCAGGTTGTGCGCCTCCTGCGTGGTCAGCAAGTTCACGACCTCACGGGGGTTGCCGCCGTAGGACGCGACTTCGGAGGAGTTCTCGGCGAGCACGATCGGATGCCTGCCCACCCCCTCGATGCTGGCGGCCACCGCGCTGACCGTGGCCGGGGTGACCTTCGTCAGCACGGCCGTTGGCGCGTCGCACATGCCCCGGACCAGCTGACCGAAGCGGTCGGCGGTAAGAGAGTCGAGGATGACCACCGAGGCGTTCGGGCCGATAGCCGCGCAGAGCCTGGTGACGGCGGCCAGTTCGCCGGCTCCGATCCGGCGGAAGGCCATACCGTGGGCGGAGAGGTGACGGCCGGTAGATGTCTTGGTGAAGCCGATGTCGAAGTTGGTCAGCGCGGTGGGGATGAGCAGCGACGCCACGCAGCACGACGCCACCACGGCGGAGGTGACCCGGGTCCGGCCAAGCTGGCCGGCTCGTTCCTTCAGCCACACCGACGCCCAGATGGCGCCGAGGATCAGCCCGGGCAGCACGAACGGCACCAGCCGCCTGCTCGCCCACGGCTGATCGGGGGAGACAGCGGGACGGTAGAGCACGGTCACGATCACCCAGACGGCGATCATCCCAGGCAGCGCCCAGACCCGGAGCGCCCGGCCGGCGTCCTGCCAGGCCAGCAGGGCTCGCAGGCCGCGGCGGGCCAGGGCGGCCAGGCCGAAGGCGCCGAGCAGTACGGCGGGTATCCCGAGATACCAGATCACCCAGTACAGGCTGTTCTGGTAGTACTGCTGGCGACCGTCGACGGGCAGGCCGGCGAGCTTCTGGAGTTCGGCCACATAGGCGATCGAGGTCGGGTTGGTTTCCCCGGCCACCGTCTGCACCAGCGGCCGGACGGCAAAGCCGACGAAGATGAGCACGGTCACGGCGGCGGCTGCCTCGGGGAGCCAGCGGACTGCCTTTGCGGTGCGCCAGCTGGCTAGCTTTTCTCTCGCCGCCGGGCGGGCGGTCAGGGCCACCGCGGCCACGGTGAGCACGACCACGACCGCGGTGATCAGGGCCAGCGGGCGCAGCGAGGGCGCCTCCAAGTCCAGGTAAGGACGGGACAGCAGGTAGCCGTCGGCCAGTCCGTACCCGACCCCGATGACCAGGCCGACGCCGAACGGGATGGCCTGCCGCCGCCGCGCCGCCAGCAGCACGCCCAAGAACGGGACAGCGGGCAAGATGTCGCTCAGGCCGTCGATGCGCACCAAGATGGTGAGCCCGAGGGCCAGCCCGGCCAGGGCCGCCAGCACCACATCCTGGCCTGGTTGGCGGTTCGAGCTGGACACGCGGTCCGGGCCGGGCGGTTCGTCGGATGCGCTCGCGGTGCGCTTGACCACCAGGGAGTCGGCCAGCAGGCACAGCCCGCCGAAGAGGAGCACTTGTGCCAGGGGCTCGCTGAACGTGCTTCGGCTGGTGTACTGCTCGGGCAGGCTGACCGCCAGGACAGCAGCCGCCGCGGGCGCCCAGCGCGGCCCGGCCAGCCGGCCCGCCAGGCCGCCGAACGACAGTACGGCGCACGCCCCGATCAGCGGCGTGGTCACCAGCGCGGCCGGTATCCCGCCCAGCCAGACCGACGCCGCCAGCACCATCGGCATCCCGGTCATGAACTGCGGCACGATCCCGGAGCCGCGCGGATAGTAGTTGACGCTGGCGAAAGACAGGCCCGCATGCGAGCCGCCGAACGCGGCCAGCGAGTTGGGAATCGGCAGCACGCCGTGGTGCGCGAGCCAGTACCCGACCTGAAGGTAGGTGGAGGGATCACGCAGATAGATGATCTGCTCGGTCCGCTCCGCGATCTGCCAGACCGCGAACACCACCGCCACCGCTACCGTGCCCGCCAGTGCCCACCACGGGACCGGGCGCTCCGGGGCGGGCTGCTGTGAGACCGGCTGCCGTGAGACCGGTTGCTGTGAGACCGGTTCCTGTGAGACCGGTTGCTGCGGCACCTGGCGATGCGTCGCCTGATAGTGCGGCGCGCGGGGGATCGTCGCCTCGGGGTGCGAGCGGAAGGCGGGCCAGTTCGCGGGAAGCTGTCGAACCGCGAGGTAGCAGAGCCCAGCGGCCAGCGGGACAAACATGAAAACCATCGGCAGGGCCCTGAACCGGCCCGCGAGCACCAGCGGGAATCCCGGCAGTAGCCACGCGGCGGCCAGCATCGCCGGCGCGACCGTAATAGCACCGAAAAGCCGCCCGGGCCACCGCCCGGACGACCGCGCGGGACCCGGGCCGGCCGCAGAAGCCGGCTCCTGAGAATCGTCTGCCTCGCTGGCCCCGCTGTCCTCGGAGGCACGCGGTCCAAGACGCACGGACCTACTCTAGGCCCTGCTCCTGTACCCCGCGGTCACGGTCGACACGCACCACCGGCCCCTTTAGGCCCTTCTGTTCGATTTGCGTCCCAGATGTGCGCGACCTCGATTGTGGTGGTTGTGGCAGCCTACGCAAAAGAATGTGCAGAATGTTACATCCATACAAATGGAGCGGCAGGGGCCGCTGGCCGAGGAGGAGGGCTAGCGGCGCGGGGACGGGGCCAGGCGCGGGGACGGGGCCAGGCGCGGGGACGGGGGCTGGGCGCGGGGGCTCGGGCAGAATTGGGTGGGTGGAGCTCTTCGTCAGCTGGCATGACTGGTCGCGGGCCGAGCCGGAACTGCGCCGGGTGCTGCCCGCCGGAACGGCCGCGGCCGTCTCGGCGGCGGTCCGGTTCGCGGTCGGCTGGCACGGCGATCAGCGGCGCCCGACCGGCGCGCCCTACCTGGACCACCTGCTCGAGGCGCTCGAGGTGCTGGTGCGCGGCGCGGGCGTGACGGATCCGGACGTGCTGTGCGCGGCGGTCCTGCACGACGTGGTGGAGGACACGCCGTGCTCCCTGGAGGAGATCGGGGCCGCGTTCGGGCCGAAGGTGGCTGAGCTCGTCGGCTGGGTGACGATCCCCGAACCAGGGCCGGGCGAGGCGAAAAGCGATGTCAAGCTGGCTTACCTGGGACGGCTGCGACACGCTCCGGCGCAGGCGCGGCTGGTCAAGCTCGCCGACCGGGCCAGCAACGTGCAGACGCTGCGCAACCTCGCGCCGGAACGACAGCGCTATTACTTCGCCCAGACCGTCACGTATATCGTGCCGCTGGCCGCGATGGATCCGTGGTTCGCGCGCTGGTACGCCGCGTGGCAGGAGGATTTCGCGGACCTGGGCTGATGCGCCCGGCTCGGCCAGCCGGGACGCCCGCCGGAGGGCTAGGTGGCGGCGGCGGGGATGCCGGGCGGTCCGGGGGACGGGCCTTCGTCCGGCTCCGGGGCGACGGGGGTACTCGGGGTACGGCCGGCCTTGGCGACGTACAGCCACAGCATCAGCGCGGCCGGGTAGATGAAGTAGCCGAACCTGGTCGAGGGCGCGAGCACGAACATGGCGGTGAGCCCGATCACCAGCCGCACGGTGGCGGCGGGCACGTCCCGGGGCGGGCGGATCACCAGGGACACCGCGATGGCGAGACCGGAACCGATCAGCAGGATGACCACCACCGTGTGGCCGACCACCCCGGTCGCCGCCAGCGCGTGACCGAGCAGCGGGCTGGCCGCCTGCGACTTGACGCTGGCCAGGCCGAGCGGGAACAAGATGGTGTTCTTCACCAGCGAGCCCGGCTTGAGGATCGCGAACGGGCCCACGATGACGGCCACCACCGCCAGCGCCACCGCCGTGAAGCGCCAGGCGGCGCGCGATCCGTCCCGCACGTAGAGCAGCGAGAACGCCACCGCGAGCGCGGGCCACGCGGTCGCCTTCATCGACGACGCGATGCCGAGGGCCAGCCCGGCGGTGACCGGGTTGGCGCCCCGGACCCGCCAGAGCAGGGCGAAGCCCAGGCACATGAACGCGACCATGGGCACGTCGGTGCCGCCGACGCACAGCTCGAACGCGATGACAGGGGACGCCGTCATCAGCAGGGCCCAGCGAACGCTGTCCCTGGCCCCGGCGATCCGCAGCGCGAAGGCGAACACGATCAGGAACACGACGCCGAACCACACCCGGGGATCGGTCAGCAGCCCGTGGCCGAACAACGCCTGCGGCACGCCGAACGCGGCCATCAGCGGCAGGTACGGGTTGTACAGGTTGGGATTGGTGGTGGCGGCCAGCGCCTGTGAGCTCTTGTACGGGGTGCCCTGCTTGATCAGCGTCTGGGCCGAGTTAGCGACCACGCCGACCTCGGGCTCCCCGTGGCCGGTGGCGACCATCCACAGCAGCGGGATCAAGATGGCCCCGCAGATGATGACGGTGAGCGCGACGTCGACCCCGAGCGTCGCCCGTGATCTCCAGGCCAGCACCGCGAGGGCGGCCAGCGCGTAGGCGCAGGCGCCGGAAAGCCCCCACAGCCGGTGCAGCGGGTCCGAGCTGAACAGCGAGACCCCGCCGCCGAACAAGGCGCAGGCGACAAGCCCGCCGACTAGCCAGGTCCGGGGCATGGTGACGACGGACTGCCAGCCGGTGGGCTCGGTGCTCTCCCCGCCACCCCCGCCCCCCGTGGCAGGCGCGAGTACGCGAGTACCGCGACTCTCCACTCTGAAGATCCTACGCCCTGCCCGGCCCGGCCACCCGTCACCGGCGCGGAGCGCGGACCGACAAGCCGGTCAGCCGCGGCGACCAGCATGGTCTCAGCGCTGAGGCCCGTTCAGGGTTGGTAATTTTCCGAACGGAACGTGATGTCAGCGGTCCGGAGGGTGGTACCGGTGCCGTTCAGGGAAAAAAGATCTTGAACTTTGCCTGCGGGTCAGGCGGCGTGCGCTGGGGGGCCACGCGCGGGCGGGCGGCCTGGTCAGATGATGGGCGGGCGGCCGGCCTGGGTCATCCGCCAGGCGGTACCCAGCGAGATCGGGCGGCGGCGGCCCGGGTCGGCGCGCCAGCCCTCGGCGAAGCCGGTGAACCAGGGGCGCAGGCTTTTGGGCCGGGCGTGTTCGCGGGCGATGGTGAGCGCCATCCAGTCGGCCAGGTAGATCGCGGCCAGCGGCCAGGGCAGGTTACGCCGGGCCAGCAGCACCCGGTTACGGCCGTCGCGGTGCCTGAAGGTGTCATAACGGGCGTTCGGGAGGGTGTGGTGACACATGCGGGCGGCGGCGTCGTATTCCAGCCGGTAGCCGCGGTCAAGGAGTCGCCAGGCCAGGTCGGTCTCCTCGTGCCCGTAGAAGAACTCATCCGGATAGCCGCCCGCCTCGGTGTAGGCCGAACGCCTGATCGCCGACGCGCCGCCGAGGAAGGTGGTCACCACCGAGGAGCGCTCCGGATCCCCGGCCCGCAGCCGCGGCACGTGCCACCGCGCCCCCGGGCCGCCGTCCGGGTCGACCACCTGCATGGACAGCACCGCCAGGGCCGGGTCCGCGGCGAAGGCGGCCGCGATGTGAGCCGCCAGCCCGGTGTCGGGGTACCAGCCGTCGTCGTCCAGGAACAGCACCACGTCACCGCGGCACGCCTCGACGCCCGCGTTGCGGCCGGCCGCGACCCCGACGTTCTCCGGCAGCGACACGGTCTTCACGCCCGCCGGAACGCCGGTGACCTCGGTGCCGTTGCCGACCACGACCAGCTCCACACCGAAGCCGCGCTGGGCCAGCACGCTGTCGATGGCCCGGCTGACCTCGGCCGGCCGGTCGCCCATGGTGAGGATGACGCAGGACAGGGTCAGGGCCTCGGGGTGGGCTGCGCTGGCCTGCTCGCTCATCGCGTCCGTCTCGCTCGCCACATCGGCCTCTTTCATCTGTTTCACCGGAGCCGGCGTGACGCCAGGATGGCCGCCAGGTGCGCGACCGCCATCAGCGCGCCCACGGCCAGGGCCGCCACGTCCAGGACCCGCGTCGCGGTCAGGCTGCCGGTCGCCGCGTCCGCGATCGCCGCCGCCAGGATGAGGACGGAGAGCTCGATGGCCTGGGTGATCCGGTGTACGCGCAGGACCGACGCCAGCCGCCGGGCCAGGGCCAGGCCCTGCGACCGCGGCGCGAGCGCCGCGTCGTCGTGCTTGCCGTCCAGGCCGGACGAGGCCCGGGCCACCACCACGCTGTCGGTCTCCGTCTTGATCAGCGTGGCGCAGATCGCCGCGGCCAGGCCGGCGCTCACGTAGCCTCCGGTCAGCGAGAAATGGCCCTGCGCCCGGACGCCGAGGCCCGCCAGCAGCAGCGCCTCGGCGAAATAGTGCCCCATCCGGTCCAGGTAGATGCCGGTCGCGGAGAACCGGCCGGTGAGCCTGGCCAGCTCCCCGTCGGAGCAGTCGAACAGCAGGTAGAGCTGGATCAGCACCGCCACCCCGACCGCCGCGGGAAGCCCGGGCACGGCGGTGAGCACGCCCGCGGCCGCGCCGGAGATCATGAAGCACACGGTGACCGCGTTCGGGGACCAGCCGAGCCTGGCAAAGACGATGGTGGCGAACGGTGACAGGCGGCGCATGTAGAGGCGGCCGAACCAATGCTCGTCGTTCAGCCGCGCCAGCACCTCGGGGGGCTGCCCCTTGGCGCGCACCTCGGCCAGCGATAGCCCCGGAGATCCGGACATCATGCTCCGCCCGGTCCTGTGCTCGGTTCTGTGCTCGTGACGGCCGCGGTGAAGGCGGCCACCTGGACGGCGATCTCGCGCTCGTCGAGGTCGAGCCGCTCCAGGATGGTGTACCGGCCGGGCCTGGTCGCGGGCGCGTGCAGCACTGCCTTGGTGAACTCGTCCGGGCCGAGCCCGAGGTCAGCCGGAATGCGCGGCAGCTCGTGCCGGCGCAGGCAGGCGGACATGAGCGCGAACAGGCGCTCGTCGCCGCGCAGGTAAGTGCAGAACAGCGCGCCCAGGCCGGCCAGCTCGCCGTGGGTGCCCGCGCCCGGGTACAGCTGATCGATCGCGTGCAGGATCTCGTGGTCGCCGCCGCTGCCTGGCCTGCTGGAACCCGCCACGGTCATGGCGATCCCGGACAGCACCAGGGACTCGGCCAGCACGGTGAGGAAATCGTCGTCGGCGACCGTACCCGGCTGGTGCAGCACCGCCTGCGCCGCGGTCCTGGCCAGCGAGACGGCCAGCCCGTCGACGGGCTCACCGCGGTCGGCGGCGGCCAGCTCCCAGTCGGCGATGGCCGACAGGTTGTTCACCACGTCACCGATCCCGGCCCGGACCATGCGCGGCGGCCCGGACCGGACCCGGTCCAGGTCGATCACCACCGCGACCGGCGGCACGACCCCGTAGGAGCCCTTGCCCGACTCGTGCTCCAGCGAGCTGACCGGCGAGGCGATGCCGTCGTGGGCCAGGTTGGTGGCCACCGCGACCATCGGGATGCCGGCCATGTGCGCGGCGAACTTCGTCACGTCGATGATCTTGCCGCCGCCGATGCCCGCGACCGCCTCGTAGGCGTCGGCCCGCAGCTGCTTGCCCAGCGCGATCGCCGCGTCGACGCTGCCGTCCTCGACGCGGAAGACCTGAGCGGTCTGCATGTCGAGTTCGGCCACCACGCCGTCGCCCTGACCCGGGCCGACCGCGACCGCGACCCGGCCCTCGGTGACGATCCTGCGGTCCGCCAGCAGCGCGCCTAGGTCCGCGACCGCGCCACGCCGCACGTCCACGACGAGTGGCGCGGTGAGTATGCGGGCCAGCTGCACGAGGGATCCTTCCGGAGTTCACGGCCAACGTCCGTTACGCCATGGCCAATGGCGGCTAACCGGGAGACTACCGGTTAACGAGCGGGCGCCAGGATATAGCAGCCCGCCACGGCGGGGCGTGTTTCCCGCCGGGACTGCCGCGGTGGTCAGCAGCGGGCCGCTATCGCACGAGCCCGGCGCAGGTCGTCGTGGTTGTCGACCTCGACCCACTCGATGTCTCCGATGGGGGCGACGGCAATCGCGCCGCCTCGTTCGGCGAGTTCCTGGAAGCCATCTTCGTAATACAGGGAGGGGTCACGGCGCCAGGTGGCCTCGAGCGCCGCCGCGAGCGGCGCGGCGGCGTCCGCCCCGATCAGCGTGGCCCCGATGTACTCGCCGTAAGCCAGCGCGGGGTCCATCAGCTTGGTGATCCGCGTGATCATGCCGTCCGCGCCGATGACGACCTTCATCTCCTCCTCGGCGAGGAGCTTGATGTCATCGACGGCCAGGATGAGGCCGGCCTGACGACCGGTGGCTCCGGCGGCGGAGAGGAGGGTCTTTTCCACCGAGACGGGATGCACCGTGTCGCCGTTGACCAGCAGGGCGCCCGCCGCGAAATGCTCGCGGGCGAGCCAGAGCGAGTAGGCGTTGTTCCACTCCTGCGCCCGGTCGTTGTCCACCAGCGTCAGCCGGACCCCGTGGTCCCGCTCCAGGTCCGGCGCCCGGTCCCGGATCGCGTCCGCCGCGTAGCCGACCACGATCACGATGTCACGCAACCCCACCGCGGCCAGGTTGCGCAGTGCGATGTCGAGGATGGTGACCTGGCCGTCGACCGGCAGCAGGGCCTTTGGGAGGGCGTCGGTGTCGGGCCGCAGCCGACGGCCCGCACCGGCCGCAAGAACCATTCCTATCAACCGGGTCTCCTCATGCGGGATCTCCAACCGTGGGATGCAACCATCCGCTGAGGAAGTCCCAGCAGAAAAGCACCAAAAGATACCCTGAAAGCGCGGCGTACACGAACGGCACGATGCCGATCATCGCGGCCAGGCCCGCCAGCAGCATCCGCCCGTCCCAGCCGAGGCCGAACCGGTCGGCTGGGATGCCGCGCCCGGACCTGGCCCGGTAGGCGACGTCCAGGTGGCGCATGATCAGGCCGGCCAGCAGCGCGAAGACCAGCGCGGCCGGAACGCGGTGCGAGAACCCGAGCGCGGCGAGGAAGACGCATTCGCCCGCCTCGAGCAGCGCCGGCACCAGCCAGTCCAGCCGCCCGTCGTGCGGATGGCAGGCGCCGAGCCCGCCGAGCAGCATCGCCTCGACCGGGGTGAGCACCAGGATGCCCGGCAGGTTCTCCAGCCCGAGCCCGGTCAGAACACACGTCACGAACAGGCCCACCAGCACCGGGGGTAGCGGCGGAAGCCGACCCTGCACCAGGCGGCCGAGCCACCGCGACACGACGCCGTCATCGCGATAGGCCGCCAGCCCGTCGTACCCCGCGTGTCCGTCTGCCCCCGCCAGCCCGTCATACCCCGCGTGTCCGTCGTACCCCGCCAGCCCGTCGTCCGTTCTGGCCTGGCGCATCGAGCGGGTTATCTGTCCGGCGAGGACGTATCCGGCCGCCAGCACACCCCAGCCCAGCAGCAGCACGAACGTCAGGCGCGGCCCGAAAAAGACGGCGGTGAGCGCGATCACCACGAACCGTTCGCCGACCGGAAGCGTGGCGGCTTGCTCAAGGGTGCGCAGCGCCGACCCGGAGAAGAGGTTCCCGGGCGCCCGCGCCGTGTACTCGAAGCCCAGCCCGGCCAGCTGGCGCACGGCCACGACGGCCATGGCCGCGACGGCCAGCCGCCACACGCCGACCTGCCCTCCGCCACCCCAGCTGGCGACGAAGGTGTTCCGCAGCGTATGGCCGAAGGCGCCGTCGAGCCCGACGGCGACCGCCGACTGCGGTCGGCCGCCCACGCCGCAGCTGACCGCCAGCGCCGCGTAAATCCCGAACTCGGTCAGCAGCCCCGACGCAGCGCCGAGCCACGCCACCGCGGGCCCGACCCGGCCCTCGCGGCCGGTGGCGGCCAGCAGGGAGCCAGCCCGGCCGGCCAGGAACGAGCCGGCCAGCGCCACGCTCGCCAGCAGCTTCGCCCGCACCGCTAGTTCGGAGAACCATATGGCGGCGATCAGCCCGAGCCCGAGGGAGATTCCGTATAGCGCGGCTGGCTTAAGCTGACGCCCCGCCGCCCATCGCGCCGTGTCGCGTGCGGCGGGATCGACGACGAGCTGGGTAACGGCGCCGTCGCTGTTCGGCCCGGCGTCGAGAACCCGCACCGTGACTCCGCGGCCGTTAAGTTCGCTGATCAGCGCGCCTACGGGGGCAGGACCCGCGTAGGTCGCCGCGAGGGTCTCGGCGGCCTGGGCTAGTGCGTCCAGGTCAGGCGTGTCCACGATGAGCGCGCCGCCGACCACGCTAGCCTGGGCCACCGGATCCCGCCGACCACGACCGGATCTTGAGATCCTGGCGTTCATCCCGGTGAAGGCCGCGGTGGCATCCTCGCTGAGCAGCCGGGCCAGCATATCCTCGGGAACCACGCCTTCGCCGACGCAGATGAGCACTCGCTCCCCGGCGGCTCGCGCCGCAGCCGCGACGGTTAGCAGACCTGGTCCGGTTCGGTCCGCCGCATCCACCCGGCGCACGCCGAGGGCCGCAAGCTGGCCGCGCAACCCCGCGTCCGCCCCGCCCGCGAGGACCAGCGCAACAGTCATGCCTGCCCTCCCAGCAGCACAAGCCGCCGTGACTCGCAACCAAGCGTTACAAAATGTAGCCGGCGTCACGCCAGTGACCCGAAGGAACACGCCGG
>Ga0302178_10000858_pt1 | contig 26576 bp, 24 predicted proteins | sample I_Palsa_E1_3_FD_198790 | JGI IMG/M metagenome (GOLD analysis project Ga0302178, IMG submission 198790) | Peat permafrost microbial communities from Stordalen Mire near Abisko, Sweden - I_Palsa_E1_3 | ecosystem: Environmental > Terrestrial > Soil > Palsa > Peat permafrost | place: Sweden... | reverse complement strand
GCTCGCTGGAGCCGGGACTCTGGGGATCGCTTTGGCGCCATTACTGATGCCTCACGTGTGGATTGCCATCGCTGCATTCGGTTTGGGCGGTGGCTTCACACTCGGAATGACCTTGCCGCTCGATAACGCGCATAGCGCGGACGAAGGCAACACGTGGAATGCATTCGTGATGACCGTCGGCTATCTGCTTGCCGCCGCTGGCCCGTTACTTGTCGGCTCCTTGCGAGACGTCACTGGCGCTTTTCAGGCTCCAGTCTGGCTTCTGTTTGTCGTTGCACTCGGAATGCTCGTGTTGACGCCGTTCCTCGCACCTAAACAAGCTTCCAGGTAATTGTTCCACGCATGCGCCCGATCGTGTAGGTAACCTATCATCTTTGGCCGCCCGACTCCCGTTCGCGACGGAAGCAATGACGCTATGGCCGGAAGCCGGTTTTGCCCGCTCCCTGCTCTCCATACTCGACCGGCAGGACGCCGCGAGCCACCGCCTTGACCAGCGTCTGGTGGTCGGCTTCAGTTTGATCCGCGTACGCCTGAGCGAACCGGCACAGCGACCTGTCCAGCTTGTCCGAAGAACCGACATATCCAGCGATCATGGACGCGCCGCTGGTCCGCGCATGGCCTTTCGCCAGCAGATGGCCGACGATTCCGGCGTAGTCGGTCAGTGCCGCCGGGTCCAGCGCATCTAGTGCAATGGTGCCCTTCATGTTGCGGAACTGCCGGACGTAGTACTGCAGGCCGTCGATGGTGGTCCAGCCGAGCAGCGGATCGCTGACCGTTTGCAGGGCTTGCTGATACTCCACAACTCGCTGTCCCTGATGGGCGTGCCATGCTGAATCACCGTGAACGAACCGGGCCAGCACCGAACGCCGTGCCTGTTTGAGCTGCAGGAACACCACATCATCGGCGCCGCTGCCCTCAAGCAGGGCGACATAGGCACGCAAGCCGACACTGCCGACTCCCACCACCTTGTGAGCGATGTCGACCAGGGTGTAACCGCCTAGAACCCGACGCCAGTGCGATGCGAGCGTGCCCAGATACTCGTCCAGCGCGACGGCGATGCGCTCGGCCTCGGCTTCCGGGACTCGGGTAATCAACGGTGGCTCGTCCACGATGCACCGCCGCCCGTCACGCTCCGTGGCGAAGCGCGGCAGCGCACGATCGCTGGTGCGGGACCGCGCGCGTTTAACCGCACGCTCTATCTCGCCATGCAGGGCGGTGTCGGTCGCCTTCTCGTGTAGTCGGTCAACGTCGATCCGCTCATAGGAACGCGACAGCAGCGGCTCGTTGGCTAAAAAACGCACCTCCTCGCGGTAGGCGGCGACGCAGGACGCCACCGACGCATGGCATTGGACTTCACTCGCGCCGGTGTGTCGGCCAGCCACCCAGATGCTGGCCACCAGCCGGCGCAGATCCCATTCCCAGGCTCCGGGATGAGCCTCGTCGAAGTCGTTCAGGTCGAGAACCAGGTCACGCTCCGGGGAAGCGTAGAAGCCGAAATTGCCCAGGTGGGCATCGCCACAGATAACCGGGGTAATGCCGGTGGCGGGGAGATGGGCGACGTCCTCGGCCATAACGACGGCCGTGCCGCGCAGGAACCCGTACGGGGAGGCCACCATACGCCCGACGCGGATCGGAATCAGCCAGTCCAGCCTGCCTTCATGCGAATGCTTGATCTGCTCAACTGGATCCGGCCGGTTCGCCGGTGCCTTCCAGTCGCCCATCGAACTGCGGGGAACCTGCTGACGCAGGCTCCAGCCAAGCTTGAATCGCTCCGCGCGTGACATGGGCCGTTTGCGCAACGAACGGTAACTGTCGCTGTCGGCATTGGCGAGGATCACATGCCCCGTGGATGACTGGGTCGTCGTCATACCTTTGCCTCGTTGCACAGGTGCGCCGGTGGCTTTATCGCTGCGCGACGCGTTTCTCTGCAGGTCGCGCAGTCGAGTTGCGCAGGATCAAATCTGTCGGCAACGTGACGCGGTCCGAGGGCAATTCGATCCCAGCAATCTGGGCCAATAATATGTTGACCGCCGATCGCCCCATTTGTTGCAGCGGCTGACGAATAGTCGTAAGCGGGGGATAAACCTGCGCCGCCATCGGGACATCATCGAACCCGATTACGGAAACATCGTCCGGGACACGCATTCCCAGTTCGTGCGCCGCAGCAATCGCACCAAACGCGCTCAAGTCATTCGCGGCAAAGATCGCGGTCGGCGGTCGCTTCAATTTCAATAGATGCGATGCCGCCTTGAAACCCATTGCCTGACTAAACCGCCCAACCGCCGTCAAGCTAGCTTCAATACGCAAACCCTGCTGCCGCATCGCGTCATTAAAGCCGCGCTCCCTGTCGTGCGCTGCTGTGAGCCGCTCATCGCCGCTGATAAAAGCAATCCGCGTATGGCCGAGTGAGACCAGATGCTGCACTGCCAGACGCGCGCCCTCGTAATTGTCCGATGCGACCGAGGGGTATTGCGGGAAAACGCCACGCTGATCCACCACCACCACCGGCATATCAGCCTCACTCAGCGCTTTCAGATGGGGCGCGTCATCGTGTGGAAGGATCGCCACCAGTCCGTCCGAAAACTGCTGCAGTAGCGTCAAGACGTTGTGATGCGTCTCACTATCCTCGTCGAACATGGGATACACCAGCATCTCGTACCCCGCCTTTCGAGCTGCCCGACCCGCACCGATGATCAACTCAGTGACAAACTGATCCTGCCGGACGGGTGTGAGCAAGCCGACAATATGGGTACTCCCGCCTGACAATTTCTGCGCGGTCCTGTTGGCGACATAGCCGATCTCCGCGGCAATGCGCAGAACCTTATCGCGTGTCTGCTCCGACACCCCATGACGGTTGTTGATGGCGCGCGACGCGCTCATCTGGGAAATGCCGGCTAGCTCCGCAAGCTGCGCCAACGTGGGGGTCTGTCTTGCCATGAGCACAAATCAACTTAGTAGGATTAACCAATTACTACGCCCGGCGATCGCCATGCAGGTCGCATCGCTTGAAGTATGCGGTCCGAACCCCTATTCCGGCTCGGGTAAATACGCATTCCACAGGGGATGGCCCCTCCCTATTATTGTTACATAACGTTAGCGATAACGCTACAAAACGTTTTATAACTACAGTGGAAAGATATGAACGGAATCGTTGCGGTCTTCAACTGCCGCCGGACCTTGGCCATAGCCTGCGCAGCGCTCTCCACAGGCATAGGCTCGTTGGCACCGGTGAGCATTGCCGCGGCTCAAACGAAAACGCTCACCGAATGAGATTCACAGACTGTCGGCGCGGGTCCGAAGATCATCGATGAGGCGGCCGCGCGCTTCGAGAAGGCGAACCCCGGATTCAAAGTCGAGTCATCGCACGTTCTTAACGATGCGTACAAGACCAAGCTAAAGATCGCGTTTGGTGCGAACCAGCCGCCCTGCGTCTTTTCGAGCTGGGGCGGCGGTCCTCTGCGCGAGTATGTGAAGTCCAATCAAGTGGTCGATCTCACGCCTTATCTTCAGCAGAACCCCTCTTTCCAAAGCCGCTTTCTGGCAACCGCGTGGCCAGCGGCCACCTTCGACAATAAGGTTTGGGCCATCCCTGCCGAGAACACCTCGGTCGCCGTCGTGTTCTACAACAAAGAGATTTTCGAAAAGTACAAGCTGACACCCCCGAAGACCTGGGACGAGTTGCTCCATGTGATTACCGTACTGAAAGCAAACAACATTGCGCCGTTTGCGTTGGCAAACAAAAACAAATGGACCGGGTCCATGTACTACATGTACCTGGTCGACCGTATAGGCGGGTCCGATGTGGTCCGGCGCGCCGTCATGCGGGCACCAGGCGGCAGCTTCGCCGATCCGGCCTTCGTAGAGGCAGGAACGCGTGTGCAGGAACTGGTCAAGGCCGGTGCATTCGCGCAGGGCTTCAATGGGCTTGACTACGACATCGGTGCGTCAAGGCGCCTTCTCTATTCAGGACGTGCTGCCATGGAACTCATCGGAAGTTGGGAAGCGTCAACCGTGAAGGCGGAAAACCCGGCATTTTATTCAAAGCTCGACTATTTTCCTTTTCCTACCGTACCGGGTGGCAAAGGCGACCCGAACGACGTGATCGGCACGGTGGGCGATAACTTCTACAGTATCTCCAAGGCCTGCGCGGACCCGCAGGCAGCGTTCAAATTGATCCAGACGATGACGGACGATCAATCCATGCGAGAACGCGTTGCCGATACGCGCATACCGCCGGTCAAAAACCTGGAAGTGACCGATCCGATGCTTAAACGCTTTCTGAAGACAGTCTTCGACGCGCCCGCGGTACAACTCTGGTACGACCAGGAGTTGCCACCGGCGCTCGGCGAACTGCACAAGAACACCACCCAGGCCCTGTTCGGGTTGACGATGACTCCGCAAGAAGCTGCACAACAAATGGAAGCCGAAGCGAAGAAGGACCTTAACTAACTGCCTGCCCTTCGCTTGAGTAGCCCGCGTCCGGCTACTAGCCGATTCCCCTCGACTGACGGAGGAAGATGTGAGTTTTATCAAGCTTCCCATGGCGACCATGCCGAAGCGATCGCGTCTGGGAAGACCATCTGCGGTAGTTTCGGCGACGTTTCTCGCGCCTGCGATTGCGTTGCTCGGAATCTTTCTGCTGTACCCCTTGATCTCCAGCTTCCGCTTATCGACGCTCGACTGGAATGGACTGGGCTCCACGGAACGCTTCATCGGCGCTCAAAACTGGATTCATCTCTCGCACGATCCCGCATTTTTTAAAGCAGTCCGCAACAACCTGATACTCGCGGTCTTCTCCGTGCTGATCCAGATGCCGATCGCATTGACGCTCGCCGTCATGCTCGACAAGGCAGGCCGCGGATCGCGCACACTCAAGATCCTGTATTTCCTGCCGCTGCTGATGTCGAGCGTTGCCATCGGTGTCGTGTTCAAGAACGTGTACGACCCGAATTTCGGACCGCTAAACGCAGCGTTAAACGCCCTTGGGCTGGGCAACCTCGCGCAAGACTGGCTGGGCGACGGGCGCTTCGCTTTAGGCGCCACGCTGGCGGTGATCTGCTGGCAGAACATCCCGTTCTACATGATTCTCTTCATGGCCGGACTGTCTTCCCTCTCTCCGGAACTCCGCGAAGCGGCACGCCTTGACGGGGCCTCACCATTGAGGATCTTTTGGCACATCGAATTACCGCATCTGCAAGGCACGCTGCGCACCGGTGTGCTGCTTGCTGTGATCGGTTCGCTGCGCTATTTCGATCTGATCTTCGTGATGACCGGCGGGGGTCCAGACGGCGCGTCGGAGCTCATGGCGACCTACATGTACCGCACCGTCTTTAGTTCGTTTCAACTCGGCTACGGCAGCACCATCGCCTCGGCGATGTTCCTGATTGTGCTCGTCGTCGCCAGCGTCACCCTGACCCTGACACGCCGGTTCGAGACACAGATATGAAAGCAATCCCCAATCTTCATCTTGAAGCGGATACCCCATTTCGTGCTCCCAGGTTTTCCGTATCGCGCGCCATGGTGCTGACGCTCGGTGTCGGCTGGCTTGCGGTTACGACACTGCCCTTCTTGTTCGTCGTGGTGACCAGCCTGAAATCCCAGCAGGACACGTATTCCGGGTCGGCCTGGTCGCTCCCCTCGGCTCTCGACCTGAGCAACTATGAAGCGGTCCTGAACGGCGGCTTTTGGGTTTATCTGCGCAATAGCCTTTTCGTCGTGGGCTTGTCGACCACACTGATACTGTTGACCGCTTCCATGGCCGCCTACGTGTTTGCGCGCATGAACTCCCGGATCAACAAGTCGATTTTCTCGATTGTTGTCGCAGGTATGATCGTGCCGCTGCACGTCACCCTGGTACCGGTCTATCTCATGACGCGCACCGCGGGACTGTACGACACCCCGTTTGCTTTGATCGGCCCTTATGTAGCGTCGAGCCTTCCGGTTTCGATCTTCATTCTGACGGAGTTCATGCGTCAGATTCCGCGTGAGCTGGAAGAAGCCGCACTGCTCGACGGCTGCGGACCGTTTGCCATTTTCTGGCGCATTTTTGTTCCGCTGTCGGGGCCGGGACTTGCCACGGTTGCCATCTACAACGCGATCGCGTTGTGGAATGAGTTCATTTTTGCCTATGTCCTCACTTCGACGCCAGCCAATCGCACGCTGCCACTCGCGGTGTGGGACTTCCAGGGCCAATACGCATCGAACATTCCAGCAACCCTGGCGGTTGTGACTCTGACGTCCCTGCCGTTGATCGTCGCCTACGCATTCGGTCAGGAACGCATCATAAAAGGAATGATGGTCGGCTCCGTCAAGGGGTGAAGCGTTTTCAAATTTTTTACACCGGCCCGCTGGTGGGCACGTGTTCATTCGTTCGAGGCAATGCCATATGACTTCAACATCCCTTAGCAAGCTGCGTGTCGCGGTTGCCGGCTGCGGCTATATCAGCGACATTTACCTGAGCAACCTCGCGAAATTCGCCGGCGTCGAAGTCTGTGCCGTTGCGGATCTTGATATGGAACGGGCACGGGCTTCGGCCCTCCGTCACGGGGTGGCGCGTGTCCTTACCACTGACGCCGTCTATGCCGACGCCGGTATCGACCTGATCCTCAATCTCACGCAGCCGGCCCAGCATGCAGAGGTAGCGCGACGCGCACTCCAGTCGGGCAAGCACGTCTACAACGAGAAGCCGCTCACCCTCGATCTCGATGAAGCACGCGGGCCGCTCGAGACGGCGCGGTCGGCCGCCCTGCAAATCTGCTGCGCGCCGGACACGGTTCTCGGCGCGGGGATCCAGACCTGCCGCAAGTTGATCGATAGCGGCGCCATAGGCGAACCGGTCGCCGCGACTGCGTTCATGACCAACCACGGCCATGAACGCTGGCACCCCGACCCGGCGTTCTATTACCAACCAGGCGCCGGCCCCATGTTCGATATGGGACCGTATTATCTGAGCGCGCTTGTCAATCTGATCGGGCCCATCGATTCCGTGTCGGCATTTGCGCGTGCGAGTTTTCCCGAACGCGTCATCGGAAGCAAGCCCAAACGCGGTCAGCGGATCGAAGTGAATACGCCAACCCACGTAGCCGGTCAAATGCAGTTCGCCAACGGCGCAATCGGAACGATTGTGACGAGCTTCGATATCTGGGGTGCAAAGCTTCCCTTCATCGAGGTTCATGGAACAGAGGGAAGTCTGAGTGTGCCTGATCCGAACACGTTCGGCGGTCCGGTCAGCCTGAAAGTTCGCGACGGTGACTGGACTGAAGTCCCGCTCTCGCATCCCTATAGCGAGAACACCAGAGGGCTTGGCATTGCGGAACTGGCACATGCACTCCAGACGGGCGCACGGCCGCGCACGGACGGTGAGATCGGCTACCACGTGCTGGAAGTCATGCACGGCTTTCTTGACGCGGCGACCCGGCGCCAGACCGGATCGATCGACAGCACGTTCCGACGGCCCGCCCCTATGTCGGAGCACCCCCTGACGATGACAAATGAGGGAATTACCCATGCCTGAAAACAACCTGGAACGGCGCCGCTCGGCATTGATGGTCTGGGGCGGTTGGGACGGCCACGAGCCGCGCCTCACGACCGAGCGTTTCGCGAGCCTGCTCGATCAGCAAGGGTTCGCGGTTGAGATTCACAACGACCTTGACGTGTACCTCGACCGTGACCATCTCGCTGAACAGAATCTGATCGTCAACTGCTTCACCATGGGTCAGCTGGACAAAACTCATACCGCCAATCTGCTCGCAGCGGTACGTGGTGGTGTTGGTTTTGGAGGCTGGCACGGCGGTGCCGGCGACGCGTTCCGCGCGAATCCCGACTACCAGTTCATGGTGGGCGGCCAATGGGTTGCGCATCCTGGCAATATCGTGGACTACACCGTTCAGATCGTGGCGCACGATGACCCCGTTGTGTCCGGTCTCGCCGATTTTTCGATGCACTCAGAGCAGTACTTCATGCATTTTGATCCGAGCAACGAGGTTCTTGCGACCACCCGCTTCGACGGCCCTTATGTACGAGAACACGAACCACAAGTGACGGGCGTCATCATGCCGGTCGCATGGAAACGCCCGTGGGGCAAAGGAAGGGTTTTCTATTCGGCGCTGGGGCACGTCAACGCCGATTTCGAGGTCGCGGAAGCCCGTGAACTGATGTTGCGTGGACTACTTTGGGCCGCGCGTTGAGTGGGTAGAAGTCTGAGATCACTCGGTATCGGTCGCGAAACGCCTTGACATCCATTTAGATGATGAATAACATCTAAATCAACAGATCGTCTTGGAGCCAGCGCAGTCATGAGGAAATCGAGGATTGAAACCGCGGAGACCCGCCAGCGAATCATCGACGTCGCAGCCCGCAAGTTTCGGCTCAACGGCATCAGCGCGACGGGCCTCACCGACGTCATGTCCGAAGCCGGGCTCACGCATGGTGGCTTTTATCGGCACTTCAAGTCCAAAGATCAGCTGGTTGCGGAGGCCTGCGCAGCCGCAACGACAAATATCGTCGCCGTGCTGGAAAAAGTGGCCAGCGAGAGCGAAGACGGAGACGGCTTTCAGGCCATCGTCGAACGTTATGTGTCGACGATCCACCGCGACGACGTCGCGGGCGGCTGCCCTCTTGCGGGAATGGGCAGCGAGTTGGCGCACGGCGACGAGAACACCCGTGCTGCCGCCTCTCACGGCTTCCGCGAGCTGGTTGAAGTCGTAGCAAAGCGCCTCGATCCACAACGGTCGGATTCAACCGAGTCAACGGCTGTCTTTGCGGTAGCGGCCATGATCGGCGCCATTACCATATCCCGGATCATGACGGACAGCGACGCTTCGGCATCCGTTCTCAATCACGTAAAGCAACATCTCGACGCGATCTAGACAATTCGGAATCCAAACTATCGCTTGAGTATTTATCGTTATGTGCATATACACATAACGATAAAAACGACACACATATCGCCGCGACGTCACGCATCGGCACAAGCAGTCCTCTGCACTCGGAATGAGTGCAAATACCTTCAGAACGGAGTATCGGCATCATGCAACAACGCAAATATCTGGTCACAGCCGCCGCCGGCAAGACAGGCGTTCACACAGTCCGTCACCTCCTTGAAGGCGGTCACGGCGTTCGAGCCCTTGTCCATCGCGAAGATGAAAGAAGCGAAGCGCTTCGGAAGATTGGCGCCGAGGTCATCGTGGGCGATCTTCTTGAACACGACGACGTGATACGCGCCACGGAAGGTGTATCGGGTGCCTACCTCTGCTATCCCGTGCGTCCGGGGTTTATCCAGGCAACTGCATATTTTGCGGACGCGGCGCGTCGCGCGGGGCTCGAAGTCGTGGTGAACATGTCGCAGATTTCCGCTCGCGAGGACTCGAAGAGTCACGCTGCCCGTGATCACTGGATCGCAGAACGTGTTCTGGACTGGTCGGGCGTGCCGGCCGTCCACCTCCGCCCGACGTTCTTTTCGGACTGGCTGACTTTCCCGTGGGTGCTCGACACCATCGTGAAAGAAGGGAAGATTTCTCTTCCTTACGGCACTGGACGCCATGCACCGGTCTCCGCTGAAGACCAGGCGCGCGTCATCTCCGCCATCCTCATTCAGCCGTCAACCCACATCGGCAAGACGTATCCGTTGTATGGTCCCGTCGAACTCAACCAGCAGGAGATCGCCGACGCAGTTAGCAAAGTGACCGGCCGCAAAGTCGCCTATCGCCCGACAAGCATTGAGGACTACCGCAGGCATCTGGAAACCTACGATCTGCCGGAATTCTTGATCCAGCATTTTCTGGAAGTGGCAATCGACTACCAGAACGGCATCTTCGCGGGTAGCAACGACGTTATCGAAAAGATCACAGGACAAGCGCCGCAGACAATTGACGCATTCGTCACCGCCAACCGCGAGGCGTTCCAGTAAGCGCATCGCTCAACCTGAATTCGTTAGAAGGAGCAGACATCATGAAACTCAGCGGAAATACAATCTTCATCACCGGCGCCACCTCGGGTATCGGACGAGCACTTGCAGAGGCGTTTCACCGTAAAGGAAACAAGGTGATCATCAGCGGACGCCGTAAGGCGTTGCTGGACGATGTCGCCAAAGCAAACCCGGGCATCGACACGGTAGAGCTGGACGTCAGTGACCCCGCGCAAATCAAAAGTGCCGCGAATGAGTTGATCGTGAAATATCCCTCGCTCAATGTCGTCATCAACAATGCGGGCATCATGCCGTTTGACGATATAACCGGTCCTCTGGATGAAGCGCAGGCGCTGCACCTGATCAACACCAATCTGATGGGGCCGGTGCGGATCAGCGGTGCGTTTGTTGAACACCTGAAAACGCGCCCCGAAGCGGTCATCATCAACAATAGCTCGGTTGTCGCGTACATTCCGATAGCAACGGCGGCACTCTACTCGGCAACAAAGGCCGCCATTCACTCGTACACGCTGTCGCAGCGCTTCGCGTTGCGCGAGACCTCCGTACGGGTGTTGGAGATTGCCCCGCCCTGGGTTGACACAGACCTTGTCTATAAGAGCGGTGACCCGCGAGCGATGCAGCTGGAGCCGTTCATCGCGGAGACCATGCAGCTGCTCGAAAGCGCCACGACTGAAGTAGTCGTAGAAGCCAGCAAGCAGTTGCGGAACAGTGCGGGGCCGAACGAGCACGGCGTCGTGGACTATTTCAACCAGATGATTTTAGATAACCCGCTGCCGACTCATTGAAGTACGCCAGACCGGCAGGCCGCGAGCGAGATCGACAGGTGCGCGCGATTTATCCGCGCGCACCGACCGCGGACTGGCCGACGGAGGTGCTCTCGAGTCATCCCATTGAAGCCACGACTTCGTCGGTATTGATCACGCCGTGCGACCCTTACTTTGCCGCCGCTGCGCGTTCAATCGCGGCAATATCGATCTTCTTCATAGTCATCATCGCTTCCATGGCACGCCTTCCGGCATCACGATCGGTCCCGCCAACGAGTTCGAGCAGCCGCCTGGGCGTGATCTGCCACGAAAAGCCCCAACGGTCCTTGCACCAGCCGCATGGCGCTTCCGCTCCGCCGTTGCCGGTAATGGCATTCCAATATCGGTCAGTTTCTTCCTGGCTATCAGTCAGGACCATAAAACTTACCGCTTCATTCGCCTGAAAATTGGGCCCACCGTTTAGTCCCACGAAGGGTCGGCCGAGCACGGTGAACTCAAGCGTCAATTCCGGCTCATGCCCTACTCCCGGTTTGGGGGATGCGTGGCCTGCACCCACATGGCTATCGGGGAACGTAGCAGCGTAAAATTCCGCCGCCTCACGCGCTCTGCCTTGATCGAACCACACGCATGTTACAAGCTCGGCCATCGTAGTCTCCTTTGAGAAACACGCACCTTCGACTGGCTTCAAGAGAAGCACCCGGGCACTCATACCATCTTGCCTCGTGACACTGGCGCTAACCACATTCTGCCCCTCGAGTTCCAGATGCGCAAAGCGCCGAATCCGGCACGTCGAGCAAATCTGCTTCTGGTACGACAACCTGGCTAACTGTCCACTGTCGTTTCGCATAACGTAACGCTGAGGCGGCTACGTTCGAACATGAACGACGGGGCAATGCCGAACGTGGAGCGAAAAGTTCGCGACAGATGGGCGGAGTCCGCGAATCCGGCCGCATGAGCCGCTTCGGTCAAGCTCGACCCGCGCATCGCCGCCTCCGCTGCTGTACGGAGACGGCACCATAAAACGTAGCGCCGCAACGGCACACCAGTCGCTTCGCGGAAGCGGTGCGACAGCCGGCTGGGCGAGCGGTGCACGGCCTTTGCCAAAGCTGCCAATGTGATCTGTCCGTCCAGACGCTGGTGCACGAGCGCGCAAACCTGCGACACCAGAGCATCAGCGCTTGCGCAGCCGTTCGCAGCCTGTCCGATCAGGTTGTCCACCAGCGACTGCGCCGCACTTGCGTCCCCGGCTGCCGCGCGGCGAGCGAAGGAACGTAGCTGCGGGTTGAACGGCAGGGACACCAGGTCAGTGCTTTCGCGGCCGGCAAAGCGTGCCCACTCAATACTTTCGGGCTCCAGATAAAGCACCGCCGAGGTCCCGAACGCCGGATGGGCGTGCGGGATATCTGGCGGCACAAGCAGCAGATCGGCGCGGTGCAGGCCGGTTTTCGAAGACTCGTAGACAACCGGCCCATCCAGGCCAAATGCTATTTGCGCAAGGTGGTGCCGATGCTGGGCCGACGCGTAAGCGGGCGCCAGCATCAGCAGGCGCTGCGGCCAAACATAGAGATGAAACGGAGTCGAAGACATATCAGCCAGTTTATTCAAGTCCGGAGAGCATCGCTGCGCGCATGCTGGTGTCTCGACCATCAACCTGCGCGACTTGAGGTGCATTCATGTCTGTCAACACCGGCTACATCCACGCCCTGCGTTTTTCTACCCTGAGTGCGCTGTACGACCCGATCGTTTCCCTGACCTCCCGCGAGCAGAGGTTCAGGTCGGCCCTGCTCGACGGCGTCGCGTTGAAACCCGGCAGCGCGTGCCCGACGTCGGTTGCGGCACCGGCACGCTGGCATGCATGGTAGCGCAGCGCGAACCGAAGGTGGAGATGGATTTAGGACAACCGAGGACAACGTCCGCGGCAAACTGCCCAGAATGATGGAGCAGACGGGGTTCACGGATGTCGTTGTCGACGGGCGATTCCGCACGATGCCTGGAACCATGGAGATCGTTCGCGCCGCAAAGCGTTGCCCGCGAGGTCCGGGCCAGTGAAGTTCCGAAGGTGTACGACACGACGTTGATTCGAGGTTTAAACAAACACGGAGAAAGCACGATGGCGATCACGGAATATGCCGATTACGACGGTCTGGGCCTTGCCGAATTGGTGCGTAACAAGGACGTCAAACCCGCCGAACTGGTCGAGGAAGCAATCAGCCGCACGGAGAAACTCAACCCCAGACTCAACTGCGTGGTGTTCCAGGACTACGACCGGGCACGCGCTACCGCCAAGGGCGAACTGCCCAAAGGCCCGTTTTCGGGCGTCCCGTTCTTCCTCAAGGACATCTATGCCGACGCCCAGGGGATGCCCACGCGGATGGCCGCCCGCTTCATGCCGCCGATTGCAGCCACGCATGATTGTTTGCTTACCGCCCGCTACAAGGCAGCGGGATTCGTCCTTCTCGGCAAGACCAACGTTTCCGAATTCGGGCTCGTGCCGACGACGGAATCCCGACTTTATGGGCCCGCGCGCAACCCCTGGAACCTCGAACATTCGCCCGGCGGTTCGTCGGGTGGGTCGGCCGCAGCCGTCGCCGCGCGCATCGTGCCACTCGCCCATGCCAATGACGGCGGCGGTTCGATCCGTACGCCCGCGTCGTGCTGCGGCCTTGTCGGTCTCAAGCCGACGCGCGCGAATGAGCTATGCACCGGATTTCGGCGGCCGCGCTCGATGCGACGGCCGGGTGCATTGAAGGCGATCCCTATTGGGCACCCGATCCTCCGCGCTCGTATCTCGCGGCTATGGCAACGAAACCGAAACGGCTGCGCATCGCTTTCTCCACGAAACGCACCGACGGAGGCACGCTGCATCCCGATTGCGTGGCGGCAATAGAACAGGCTGTCAGGCTCTGCGAAAGCCTTGGCCATATCGTCGAAGAAGCGGCGCCAGAACTGAATCAGACCGCGCTCGTTCCAGCCTTCGTGGCGTTCTGGGCCAGCAACCTCGCAGCGGGCATCGATCACATTGCACAACTAACCGGACAGACGCCATCCGGCGATAAATTCGAAGGGTTAACGTGGGGGCTTTATGAAACCGGCAAACGCATCACCGCCAGCGAATATCTACGCGCCAAGGGCGCCATGCAGGCCGCAGCCCGCCACGCTGCGGCATTTCACAAGCATTATGATGTTTGGTTGACCTCGACTTTGGGCTCGCCGCCGGTGAGGCTCGGCACGTTCGATCTGGACGAGCGTGATCCCCAGAAATCGTTCGCGCCGTTGATCGATTACGTTCAGTACACCGCAATGCAGAACGTCACCGGGCAGCCCGCGATCAATCTGCCACTTTACTGGAACGAGGCGGGTCTGCCGATCGGCGCGCACTTTGTCGGGCGCTATGGCGACGAGACGACGCTTTTGCAACTCGCCGCACAGCTTGAACAAGCGGCGCCCTGGGCGCAGCGGCGCCCGGATCTCGAAGGTTGAGCTTTTGATTGCTGGGGCGCGCGGACGCCGCGCTCTAGCAATCGCAGAGCGGCTGAAGAGACCGTGCGGCTCTGGCGACAGCCTATAGTCGCAAGGATAACTCACTAACCAAACGACAACACAATTCGTCGCCCAATCACGGCCGCGTCTCTAGCGGCACGCCCCCAAATGCCTGGCGCTGCGCAAGCGAAACAAAGGTCTGGGCATCGCGAGCGGCCTGGACCACCGCCGCCATGCCGAAGAATTCATGCGTCGCCCCTCGATAATTGCGGTGCTCTACGGCGACACCGGCGTGGTGCAATTTCTCGGCGAGCTTTTCGCCGTCGGAGCGCAACGGATCGATGCCTGCGGTGACCACCACCGTAGGCGGCAACCTCGACAGATTCGCGCTGACCACGTCGATCAACCGGTTGCTCAGATCGCCCTCGTCGTTGATCACGTTCTGGACGAACCACAGCATCATTTTCTTGTTCAAGGGCTTGGCGTTGCGATTCTCCTCATAGGAGATCGAAACGATGTTGTTACTCGCCACGGGATAGATCAGCGCCTGATGCAGCGGCGCCTGCAGCCCGGCATCGCGCGCATGGATCGCCACGTTGATCGCGAGGTTTGCGCCGGCGCTTTCGCCCATCACCGCAATCCTGCGCGGGTCGCCGCCGAGGCTGGCAGCAGATTCGACGATCCAGCGCCAGGCCGCGAAGGCGTCCTCGTGGGCAGCGGGCAGCTTATGTTCGGGCGCTTGCCGGTAATGTGCGGACACCACAATCGCGTTGCTCTGCGCCGCGATCGAGCGCGGCGTTGCATCGTAGACATCCAGATCGGCAATCACCCAGCCGCCACCATGAAAATACAGGATCAGCGGAAACGGCCCCTCGCCGGCAGGCCGATAAACGCGTGCCGGATTGCTGCCGGCCGCACCGGGAATCTGGATGTCCTCGCTCTGCACCGCCTCTACTTCCAGCGGCAGGCGGGCAGCGTGACCGGCCTGCGTCATCAGCTTCTTGACGGCGTCGGCCGGTGTCGGCTGCTGACGCGCTTCGGCGACGGTGCATTCTTCGATGGGCTTCGGGTCGAGGCTCTTGAGCGTGTCCAACACCGCCTTCATGTCGGCGTCGGCGTGCGCGGTCGGATCGAGTCCAATCATGCCTTTGAGAGTATCGGCGATTGTCATGCCACTGCTCCGGGTAAAACATGAATCGGGAAGCAGGACCCGCACGGGTCCCGTTGAAACGCCAGGATCAATGACCCTTCGTATCGCTACTGGCGTCGGCGCCCGGCGTGTTGGTCGTATCGTTCATCGGCTTGGTCGTGGACTTGTGGGTGTGCTTCTTCGGGGTGTGCGTCTTCGAAGTCGAGGACGAGCCGCTGGCCGCGCTCATCGCCGCATCGTTGGCACCGGCTGCCGCGCCTGGCGCTGATCCCCCGCCGCCGCCACCCGTACCTGCCCCACCGCCACCGGCACCGGCGCCACCCGCACCCGCACCCGCACCTGCACCAGCGCCACCTGCCGCCAACGCGATGCTCGAGCCCAACAACAGCGCCGAAATCACAACCGCCTTTTGCACTTTCATGACCTACTCCTCAGTGAAACTCAGGTTTTGAGCGGCTGCGCGTCGAATTGCGCGCAGACCTGACGAGATTCAGCAAGCGCCGTGCCGTTGGCCAAGCGCTGATCGGAGCCGAGAACCTGCACCTTCGTATCTCGTGTTGTGGCGTGCGTAAAAACTGCTACGCATTCACGGTGTTCTTCACCGCGCGTTGCCACGAAAACGTCATAAGGTGAGGACGAGAATCGTGAGTACGTATCCAACGCGTATTCAACAACGCGTTCCAATTGACGATCGGTACGGAGGTCGACTTCAGGTCGCCGCCTCAAGCAGTCGGCGCTGCGCTGCGCGGCTCGGCGACTGACGCGATTCGCCCGCGGTGAGGTGAGGCGACGCGACACGCAGGTATCGCCCCGTTTCACCGGAGCCGCACCGCCCGTGCATCACTCGTCCAAAAGGAACGGGCACGGCGCTTGCTGAAAACCATCGGTTTTGACTTGTGCCCACCTCTCCCACTCACGCGCCACCGCCGACCCTTCTTCAACTATGCCCACGCCGCTCAACGTTTTACTGGTCGCCTCAGAGGCGGCCCCTCTCGCAAAAACTGGCGGTCTGGCTGACATGGTCAGCGCATACGGAACCGCCCTGTGCGACGCCGGTGTAGCCGCATCGATCCTCATGCCCGCCTATCCGGCAGCGCTCGAGCGCGTACTTGGGGCGACCCGCGTGGCAAGACTCTCTGGATTGCCAGGCGGTGACGGCGTGATCATCCGGGCTCGCATGCCCGACACGGGACTCTCCGTCCTGCTCTTGCAGATGGATCATCTGTACGCTCGCGAAGGGATCTACCAGGACCGGTACGGCCGTGACTACGTGGACAATCTCGTGCGCTTTGCGTCGCTGGCCGCCGCGGCCGCACGGATTGCCCGCGGCGTGCGCGGCATCAGGCGGCCGGACATTGTTCACGCGCACGACTGGCACGCGGGGCTCACTCCCCTCTACATGAAACTCGGCGGCGTGCAGGCGCGCAGCGTCTTCACCATCCACAATCTGGCGTTCCAGGGCAACTATCCGCTCGCCGCCGGCGCCTGGATCGGCGTACCGCCGGAGTTGCTGGCGCCGGCGCTCAGCGACGAACGCAGCATTGAGTTCTACGATTCGCTCAGCCTGATCAAGGCTGGAATCGTCCACGCCGAACGCGTGACGACCGTGAGCGAACGTTATGCAAAAGAAATTCTGACGCCTCGCTTCGGCCATCGGATGGAAGGGGTATTGAACGCAGAGGAGCACAAGCTCTGCGGCATCACCAACGGTATCGACATGCAGCGGTGGGACCCATCCACCGATCCGCTGATCACCCATAATTACTCGGTGGACAACGTAGCCGGAAAATATGCCTGCAAACGCGCGCTACAACAGGCGTTCGGCCTGGCTCGCGAACCGTTCGTGCCGCTCGTTGCCATTGGTAGCCGGCTGACCGAACAGAAACTCGCAGAAGTGGTAGCCGAGGCGATCCCGGTCATGCTGGCGCGGCACGAGCGGCTTCAGTTCGCCATCCTGGGACAAGGTAACGCGCGGATCGAAGCCCGCATGCGAGAACTGGCGGCAAGGTGGCCCGGGCGTGTGGGCACCTGCATCGGTTACGACGAGACGCTCGCTCACATGCTGCATGCCGGGGCGGACATGCTGCTGCATGCGAGCCGCTTCGAGCCCTGCGGGCTCACGCAACTGTATGCAATGCGCTTCGGTACGATTCCTGTTGCGTCGCGCGTGGGCGGCCTCGCTGACACGATCTGCGACTACGCGCTCGAACTCGGCAAGTCGGGCGCGGCAACCGGTTTCCTGTTTGAAGGCGAGACGGTCGAGGACGTGGCCGGCGGCGTAGGCCGTGCGGTCGAGGCGTTCAGGAATCCGTCCTTGTGGCGCGCGCTGCAACGCAATGCAATGACGCGCGATTCGGGCTGGGGGGCAGCCGTCAAACGCTATGTTGATCTGTATTGCGAATTGACGGATGCCCGCCCCGTGGCACCGCGTCAGCAACCGGCAACGATTCCGGCCATCGCCGCGCGCCGCAACTCAGCCGGGCCGGCGAGCGCCGACAGTTCGCAGGCGGTCGCCCAGTAGCGCCCGCAGGTTACGGGGTCGCGCCGGGAGGCGGTGCGGGCAGGATCTCGTCCTGCAACTCCGGCCGCACGGTGAAGATCGGCTCGACCATCCATTCGTTGAGCCACTCGCGCATTTCGCTCCAGTGCGCCTCGAGACTGAACTCATCGGCGATCTGGTCGCTGTCGTCGTCCCGCAGGTAGGCGTACACCACCCGCTGACCATTCCAATAGGCGACAGCGCGATCCGTCAGGTCGGCGGTCGTGCCGAAGGCGATGTCCCGCAAGATCATCGCTAATCGAGTTTCGAACTGTTCGCGGGTCATGATGATTTCCTCCATGGATAACCATCCGCAGCATGGACGATGCCTGAGAATCTTCTGTGGCTCCGATCTGAAGATATTTTTTGTCGACTCGCTTTTATCTGAGGTTGCTTTTATTTATCAGCTATCTATCTTCGACATAACCGCAGTCGCCGGGTCATATCTATAGCCCTTCTGTGCAAGTTGCAAACTCATCGTTGCACCAATCAGTTTTTGCTGCGCATCCCGGGATATCAATTCGTGATCCGGCTTAAGCCGTTCAAGTTCCGACGCGAGCCTGCGGACGAGTGCAACTTCTCCCGTGCTGCGTGCATCGACAAACAACATCCTCTCACCTGCCTGGCCAAGTCGTTGTTTAAGGTCCTTGGCATGCGTCACCCACTGTTGGGCATTGCTGCGCAGATCGTTGATGGCCTTTTCATGGGCTTTCGCCTGCGCCGATAGCTGCCGCTGCAACGCGGCTACTTCCTCTGCGCTCTCCGGACCGTCCGCGCGAATGCCTGGATGCTGGCCGCGCTGACCTTCCTCGGAGGCGGCTTCGGCCAGTTCTGCGACACGCTGCGTCAACTGGGCGGCATGCCGCTCGGCAGCATCGGCCCGGTCCTTCGCAGCAGACACGTCCTGCGACACCCGGGCCAGTTCGGCGCTCGCAGCCGTTTTCGCTTCAGTGAGGATGCCGATCTGCTCGCGGGCTGCTTCGAGCTCGCTGGTGATGCGCTGCAGTTCGTTGATCCGCACCGATCCTTCGTCGAGCCGCGCCGCGGCTGTCTGGCGCTCTGCCGCCAGCGTCGTGCGGGCTTCGTCGAGTTCAGCCTCCAGGGCGGCAAGCCGCGTGAGGCTCTCGTTCGCCTGCGTCTCGGCGGCTTGCGCGCGCGAGTTGGCCGCGCTGGCTTCCTGCGACCACTGCTCGACCTCTGCTGACTTCGCCTGCGAGGTGTCGCTCAATGCCGCGATCTGCTGCCGCGACTCGTCGCGCTCCTGGGTGAGCCGCGTAATATCATCGTTCTTGCTTGAGAGAGTCGCAGCCAACGCTTCGCGCTCCCTGCGCTCTTCCTCAAGCGATGTCCTCGTGGTTTCCAGGTTGGCGTTTTCCACCGACGCGAGTTGCAGAAGGTCCTCGATGCGCGCCTCGGCCGCCTGCGCGCGCGCGGTTGCTGCGCCCGACTCCTGCGACCATCTTTCCACCTCTTCCGACTTCACCCGGCCGGCGTCGCTCAGCGTTGCGATCTGCTGCAGCCCTTCGTCACGCTCCTGGCTGAGACGCGTTATCTCATCGGACATGTCTGAGACAGCCACCGCCAACGCTTCACGCGCGCTGCGCTCTTCCTCAAACGACGCCTTCGTGGCTTCCAGATTGGCCTCTGCCGTCGACGCACGCTGCAGGAGTTCCTCGACCCGCGCTTCGGCCGCTTGTGCACGCACTGTGACCGCGCTCGCCTCCTGCGACCACTTGTCGACTTCTTCCGACTTCGCCTGACCGGCGGCGCTCAAAGTCGCGACCTCTTGCCGTGCGCTATTGATATCCTGAGTCAGCCGCGCAATCGCGTCATTCTTGTTCGAGACAACCTCTGCCAGCTCGTCTTGCGTCCTGCGTTCTTCCTCGAGCGACGCCTTCGTCGCTTCCAGATTGGCATCTGCCGTCGACACACGCTGCAGGAGTTCCTCCACACGTGCCTCGGCCGCGTGCGCACGCGATGCGGTCGCGCTTGCCTCGTGTGACCACTTGTCGACTTCTTCCGACTTCGACTGACAGGTGGCGCTCAAAGTCGCGACTTCTTGCCGTGCGCCATCGAGATCCTGGGTAAGCCGTACGATCTCGTCGTTTTTGCTCGCGACAACTGTAGCCAACTCGTCACGCGCCCTGCGCTCTTCTTCGAGCGCCGCTTTCGCGGCGGCGCTCGAAGTCGCAAACTCTTGCCGTGCGCCATCGAGTTCCTGACTGAGTCGCGCTACCTCATCATTCTTGCCCGATACAACCGCCGCCAACTCTTCACGCGCCCTGCGTTCGTCCTCGAGCCACGCCGTCGTAGCTTCCAGACTGGCGTCGGTCACCGACGCCCGCTGCACCAGTTCCTCGACACGCACCTCGGCCGCTTCGGCGCGCAGGGTAACTTCGCCTGCCTCCAGCGACCACTTTTCGACTTCCTCAGATTTCGCCCGGCAGGCGTCGCTCAACGTCGCGGCTTCCTGCCGCGAGTCATCGCGCTCCTGAGTCAGCCGCGCGACCTCATCGCTCTTGCCTGAGACAACCGCGACGAGCTCGTCACGCGCGCTGCGTTCTTCGGCAAGCGACGCCTGCGTTGCCTCCAGATCGGCATCTGCCACCGACACTCGCTGTACGAGCTCCTCCACGCGTGTTTCGGCCGCATCCGCCCGACCGGTCGCCGTCGCGAGTTCCGCTCCGAGGCGTGTGGCGGCATGTTCCGAGGCGTTTAGCGCATCCGTCAGGGCGGCGAGTCGCTCGCGCCCCGCTTCGATTTCGTCGGCGAACCGTTGAAACTCGGCAAGCGCCTCGTCCCGTTCCGCAAGCGCGGACTCGGCATGCTGGCTCGTCGCCGTGAGGCGCTGACTGAACGCCTTCTCCGCCTCCTCCTGGGAGATTGTCCAGATCCGCCCCGCGGCGCTCATGATCGTTTCGGCAAGCCCCTCGGGCAACCCGGCCGGGACCTGCAAGTCTGGCGTTCTCGGCTGGCGGGCTTCGCGCCAGCGTTCCAGCGCCGCCACAATCTCCACCAGCGAACCGCCGCGAGCCTCGGACCAGATCGTCACGGGGGACACGCGCTTGCCTTCTTCGACCATGCGATCGGCGATGGCCGCGACCAGCTCGTCGGTGATTAACTCTGCTTTGGACATAAGCGCCTCAAAAATCAGTGTGGCCTGGCGAAAGATAAAGTCCCCAATACCTTACTACGTCCAGCGAAATCCCCGTTGAAAGGAAAATGAGGGGTGTCGCCACGTGGACACTATCTGGACCGCCGGACTTGCCGTCTGCTTCCCCGCTTCGCTCAGAACGTCTGCCAATTATCCGCTTCGTCGGCAGCGCCGGCGACGCCGACGGCCGGCGTGCTAACGGCTGCAGGCGCGGCACGCACGGTTTTCCGCCGTGGCGCAGCCTGAGCCGGCGTTTTCAGACGATGGACAGCAAGCCGGGCGCTACTGGGCGACGCTACTGTCGCACGGGCAACGTCGCTCTCGACATTGAAAACCGACACCGCGTCGCGCAGGGCCTGGGCCTGCTGCGCCAGCGCCTGCGCCGCGGCCGACGCCTGCTCGACCAGAGCAGCGTTTTGCTGCGTGACTTCATCCATCTGGGTAATGGCGGTATTGACCTGCCCGATGCCGGTACTTTGCTCCTCGGAGGCCGCGGCGAGCTCGTTCATGATATCGGTCGTACGTCCCGCGGAGGTCACGATCTCGTCCATCGTCCGGCCGGCGTTTTCAACCAGCTTCGATCCGTTATCGATCCGGGTCACCGATTCGGTAATCAGGTCCTTGATTTCCTTGGCAGCGGTCGCGCTTCGCTGGGCAAGCGTGCGGACTTCGCCCGCGACGACGGCGAACCCGCGCCCCTGCTCGCCGGCCCGGGCCGCCTCGACCGCCGCGTTGAGCGCCAGGATATTGGTCTGGAAAGCGATCCCCTCGATGACGCTAATGATCTCGGCGACGCGCGCCGAGCTATCCGCAATCTCGTGCATGGTGGCCACCACGCGGCCAATCTCCGCGCCGCCCCGTTGTGCGACGCTCGAACCCTTAGTCGCCAGCAGGCTTGCCTGCTTGGCGTTGTCCGCATTCTGGCGTACGGCGCTGGTCAGTTGTTCCATGCTCGATGCCGTTTCCTCCAGCGACGCGGCCTGTTCTTCCGTTCGCTGGGACAGATCGGTGTTGCCTTGCGCAATCTCGCCCGCGGCCACGGAAATGGATTCGCTCGAGCTCTTGATACCCCGCACGATGCTCGTCAACTGCTCTTTCATGGCGGCAAGCGAATACATCAGGCTGGCGTTATCGCCGGCCTTCAACGGCACGGTGACGCGTAAATCGCCGGCGGCGATCGCACTGGCCATAGCCGCGGCTTCGCGCGGCTCGCCGCCGAGCTGCCTCGCGAACCCGCGGGCGATGAACAGCGCCACGGCCAGTGCGACAGCGGCTGCCGCGACGATCAGGCCGACCACCAGCGCAATCGCAGTGTGATAGGCCTCATCGGCCACCTTCCCTTCTTGCGCCGCGCCTTGCTCATTGATAGCGACGATCTTGTCGATGTCTTTCGCGACGGCATCCCGTATCGTGCCGGACTGACCTGTCAGGATGCTCATGGCTTGCTGCGGATTGCCCGCCTTCGCCGCTGCGCGGGCCTGCTGATCGAGATCCATGTACTGGGGCATTAGAGCCTGGATGTCGGCAAAAGCCGTTTTCTCCTCCGGCTCGGACACGAGCTTTTCGTATTCCGCACTCGCGCTTTGGAATGCCTCGATGCGCGGCCCCATTCTCGCGTCCACCGCCTGGGCCTCGGCGACCTTATCGGTGGAGGCCATCCGGAATTCGGAGAGGCGGATCTGGTTCAACGCGTTTTGCATCCGCAGGCTGCTGCTGACGCTGGCCGACCACTTATCGCGAAGCGCTGCTACGTGGGCGTTTTCGGCACTGACCTCGTAGAGCGAAAACACACCCAGGCCAACCAGCAGGAGAGTGACGACCGCAAAGCCTGAAACGAGCTGCGTCACCACTCTCATGTTCTTAAGAAACGGCACGATGATTTCCTTGTTTGCTGTGACTGACTGAACCGACTGTCGGCCCGGCCGGCCCGAGGCTGCCGCTGACCGGCATCAGTTGCATGGGCGTCGGGGGCAACGCCCACACGGGATGAGCGAGGTTGCCCGCGGATCGGCTCCGCCGTCACCACGGAATTAGATAATTTACCTAGGTGTTTACGACTGTTTTAAGGAAATATTTAGGTGCGGGGCAATGCCTGCGTGGCTCGACGCTCCGCATCAGCAAACATCTCCCGTAGCCGTTGCCGCTCGGCGCTGGTCAGATGTGAAACCGCGACCGGCATCGCCAGCACCAATTGCAACGTCAGGTCCCCGTGCGAGCCGTTGCGGTCCGCGAGTCCATGCCCGCGCAGACGGATCGTGCTCCCCGGTTGCGCGTTAGGCGGAATCGTTATCTGCAGCGCACGGCCCAGGATCTGCGCTTCGAAGCCGCCGCCGAGCGTGGCCGTCACGAAATCAACCTGAATTTCACAAGCGAGATTCAGCCCGTGACGGCGAAAATCCGAGCCGCACACGATCGCGACGGAGAAGATCGCGTCGCCCGCCGGACCGCCATTCACTCCGGGATGGCCGCCGCCGTCGACGACCAGACGCTGTCCGTCCCACGCACCCGCGGGCACCTTGACGGTCTCTGATATCCGGTAGGTCTCGACACCCGTGCCGAGACAGGTCGGACATCCGTCGCCGGCTAGCGGGCGCCCCGTTCCCGCGCAGGTACTGCAGCGCACGCCCGAGACGGATTGGCCGCTGCCGTAGCAGTGCGCGCACTCCGAACCCCTCTCCTGGCATTGACGGCACGGCCCATTCACCGCGTAGCACGCTTCGACCTCGCCGCCATGAATCGCGGCTTCGAGCGGCACGAAAAGTTCGACCAGGCAGTTCGCGCCGCGCATCGGCAGCCCACTGCGATGCTCGCGCGATGGGGCTTCCTTGCTGCGGTCCTCGGTCGATGCCGCCGCCCGGCTTGACACCGGCGCTTTACGCTTGCCGATCAGAATCTCGAAAGCTTCCTGAATGCGCTTGAACACCGGCTCGACGGTCGATTCGCGTCCCTTGTTGCGGTCCGGGTGGTACTTCGCCCTCAATCGCCGGTATGCGCGTTTGACGTCTGCCGGCGACGCCGTGCCCGGCAATTCCAGTCGTTTGTAGTATTCGTCGAGGCTCACCCGTTTCCCCGTTTTCTTTCTGAGGTCGCAAATCTATCAAGAAGGCGGCGAAGGGACTTTCGCCGCAGGTTTTCATAAAACCCAATTATTGAGTTTTAAAGGTTTTTAATTTCCTGTCGATAACCCGTCTGATAGGCCGGTCGTCCCGCAGATGACCCAATACATCCACCGAAAATAACAAAGCCGCACTATGACCACCATTTCGTCATTGAACGCAGGTCTTATCCCATCGCTGACGCCGTCGTCGAGTACGGCAAACAACCTTGCTTCGACCGCCGCCTCATCGGCAGACGCAGGTATCGGGTCGACCATTGTCACGATTCCCTCGCCGACCGTCGAATCGCCCATCGTGTACACGCCGGAAGGATTACTGGCAGGCACGCAACCGATCATCACCTGGGCTCAAAGCAACACCGATGCCGTCTCCAAGGTGATGGCGGGCGACTACATGTCCGGCACGATGTCCGGGCAGTTCTACGATTTGGGAAGCGCCCTGCTCGATCGCTTCCAAACCACCGGCAGTAACTTCACGCAGTCCGTAACGGCCGCACCGGCGAGCGGAGCCGCCGCGACCGGACTGGGAGCAGAAGGTGCGCAAGGCGATATCAAACTGACCGTTCAGACCGCGAGCGGCGTGAAGGTGGATATTGAACTGGATAGCGACGATGGCACGCTGGCGGTCAGCGTGAACAGCAGCGGAGCCCTGAGCGACTCCGAGCGCAGCGCGCTGGCCAAGCTGGCCGATGGATTTCAGCAAGCCATCAACGGCCTGAGCGGTTCGCCGCCGTCGCTCAACCTGAGCGGTCTGACGCAGTACGACACGTCGGTGCTGTCGTCGGTGAATCTGCAGTTCAATGTGACGGGCGACGGGTCAAACAACATATCAGCCAATATTGCACTGAACAGTTCGACGAGGAGCGTGAAGGTCACGGACTCGGACGGCACGATCAACCTCAGCGTCGATACCGGCGATTCCGCCATCCTGGGCTCGGGTGCGCAACAGAACCAGGCCATTGCAAGCTATCTGGCGCAGTTCGACCACGCTAACACGGAAGGCCACGGAAACAGCGCGCTGATGTCCATGTTCAAAGACGCATTCACGCAGATGAACAGCAACACCGGGACATCGTCGCAACAGCTTCCAGGCACGGCCTACACGCCGTGGCTCGCGCAGGCAGACCACGCCATGTTGACGGGTCTGGACGATTTCACCGCCTCGATTACCGATAACACGGTGTCTTCCAATCCGTTGCTGCCGGATCAAACGGATAGCTTTTCCTATCAGGTCTCTCAAAGCACCCAAACCGAAGGCGATGCGCTGGAAGGCAAGATTACCCAAACCCAGCAATCGCTTCTGAAAGCGACTTATCACCAGTCGCTATCCGGCGGCCCAGTGACACTCACCAAATCGCCCGCGTCCCAGAACTACGACTATGTGCAGGTCAACGACGCCGAAAACAGCACAGTCAACCTCGAAACGGACAACGGCAAATTACTTCAGGCGACGCTGAGCCAGTCGTCGAGTGAATCCACCGAGGTAACCGAATACGTGAAGGGCGTGCTGATGTCGGACGTCACGACGCCTGACAACACGTCCAACTCGAAAGACCTGCTTGCGCTGCTGAAACCTTTGATTGCCGATCAACAAGCTGGCCAGGACGGCGTCAACTGGCAACAGGCGCTTTCGAGCATTCACGGGATGATCTTGCTAAACGCGAGCCCGAGCTGAAATAGCCCGCAGCAACGGACATAACGATCGTCGCCAATCCAGGTGCGTTGGTCGCATGTCCGTTGCTGGTTCGTATCAGGGCGAACGACGATCGTCACGATTCCTTCGACGAGCTACGGGTCGATTGGGGTGTACACATCGGAAGGCACGCTGGGGGGTTAGCGTCAAGAGCAGCGGGCAACTGACAGACGGCCAGCGCAAGGCAATCGCCAAACTGGCCGACGGGTTTCAACAAGCGATCGACGGCCTCGGCACTTACCCGCCCACGCTCGATCTGAGCGGTCTGACGCAGTACGACACGTCGGAATTGTCGTCGGTGAATTTGAAGTTCAATGTGAGCGGCATATCAGCCGATTTTTCCGCGAACAATTCGACCAGGAGCTTGAGCTTTACGGGCCCAGCCGGCTCGATGAACCTCAGCGTCAATACCAGCGAATCCGAACTCCTGGGTTCGGGCGCGCAACGCGCCCAGGCTATCGCAAGCTATCTGCAGCAGTTCGATAACGCCAACACGGAAGGTCACGGAAACGCTGAGATGATGGCGATGTTCAAAGACGCGTTCACGCAGTTGAACACTGAGCCTGCAGGTGCTGTCGATATGTCGTCGCTGGGGCTGCCGCCGATGGAGCAATCCATGTTGTCGGGCCTGGACGATTTCAACGCCTCGCTTACCGATACCCCGGATACCCTCGGCAGTACGAATACATTTTCTTATCAGGTATCCCAGAGCACCACCACCGAAGGCGATCTGCAGAACGGCACGATTACGCAAAC
>Ga0302178_10000855_pt1 | contig 26583 bp, 29 predicted proteins | sample I_Palsa_E1_3_FD_198790 | JGI IMG/M metagenome (GOLD analysis project Ga0302178, IMG submission 198790) | Peat permafrost microbial communities from Stordalen Mire near Abisko, Sweden - I_Palsa_E1_3 | ecosystem: Environmental > Terrestrial > Soil > Palsa > Peat permafrost | place: Sweden... | reverse complement strand
GGCCAACCACATCGCGCAATTTCTCGATGAAGAATTGATCGGTCGAGAGCTTGAAGCTTTCGCTTCGATGCGGTTGCAGGCCCAGCAACTTGAAATAGCGGTGAACGCTGGTCGGCGAGATCGCCGTCGGCAGCGATCGTGCGCACGCTCCAGTGTGTAGATCCATCCGCGGGCTTCGTGTGCAGCGTTTTATGAATCAGTTGCGCAAGCCGCTCGTCGTCGATCGTGCGCGGCTTGCCGGGACGCACTTCGTCATAGAGGCCGTTGATGCGCTGCTCAAGGAAACGGATACGCCACTTGCCCACCGTGCCACGTGTGAGGTGCAGGTGTTGGGCGATTGCGCTGTTGGGTTCCCCAGCAGCCGCCGCCAGCACGATGCGCGCACGCGCCACCAACGCTGCCGAAATCGACCGCGAACGCGATATCGAAGTCAGCTGCGAGCGCTCCTCGTCACTCAATACCAGTTCCGCCTTCGGTCGACCCATCGGCATGTCGGCATGTCGGCATCTCCCGCTACGTTGATACCAGCATGCTACTTGAACATAGATTGGTTAACAACGGAACGGAACACTAGCCGATCTGTAGATTAGGTGAATACCTTCCGTTTCGACGGAGACCGGGCGAACGGCACCAGACCGGTCCTCGTGAGCGGCCGATAGCGTCGCGCAAGCCACGCGGGCTGACCATCGAGCGGCCGGGTGATGAGGATGGCGCCCGTTTTGGCGCGGTAAACATAATGCCGGCAATGATCATTATCGACAATCGGCGTTGAGACCTTCACCCGTGCCAAGCGTGCCCAGCACAGCGTCGTAGAATCGTTTTGCTTTCTCGAGATCGTTGGATCCGCCCACTACATGATCGAACATCTCTAACCTCTTCCTTGAACAAATGAAGCGTGACCCGCGCGATGCTGTGACCAACGTGTGATGACGCGCGGCAATTCCGCGACGAGGGACTATGCGATTCTAAATCGTGCACGCGTCAATCGCATACTGAGAGCCAGTTGATGCGTGCGTACGGTTAGTCGCTGGAAGTCTTGTCCCCGTTATCAGGATCTTTCCATCGAGCGCATGCGGCGTTCGAGCTCGGCTATGTCCCGCGCGGCCGCGAGGTACTCATCATCGCGGCGTTGTTCGGCGCGGTCGAACCAGCAGTGAATCCATGTGAAAAGAAAGCCAAGCATGATCATCTCCAAGAAGTTGCTCCTCGCGGCACAGTTAGCCCGGCGCGACACAGCATTTTGTTTCGCGGCTGTTCTCTGGCCTTGGTCTACACCCCAATCGTAGGCAGCAAACTTGCTTACGTATACTTATCATTTTTTATCTAATACATTAGCTATTCTGTTCAATCATGGTTTGAGGTGCGCACTTGGAAGTCGGGCGACTGCGGGCGCTGCTGGAACTGGCGCGGGGCGGCACGATGGCGGCGGCCGCCGACGCGCTGTCCCTGACGCCCTCGGCGATTTCACAGCAGATCGCACAACTGGAAGATGAGGCCGGCGTCAAGCTCACGGAACGTATCGGCCGCAGGGTTAGGCTCACGGCCGCGGGCAACGCGCTGGTGCGGCACGCCGAACGGGTGATGGCGGTGCTGGACGAGGCACGCTCGGAGTTGGCTGAGTTACGGCACGAGATAGCAGGTGAGTTGCGCGTTGCGGCGTTTGAGTCAATCGCTTCGTTTGTACTCCCTGACACCGTAAAGGAACTGCGGCGGGTGTTTCCGCACCTGGAAATCGCACTTGAAGAACTAGAGCCAATCGACGGAGTCGCGGCACTGCGGTCGTGGCGAACCGACATCGCCTTGATTGACGACCTTTCAATCGTGGCGGGCGATAATCGCGAAAAAGTCGAGGTTGTGCCCCTGGCAGAGGATGTGCTGTACGTAGCAGTCGCGACTGACCATCCACTGAGCAAAAGGCCGTCGCTGAGCGTAGCCGACCTCAGGCATGAAACCTGGGCTGTCGAATCGACGTGGAGTACCTTCGGCGCCTTCGTCACCGATCTATGCCATCGCGCCGGATACGAGCCTCGGATCAACGCCCAATGCCGTGGACCCGACATGATCGAAGCGATGGTGGCATCCGGCTGCTCGGTATCAATCGTCCCCGGACTCAGGGTGCTGCGCTCGCCAGCAGGCGTGGCATGGATTAAGCTGACACCAGAGGTTCGCCGCAAAATCTACGTCGCTTATCGCCGCGGCGAGCGCAAGCACCCAACGATCAAGGTATTCGTCGAGGAAATCGTCCGGACGGCATCCAGACTCCTCGGTGGCTGAACTAGTGCGCACGCACCAGCGCTGTCCGGCGAAGCGTTGGCGTTTCACGCTCACGACCTGGTTTCGTCACTATTACGCAGCATGCGGGAAAGATCAGCGGGGAGCAAACTAACGGCTTCGCGATACTGAAGGGCATTTGTCCAATTAACGCTGAAAAACGCAACAGCATTCGGGTTGGTTGGCCCAAAGGCGCGGGGGGGCGCTTTCCGATTGTAGCTATCCGGCGCGATCACTGCGGGCGACGGTCGCGCTACGGCGAGGCCCGTAGTGCGCTCCGTAACATGGGTCACCTGGGGAGAGGGTAGAAGCGATGAACCATCCAGTATTGGCGGGGTATGCGCTCGTAATCGTTGACGTGTTACTTTGGCGATTCGGATTCCCAGGGAATGAAAACGCCCGACTATCCATTCGACTATTTGTTTTTGCTCTGCTGACTTTACTGCTTTTCAGTACGGGCCTGAGTCCCGTTTCACAAGCGCCCGCTCCGCATTCGTCTGCTCAGCACGTCGCAGAACAGATTCTGGAAATCGTCTGGTGGCTCAACGGGGCGCGCCTGTTGTCACTTGCGCTCGACGCATTACTGTTACCCAAGCGATGGCGTAAGCAGCGTCTTTTTCAGGACGTGTTCGGCGCGGTTGTCTTTCTTGCCGCGGTTGTCGCAGCTCTCGCTTTCGTCCTCGACTTGCCAATCCGGGGTGTCGTCGCCACTTCAGGGGCGTTGGCCATTGTTCTTGGCCTCGCAATCCAGAGCACATTGAGCGATGTGTTTGCGGGCATCGTCATTAACACGACCGAGCCGTACCAGGTGGGCGATTGGGTTGCTATCGACGATGTCGAAGGCAAGGTACTTGAGATGAACTGGCGGGCAACCCATCTTTTGACGGCTCGAGGCAATGTGCTCATCGTGCCAAACGCCGTGGCAGCAAAGACAAAGATCATGAACCATAACCGGCCGCCGTCGTTGCATGGCGTTAGCGTGTTGCTGGAGATATCGCCTGAAGAGCGTCCCAGGACCGTTCTCACAGCGCTCGAAAATGCGCTGGCGGCAACACGCTTCATTTTGCAAACGCCGGCCCCGTTCGCTCAAGTCAAGAAGACAGGCGTCAATTCGATTCAATATGAAGTCACGGCTTATGTCGACGATATGGCAAGGAAACTCCCGGTCTCTAACGATCTCTACGACCTATGCTATCGACATCTGGCCGCAGCGGGGATTAACTTGCATCCACTCAGCGTGACGGGGCCGTCCCGCAATTCGATTGACTCCAGAGAACGACTCCTTCGCAACGTCGACCTGTTCACAGCGCTTGAAGACGACGAAATCCGGCACCTTGCAACGCGTCTCACGCGACGGGAGCTTGACCGCGGGCAAGTCCTTATGACCGCAGATACAGCGCCACATACATTGAGCATCGTTGATTCCGGCGTGCTGTCTGTGACCGCTGACGAGAGCACCGGCTACGTTGAAGTATCACGTCTCGGGCCAGGGGACGCCATCGGTGAGGTGGGGTTGCTCGCTGGCGTATCGACAAAGGTCCAGATTACCGCCCTGACAAGATGCGCGGCGTATCAACTCCATAAAGATGATCTCACGCCAATCCTCAAAAACAATCCGGAGGTCGCGGAACGAATGTGCCGAATGTTGTCGCGCCAGCAGGCGACACTGGACAACCTGTCTTCTGGGCCCCAGCCGGCCGTTGCTTCTGAACAGTCGGTGTTCCAATGGCTACTTGACCAGGTGCGAAAGCTCCATTCGCTCACTTTCTAGGTTTCAGTCTCCCATTGCGTGCCATCGCGAGTCGCCGGCCGCTCAGCCGCCTCGACGCAACACGTTTGGTCGAATTACCGAAGCAAAACCAGTTCTATCACGAGGACGATCGACGCCACTATGGCAACTCGTATCACGCCCGACTCGAACGGGTGGCGTTCAGTTTCGGTGAACGCGCATAGCTTTCCCTCGCAATAGGCGAAGATATTTTCGCTCTGTTGTCGCGACGTAGGCCCGATTGCGATTGGGGATTATTGCCATGGTCTAAACCCTCGTTTCGTCTTTCGCTGGCTGCTTCCTTCGATGCCACCGGCACCGCGGCAATGTACGCGCTCAAGACGCGTGCCCCCTTCGAGTGCGGTCAGTTCGACACGCGTATGAACCGTCACGTTTGGCACCGATATGACACGCTCGATCAGGTAGTGCGACATGCTGTGCTCGAGGTTCGGGCCTCGGATGAACAGATGCACGTGCACGGTGTGTGACGCCAGAAACACCGCTACCTGCCCTGCAGAGTTGCCGCCACCAATCAGCGACACCGGTTCTTTGCGGCACAGCCAAGCCTCGAGTGGCGTTGCCCAGTAGTACACGCCGCAGCGTTCGAAACGTGCGAGGTGTCGTCTCCGACATCGAAGCTGCCCGCAAGGAACTACTCCGTTGTGGCATCGAGGTCAACGAGCCATTCCACGACACGGGCGGCGTTTTCCATCATGCTGACGGAAAGCGAGTGGTTAGCGGCTTGAATCCGCACCGTCAAAGCTATGCCTCGTACGCTTCTTTCAGCGATCCCGACGGCAACGGTTGGCTGTTGCAGGAGGTCACCGTGCGATTGTCCGCAGACATTCAACTGGACGACCCCAGGTTCACCAGCGAGGTCCTGAGGGCGATTCATACGACGACGCCGGCGTAGTCTGCCACGACGCCACTCCTTGGCAATGGCCTGAGCGGCCACCGCATGTACCGACCGATACGCCTCTACGGAATACGAGGAGCGCGGCAACACCCCCAAGGCACGCGCAGCTCCTGCAGATTCATCCCAGACGAAATTTGCGGATTACATCGGCATCCGGTTCAAGGTCAAGTCCAGGACCTGGCGGAACGGCCATCGTTCCGTTCTTTGGAAAGCCATTGCCGAAGGGATCCGCCATGAGCGCGAATCGCCGCCACTTGTGCGTGGCGATGGAATCCTCAAGGCGCGCTCCGACGGAGATGGCCTTCTGAACAGCAGCTTCAATTTGCGGCTCCAGAGCAAGCAAGCGGGCAGGGGGCATCGCACCGCTGGACACGCACTATGTCGGGCCATAGGTGCACGCACCCGGAAATCGCCTTGAATAAAACTAGCAGGTCGCCTCGACTTGCCGTCCACGACCCCTCGAGCCTTTGCGCTTTTCGCTCACTGTTTTATCTGCGCTCGTCGGAACCTGCAAGCGTCGCGCGCTTTTGCGCGGCGCGTTGCCCTGTCCTATAACAACGTATGAGCCAATAAGCCATTGTGCAATCGACGCGCACGTCGCCGTGTGATTTCATTCGCACGTGGGAAGCGTGCATCCGCATCAAGAGGGCGTAGTGCGATGTCGAGCGTTGCACCAAAGGCTCATCTTTCTGAAAACGCAATCCGACTGTCCCATGTGAATTTCCGGGAAGGTAAGCAGCCTATTTGCATACCAGTCGAATCCGAGGCGGCACCTCGTATTTCCAAGGAAGCCATCATGACCAAGATCGAGAAAATTCTCGCTTCAGGTAGCACCCACGCCACCGTCAATCGCGACCCCAATGTCCAGCGCGGGCTGCGTGACGCGAACAGTACCTACTTCCGACTGGAGTACTGAAATGTCCAACCCTGTATATGACGCGAAGCGCACTGGACTGCTGCTGGTTGACCCGTACAACGACTTTCTCTCGGATGGCGGCAAGGTGTTTCCAATGATTCGCGACATCGCCGCAGAGGTCCGACTGCTCGACCATCTCCGCGCCGCGGTCGGCGCTGCACGAGCAGCAGATATTCAGGTTTTTTACGTCCCGCATCGCCGCTGGCAACCCGGTGATTACGACAACTGGGATCATCCGAATCCGACTCAACGTCTGCTACAGCAGCGCCACACGTTCGCAGCGGGAACGTGGGGTGGTGATTGGCATCCCGACTTTGTGCCGCAGGAAGGCGACATCATCGTTCAGGAACACTGGGGGCAGAGCGGCTTTGCTAACACCAATCTCGACTTCCAGCTCAAACAGCAAGGCATCACACACGTGATCGTGGTCGGCCTGCTGGCGAATACATGCATTGAATCCACGAGTCGGTTCGCCATGGAACTGGGCTATCACGTCACGCTCGTGCGGGATGCGACGGCCGCTTTCACCAGAGAAATGATGCGCGCCACTCACGAACTGAACGGCCCGACTTTCGCTCATGAAATCCTGACGACGGCCGGGTTGATTGCGGCGCTTCCTGCCTGAGTCGCGAGGACATGAATGATGAAGGCTTGCCTGAAACCCGCGATCCGGCCAGCGTTACGTCCGCTTCGTAACGATTGCGACAATCGGACTACTCAACGTTCATTCGCCAGACTGGATTGCTCTGATGAGATTGTTACGCAGCGTCACGATCGCCTTCTGCACCTTGGCGAACTCGTCCGGCGCGAGGCCAGTCGCCTCGGTGAGGCTCATCTTCAGAGCCCTTTCACGTAGCCGTCGACCGTCTTTCGTAAGGCTGACCCGCACCTGGCGCTCATCTTCGGGATCGCGCTGCCTTTCCAGATAACCCATCCCCTCGAGCTTCTTCAGCATCGGGGTGAGCGTGTTGGATTCGAGAAACAACTTCTCGCCAAGATCGCTGACGGTCTGGTGGTCTTCCTCCCATAGCGCAATGATTGCGATGTATTGCGTATAGGTGAGCCCCAACTCTTCGAGGATCGGCTTGTATGCCTTGCCGAACGCCAGGTTCGCGGAATAGACCGCAAAGCATAGGTAGTCTGAGAGCGGCACGGCCGCAACGGGCGCTTGGTTCGTCGTTTTCATTTGTATTCTCTTGGGCTAGAGACCCATATCTGCAAAATCAAAATAATACATCGCATGCGATTTTTTCGCAGTGGAATGATTCTTCGACAGCCACCGCGTACACAGCGACCCTGATTGGTTCCATTGGGGCTGCTCAGCGGTTCCGGACCAGCGGCTGTCAATCCGGCAAGGGCGCGGAAGGTTGAGTCAAGTTTAGAGGCCGCTTGCGATCCGAGGCTCGAGGCTGTGACCGTCGCGCATGAGGAACGAAGATGCGCGACGGTGCAACGACCGAGGAATGCACGGACCGGTGGTGTGCGAAGAGGCGATCGCGCCGCGTCACGGCGCGCCTTATCCGATCACGCCGTGACGATGGTCGTGCCGATCTCGATGTTGCCGCGCACAGACTTCGAGTACGGGCAGATCTGATGGGCCAGATGGGCGATTGCCTCGACGACATCCGTCTCCCCGGCACCGCTCCGCAGTCCGGTGACCGGCGGGCGTCGTGAACTGTCAGCTTCCCAGAAATCATCAATAAGGCCACGCCGCACTTTACCATATGATTATCATAGTTATATCCTTGGCTCATCGTATGCGATGCGTGCAACGTCACGAATCGTCCGACAAAAGCAGTCCGACGCCGACAGCGCGGCGCAACGGTTCAGTACGCAATTGCAGCCTTGTTTCCACCGGATCTCACGCGCGCGGCCAGCCGACGCGCATGCGATTCATCATGCGAAAGGAAGAATTATGAAGATCGAAGGTGCTGTCGTTTTCGTGACGGGCGCGAACCGCGGGCTTGGCCTGGAGTTTGCGAAACAGGCGCTCGAAAGAGGGGCGCGGAAGGTTTATGCGGGCGCGCGCGATCCGGCCAGCGTGACACTGCCGGGTGTCGTGCCCGTGAAGCTCGACGTGACCGATCCGGCGGCCGTGGCCGCAGCCGCCGACGCGGCGCGTGACGTCACGCTGCTGATCAACAACGCGGGCATCGCGCGGTTCGGCAGCCTGACGGACGACGGCGCGCTCGACGCGTTGCGCGATCACCTCGAAACTAACGTGCTCGGGATGCTGGCGATGTCGCGGGTGTTCGCGGGGCGCCTCGCCGGCAACGGCGGTGGCGCGATCCTGAACGTGCTGTCTGTCGCAAGCTGGGTGAACCGGCCGATCCTGTCGGGCTACGGCGTGTCGAAGTCGGCCGCCTGGGCGCTGACCAACGGCCTGCGCCAATCACTGCGCGAGCAGCGCACGCAGGTCGTCGCGCTGCATGCCGGCTTTATCGATACGGATCTGACGCGTGAGCTGGAAGTGCCGAAGGCGACGCCGGCCGACGTCGTGCGCCAGGCGTACGACGCGATCGAGGCCGGCGCGGAGGAGGTGTCCACCGACGAGTTCACGCGGCAGGTGAAGGCTGGGCTGTCGGCGGGCGTCTATCTGAACGACGCAATGCCGCACTGACTGGGCCGGAGCGGTCGCCTGTCGGGCCGGCGCGTGACCTCAATGATGCCCGGGGACTTCACATCCGGGTTTCCTCGACGCGTGACAACGCCTCTCATGGATAGCCGCTGGCGGGAGAACCGGACTTCGGTCCGCTCATCCATCACGCTGTTTTCATTGTTGCGGGCCCTGTGTCCGCCAGGAAAAGTAAATTCTTATGCCGACTCTTCTTGACCCCCTCCAGATTGGCGCCCTCACGCTGCGGAACCGCATCATCATGGCCCCGCTGACGCGCAAGCGCGCCGGTGACGAACGCGTGCCCAATGCGCTGATGGCAAAGTACTACAGCGAGCGCGCCTCCGCCGGGCTGATCCTCACTGAAGCTACTTCCGTGACGCCGCAAGGCGTCGGCTACGCCGCCACGCCGGGCATCTGGTCACAGGAGCAGGTCGCGGGCTGGAAGCTCGTCACCGAAGCCGTGCACGCCGCTGGCGGCAAGATCTTCCTGCAACTTTGGCATGTCGGTCGCGTGTCAGATCCGATCTTCCTGAATGGCGAACTGCCGGTTGCGCCGAGCGCGATCGCACCGCAAGGCCATGTGAGCCTCGTGCGTCCGGAACGTCCCTTTGTGACACCGCGCGCGCTCGAACTGGCCGAAATTCCAGGCATCGTCGACGCGTATCGCAAGGGTGCGGAAAATGCCAGGGCAGCGGGTTTCGACGGTGTGCAAGTGCATGGCGCCAACGGCTATCTGCTCGACCAGTTCCTGCAGGACAGCACCAACCAGCGTACCGATGCGTACGGCGGCCCGATTGAAAACCGCGCCCGCCTGATGCTGGAAGTGGTGGATGCATGTATCGAAGTATGGGGCGCGAGCCGCGTCGGCATGCACCTCGCGCCGCGCGGCGACGCGCATACGATGGGCGACTCGGATGCCGCCGCGACTTTCGGCTATGTCGCGCGCGAACTCGGCAAGCGCAAGATCGCGTTTATCGCCGCCCGTGAAGCGCTCGGCGACAACCGCCTCGGTCCGCAGTTGAAGGCGGCGTTCGGCGGCCCGTACATCGCCAACGAAAAATTCACCAAGGAATCCGCGCAGCAAGTACTCGATGCAGGTGAAGCGGATGCGGTCGCATGGGGTCAGTTGTCTATCGCCAACCCGGATCTGCCGCGCCGCTTCGAACTCGACGCACCATTGAACCAGCCCAATCCTTCGACGTACTACGCCGAAGGGGAAACCGGTTACACGGACTATCCTGTGCTGGAAATGGTGGATTGATCGCAGCCCCGGCTTGCGGACATTTATTGCATGCATACTTTCGACCGTGAGCCACGTGCAACTCTGCGGCGGCTTCTTCGAAGCTGCCGAGCCGGCCCGCAGCCTCGAAGACCCGCAAGGCATTGAGCGGCGGCAATACCCGTTTCACTTGCAAGAGTTTTTCTAGCGCGATTCGTCAATTTATCTGGTTTGCTGAACCGCTACAGGATAGATATCCTTCTTATTGCACCGCTTGTGATATCTCCTGCTCCCCTCCGGCCGGACGACTTCATGCGAAGGAGGGTTCCATGCTTAAACATATTGCAACCGACCAGCTTGACATCGCCTATGACGAACAGGGCGATGCCGACGGATGGCCGGTGGTCCTGCTACACGGTTTCCCTTACGACATCCACGCATACGAGGAAGTGGCGCCACGCCTGACATCCCAGGGCGCCCGCGTCATCACCCCCTATCTTCGGGGATACGGGCCGACGCGCTTCCTTGCGCCCACGACACTTCGCTCGGGCCAGCAGGCGGCGCTTGGCGCAGACCTGTTAGCGCTGCTCGATGCACTTCAGATTGGCCAGGCCACGCTCGGCGGATACGACTGGGGCGGCCGGGCGGCATGCATCGTGGCAGCGCTCTACCCGTCGAGAGCGCGGGGACTGGTTTCAGTCAATGGCTACAACATCCAGAATATAGCCACCGCCTTGCAGCCAGCCGACCCCGAAAAGGAATATCGGATGTGGTACCAGTACTACCTTCATGGCGAGCGCGGCCGGGCGGGACTGACTGAAAACCGGCGCGAGTTCTGTCGTCTCTTGTGGTCGCTATGGTCGCCGACCTGGCGCGTCGACGACGATACCTACGCGCGCTCGGCAGCGGCGTTCGACAATCCCGATTTCGTCGACGTGGTCGTCCATTCCTACCGGCACCGTTTCGGACTGGTCGAGGGCGATCCCCAGTTTGACGAAATCGAGCGCCGCTTGTCCGCCATCCCGTCGATCACGGTGCCGACGATCACGCTCGAAGGTGACGCCGATGGCGTTTCGCCACCCGGGGGAAGACAGGCAAACTCACAGCGCTTCACTGGGCGCCATCATAACCGCATCGTGCCGAACGCCGGCCATAATCTTCCGCAGGAGGCACCCGAAGCGTTCGCTGACGCGGTCCTCGACATCAACGCATGGACCGCTTGATACCAGTCTGTTATTCGGCCCAGCTTAGACGCATTTTGACGAAGGTCATCACAGCGCAAGCACCACACCAGCGTCAGTGCACTCGTGAAATCACCAAGCGGTGCGACGCCAGAAAGCAGGCAATTAACCGCCAGCATTGGGTCAGTCTCAGCCTCAGCCTGAATCATTAGCTCACCATAACGCGAAGGGTCACTAAATGAATACTGCTTCGCAGGCCCCGTTGATTCTGATAACGGGCGGAGGCCGTGGCGTAGGCGCGGCGACTGCAAGGCTTGCTGCCGCAGAAGGTTACGACGTAGCGATAAGCTTCGTCTCCAACGAGTCTGCCGCCCTTGAGGTGGCGGCTGATGTGGAAGCTGTCGGGCGCCGGGCTTTGCCCGTGCGCGCGGACAGCGCAGATCCAGAGCAGGTCGCTCAGCTATTCGCCGCGATCGACCGGAAGTTCGGCCGGATCGATGTGCTGGTGAATAACGCCGCGATAATTGCGCAGCAGTCTCGGCTAGAGGATCTCGAATTCGAACGGATGCAGCGTATCTTCGCGGTCAACTCGATAGGCCCTATCCTCTGTGCACAGCAGGCGGTGAAGCGGATGTCGCGTCGTTACAATGGTCGAGGCGGCGTCGTGATCAACGTCTCATCGGCATCGGCCCGACTTGGCAGTCCAAACGAATATGTCGACTATGCTGCCTCGAAGGGTGCTCTTGAGACATTCACTACCGGCTTCGCCAAAGAAGTCGCGCGGGATGGGATACGCGTCAACTGCATTCGCCCTGGGCACATCTACACTGATATGCATGCTAGCGGCGGAGAGCCCGGACGGGTGGATCGCGTCGAAGACTCGATCCCAATGGGAAGAGGCGGTCAACCTGAAGAGGTCGCGCGGGCGATCCTATGGCTAGCAAGCGCCGAGGCTTCCTTCATCACCGGCACGTTCCTCGATGTCACTGGCGGCAAGTGAGCAACAGGGTGCGGCGATGGAGGCGGTGCTCCGCGGGAACGGCATGGGGTGCGCCGACTCCGCACCGTGGTGCACGCCGGACAGACGACGAACTTCTATAGACGACTCAATGCGGTCCATCGACACACACTGAAGCGGCCCGACCCAAGCGAGGCTAGTGGGCGAATCTTTCGTACAGCGACGCGATATAGTCACCATCCTCCGAGGTTGACTTGGTTCCTACCCGAATAAACCCCAGTGACTCATAGTAGGCGCATAGCGTTGCGTTTCTCACGTCGCAATCCAGCCGGAGAAAGCGCCGGTTTAACGAACTTAGCTCGTGGGCGCACCAATCGACTATGTAACTACCAAGCCCGCGGCCGTTAAAGCCCTTCCTCACACAGATCCTGTGTACATAAGCCGCGAGCGGGTCCGGAGATCCCCAGGTCGTAATGTCGGACCTTTCACCGTCTAGGCAGAGAGTAAACGTCGCCACGGGGACGCCGTCCTGTTCGACAACGTACACTTCTTTTCGAGCAAAACTTCGAGAGAGGATGTTCAGTACATCGGTGTCGGTCAGCATTTTCTTGCCCCACGCGTAATCGCCGTGCGCGAGCTTGTTTGCGAATGCATCGTTTCGGATTTCTGTAAGAACTGAAATGTCCTCGGGGGCTGCTCTGCGGATGCTTTTCGAGGTCGTCACTCATATCTCCGTTGGACTTTCTTCCTTAGTACTACAGCCGTAGATATGCCGGGGGCACGCCGCCGCGTCGCCGGTAATGGCATTGCTGGGCGCGATACTGATGTCGGCGCCGCCATATTGACCACAACATCACATGCTCAATTGAGTGGAGCGTTCGCCATATCAGTCGGCACAATAACCGGCGGATCTCCTGGACGCTCAATGGCAGTGAACCTTCAGCAGTTTTTTTTGGCCTGTGTCCTCAGGGCAGCAAGCACCGCATGCGCCAGCAACGCGAGTGTGATGTGACGGTACCAGCCCTGCCAGCGACGCACCTCATATTGATCGAGGCCGCATTCGCCCTTGGCGGCCTCAAATCCCACCTCAATTTCCCATCGCCTGCCGGCGACGTTGACCAGTGTCTGACGGGTAACCTTGGTGCGAGGTGCGTAGACGACGTAATACGCATGTTCACGGGTCTCGTCGAGGCTACGCCGCACCAGCAGGTAATGGCCAAAGCGACGTTCCTCGGCGCCGAGTTGCAGGCGCCATAACGGCGTAAGTGCCCAGTCATACAGCCGCTCACCTTTTGCGCCGATTCCGGCCGAAAGGCGACGCCAGGCCCGTGGTGGCAAAGCTTGCGCAATCTTGTCGGGGCGCACATAAGTCGGGCCTTGCCACCACAGAGGTTCGTTCTTCTTAACCGCCAGTACGAATGGTTGTGCGCGCGACTCGAGCCACCGCCGCAAGGGACGGTCGCCACCATACACTTCATCTCCAGTGACCCAGCCGCAAGGCACTCCCGAATCCAACGCCCGTTCAAGCATCCGCCGCGCGAGCTGCGGCTTGGTTGCGAAGCCCACGTCGTCGGGGACGCCCGCTGCCCGACAACGGGGATGATCGTCGATCCACGACTGTGGCATATACAGTTCCCGGTCAATAAATGCGCTACCCCCGTTGCCTGCGTAACACAAGAACACACCGATCTGGCTATTCTCGATGCGACCTGCCGTACCACTGTATTGGCGCTGTACACCGGCTGAGTGTTCACCCTTCTTGAGGAAACCCGTCTCATCCACGATCAGCACGGCATTACGCTCGCCGAGTTGTTCAACGACGTAGTCGCGAAGGATGTCGCGAGCTGCGTCAGGATCCCACTGTGCCCGCTCGAGAAGGTGCTGCACCCCATCGGGCGTGGCTTCGCCGATCCATTCTGCGAGCTGCCAACCGTTCTTGCGATCGACTGTGCCCAGCAGACCTTTTAGATAGGCTAGCGAACGCTGTCGCGGTTCGGCGCGCCTGAACAGGCCGGCCAGACTCTCATGTAATTTATCCAGTTCATGTTCCCACGCTTTCGCTATCTCTTCCATAGGTCCTATACAAAGTAGTAGTACTAACTTAGTATAGGAAAAAATAACTACGGCTGTAGTGTTAGAGGCCAGTTCAAAAATCCCTGTGAGGGGCTGTTAACTTTTTCGGCGAACTGTTAACCTCGGGCATCAAGGCAACGGAGACTGAGGAGATGCAAGCGCCGATCATTGACGACGAATTGTGGACACTGATCGAACCGTTACTGCCGCAGTCCAGGCGCCGAAAGAGGGAGGGTCGCGGACGACCGCGTATATCGGACCGGGCTGCGCTCAATGGCTTAATAAATGCAAGCCTGAGGGACCAACCAAACCCGGCAATGTCTCCGCCCGAGCAGGGCATGCCTCGCTTTGTCGAGGCGTGACTCAGCGCACGTACGCAGCCGCACCTCACGTCCGGAATCTTCGCCTGCAACTCAGTGGCTGGCATTTCGTGTTCTTTTGTACGAACACGAACAGTTCCGGACTATGCTTTTCTGCACCTTCAAGAGCTGTGCAACGAACCCGTCAGGAGCAACGCATGGAAGACGTGGATGTGCTGGTCATCGCAACGATGTGTGAACCTTAGAAAAGCAATCTGAAGCTTCGTCCTTGCAATTGGGTGTTTGCATACTCCACGCCATTTCGTCATTGCAACCATGATAGTAGGTCGACTCGACGATCAATGTCGTGGCGGCATCCCGACATGATGCGCCGTGGCGTCTAGCCGAACTGCTGGATCACGAAGCTGATGAACTGACTAATCTTCGGTGTCATCTGATGATCCTTCAGATAGACGATATGTAGGGGCGACGGCACGACCGCGCATTCGGGCAACACCGCGACAAGCTCGCCGCTGTCGAGGTACGGTCTGACGAGTTCTTCGGGCTGGAATATGATGCCGGCGCCGGACAGCGCGGCCGCGCGAAGCGCATGGCCGTTGTTGATACTGAGCGTGCAGTTTACGTGTACGAGATCGACGTCCCCGATCTTCAGTGGAAACTTCCACTCGCGCTCGATGCCGTTCGGATATGCAAAACACAGGCAGTCATGTGTGCCGAGGTCCTGCAGTGTGGCCGGGGGGTCTCGACGAGTGAGATAGCTGGGCGCCGCGCAGAGGATCCGACGCCACGGCTTCAGCGGCCGGCCGACATACACAGACGAATCGGCCAGCACGCCAACGCGGATCGCCGCGTCGAATCCTTCCTTCGCGATGTCGACCAGACGATCGGATAGCGACAACTCGATTGTGACTTCCGGGCACTGCTGCATGTAACGGATGACTTCGGGTGCGAGACATGCGCTGCCGAAATTTATCGGCGCAGATACGCGCAGGTGGCCGCGCGGCGTCATTCGCAACTCGCGCGTCGTCATCTCCATCTCGTCAACCTGCCGCAGGATCTCGACGCAGCGAGAATAGTATTCCTTGCCGGCTTCCGTCAGCGATTGATGGCGTGTCGTGCGCTGCAATAGCGTGACGCCAAGCATTTTCTCGAGCTCGCGAACGTGGTTACCGACCATCGTCGACGTCATGCCGCTGGCTTCTGCCGCGGCGGAAAAACTGCCGCGCTCTACGACGCGAACGAACACGTTCATGCTTGCAAAGCGATCCATCGGATTCACTCGGGTTGTGATAGCGCTCGAATACGCGCTACGTCGTTCATGCCGATTCGGACTGTGTTGACGACCGGGCCGAATGACTACATTCGCAAAACTGGGCGGCTCAGCAGCGCGTCCGTCATTGTCCCCGATTCGGTCGGCATGCGTGCAATGGGGTTTTCCCGACAGGAAGCGAGCAGACGAGGTGCCATTCCAAAGCGTGGGTTACGACTGCTGCAAGCCGTACACAGTTTTTTGCCGGAGCGGCATGGCGCAGAATTGGATCATCAACACATCGCCGCCGCTGACTGTTCCTCGGGCAGCGACCGCACAGGAGACAAACAATGCCCCATTCATCCCGCCGTGGACGAGGTCTTGGCATTTCAGAGTTCGCCCCATCGTCACGCCGTCACGCACCATCAACGGCACGCGTACCGGCTTGCTCAACCCGAACCCTACTATGACCATGGCACGACTCAACGACAAGGTCGCACTCGTCACGGGCGCGGCGGGCGGTATCGGCAGCGCGGTCGCACGCGCGTTCGTTGGACAGGGCGCGCGCGTGCATCTCGTCGATCTTCAGGAAGAGCCGCTCGTAGCGCTGGCCAATTCGCTTGGCGCCTTGGCGAGTTATTCGCTCGCCGACGTGTCGGACGAGAACGAGACGCGCACCTACATCGCCGATGCGCTCACGCTCCATGCGCGCATCGACATCGCGTTTCTGAATGCGGGCATCGTCGGCGCGGTGTCGCGTATTGAGGAAACACCGAACGAGGTGTTCGATCGTGTGATGCGGGTGAACGTGCGCGGTGTCTGGCTCGGACTCGCGGGGGTGCTTCCGATGATGCGCGCACAGGATGGCGGCAGCATCGTCGTCACTTCGTCGATTGCTGGCACGCGTGGCACGGCGGGGCAGGGTGCATACGTCGCGTCGAAGCACGCAGTGCTGGGTCTCGTGAAGACGGCCGCCCTCGAGGGGGCACCGCATCGGATCCGCGTTAACGCGATCTGCCCGGCGCCGATCGACACCGAGATGATGCAGGCGCTCGCCGCCGGCATCGACCCGGGCGATCACGAAGCCGGCAAGCGCAAGGTGCTGTCGGCGATACCGCTCGGCCGATACGGTACGGCGGACGAAGTCGCGAAGCTCGTAATGTTTTTGTCCGGCGACGATTCGTCCTACTGCACAGGCGCCGCCTACATGATCGACGGCGGTGGCACGGCTGGCCCGGTGCGCTGATCTTACAGCGGGCTTTCGCCCATCACGTTTAATCGGAGGGAAGAATGGAACGACGCAGCAATGCGCTCGTCGCGTTCTGGGCGGATATCGAGCCGTCCTACGTCGAGCGATATCGGCAATGGCATACCGAAGAACATATTCCGGAACGCGTCGCGATCCCGGGATTCGATACCGGGCAGCGCTATGCGCGCGTCGACGGCGGCCGGATGTTCTTCATGTACTACGACACCGCATCGGCCGAAGTATTGAAGAGCGACGCCTATCTGCGTGCACTGAATCATCCGACGCCGTGGACGACGGAATCGCTGCGCTATTTCCGCAATCCGTTGCGTAACCTGTACCGCTTGTTGCAAGAGCAGGGGGCAGCGCCTGGCCGCGCGTCGGACTTCATCGTATGCGCGCGTTTCGACGTGGCACCGCGCGCCGGCGTCGATCCGACCGACGTTGCGCTCGAGATCCTGGACGCGTCGTTGCCAGAAGGCGTACATCGGGGCCGATTGTTCGAGATCGACCAGGCCGCGACCGGCGTGACGACGAAGGAGCGCGAAATCTACGGGCAGCAGGCGGAAGACCAGCGCTACCTTGTGCTCGTCGAGCGGGTCGAGCCGGCGGACCGCAAGAGCCTCGACGCGCTTGTGCGTCGGCTCGGCGATGCCGGTGCCGATTCGCTTGCGCTCGATCAGTACGCGCTGGAACTCGGTTTGCGTTCGACGGCGCTTGTCGTCTGACGCGTATTTTTCAACGGTTCTGACAGGAGTGGTTTATGAAATTCATCCGCTATGGCGAGCCCGGCAATGAACGGCCCGGTGTCCTGCATCTGGACGGGACGCTTCGCGATCTGGGTGATCTCGTCGGCGATATCGATCCGGATACGCTCGCGTCGGGCCGCCTCATGGCGCTCGATATGGCGGCGCTCGACGCGCTGCCCCGCGTGCTGGGTGGTGCGCGGATCGGCTGCCCGATTGCGCATATTGGCAAGGTTGTCGGGATCGGTCTCAACTATCGCGAGCACGCAAAGGAATCCGGTGCGCCGATTCCAGCCGAGCCCATCGTGTTCCTGAAGGCGAATTCGTCGATCAACGGCCCCTACGACGACGTCGTGCTTCCGACGCAATCGACGAAGACGGACTGGGAAGTCGAGCTTGGCGTGGTGATGGGACGTGTCGCGAAAAATGTATCGGAAGAGGATGCCTTGGCGCACGTGTTCGGCTATGTGATCGTCAACGACGTGTCGGAGCGCGAGCACCAACTCGAACGCGGCGGGCAGTGGACGAAGGGAAAGAGCCACGACACGTTCTGCCCGATCGGCCCGTGGCTGGTGACGCGAGATGAGGCGGGCGACGAGCAGGCGCTTGAACTCTGGTGCGAGGTCAACGGAGAACGACTGCAGCACAGCAACACGGCGGACATGATCTTCAGTGTGGCCGCCTGCGTCAGCTACGTGAGCCGTTTCATGACGCTGTATCCGGGTGATGTGCTGACAACGGGCACGCCGCAGGGCGTCGGACTCGGCCTGAAGCCACCGCGCTATCTCGCGAGCGGCAACACGATGCGGCTCGGCGTCACCGGCCTCGGCGAGCAGTTTCAAACCATACGCGGCTGACATAGCGCGGGGCCGCTGTTCGTCGCGTGTCGGCATTGGCAAGCTTCACTTCGAGGTGATGCAACCGAAGCCCACTGTTTCGTACAGTGACCGCGCGTCATACTGAATCCTGAATCCGGCTGGGGATTGCAGAAGCCGGGCCACTTTTTTTTCGGAGAACACTATGTCGCTTGAAGGAAAAAGAATCGTAATTCTCGGCGGTTCGTCGGGACTTGGCTTCGCTACCGGGAAGGCCGCCGCTGCGGAAGGTGCGCAGGTCGTGATCGCATCGAGCAACGCAAAAAAGGTTGCGAACGCAACGGAGCGCATCGGCTCGCAGGTCGAGGGCCGGGTCGTCAATCTGCTGGACGAGCGCGGCATTGCTGCTTTCTTCGATGACGTCGGCGCGTTCGATCATCTCGTGTATACGGCCGGCGACGCTCTGAAGGCCGTCGAGCTGAAAGACATGACGTTTGCGGATGCGCAGGCGGCGTTCGGCATCCGCTACTGGGGGGCGCTGCTCGCGACGAAGTACGGGGCGCCGAAGATCCGCGCGGGCGGTTCGATCGTGCTGACCTCCGGACTCGCGTCGCAGCGCGTGCGCAAGGGCTGGTCGGTGATTTCCAGCCTCTGCGGCGCGACGGAATCGTTCGCACGAGCGCTCGCGGTGGAGCTTGCGCCCGTGCGTGTCAACGTCGTCAGCCCCGGGACTGTACGTACCGAACTGTGGGATGGCCTGCCCGACGCGGCGCGCGACGCGCTGTTCCAGAACGCGAATCGGCTCTTGCCCGTCGCGCATGTCGGCGAGGCCAGTGAACTCGCCGAAACGTATCTGTATTTCATGCGCAGTGGTTTCGTCACCGGCTCGATCGCGTACGTCGACGGTGGCGCTGGCGTGATGGCCGCCTACTAAACGACGAACGGTAACCAGGGGTATGACGATGATTTACGAGCTCAGAACCTACGTGTCGGCACCCGGTCGTCTCGACGACGTGCTCGCGCGATTCCGGCAACCCGTATTGCAGATCTGGGAGGAGCTCGGAATCGAGCCGCTCGGCTTCTGGACGGCCGAGTCCGGTGAGCGCGGCGAACTGGTCTACCTGCTGCGATGGGATTCGGAACGACAGCGCGACGAGAAGATGGCGGCTTTCCTGAAGGATCCTCGCTGGCTCGATGCGAAGGCACATTCGGAGTGCGACGGCCCGATCGTCGAGTCATTCGCGACGAAACCGCTGCGCCCGACGGATTTTTCAAGTCTGCGGTAGGCGGACGAAATGAACGTGACGGAAACAGGATGTGGAGATGAACATGAGTGAGGTCAGGACAGAAGACGTGAGCTTCTTCGGCGCGGCGGGGGCGAGCGTCTCGGGCAAGCTGTATCTGCCGCCCGCGGGGCAGAACCATCGGATTGGCATAGTGATGTGCCACGGTTTCGGCGGCGTGAAGGAAGGGGTGCTGCCCGGACTGGCGACGCTGCTCGCCGGGGCCGGCTATACGGCGCTGACATTCGATTTTCGCGGCTTCGGTGGCACCGGCGGGCAGGTCGGCCGTCTCGTGCCGGACGAGCAGGTCGAGGACACGGTACACGCACTCGAATATCTGGCCGGTAGCGGCCGAGTCGATCCGGAGCAGGTCGGACTTTACGGAACGAGTTTCGGTGGCGGCGTAGCGGCGCTCGCGGCCGCATACAGTGACCGGCCCAAGGCACTGGCGGTATCGGTGCCGGTCACATCGGGCAGCGGTTGGCTAAAGAGCATGACGCGCTATTACGAGTTCCGCGACTTGAAGGCGAAGGCCATGGCGTCGATTCGGGAGAAGACCGCGACGGGAGCGATCGCGATGGTTGATCGCTTCGACATCATGATTCCGGATCCGCTGTCGCTCGAGCGCTACACGCAGAAAATTCCGATGGCGATGGAGACGTTCTATCACGTCTCGCACCACGAGCCGATCGCTCGCGCTGCCGACATCGCGGTACCGACGCTGATGTTTGGCGTGAAGACGGATCAGCTTGTGCCGGTCAGTCAGACAATTGATTTTTACGACCGTCTGACGGTGGAGAAGGCGCTCGACCTGTCGGATTACGGCACGCACTGGGCGGTCTACGACGAACTGCTGCCCGTCGTGTCCGCAAAGGCGATCGCATGGTACGACCGTCACTTGCGCGGCGTGGCGCACGTGGATCGCTGATTTGCATGTCGCCGTGCGTCGGCTTCGCCGGCGCGCGCGCTTCGCAGCGCAACCGATAACGATTCAGGAGACATGCATGGAGCCGGGCACAATGAGCGGCAACCCGCTTGCTGCTGACACGCAGGCCGGGGAGGTCACGCAGCGAAGCAATGCCGACGCACTGGCGGCGAGACTCGAACGCCTGCCGATCTGTTCGTGGCACGCGAAAGCCCGGCTGATGCTAGGCGTCGCAACGTTTTTCGACGCGTTCGACGCGCTCACGATCGCACAAGTGCTGCCTGCGCTCGTGCCTCTGTGGAAACTCAGTTCGGCCGACGTCGGCTGGCTGATCGCGGCCGGCTATGGTGGCCAGCTGCTGGGTGCGATCTTCTTCGGCTGGCTCGCCGGACGCATTGGCCGGCTCGGCACGATTCAGATAGCCATCCTGATCTTCGCGGTGACGAGCGTCGCCTGCGGGCTGGCGAGCCAGTATTCGACGCTCGTCGCCGGACGGTTCGTGCAGGGTTTCGGGCTTGGCGGCGAGGTGCCCGCCGAGCCGTCTACATCAGCGAGATCACGCGCGCGAAGACGCGTGGGCGGTTTCTCCTGCTGTATGAATTCATCTTCTCGGTTGGTGTGTTCCTGAGCGGTGTTATCGGCACGTTGGTTGTGCCGCGCCTCGGCTGGGAATGGATGTTCTTCATCGGCGCGCTGCCGATCGTGATCGTGCCCGTGCTCCGCCGGGTCCTGCCGGAATCGCCGCGCTGGCTCGCGTCGCGCGGCCGGATGCACGAGGCGCAGGCAGCGACCGCGCGAATCGAGGCGGCGATCGTGAAGGCAACCGGCCGGGATCTGCCGCCTGTCGTCGCCCTTCCGCCGCGCATCGAGCCGAAGAACAGTTGGCGCGACTACTTCGCGGCGCCGTATCTGTCGCGCACGCTCGCGCTCTGGGCGATCTGGTTTGGCGCGTTCATCGTCTACTACGGTCTCGGCACCTGGATGCCGACGCTTTACCGCAGTGTATTCGGACTCGGGCTCGACGATGCGCTGCACTACGCGCTGATCACCAACGCGTGTGGAGTTGCTGCCGTGTTCCTGTGCATCTTTACGGTCGACGTGATTGGGCGGCGGCCGATCTTCATTCTGTCGTTCGTCGGCTGCGCGGCGTCGTTCGCGTGGCTCTACGCGATGGGGATTCGCGATCTCGCGATGTTCGTCGTGGTCGTGAGCGCCGCGTATTTTTTCGCGACGCTGTCGGCGGTCTGCGCCTACCTGTACACACCGGAATGCTATCCGACCCGCGCGCGCGCAAGGCATGGGGATGGCGACTGCATGGTGCCGCGCCGCGTCGATGATCGGGCCGGCGTTCGTCGGAATGGTCGTGAAGACCGATTTGAACAACGTGTTTCTGGTGTTCGGCGCGGTCGCATTCGTGGTCGGTGCGATCGTCGTGGCTCTTGCACCGGAGACAGCCGGAAAGCGGCTCGAGGAAATCTCGCCGTAGACTTAACGCGTAACACCGGACGATGCCCCCGCACTTATCGACTGAGCCGGCCACCGAGCCGGAAGATCAAGCGTGCCTCTCTGGATCTTCCGGCATAAAAATTCGGATTGCGAAATATCCAGAGCCGCCGCACGAGTCGGCGGCTCGCATGGAGACAGAGACAAATGAGCCACGGAATGCAGATCGGCCGGGCCGCTCACGGGCGCTTGGTCCGCCGCGGTGAGCGCGCGTGCAGGGTGTTAGTCCTTTGTGGCGTGTCGTTGGTGATCGCCGCCGACGCCCGCGGCCAGTCGACCGTCACCCTGTATGGGATCATCGACACAAGCGTCGAGATAACGAATACCGGGACTCATACAACGATCCGAATGGATTCGGGAAGCCAGATCGGTACGCAATACGGGTTGAAGGGAAGCGAGGCGATCGGTGCCGGCTACGCGATCGAGTTCCAGCTCGAGAATGGTTTTTCCGGCGCGAACGGCGCTGCCGCGAACGCGGCAGACGCATTCAGCCGGCAGGCATGGATCGGACTCGCCGGTCCGTTCGGATCGCTTCGCTTCGGCCTGCAACACTCGCCGCTTTACAACGTCGTCGCGTGCAGGCTCGATGCGTTCTGCGTGGCCTCGATGGCCTCCGGCTTCAACAATTTCCTGACGATCGTACCGCGCGCGGCGAATTCGATCCGCTACGACTCGCCATTGTTTCGCGGCTGGAGTTTCCAGTCGATGGTGTCGTTGCGGGATCCGGCGAGCGCAGCGGCGAACGGAATCGGCGGCTACCACCTCGCTTTCGAATACGACGACGGCGGCCCGCTGCAGACCGAGGGAGGGTATCAGTGGGTCCACAATCCTGGCACGAGCCCGACCCGCGCGTTGTTCTATGGACTGTCGTACGGCTTCGGCGGACTGCGTCTCTACGCGGCAATCGAGCATGCGACGTCCGCCGCGACACTTGCCAGGAATGACATGGGCGTGTCGGCCCGCTACGAGCTGACAGCGTTCGACGCGCTCTCGCTTGGCTACACCTACCTTGACGACACGACGGCTGCGCACAACGACGCGGACCAGTTCGGTGCCGAGTACCAGCATTACCTGTCGAAGCGCACGTTTCTTTATATCGATGGCGGCTATCTGCGCAATCGGCGTGCTGCGAAATTTACGTTGAACGGGGCGGTCGTTGCTGGCGTGCCGGTCGACTATCCGGGCGCGCCGGTCAGGGGTATCCAGTTTGGTATTGAGCATCATTTCTAGCCGTCGGGATCCGCGTGTCGCGATGACGCTTTGTCATCTCGATCATTGGTGCGTCACGCGGCTTGAGCCTCGCACTCGCGGAGGAATACTGTCATCTTGGCTGGCAGGTGCTTGCGACCTCGCGCGAGCTTGGCAGCCGCCTGAACTGGGATGCGGAGGTCAACAGCGCTGAACTTCGGCGCTATCGCATCATCACCTACGACCTGCGCGGCCACGGCTTGTCCGGCAAACCAACGGAGCCCGGAGCCTACCGCGACGGGCGGCGATGGGCAGATGATCTCGCCACCGTCATCGCATCGTCGCATGCGGGTCATCCTGTGCTTGTCGGTTGGTCGTTGGGGGGCGCAGTCATATCGAACTATCTGGCAGCGTATGGCGACAGCCAGATTGCTGGAGCGGTCTATGTCGACGGTGTGATCGAACTGAAAGAGGACCAGATTGTGGCCCGTCCGGAGATCTATCGCGACATGATTTCCCCCGATTTGAAAACGCATCTGGATGGAGAACGCACATTCCTCAGCCTGTGCTTCCATACGCAGCCCGACAGATCCACAACCGAGCGTCTGCTCGCCAATGCAGCGATGGCGTCGTGGAACATGCAGAGCGCAGTTCAGTCGATGACTGTCGCTGCGTTCCAAGGCTTAAGCAGGGCCAGCGTGCCCGTCCTGTTGCTCTATGGTGAGCACGACGCGCTTGTGAATACTAGCGGCGCGATCGCCCGTGCGAAGGAAATTGATCCGCACATTCAAAGCAAGCTGTACGCGAATTCAGGTCATGCACCTTTCATGGAAGAGCCGGATCGGTTCAACCGCGATCTGGCCGCTTTCATCGATACCGCCGTGGCGCATTGAGTCGACATCCGGAGTGAGAGGGACGCATGTTGTCTGAAAACTTACGTCACGTTTCGCATGAATTGATGTACCGCAAGCCGCCGCCAGGAAGAGGCCAGAGAGAAACAAAAGACCGCTGTCCGTAAGGGCAGCGGTCTTTCTTACGATGGGTGACCAGTGACGGACTCTTACTCCCGATTTGCGGATCTCGTGACGATAGTCGATTACAACACACGCTAAGCGCGTCGCATGGAACCGCATAGGTCGATCGTATTAACTAGCTCCCGCTAGTCGCGAAACTGTGGCACCGGTCACAATGACAACTACGCCCTACGCGATCAAAGCGCTTAGTCGCTTTGCGCTTATTTGCGCCTGGTTGTCATCCTCAACTGCTGTTATTGGGCAGCCGGCGACATGGTGGACGGAGTCGCCAGCGTGTTGTGACTTCCGGGAGCGTTGGTGAGAGACGTCGAGCTATTGCTCGTGCTATTCGGCAGGCCTGAGTTCGGCGACGCGGCGCTCATGCCGCTTTCCGAGTTGGTGACGCCAGGCGTGCCGTAGCCGCTCGTTGCATTGGCCGGCGACATGGTGCTCGGGGTCGCCAGCGTGTTGTTGCTCTGTGCATAAGCGGCGCCCGAAAGCGTGAGTGCGGTGACGGCCGCGATTAATGTGCTGGTTGCCTTGTTCATGACCCGTTTCTCCTTAATTGGACTGGAATTTCGACGCAAACGATCCACTCGTATTTCTCCATAGCGGTCGTCGTACGCTTGGCTCGTGGCGATCAACCTTGCGCGACCGTTCGCAGTGGTGCAGGTGAAGCAAACCACAGATCGCCGCTCAGGGCCGCCAACGAGACACGTACTTCATCCTTACAAAGAATCTTCGCCCTCCTAAGGCCTACCCGGGTGCCCTGCACCTCGTTTAGGCCCACGAAGCCCTCCATGTCTCAATCAGCTCAGCGACGCACGATAACGCTTATCAAGCTGGTATTGCACAGCATTGACAACATACAGTGCGCTTACAGCGCGGGATCGAGTCCATAGGAGGTGATAGCAAGTTTAGGCAAGTGGTCGCTGATAATTAAGCGCCTTATTCGCAAGGGTGAATTTCGATTTTCGGAGTTGCCCTTAATGGTTCTTGGCCCCAATGTGAGCCCCGCGTGGTTCGGCATTGCGCGGTGCATGCTAAGGACCCGCGAGGAAACTGATTGGGCTGCCTCCTGTTGTCTCTCACGGTCATTTATCGTCGTCGGCGCGCGACGGTTCATGCCGGCTGGTAGACGGCCGCCACGACGCCAGAGCTGAAAGGGGTCGCGCTGATCAGGCGCAGATCGACGGGGCTGCGCAGTCCGGAGAACAGCGGTTGGCCTCGGCCCAGTACAACCGGATGAATGACCATTCGATATTCGTCAATGAGGCCGGAGGCAACGAGACTTTGAGCGAACCGGGCACCTCCCTGCGCAAGGATGAAATTGCCCGGCTGTTCCTTCAGTCGGAGAACTTCCTCGGCGAGATCGCCGCATGCCACCGTGGGTTCGGCCCAGGACTGCAGGACCGCTGCAGTCGGCGTGACGCCACGCGTCCGATCCGCCGTTGTGCCGTCCTTGATACCGCTCCTCGAAAAGATGACCTTGGGGATGTCGTTCATCGCCGGGGCAAGCGGGGAGTCCGAATACGGCCAGAACGTCGCCATGTCGTAATAGGTACGGCTCCCCATGATGTGCACGCCGGCTTCATGAAGCGTATTGAGAACCCACGCCATAGAATCAGCGCCCCGTGTCCGAAATATCCAGTCAAGCTCGCCGTTCGGTCCGCAGACAAAGCCGTCCAGGGAGACGGACATCTTCAACACGAGCTTTCTTTCTGTTGCCGTTGAGCTAGCCATAACGCCTCCTTAGTCTTTCGATGGCGGCAGTTGTCAACGTACTTGTCGCGTCACTTCAAGCAAACTGCTTTAGTTCTTCCGGCTGCATTCGCTCCGGATTGAGCCAGACTTCATCCTTCAATTCCCAGTTGCGCGTCGATCGGGACCAACGCCGTGGATTGCGCTGCCTGGCCTCTGCATAAACGGCCTCACGTTGCGCGAGCACTGCGGCGGCGACGCCGTTATGGCGCTGCACCGGCGTGACGAATTTCAGGCCGCTGTGTTTGTGCTCATGGTTGTACCAACGCACAAACTGCTGCGTCCAGGCCCGCGCCTCATCAATGCTGCCGAACGGCCTGCGCGGGTAGTCGGGCCGGTACTTGCAGGTCCGGAACAGCGACTCCGCGTAGGGATTATCGTTACTCACACGCGGCCGGCTAAACGAGGCCACGACCCCCAGGTTCTCCAGGGTGGCGAGCATCGTCGCACCCTTCATCGGGCTGCCGTTATCCGAATGCAGCACCAGCGGACGTCCAGCCAGACCCTCGGCCAGACTGGCACGTCGCATCAGCAATGCAGCCAGTTCCGCCGATTCGGCTTCATGCACTTCGTGAACGACGATCTTGCGGCTAAACACGTCCAGCATCATGTACC
>Ga0302178_10000854_pt1 | contig 26659 bp, 32 predicted proteins | sample I_Palsa_E1_3_FD_198790 | JGI IMG/M metagenome (GOLD analysis project Ga0302178, IMG submission 198790) | Peat permafrost microbial communities from Stordalen Mire near Abisko, Sweden - I_Palsa_E1_3 | ecosystem: Environmental > Terrestrial > Soil > Palsa > Peat permafrost | place: Sweden... | reverse complement strand
CGGCGAAGGTAGCGCGCATGGGACTTACGCAAAAAACCACCCCCGGGCGTCGAAACGAACACCGCTCACTCCGTCTTGGCAATCCTGAACACCGCCACCGCGTCTTGCAATGTTTGAGCCTGGTCGGCCATCGACTGCGCGGCGGCCGACGCCTCTTCGACCAGCGCCGCGTTCTGTTGCGTCACCTGATCCATCTGAGCGACCGCCTGATTGACCTGCTCGATGCCGGTGCGCTGCTCTTCCGAGGCCGACGAGATTTCGCCGATGATGTCAGTGACTTGTTTGACCGACACGACGATTTCACTGATCGTCGCGCCGGCCTCCTCGACGAGGTTCGAACCGATATCGACGCGGTTTACCGATTCGCCGATCAGCGCCTTGATCTCTTTCGCCGCGTTTGCGCTACGCTGAGCGAGCGTGCGGACTTCGGTCGCCACGACGGCGAAACCGCGCCCCTGCTCGCCAGCCCGCGCAGCCTCCACAGCCGCATTGAGGGCAAGAATATTAGTCTGGAACGCGATGCTTTCGATGACTCCGATGATCTCGGTCACCTTTGCCGAGCTCTGCGAAATCGCGTGCATCGTATCCACGACGCGCCCGACCACTTCGCCCCCGCGCCGGGCGACATCTGATGCTCTCGCGGCAAGCGTGGCAGCCTGTTTTGCGTTTTCCGCGTTGTGGCGCACCGCGGCAGTCAACTCCTCCATGCTCGAGGCGGTCTCCTCCAGCGAAGCGGCCTGCTCCTCCGTGCGTTGAGACAGGTCGAGATTGCCGGCTGCCAATTGCTGCGTCGCCCCTGCAATCGATTGACTGGACTGTCTGACGCCGCCGACGATAGCAGCAAGCTGCGCAATGGCATTGCCAAGCGCACGCGCGAGCGTCCCGACTTCGTCGCGGCTGGTGACGGCGAGCTTCACGGACAGATCCCCACGCGCGAGCGCTTCAGCGCCCTCGGTAACGCGCAGCACAGGATCCACGATGGAACGCGTCACCCACATGCCAAGAACAAGCGCGGCGGCAATCGCACCGGCAGCAGACAGCCAGACGATCACAAGAGCGCTCTGGTACGACTCACGCCCAGCAGCGACAGCGGTAGCCATGGAGTTTTCGATGACCTTGTTCACGTGGTCGAGTTGTTTTTGCGTCTTATCGAAATAGGGCACCGCACGTCCCAATGTCGCACTGGTCGTGTCCCGGTCCAGCTGACGCAGGGCTTGGTAGACGGGCGCACGCGTATCGACCAGGGCGTTGAGCGCCTCGACGAACGTGGCGACGGCAGCGCGCTCATCGTCGGTCTCGGCTCGGCCTTGCAACTGGCGGGCGAGGTCGGTCGTCTTGTCCCGATACGACTCCATGACGTCGACATCGGCACCCACGACGGCGCCGCCGCGGGCCGCGTTGAACGCATCGTTTTGAGCGCGATAGGTCGCCAGAACCGTCGAACTGAGTGTTTGCTTGATTTGGTTCACAAGCGCCTGCTTGGCGAACTCGTCGTTGACGATATGTTCCACGTTGGCGTTCATGTTCGACATGCGAAAGCTTGCCGTCGCGCAAATGGCCAGCAATAAAGCCAGCACAACGCCAAACGTTCCCATGAGACGGCTCTTGATGGTCGCAAACAATACACTCTCCTTCGAGGCTCGCCTGCACTAGCGCAGCAAGGCCTAAGGTACGATAACGGCAGATCAACGTAAAAGTTAATAGCGGCACGCGGAATTCTTCTTTTCCCTACACCAGTGCCCCCGGATGTCCGTCAGATCGGCACGATTTTGCGCCTCAATCAACTGCTTACTCACGGTTAGAACGGTCGGTGCCAATATACGATAAATCGGAACGGTAGCAATCTCTGTACGGCTAATTGACCCCTATCTGGAGAAGATGCGCGTAACGCTTCGTCACCGAAATGGAAGAATGGCCAAGTAAATCTTTCACCATATATAGAGACACGCCATCCATCACCAACGAGGATGCAAAAGTATGGCGCAAATCGTGAATACGAAAATCCTTTATCCCGGCCCTGGCGCAAGCGGCCTCAAAACCAGTTTGAAACGTCGTAATTTTCCCAACAGTAGAGGACGCAAACATCCACAGGGAAAGACTATGCGGGCGGACTTCACATAAAGGCTCGACGGGTTAAGCCACGACGTGCAATAGGGAATCCAGCCTTGCACAATTGAATGCAGTTCGACATTATGAATGCATCGACTGCATTTTTACGAGGTGCCGCTATGGCAATGCTAACCGTACGCAATCTGCCCGACGATGTACACCGCGCATTGCGGGTACGGGCCGCTCAACATGGGCGCAGCACCGAAGCCGAAGTTCGCGAGATTCTGGCGATGGTGGTCAAGCCGGAGACGCGCGTTCGCCTGGGTGAAACCCTCGCGGCATTGGGCCGCAAGATCGGCCTCACGAACGAGGATTTCGAGGTCTTCAATCAAGTAAAAGACAAGACGCCGGCGGAACCGCTGAGGTTTGAATGATCGTATCTTGATACCAACGTCGTTTCCGAGGCAATGAAACCCGAGCCGCACCCGGCCGTGCGTGCCTGGCTGAACGATCAAGCCGCCGAAACGCTGTATCTGTCCAGCGTGATGCTGGCCGAGCTGCTATTTGGGATCGCGGCACTCCCGGTCGGCAAGCGCAAGGACATGTTGGCACAGGCCCTTGACGGTCTGATGGGGCTGTTCAGGGATCGGGTGCTACCATTCGACACCGATGCGGCACGGCACTATGCTGAGTTGGCCGTGACGGCCAAGGCCGGTGGGAAAAGATTTCCAACACCTGACGGCTACATCGCCGCGATCGCCGCCTCGCGGAGGTTTATCGTGGCGTCACGCGATACGGTTCCCTATAACGCCGCCAGCATCACCGTCATTAATCCGTGGGAAGCATAGGTATTGTGGCTTTAACCAAGTCGCGCAGGATTAGGCGGGCAACGTCGGGCTCGCCGTTCAGCAACGACGTGGCGGCCTCATCCAATAGCGCTTTGGCAAACGCGGGGTCTCGGTCGACACGCTCGACAATGGTGTGTTTGAAATCTCCCGTGAGCGCCATATCAATTCCCTTTCCGTTTGCCTTGTTTGGCAGCTTGAGCGGCCTTCTTCCTTTGCGCCATTTATCTGCCGTCAGTTCGTGAGCCTGCTTCAGTGCGCGCCAGCAGAATCGCATGCAACGCGCTGTAATCATCCTCAAGCGCATCGTATGCGGCTTTCACCCCTGGTTTAGCAAGCAGGCGCTGCGTATCAGCATCGGTGTGCAGCACCGGGTTGTATCCGTCGGCGCGCGCTCGACTTGTTTGTACCTTAGCCATTACTTATCTCCTTAAGGCGCGCTCGAGCCTTACGCAGCTCGCTCGGCGGAGTTTCCTACGCTGTCCCGCAAGCAGGACAGCGAACCATCCATCACAAACGACAATGCAAATATGTGTCGCATATCGTAAATCCAAAAATCGCCCTTTCCGACTCTATCGCGTGTGGATTTAGATCCGTTCTGAAACGTTGTGACGCGATTAATTTCTTGGGATCGAGCAGTCTTGCCTAGCCGCAACGGTCGTACTGGGAGTAACAGCAGTCGTAGCCACAGAGATGCCCAAGGCTGAAGCCTCAGAACATGGATTGGTGCGCCCGGCTGGGATCGAACCAGCAACCCCTGCCTTCGGAGAGCCTATTTACCAGTTTAAAAAACTGGCAATTTTCATAAAAATCAATGCATTACCATACCGTGCCGTACCGCATTTTACCTAGTTTTCCTCGGTTGAGTGTGCCAAAAGTGTGCCAAGGCTCGACAGGCTGCGGTAAGTTAGCGGAGGTCTTCGGCCACCCGCCGACCGCTCAATAGTTAAACGTCGTTAATGTTGCTCCCATAGCTGTTCCCATGCGCATCTACCCCGGTTTGCCCCCCTATCATGGGCGACCCGTTGGCTGGATTGATAGCCATGTAGTCCAGCGCCCCGCTAGCGGGGTTGCTGCTCATTTGTTCTGGTTGAGTCCCGTCTGGCGTTGCTACGCCTACCGTTCTGCCGCCGCGATTCGCTCCGGAAACAAGAAGATGAACGACAGCCACGCAACCGCCCAAGAATAGCCCTATCTCCCAACCTCCAAGGATATAGCCAAGCGCCCCCCCTGCAATCCACCACCAGATGTATCGAAGCGATGCCCAAGCCAATAAAAGCGCGACGATGCCACCGCCCCACTCCAGGACCGTCACAGCTCGACCCCGAAGGACCGCCACATTCCGAGCCCGAGTTTCATCATTCGGCTCTTCGGCCGGGACCGCCGCACCGGCATCAAAAGCGACGGACACGTGATTCCCCGTCCGAGAAACCCGCGCCTCTAGCGAATCCTTTTGATATAAATCTGGGCTACCAGCTTGCTGAGTGAAGCCCTGAAGCCCCGGCAGTTCACTGTTTTTACTCTCTAATCCGTCGATAACGACGCTCTTCAGGACGGACGTGCCGTTTTTCTCAGAAAAACTGGCGGCCACATTAAATGTTCCACCGTCGATTTTTGCTTTTTTGGCCTTTACCGCATCGCCTTGCGCGGATACATGACTACCTGGGAAAGTTGACCGCATAAGTTGTTCAACCTGGGCGGGCGTTGCGTTGCCGAATCCCCAGTCAGATACATCAACGCTGGCAGCCGACACTATCAACGGAACACTGAAAAGCCAAACACCCGCGACGATAAGCTTCACTCCTTTCGATACAAGACTGACAGCAGCAGAAATCCAGGCTTTCTTCATTTGCAATCTCTCCTTCTTTTTCTTGAGCAATTCTCCATATCAGCTATCGGATAAAAGCAGGAAAACTTGAGGAAACGACGGGGGTTATCTTCGTAGTTGTGTTCAATGTGGAGACGCGATACAGTACTAGCGTTGCGCGAGACAAAGCGTAATCGGGCTTGGACGCTCGGAACCAATAGGCGCACTCAAGCCGCGCCGCATTCACGCACGCGGCTTTGTTGTTTGTGCACGCTCGGCAGTTGCTCCTATGGGCGGCTTCGGGTAGGGACGCGTCCGCGCGTGCCGGTTTCCTATTGACCGGTCGTCCAACCCTGCTCGGTGGCCGCTCACCCTCTTTGGACGGAGGGTGGCGGTCGATAAACCCCCAATAGGAACGCAAACAATGACTGCATCAATTTCGCCCCGTAAACGATACGACCTGCAAGGATGGTCGCGCCCGGTTCCGTTCTCTGGCGCAAAGCCGCGTGCTTCAAACCCCGTGCACATATCAGTGTGGGTCGAGGTGGAGCGTGTACCGGTCAATGAGCACGTGTATGTCGTGATTGACCGTGACGATGCACACGTCGCGTCTCTGCATCGCGTCTGCACATTCACAGCAGCAGGACTGTGCTGTGTGTTCGAACAGCACGGCTTGTCGCTCGAAAATGCGCGAAAAACGGCGTTAAAACAGTGCATGAATTTCACTTGTGCTAAATCGCGGTAAATTTCGGTAGGCTGAAACTATACTGAGCGCAGTCGATTTGACTGCGCTCTTTTCATTTCAATCATGAACAAGCTGCTCTCGCCGCGCGAGCTATCGCAAATTCTGTCTTTAGCAGAACAGACTATTTACAACAGACATAGCAAGGGCGGCAGTCTCCCGCCATGCGTAAAGATTGGGAACAGGCTGCGCTTCAGGTCGAGCGACGTTGACGCGTGGATTGCTGCGCAAGTCGAAGCGCCGCACGTTCCGCAAGCTGCTCGGGCTGCCGCACCCGCGACCGAGAAGCGCCGCCGTGGTCGTCCGACTAAAGCAGAACAGGTTGCTCGGCGCAAAGCCGGTGCGAACGCATAGGCAAAAGCCCCCGGCACTACGCTGGGGGCTTTTCGATTCTGAATCCGGAAATACTCACCTCGCACCCGTCTCTCGCGCCTCTGCTGTATGTTGACCATACCCGCCCCCTACCCGGAGGATATAGAACCGCTCTCAGGGCCTCTATGCGCGTCTGCGCTGTATGCCCGGGGTGGTTGAGTGACATCGCTCACACACGTGCCTGCGCTGGATGCTCTGGCGCTGGTGTGAAATCGCTCAAGCACTGAGGTGTGCTGCTGTGGCGTCGTCCAGGTGTGGGTACGGGTGCCGCGCCCGTGCGGCGCTACACATACTACGATGCAAGATAGTGAAGGCCGGGCGAGACGCATGGCCGTCATGCATGTGACCGGCCGCCCTGGCAGCAGAACTGTAAACGCTACGATTTAGAAATAGAGGTTAAATCGTTACGATTTAAAGTAAAGGGAGCGTTACGATTTAAAATGAGCCCAGCCCTCCCTACAGCGCATACACGCTCGGGATGCTCCTTCATCAATTCGCGATTCGCGCCGGGTGTCCCGGCCGGCCGGGAGATTCCCGGCATACATCCGCGTCTTGAGCCCGCCAGACCCTTTCGTTCACGCACTTCTAGCTTCGCCAGCGCGCCGGATATCTCAGAACGTACCCCGTAGTATCCGATGTCCCATGCGCGCTACCGGTGGTTTTCCCCCTCGTCCGCGCACGCGGCCTCGCATCGCGCCACCGAAGCCCGCCAATTGGGCGGGGCGGCCCTGCTGCCCGGCAGCTATGTGCGTGGCGGGCAGGCGCAAAATGCGTTGCAAATGGGTATAGCGGAGCCGGGGCTACGCGAGCCATTTCATTTTTCAATCGAAAATTTATGTAAATAGCCAAAACAAATCGCTTCGTAGCCACCTAGACCACCGCATTCCGTGTGTGCCTCGAGCGCGCTTTTGTAACCCTAGAAATCCTTGGCATAATCGGCAATCCCCAGCCAGACGTAATGTGAGGTGGTGAATTGAATCTGCGCCTTTCAGACTTGGCACCAGCGACAGTCGGGCGGGCGTGGCGCGCTGCAAACTCGCTAGCTATTGCCATAGCTCTCGGTTCGTGTGTCGCGGCCTTTCTGCAGGCTTCTGCAAAGGTCGTCGGCTTATTCGGTCTGTTCTCAGCTCTCGCGATGTACATCACCTACGTTATTAGCAACGTTCGAGAGCGAGGGTCGCGCGTTGAATTGGAAGATGCTCGTCTCGAAATCGAGCGATTGCGCGAGCGTACTGCTCGACGTAATCTCAATGACGGTCAGCGTGCAGCGCTCATAGCGGCTGCAAGAGTCGAGGGACCACAGAACGTTTGGGTGCCATATGTTGCGAGCGACCACGAAGCTTCCGAGTACGCGAAACAGCTCAGGGATGCATTCACCGAAGCCGGATGGAATACCGGGTACGCAGCACTTAACGTAGGAACGCCAATCTATGGACTTGTCGTCGGTATGAGTCCGCCGTTCAGCAGCTCAGCCGAGCCTAGCGAAATCGAACGAGTACGCCGAGTCCTTGCGACGGCAGGCATTACCTCAACCGTGACGGAGACGTTTCCTCCTCAGTCGCCAGCTTTCGGCTGGAGCCCGCGTCCGCATCCGGGACCGAACGCAGCGGTTTTGCTGGTCGCCTCCAAACCCTCTGAATCCGCAATTCTTTCAACATAGGGCAAGCCCTCACGGGCGCGTCAGGCCCGAAGGGCGAGCGTCGCGGGGAGCCTGTGTGCAACTTCGGAACCCCGGCCCGCGCCGGGGCTGTCCACACGCGTGTGGGCAGCGAGGTTGTGCCCAGGCGGACGCGGGTGCCCCACCGAGCCTAGGCGTCAGACGGTGTTCAGCGCTCCATATCACGGCCCCCGCTGCGACCGGCAACCGGCGCGGCGGAATCATTCCCCGGCACGTCACGAGGCTTGCTGTCGGCACGCTCGTGTGTATTGTCCAGAGCCGACTTGATGTCGGCAACGGCGGCGGCTTTGATATCGGCGTATCTCTGTCCGCCCAATCCGAGCAACGTCGCATCAAGGCGTTCATTTTTCTCGATTGCCTTCGCTGCGGCGGGATGCTCGGGACCAAGCATTTGCGCCAGTCTGTCAGCACCAGCGGTCAGATTTGCCACCTCGTAGACGCTTGCAGAGCGCCCCTGTCCAGGCCGTTCGCGCGTGTACTCATCGAGCACACGTGCGATAACGTCAGTCGCAATCGTACCGTCCTTGCGACGCAGCAGTTCCGGGTTGCGGGCCGCTTCGTGAATGACTGTCGCCACATGATTCGGCGGATAGTCGTGGATGAAGGCGCGGACGGTCTCACGTTGTACGTCACGCTGGCTTGATGCTGCGCCTAACACTGCGCCGCCAGGCCAGTCACGGCGCGGCGGGTCACGGTGAACCAGCGCGGCGACAAGCGGCCGGTCTTCGCGCATCGCAACCCGCTCGGCCGCCGCCTGCCAGCGCGTCGCCATCTCGCTCGTGTTTGCGCCGCCCTTGATGATGAACGCGCCTCCCTCAGTGGGGTGTCGATGTAAGCGTCCCTCGTGCGCAAGCTGGGAGAGAAATTCGCGCTGAACAACCTTATCGCCGACCAGATGTAGCCGCGGCATGTCAGATGTCACGGGTGAGAGTGGCAGCGACTTCGCTTCGCGTGCCAACGGGATATCTGTCACTGTCGCCGTCGCGTTGCGGCGCGAATCAGAGCTGGGCGTCGAAGCCGCCGTCTCATCTCGGGCAAGGAAATCGGGCGCTTCAAATTGCTGTGCGGCCAGGGGCTCGCCAAGAGCATCGGTGATGCGGAACATAGCAGCGTCCAAAGAGTTTCGATTCTCCGTATATCGCTGCAACGGAACATGGTGACGATGTGCAGCGCACTGATTCGGCGGTGTCCAGCCGCCGAAAAGCCCGCCTCCAGGGCGGGCAGCACCCGAAGGGCAACGGAGCGTCAGCGGAGTTGCGTCGAGCCGCCTACGGCTCGACGTGCCTCTTTGGGGGGAGCCACGACCGGGACGCACCGACAGGTGCGAGGTGCCCCAGCACCGGCCCGGTTGTGGGGGGACGAAAGTCCCACGGCCCCGACTGCGGTCGGGCAAAGGCTAATTGAGGACGGCACTCGGAACGAGTGACGAGTGAGCCCAGCGAACGAGCCGCGAAATAGCCTTTGCCCGAGCGCAGCGAAGGGGCCGCAGGCAAGGCGCGCCTCCAGGCGCGGATTTCGGTAGGGCGTCCAGCCCGTTAAGCCGAAATCTTCCTTGCCGCAAGGGGCGATTTATCGCCCCGCGCAGCGATGTGCGGAGCACAACGCGGAGTCGTTTTTCGATCGTTTCGGTGTTGCTTTGTGGTGTTTCCACCGGAAACACCACCGTACTTTCACGCGAACGCAACGCCGCACTATACGTGTTCATATCCAGATTGAAGAGGCTAAGTATGAACCACGTATCAACCCGCCGCGCTGCGTTGCGGCGCAGTTTCGGCACCCAAGCAGCGACTCCGCAGGAGACGGCAGTGTCATTCGCGCCGGCGACTGTAAAAGCAACTTGCCAGGAGCCGAGGACGACAGCTTCACGAGTGCTTGCCGTAGAGCATCGTGAGGCGACTTTGCAGTTCATCGCGCGGGTGGGCTACGCGACGGTGCGACAGGTCGCGAGAGGCGTCTGGGGCAAAGCTGACAAGAGCGCACGCATGGGCGCTGGGCGGTCGCTTCGGTGGCTCCTTGAGCGGAACCTGGTCACGCGGAAGCGCGATGGCGATACAGCGTCATGCGAGTATCTGTATGCGCTAACACGTGCCGGCGTCACCGCCTTGAATGGTCTGGATGTCAGCCTACCGGGTGGGAAAGCGCACGGACGCGACTGGTTGCGGTACGCGCACGCGCATCGCAATGCGTGCAACGACGTATTCGCGAGCATGTATGCAAGCAAGGTGCTGAAAGAAACAGAAATGAAGGTGTACTCGGAACTGGAAATTCGAGCGGGCACCGCGCCGGTTTGCAATCTCGAATATAAGAGCGCAGACGGGTCGCGCTTCAGCAAGATTCCCGACCTGTTGATTGTCGGACCAAGGGACCGTGTCACCTGGATTGAAGTCGAAAACGCGTACCGCAACGACCGGGACTTACAGAAGGTGCTGTCGATGATGCGCGCCGAAGCATTGACAGAAAAGCCCCGTGTAAATCAATTCGTTTTTTACATTACGGCGAAGGGCGCGGTTCGCATCGGGGAGCGTTTGAAGAACGCGTTGAAGCCCGACCCCGGTGCTACGCACGGAAGTATCGCCGCAGCGGACACGCGAATTCTGCGTGAGATGCTGTTCGTTTTCGCGATTGACCGGGATACGCTGGTAGAAAAAGTACTGGTTGCGCCGGCGCACAAATGAAAGGGGGCGGCTCTCGCCGCCCCCTGAGAACGCGCCGCCGAAGCGGCGCGTCGTAATTTGATTCGTGTCCCGAATCTAAAAACTGAACTCAATATCCGACACTGTTGCCTCCCCTGCTCTTCCCTTCGCACCAGAGTATAGTGCGCTCACGCTGCATGAGCGGCCTCAACCGCACGGCGCTGCGCCACAAGCTCCTGGTCAGTGGGATTGTAGTAACGCATCGCCATCTGGTACCCCCGCCAACCCATCATCTTCGCCAGAGTCAGAATAGCGACGTGTGGAGCGATACGCGATGCAGCTTCGTGACGCAAATCGTGAAATCGCAGACCGACAATTCCGGCTCGCTTGCACGCGCGTCGGAAGGCAACCGACAGACCACGCGAATCATAGAACGATACGACTTTCCCGCCGTCGATGGGGCGGGGTAACGCAAGGATTGCCGCACGAGCGGCGTTCGATAGGGGTACGCTGCGCCGGTCGCCATTCTTCGTCATGTCCAGTCGAATGATTCCTCTGGACAAGTCAATCTGTGCCCACTTCAGGCCGGTAATCTCTCCTGCACGCATGCCGGTGTCCAGGGCGATGCGAATGCAGAACTCGAGATGCGGAGCACGACTAAAATTGTCGGCGGCGGCGGCGAGCAACCGGGCTTCTTCGTCCTCTTCAAGACGCCGCTCTCGATGGTATCCCTCCTTAGGCCAATCAAAGCCATCAAGAAGATTGTCGAGGGGAATCTTCCAGCCCATGCGCGCCTTTGTGAACACGGCGGACACAATAACAAGTTCGCGCCGGACGGTTGCTGGGGTGCAGTCCTCCAGACGCTCTGCGCAGTACTCTTCGAAGTCCGTACTAGACAGTGTGGACAATGGGCGGGCGGCCAAGGGATGCTTTTGCAGTTGACGAATACGCGATGTCTCCGTCTCAGCCCCCCGCTTCTTCGGTGTCACTTCTCGCAGGTACTTGGTGAGCAGGTCGCCGAAGGTGGTACGTTTAAGTGGTGACCGGTCTACGAACGCACCGCGCGTCATGTCCACCTCTACGCCTGCGGCCCAGTCCCTGGCCTCGCGCTCGGTCTCGAACGTCTGGCTCCGCTCCGGGTAGCCGCGCTTACGGACAATGGCTTGGAACTGATGGGGACCGCGATGTCGGATTGTTGCCATGGTTGTGCTCCTTAAAACATAGGGGAGCACGGTATAGATGCGCGCGAGGGGGATGAGGGCCAAAAATGTGCCAAAAACCCGAAAATAATTCAAATTCGGACTTTGAGCGCGCGTAACCCATTGATTTCATTGGTGCGCCCGGCTGGGATCGAACCTACAACCCCTGCCTTCGGAGGGCAGTACTCTATATCGAACTGTAAAACGGTTCATCAAAATGGTAAAAGCCTTTGCACAGCAGCTCGCCCCTGAGTTGGTGACAAATGGGCGTAACGCTCTGTAACAGTTACGGATGAATGGCCTAACAAATCTTTCACCACGTACAACGAAACACCATCCATGACGAGCCAAGAAGCAAACGTATGCCGCAAGTCATGGATACGAAAATCCAAAATACCCGCTCTGTCACAAGCCGCCCTAAATCCATTCTGAAACGTCACAACACGCCGACTACCTTGGGATGCAAAAACCCATTGCGATTGCGGACAATGAAGACGAACCCACTCCCGTTGATTCTCTAAAGCATCTAGCGCCGCCTCATTCAGCGGAATAACGCGCCGCTTACCATTTTTCGTGTGCCGACCTTCGAGCACAAACGAAGCACCTTCAAAATCCACACGTGACCACTCTAAGGCCAGCAACTCGCTTTTTCGGCACCCCGTACTCAATGCCAACCGCACGAAATTAGCAAGATGCGGACGCCTCGCACCGAGCGCCACGGCGGCAATTAATGACGACGCTTCCGATCTCGAAATCCATCTAATACGCGGCTCACCACTGACCAAGCCTAGGCTCTGAGCGGGATTAACCAGATCCGGCCGATCATGCTCCAATCGAACAAAATTAATCGCAGCAGAAAACAGCTTGAGTTCACGCTTAATGGTGGATTCCTGAACACCAGCGGCAACCCGCATAGTGACATACGAACGAACATCAGCCCGCTTAAGCTGAGACAAAACCTTTCCTTGAAAATGAGGAGATAGACGCTGCAAAGAAAATAAATCCCTTTGTTTACTACGATGATTTTTCGACGCTAAATAAATCCCGATCACGTCATCAAACGTCATTACCACACCCAGGCAAATGTTTTTACGAAGGAAAAACCACCGATAATCTCAAAGGACAGCCCGTCATACATGCAAACGAAATCATCTGTGACAATTCGACCACAAAATCACCTTACTAAATTTCACGGGTAGATAACCAGAAGACACCCAACTCCTGCCGCCAGTAGACCTGACACCGGTCTAACGTCGCGCCCACCTTTAGCGCGGCCTGGAACACAACGTTAAGCGCCTCTTCCGGGCTGTCAGAGCCAATGTGATGAATCGGCATGTTTTCCGGCACCACAATGCCGCGACTAGTCCAATATCGCTTTTCGTTTAGCTCGTGTTCCTGATAATCCTTGGTGATGTATTTGGCGAGATATCCGGCCAGCTTGTGCCGCAAGCCTTTTTCCTTGAACGGATTGCGCACGTTCACTTGCCCATTGCCCACGCCGACGATGCTTTGCCAGATCGACCGCAAAAGCCTGTAGTTTTGCCGTCCTTTGACGGCCACATGCAGATGCCACGCACCGCGCTTCTGCCGTTCCGGTGCAGCCACATAGTGAAACTGCCCCAGCCTCGCCAGTCGACGGCGCAGAGCGTCGAAATCCTTCTTTAGGCGGGCTTTCTCGGTCACGTTCTCGCGATAGGTCAGCGTAATCATCCGGTCGGCCTGGATGGCCTTACAGCGCATGCGCACCTGCTGTTTCGCACGCTTAGCCGAGTCCATCAGGTTGTCATCGCTGTTGAGTGACTCGCCCCGTTTAGCCTTGGGCATCAGGTTCATCCCCTGTGCGCCAATGTAACGGTCCGTGCGTACCGCCGTCACCTCTACCTGCCCTTCTCCAAAATTCCGCCCCCGAATGACCCACTCTCGACGAAACGGGGAATATTGGCCTATAATTTCTTCGTGCATTGCAACCGCCCTTGTAATGCTGCTGTACCGGGCCTCAGTCGCTGATAACGACCGGGGCCTTTTCTTTTGGCGAAACGCTTTTCTGCTGCGATCGCCGACCTTTCAAAAACCATTCAAGAAACACAGAGCCTTGTGGTGTCTAGGCCCGTGCCCTTGTCAGCTATCTCGTACGTTAAGTGTCCCTGATACAAGTTTAGGGGCCGCGCTTCGCGCGCCCCGGCTGTCCTCGCTCCGCTGCGGGCAGGCGGGCCGCTTGATCTTGCCCCTCCTCACCCGTCTTCGACCTCACCACAGCCTCTTACGCGGCTCCGCACATCAAAACCATGCCAACAGTGAGGGGCGGTTCCGCAAGCGCCCTAGCCTGCGATTACCGCCCGTGGTTGCACCCGCTACTCGATCCGGCGGGGCCGCACTGGCCGTGCGACATAGGGCGCAACTCCGCAGACAGTCCGAGCTTCCAACGCTTCGATCCAAGCCGGATACTCCCAACGCTAGACGACGAAGCCGACGCAAACGCTTAACGATCTGACGGCCTAACCACAACAAGAAAAATGCAAACAACACGCCAAGCACAACGATCACAAACAGCATATCGATAACAACACCAAAAAACTGCCGGACAGGTACAGACGCAAACGACGACAACGGCGGACCACCACCCGGCACAATGGAAATCAACTTGACCAACGACAAAAATGTGAATGACGAAACAACTAGCAAACCTATAAAACACAGAAGCACCAGCACATCACGCCTGACACGCGGATCACCCCGAACAGAAATATGTTCCATCACCACCTCCTTAGATTTTTTGGACCTGTAACACCAAGACAACCTCTGTGCGCGCCTTTGACTTGGTATGACCAGCAAGGAACCAGGGCAAAAAGCCCTCGCGACTATTGGCCGCCGTATCGTCGTCCTGCATCAAGCCGCCGAGCACAATCACATCGCCATCCTTAAGACTGGCGACCGTTTTTAACGACCTGGTGTTTTTCGTAGGCGACCCACTCACGCCGGTTGTGGTGCTGACAAAGCTGGAAATTTCCTCGTCAACCTTCAATTCGATAGCGTCTTGCATGACGAGCGGCTGAACATCAAAGATCACACCCGCATCCTGATAATCAATCGACTGAACCGGGGTGCCACTGGTGCCCTGGTAACTCACGCTCGATACGGTCGGCACCTGCTGGCCCACATTGAGCCGCACGTCCTGGCCGGAGATACACCGCACGTTGGGCGATGACACTTCCTTAAACCGCGAGTCAGCATTGAGCGCGGATATCGCCGCAGTCAAGCGGCCGGCGCTGATCTGAAAGGCATTACTGTCGGTCGACGTCGAGCCACTGCCCACCGACAGCTTGGCCCCAAAGTAATCGGCCGCAATACTAAAACCAGAATTGGCGCTTTTCGTATCGTCAACCTCGTAAGCCCACCCGCGAATCACGACCTCGCCAACCGGCGTATCCAATTGCGGCAAGACTTGATTCAAAATTTGCACTTCCTTAGCCGAACCAAGGAACACCATGACATCGGTCGATTGATCGAGTTGCCCCGCGGCTGACGTCGCCGGAACATCGTCTGCCGATTTCGCACCCTCTGGCGCAGCCACAGCCTTATTTTCAGTAAAGTGGCCCTTTACAAGCGGCTGCACCAGACGAGAGAGGTAATCCGCATGCCGGTATTTCGGCGTGTACACAAAGGTCTGTTTGTCGACCTCATCAGGCGCATCCTTAGACTTGGAGACGTAGTAGACGCCATCACGCCGATGAACCTCATACCCAAGCGAGCCTAGGAATGCGCCTAGAAAATCCCGCACGTCGCCCTGTGCCTTATCGAAGCGGAACGACACCGGCCGCGTATCGGCCAGCACCTCAGGATCGAGCACATAGGGCTCTTGAAGCAGATCGGCATAGATCAGATCGACCACCTGGGCGACCGGCACAAAGCGTAGATCGATGCGTGCGCCGGAGCTTTTAGGCAGGGCCATAAGCGGCACAGCAGCGGATGACACAGCTTTCACGACAGCAGCCGGAAGCGGCATATCGGGCGGCAATGGCGGCAGCGATTCGACTGCGAACGCCTTACCCGCGAAGAACAACAGCAAGAACACGATTGCAATCATTTAGGAGCCCCAGGAACTGCAACAGCCGATGTAGACGGCTTGGGACCGGACCACATAGCAACTCTTTGCCCTTCCACCGTGCCGACCATCGAAACGCCCCGCCCCATGAACTCAGAAGGCGACTCAACCCGTAAATGATTGGCTGCATCGACCAGCACCACAAACGACATACCCTCAGATCGATAGCTACCCACAATGCGCCATTCGTCCGAGGTACGGGGACCATGAATTTCTGGCGCCACCGGCTCATTGGAAACCGCGATTTTGCCCGCCCCCTTAACCTGGATACGACTAGCTTTGATAGGTGGATGGAAAAAGTGCCACATGCCCCAACCACCACAAATCATCATCGCAATAACGCCGAACGCGATAAACCACAGCGACTTACGCGCAAAAATGTTTTGCCGCTTATCAACCACGCTTTCGTTACCGCCCGAACCCGCATAGCTTTTGTACAGTGGAAAGATTTCCGGTTTGTACCTTTTAACGAAGGTGCCGGTCTTGGTGCCTGCCGTCTGCTTGGCCGTCTCGTACATTTCGACACGGTAGCTGCCCGACATTCCGACGCTTTTAAGCTTGGTCATCCGGAACGACAATTCGACCACGGCCTTAACCGACCGATGCAGATCCCCGATGCTTTGAATCATCAGAATCACGTCACACGCAACACCGGTTTCCTCATGCACGAAATGCCGGTGCATCCGAAAGAAATTCATATGCTCTTTGCTGATCTTCTTATCGGTAGACCACAATTTCCAGGCCTCATCCACGACCACCAAATCCCCCGGCTTGACGAACCCTGGCGTAACAGTCGCACCGCCAGCCCCTTCGACCTCAACCGGGAAAAATTTGTCTTGCAGCAAGTCATCGGTGCGGACATGCACGATTTCGCCCAGGCGATCACCGGGAATACCGCGCTTCTCATGCAGGTAATCGTGAATCAATTCCTCATTCACGCCGTCGATATTTGTGACGACGCGACGGCCAGCGACGACCGCATCGAGCAGCGGCCCGGACACAACCTCGAACGATTTGCCGGAACCCATCACACCGCAATAAGCATTGATAGCCATAGGGTCACCCGATTATAGGAATGCGGCGGATGATAAAACGGGTGGCGTAGGCCGACAGCACCAACGGTATGCCATAGCTACAAGCGCACAAGTCCATGAAGTACCAAACATCGGTGCCGATTCCGCCGAAGGCACCAGCAAGCGATGAAGCTGTCGGCAGAATGCCTGCGCTTTGCAGCACACCGATAAATTCGGTCGTAACAAAATACATAACGAAATAAGCAAACAGCTTGGCGACCACCGAGCGCAAGACAAAACCCAACACCACATCGAAAGCACTAACAAGAATGCCGAACATGTTTGTCTCCCTATGCCGTCAGTACGATGAACAGCGCGGCCAGCGTAAAAGCCAAAACGAAGGTGCTATATATCTTTGGCCGCAATTGCTCCGCCAAATCGCATTGTGTTGTCACCGTAATCACCTGATCAAACAAGGTAATCGACGGTTCAGGACAAACAGACGTGTGGGAAGGCATGCCGTATGTGCGCAGATCCGGCAGCAACCCAAGAATCGGCGCGAGGATCATGGAGGCAGACGGAGTTTGCTCAAGCGTAGGAAGACCAATACCCGGATCGGGGCCAAGGTTGACCTGGGCACCGCTACCCGGATCTGTCGCTGTCGCAGCAGGCGTTACCGTAGTCGTCCCAGCGCCAGTACCACTCCCAGCGACAGTGCCGGTGCTCGTAACAGTACCGCCCACAGTAAAACCAAACGGCGAAGCACCCGCACCGGGATTAGCACTAGCAGGCCCGGTAAAATCGCCAACGGTAGGCCACGAAGTACCAACAGCGCTTTGCGTAGCGGTAGCGTCGGCATTAGACACGGGCGCACCGACAGGAAACGGCAAACCAGAGAATCCGGGCAACGCCGCAGCTTGCGACCAAAGCGCGTTAAGTTCTGCAGCAATAATTTGCGGCGTCAAAGGCTCAGCAGCATCACCAGCAGACACACCAGCCGCAGCCGCAGCGGGCGACTCAGTAACAGGAGCAGCCGGGGGCTGCGCAGGCGGAGCGACATAGCTAGTGCATTTACCGCTTGTTGCCATACCCTGATCACAGGCCGGGCCGGAATAACTCAAACCCTTATAAAAAGTAGTCGGCGAAGAACCCTCATTCGCTTGCGTAGAAGTATTAACCATGGTTTGCAAACAGCTAGCAGACCCACCGTTGGAACTAACAGTACAAGCGCCGACCCCGAACGTAGTACTACCACCTAACGCATTTAAAGCTTGGTTGTAAGCCTGAAGGACAGCATCGGGCGCACTACCACAGTAACCCACAGCGCAAGAGCCATTAGCAACAGAAGACCAATAAGGCTGACCGGGCGTCAACACAGGAAAACTAGGCGCAACAGCCGGATTACCAGACGACGACACCGTAATGGTGCCATTCGGATTGAACTGCCACTGTGCGACGGTATCGTTACCAAGAGACGTAGGAGTGACTAGAAAACCAGCAATACCAACAACCTCACCCAAACCCGCCCACGTCACGCCACCCAACGCAATACCAGCAGCACCGGCAATACCAGCAGCAGCAGCAGCGGCACCCTGGCTAATCGCCTCAACAGTCGCCGCGATGCGCGGGTCAGCAACCGCATAACCAAGCGATTGCGCTTTCATAACGACCATCTCGCCGAGAGTCGGACCAACGCCAACACCCAACGGAACAGATTGAGCATAAACAACGTTGAGATCAGCATCAACGACCATCGACCCGGCCAGGACGAACAACGAGAGAACGAACGTGACAAAGGTTTTCATGATCAACTCTCCATGCCTTTAACAACGGCCCATGCGCACATCAAGCCGAACGCGAACATCATCAAATACCACGCATTATTCGCATCCATCACCAGCCCCGATTAGCAGCCCGACGCTCACGCCGCAGGGCATATTCGTCGTAACGTTTTTTCTCCGCCTCAGCGGCTTTAGCCTTACGACTTCGCTTGACCTCTTGGTCATAACGCTTCTCGAAACGTTTATCCTCCCCAGTAACCAGACCTAACACACGATCAACGCCAAAGAGTGCAGCGTACAAACCAAGCAACACAGCGCCCACAGCAAGCACCACCAGCACAAGCGGCCCCACCTGAACACCAACAACCGACAAAATAGCCCCGTAATTAGCACCGGCCATGACAGCCCCCTATCAGGATAGAAACAAAAAGGGCGAGCACGAAGCCCGCCCCCTGCACAGAGTAGGCGGGACGATTAGGCCCCGCGCACCATACCAATTACGACCTTGGCACCCTTGATGGCCAGATACAGGCCCGTGACCAAACCGGCAACCGTCATCACCGCCGCGATGGTGGTGGTGAAATCGACTTGCGAAGTCAGGCCGGAGTAGTCGATAGCCGTGGTGGTGCCACTCGACTGAGCATGCGACAACAGCGGAGCAGCGGCCAACACGACAACACCCGCACGAGCCAACAGATTTTTCAACATAACAACCTCCCATAAGGTCAAAATTCCGGGGAAGCGCCCGGTACGCATGTCACAGCCGACGAACGAATTCAACGACCGCACCAATTCCTTTTGAAGCGAAATACAAGAGAAACACCGACGAGAACGCCGAGAACCAGAACCCGGCAGCTTGGGTGTAATCGAAAGCTTCGGGGTCTGGCGTAGCAGGGTTGACGGCAACCAACTGATCGACTTGCAGCACAAGCTGGTTTCCGTTTGCGTCAGTGCCGCAATCCACCGCCCGACCAGCAGCAGAGGCATAAGTCTCCCCGGTCGTACCCAACGGCCCGCAGACGATCACATTGAGCGCGGTAGGCGAAACCTGGGCCATAGCGGAAGTCGCGCAGACTGTGCAAGCCAACAGCACCACGAGCCGGAAGAGATTCAACACGATCAATCCCCGCTCACTGTTTCGCATGCGAAACAAAAATTGATAGCGAGTTGCAGTTCAGACAACACCGTCCCCAGCTCGAACGGCATACCGAACGCGCCGAGCGTAAATGCCGCTATAGACGGTTCCTCAAGACTATGCGTGGCACTAAGCGCACCCAGCCGACGAACGATATGCAATGGGTTACCGCCGGCAACCTCGGTTCCTTGGTTGTAATCAGCTCGCAACGATGCCAACATCGCTTCTTGTTGTTCGGCGTCGAAACCGTCGACCATCTCGAACACCGGGCGACAATTCTCGCCACGGAACTCACCTACCAAGTGCCAGAGAGCGTGAGTCGCGTTAAACACGGGTGCAGTCGGCAACGCTTTGCCGGAGCGTTTTTTAGTCGGCTCAGAAACGTCTGCAACTACCACTCTTTCCGCAAATTCCTTTTTCAATTTCGCCAGCAGCGCACGCGCCTCTTTGCGCCCTGCCTTACCAGCTCGAATATCGACATCAAGGTCAGCGGACGCAAGATGGTCCAATGCACCGACCTTGCACACGCACTGCAACAATTCCAGATCCTCGGTCACACCATCAGCGAGCAACTGTCTAGCGCGCCAATCAAACTCTTGATAGGTCATGGCGAGGCGCTTCGACACCCACGCCTTGGACTTATTGACCCGATGGGCTACGGCATCGAGCTTGCCCAACCGATCGAACAGCCGACGTACAGCAGCCGCAACGTCAAGCAGGCTCAAATCCTCGCGCTGGATGTTTTCAGCAAGCTGCATATCTTCGGCTTGCTCGTCAGACACCGCACCGACCAGGGCGGGTACCGCAGTCAGGCCCGCCAGTCGAGCAGCACGAAAACGGCGCTCACCAGCGATCAACAAAAATCGATCATCGACAGGGCGCAGCAGCACTGGCTGCAACATGCCGTTAGCCTTCACATCGGCCGCCAGCTCAACAATGGTGGCCTCATCAAACTCGGTGCGGGCTTGCACACGCACGTCAATCGCATCAAGCGCCACAAATTGCAGCGCCGGACCTTCGGACGCGGGAAACACATCACCGTTTAACGGCTTCACTTCGGTTTGACGCTTCGCCCTGGTTGCCATCACATACCCCCTTGCGGCTGGAAAGTGCCGCTACTCAATGACCTTGAATAGCGGCGACGGTTTTTAGGCCGGGACAGAAACGCCAGCAGCCGGTCTGGCTTTAGGCGCATTGAGGGGGAGCAACGAGACAACCCGCGTTTCAAGCTTCCCATCCATCGACTGATAGAACGCGAATTCAGCGATGTAATCGCCAGGAATCGTGTCTTTAAGGTCTTTCGGTAAATTGATGGTGCCAACCAGCAACTGCTTGCCCTCATCGGACTCCTGTTCGAGGATGCATTGCGCGGCGAAAATTTCCCACGGACGTTGAGTAGCGCGGGCAATGCCCGAACGGGGAATGACTTGAAGGACGGTCAATTTTTGCTTGCTCATTTCAGTTTCCTTTCAATTAGTACAACTATTTATATGGCACTCGGCCATTACGATTTAAACCCGCTCACCGACTGACGGCGGCTTGACCAACGTTCTCGCAGACTGACTACGAGGGGATGAAACAACTACACAGGAACAACAGAACTTGAAGCAGACATCACAACAAATCCTTACATAATCCATACACACGCCAAAGATTTACCGAACGACAAATTTCTTGATTACACTTATTGCCGGTCCAATTTATGCGCCAAACGACGACGCACCCGCCGCACAAAAACATCAAGTAAGCTGTTCAACTGACAACCTAATATTGTTGAAACGACTATCAAAACCGACGACGAAACAACCAACATACCCACGTTTGTCAAATTCATAACAATCCCCAAACAACAAAATCACTCCATGCAAATAGATTACAGCTCGCTAGTAGAAAAAATATTCGTGGCCGCTCCCATCATCATCGCCTACATAATCGGAATCGGAAGCTGGCAAATCGGATTCCATCGCACAAGCGTTGTAATACTTATTGCTGCAGCAATAGCAACAGCCCTCTACCTCAACCTCCTATAGCGCAAAAACAGCAGACGCCGCGTCAACCTCAACCGGCACCAAGGTTAAAAAATTCGGTTGACGACCTTGCTTGTACAACTCAGCACGGGCCTTATCACGAGCACCCGGAATATCTCTCGCCTTAACGTCGACCGTAGCAACGCGGTTATGACAATGCGGCGAATAAGCATGAACGCGGAAAGCAGGCACAAATCACCTCCGTTTTAGTCGCACATATCCTTACAAGACACCTACAACCGTAACAGTTTCGAGAAACCTTAAAATCCGTAGCTAAAATCAGGGTCACAATGACATTTCCGACCAATCAACGCGCCCCGACTATATGCATGCCGATCCTGACAAAACCAAACGACCATTCCCACTCAGGTACGCATCACTCAGCTTCCTTATCGCGGGGATAGGCCTATTTCTCAACGGATACATACTGAACATGGCAGTCTCACACTCCCTTACGGGAGGACTAACAGCCGCCGCCACAGACTTAATCGCGATACTCTGCGTCATATTTTCCCGAGGCGTATGGAACTACAACGATACGGCCCGTAAAGGGATAATCGTTCTCAACTACATCGTCACAGCTAGACACTTAATCCAGCTAGCACCCCTACTTACGCAAACCTTCGACATCGCTTCACCAGCACTCACCACAACAGTTGTACTGATCGCATCAATACGCATCGGACTAGCAATCGCCATAGACCGTTACCTACGAAGTGACCAAATACTCGAACTGTTCGAAATTAACGACCGCCGCAAGAACCAAAACTGGCGACAGCACAACCGCTAGATTTCGCATGCGAAACAGAACCGTGTTTACCTTTCAGTCAGACCTGATAGACTACGACCAACAGTTAAGCGTAACAAATCACGGAAATACGTGACAGAACGTAAAATCTCACACTTTTCCGTGAGTGTCAACAGGAGAACACGATGGACTTGCCAGAATTGCTGGACGCAGCCAAAAGAGGCCGTGGATCGCTGAAAGAAATTGCTACCGATTTGGATATGCACCCTAATCGGTTAAGCGATTGGCGAGCAGGACGATTGAAGCCCGACGCAAGCGAAATCGCTTACCTAGCTGAATGCGCAAAACTACCGGTTCTCGAAACAGTTGCGGAAATTGAATCTCAATTGGCAGGACGCCATTCGGAGATATGGAAACGAGCGCTGGGAAGCTTGCGGGCCGCAGGGGTTGCAGCAACGGTGGTGCTGGGAGTAACGGCTCTGACAGCGATAAGCAGCAATAAAGCTGAAGCGTCTGAGCACGATTGGTGCGCCCGGCTGGGATCGAACCAGCAACCCCTGCCTTCGGAGGGCAGTACTCTATCCATTGAGCTACGGGCGCTTCTTTGACGCGTTTGCCTCAATACAGCGCGGGCAGACGGACGGGAAATGCAGCCGTCGAAGAATACGTGATTTTCGCGCCAAAGTCCACCCGAGCGGCGTTTCGAGGACTCAATCCCTCAGCCGGCGCTATTCCTTGCCGCTATTCAACAACGCTTTCAACGTCGCCAGCCGGTCTTTCGGGCTCATTGGCGCTTCGTCTTCGGTCGGCGGCGGGGCTTCATCCAGCCCCATTTCCTGGATAAAGCGCGAGGGTTCGCAGACGATGGTTTCGCGGGCGCGTTTGCGTTTTTTGCAGAAAGTGACGTGCAGGCTGCGTTGCGCGCGGGTGATGGCGACGTACATCAGGCGCCGTTCCTCCTCGATGCGGGCGTCGTCGACGGGGGTGTCGTCGTTGCCGCGGTGCGGCACGATGCCTTCTTCGATGCCGACCAGAAACACGTGGGGATATTCCAGCCCTTTGGAGGCATGGATGGTCGACAGGCGTACCGCATCGGGATCTTCGTCGCGGCCTTCCAGCATCGACATCAAGGCGACGGTCTGGATCAGGCCGAGTAAATCCTTGCCGGTGTCGGCCAGGCCGTCGTTGTTGTCGAAGCCCGTGGCCGGCGTACCGGTGGCTGGCGTGCCGGCAGGGGCATCGTCATCGGTCTCGCCGGCACGGGCTTCGGGCTTGGTGCCTTTGCGCTTGAGCCAGTCGAGAAATTCCAGCACGTTGGTCCATTTGCCCTGTGCTTGGCGTTCGTCGAAGGCGTCGTACAAATAGGGCTCGTAATGGATGCCTTCCATCATGTCGTCAAGCAGGATGGTGGCCGGGTCTTTTTCGGCGCGATCCTTGAGGCGTTGGATAAAGTCGCAGAAGGCGCGCATCGGTTCGATCTGGCGCGGTGCCAGGCGCGCTTCGAGGCCGCCCATGTAGACCGCTTCGAACAAGGACACTTTGGCCTGGCCGGCAAAGGATCCCAGCGCTTCCAGGGTGGTGTTGCCGATGCCGCGCCGCGGGGTGGTGATGGCGCGGATAAAGGCCGGGTCGTCGTCGGGGTTGGCGATCAGGCGCAGGTAGGAACACAGGTCCTTGATTTCGGCTTTGTCGAAAAACGACTGGCCGCCCGATAATACGTAGGGTATGCGTTCACGGCGCAGGATCTGTTCGAAGATGCGCGCCTGAAAATTGCCGCGATACAAGATCGCGTAGTCGCGAAAATTGGCGCGGCGTTCAAACTTATGCGCCGACAAGCGGAACACCACCGATTCGGCTTCGTGTTCTTCATCGTTGGCCGGGGTCACGGTGATCGAGTCGCCCATGCCGTGCTCGCTCCACAGCTTCTTTTCGAAGAGCTTGGGATTCTTGGAGATGACGTTGTTGGCGGCATTCAGAATCCGCACCGTCGAGCGGTAATTCTGCTCCAGCTTGACCACGTGCAAAGCGGGGAAATCCACCTGCAATTGCGCCAGGTTTTCGATGGTGGCGCCGCGCCAGCCGTAAATGGCCTGATCGTCGTCGCCTACCGCGGTGAACGCGGCACGGCGTCCGGCCAGCAGTTTGACCAGTTGATATTGGCAGGTATTGGTGTCCTGGTATTCGTCGATGAGCAAGTAGCGCAGCTTGTTTTGCCATTTGTCGCGCACCGCTTCATTGGTCTCGAACAATTCGGCGGGAACCCGGATCAGGTCGTCGAAATCGACGGCCTGATAGGCATGCAGCGTGGCCGAATAGTTGCGATAGACCAGCGCGGCCTGATGTTCATCTTCGGTTTGAGCAATCGCCAGCGCCTGGTCGGGCAAAACCAGGCCATTTTTCCACAGCGAGATCTGGTTCTGGATGCGGCGGATCAATTGCTTGTCGGTGGTGCCGATTTGCTCCTGAATCATGCCGAAGCAGTCGTCGGAATCCATGATGGAGAACTGCGGCTTGAGTCCCACGTGCGCGGCTTCCTGGCGCAGGATTTGCACCCCCAGCGAGTGGAAAGTACACACGGTCAACTGGTTGACCGGCACGCGCCGCCCTTCCTTGCCCGGAGTGGTCAGGGTTTTGCCTTCGAGCAGTTTGCCCACGCGCTCGCGCATTTCCAGCGCAGCCTTGTTGGTAAAGGTGACCGCCGCGATGTGACGCGGCTCGAACCCTTTGGCTTCAATCAGGTGGGCGATTTTTTGCGTGATCACACGCGTCTTGCCGCTGCCGGCGCCGGCCAGCACCAGACAGGGACCATCGAGATAGCGCACCGCTTCGCGCTGCGCGGGGTTCATGCCAGCGGACATCTTCAGGGAATCTCAATTGAAACTGGGTCGCTCCGCACGCACGTACGGGGAGGCGCGATGTTAACACGAACTGACGGGGCCGGACCTTGGCCCAACGGCATGGGCCGCCGGTGGGCCGCGGCGGCCGGCGCGCTCTGCCATCCGGCTAAAATTTATGCCTCGTGGTTTGCCGGGGCCGGCCGGGTCTGCTAGGCTTGCTCGATACACCCCCGGCGCGACTTCGCCGGTACATATTTATGCGACACCCCGACACACCGATACACCCTTTATACCGCACACCGCGCCCGACCGGCGCGCTTTCCTCGCTTTTGCTTGACCCACAGAACCCATGACCACCATGACAGAATCGTTAAAAATCGGCCTCGCAGGCTACGGCTATGCTGGGCAAACCTTTCATGCACCGTTGATTGCCGGTAGCGGCGCCACCTTGGCGGCGATTTCCACCAGTCAAGCCGAACTGGCTCGACATGACTGGCCGCAAGCACAGATCGTGGCGGATTTCGACGCGCTGCTCGCCGTTCCCGGACTCGACGCGGTGGTGATTGCCACGCCCAACGACACCCATTTCGACCTCGCCCGCCGCGCCATCGAGGCAGGCAAGCATGTGGTGGTGGATAAACCGCTGACCGTCACACTGGCCGAAGCATTTGCCCTGGAAAAGCTGGCGGCACAATATCAGCGGCTGGTCGCACCGTTTCACAATCGCCGCTGGGACGGCGATTTCCTGACCCTTAAAAAATTGCTCGGGAATGGGACGAAAGACGCCACGGAAAGCGGCACAGAAAGCGCAGAGTCATCCGGCCGGCTTGGGCGCATCACCCATTTCGAATCGCACTTCGACCGCTTTCGCCCGCTGGTGCGCGCCCGCTGGCGCGAGGAAGCGGTGCGCGGCGGCGGGATTTTGCTCGACCTGGGACCGCATTTGCTGGATCAGGCCCTGAGCTTGTTCGGCTTGCCGCAAACGCTGAGCGCTACGGTCGAGGCGCATCGCGACGGCGCGCTGGCCGACGATTATTGTCATCTGGTGCTGGGTTACCCCCGGCATCAAGTGATTTTGCATGCCAGCACACTGACCGCGCTGGTGCCGCCGCGCTTTCTGGTGCATGGCACGCGCGGCAGCTATCTGAAACACAGTCTCGATGTGCAGGAAGATCAGCTCAAAGCCGGGCTGCGCCCCGACGACGTCGACTTCGGCGTCAATCCGACCGGGGTCTTGCGGGTGCTGGAGGGCAATGCCGAGGTGCAATTCGAAGCGCAATACGAGTTGCCGACCGAAGTGGGCACTTACACCGAGTTTTATCGTTTGTTTGCCCAAGCCGTGCTGCATGGCGGCCCCCTGCCCGTCACCATCGGGGAAGCCATCAATGTGATGCATTTGATCGGCCTGGCCCAGGAAAGCGCGCGTACCGGACAACGCCTGACGGTCGGCGAAATCGACCGGCCGGCGAGCTGAAAAGCGGCGCCGGAAATATCCGCAAGATCCCATGGCGCAAGTGTTTTCGGCGATTTGACAGGTACGCCGGTTCTCACGTACAGTTCGCGTGCGCGTCGGGAGAGCGCGCCGGGAAGCACATGCCGGCGCCGCCGAAGGGGTAACACCCGCAAACTCTCAGGCACCCAGGACCGACGCAGCCGGAAGTTCGCTTCCGATCTCTGGAGAGCGGCAGTAG
>Ga0302178_10000846_pt1 | contig 26839 bp, 29 predicted proteins | sample I_Palsa_E1_3_FD_198790 | JGI IMG/M metagenome (GOLD analysis project Ga0302178, IMG submission 198790) | Peat permafrost microbial communities from Stordalen Mire near Abisko, Sweden - I_Palsa_E1_3 | ecosystem: Environmental > Terrestrial > Soil > Palsa > Peat permafrost | place: Sweden... | reverse complement strand
ATTTCTCGTCCAGTCGCGCGAATATGCAGATGCCCTTGCGGCGGGTCAACAGCCAGTACATTTTGTCGTTGTGCCAAGCGCAAATCATTTTACAATCCTTGACGAATTAGTGTCTCAAGAAGGTATCTTGACGAGGCTTGTGGAGATGCTCACGCGTCTCACGGAAGTTACTGTTGGCAGATGTCAAATAGGAGGGAGTGGTGAAATATAAATTTTGGGTTGTCGGCGTTGCATCAGCGGCTATTTTCTTTGTAACTTCCGCCCGGTCCCAGGTCTACCTACATGGCCAAGGCTTGCCGTTGGTGCTTGCTACGCAAGCCGCGAATGTTGCCTTACAGCAATGCGCAAAAAAGGGTTTCCCCGTCAGTGTCGCCGTCGTGGATCCTTCCGGACAGATGCGCGTATTTCTTAAATCGGACCAAGCGACTGTGCACACGAAAGATGCTAGCTTTAGAAAAGCGTACACGATCGTGACTTTCGGTCCGATATTTAATCTCGAACACTCCAGCGCGTTGGCTGAAAAATTCAGGGCGAACCCTAGTGGGGCCGCGTTCGCCGGCATTCCGGATGTTTTGTTACTGCCCGGCGGCGCGGTTGTTCGCAGCGGCTCTGAAGTGGTCGGTGCGGTTGGCGTTAGTGGTTCGCCGGACGGTATGGAGGACGAAGCGTGCGCGCAGGCCGGAGTAGACGCGATTCGTTCAAAGTTTTAGATGTTGCCGACAGGGCGAAAACTATTCCTTGTAAATCAATAGAAGCCCTTGGACCAACGTATTGTTTGAGCATAGTCTTTGTTATGCGCGATGCTAAGTGAGGTAGCGCATTGTGTAGTTCTGTCGAACCAATCGCGTGGGGTCGAAGAGCTTCGAGTGGGTAAGCGAATGAATTATTACCTTGCAAGTAATTGTGAAGATTCTTTTTCGTGAGTAAGATTTAGATATCACCCGGTCATTGTGAAACAATTCCGGAGTTGTAAGGGATTCGATGATTAGGTTATTTAATCCCGCGATTTACTCTGCCCAAGACGGCCGAACCCGCATCGAGTGCTCTGCGCATTAGTTGAGAATTGCCCGGACCGCTATGGGCGCGTTGCGTGCAAAGGGTTCTGGTGTATTAAAGCAGCCTAATTCAGTTTGCGAGCGACTTCATGATTTCGACTTCTTCCAGAAAACGTTTTCTGCGCTTGGGCGCTTATATGCGGCCTGCTACGATCCATACTGGCGCATGGCGTTATCCGGGTGCATTCCCCGACGCCAACTTCAACTTTTCTCATCTGAAGCGCTTCGCGCAGACACTTGAGCGCGGCCGCTTCGACGCGTTTTTCATGGCTGATCATTTGGCTGTCCTTAACATGCCGACGGAAAGCCTGAAGCGCAGCCACACGGCGACATCGTTCGAGCCGCTGACGCTTTTGTCGGCCCTCGCCGCCGTCACCGGGCGGCTTGGGCTTATTGCGACAGCGTCTACCACATTTGATCTACCGTACAATGTTGCGCGGAGGTTTGCATCGCTTGATCACCTCAGCGGCGGACGCGCGGGGTGGAACATGGTGACAACCTCGAACCCCGACGCCGCGCTCAATTTCGGACTCGACGAACATATGAGTCACGGCGAACGTTATAAGCGGGGAAGAGAATTTTTAGATGTCGTGACTGGTCTGTGGGATAGCTGGGCGGATGACGCTTTCGTGCGCGATGTGGAGACCGGCACGTTCTTCGATCCGAAAAAAATGCACGTGCTTGACCACAAAGGAGAAAGCCTATCCGTACGTGGTCCGCTGAATATTGCACGGCCGGTGCAGGGCTGGCCGGTGCTTGTGCAGGCGGGTTCATCGGAGGCTGGGAGACAAATTGCGGCCGAGACTGCGGAAGTGGTGTTCACGGCGCAAACGCTGCTCTCTGATGGCAAACAGTTCTATGCGGATGTCAAAAGCCGTATGGCAGGACTCGGCCGCAATCCAGATCACATGAAAATCCTGCCGGGCGCCTTTGTGGTGGTCGGTGATTCCCTCGACGAAGCCCAGGAAAAGCGCGCATTGCTCGATACTTTGGTGCATTACGACAGCGGCATCGCGTCGCTATCGATAGCACTGGGCTACGATGTATCCGGCTTCGATCCGGACGGTCCATTGCCGGACATCCCGGAGAGTAACGCAAGCAAGAGTAGTCGTGAACGCGTACTGCAGTGGGTGCAACGCGAGCCACTGAACATCCGGCAACTGGCGCAGCGCATCGGCGGGTTTTCAGGACTTGAAATGATTGGTACGCCAGCGATGATCGCCGATCAGATGGAACAATGGCTGGTCGAGGAGGGCTCGGACGGCTTCAATGTGATGTTTCCATATCTCCCGGGCGGTCTTGATGACTTCGTCAATAAAGTAGTTCCCGTGCTGCAGGCGCGCGGGATTTTCCGGCGCGAATACGAAGGTGCGACTTTGCGCGAGAACCTTGGACTGCCGCGTCCGGAAAACCGATTCTTCAAAAGATGAACGTAGCAAAAACGGCTGGAATCTAAAAGCTGATCGGTCTTTTGTCGGTCTTCGGCACACGAGCTACTGGGAGGCTGAGTCACATCAACGAACAAAAAATTTCTTTGTTCGCGGCATCGGCGTCCGACTAAGCTATGTCGTTTAAGGCCATTCCGATGATCGCTGAGTTGGCTAGGACAGATCACCCCGCCAGCGTTCGCTTGGCCAACGCTTAATGGACTCTTTCCAGCCATTTGGATCAGCTCAATGCCGTTCGGCTGCGAGACAGAACAGTTGTCCCCGTCATCGTTTGCTAACAATGCAAGCGGGACGGAACCGGCTAATAGCACACCCGTCTTGGCAACGGGGCAGGGTGGGGCGGCTAATATCCGCGCCCCCCTGCGTCACAATAGTTGTCGCCTCTGAAATTTCTTAGTGAAGAGATCGGAGGTGTAGATTGAAGACGAAACAAACGTATTCAGCCGAGTTTAAAGAGCAGGCGCTCGCGAAGGTCCTTAACCGCGGAAGCCGTACAGTTGGATCCGTGGCCGATGAATTGAACATGAATGCACTGACCTTGAAGAACTGGATGAAGGGAGCCGCCGCGTCGGCTCGCAGCGATGAGGGCGCACATGCAAGACGACCTGAAGAGTGGTCGCTTGAAGAACGCTTGCTGGCCTTGCGTCAGAGCCACGGTCTTGCCAACGAAGCCCTGAACGCGTGGTGTCGTGAGCGGGGTTTGTTTGCCCATCATCTCGTGCAGTGGTGCGTGGACTTTTGCGTCGTCGGCAGGGCTGGAAATCGCCAAGAGAACGCTCAGGAGATCCGTGAGCTGAAGCAAGCCAATTTGCAACTTCAGCGCGAATTGAACCGTAAGGAGAAGGCCTTGGCTGAAGCGGCAGCGCTGTTGGTGCTGCAAAAAAAGTATCATGCGTTGTTCGAAGACGAGGCGTGATGACCACCCTTGAAGAGCGCAAAACAGTGATCGGTTTGATCGGCGAAGCCACCTTGGCCGGGGCTCGGCAAGCACCCGCGTGTAGCATACTGGGATTGAGCGAGGGTACTGTGCAACGTTGGCTGTGCGGTGAACCTGACGCGCTCGATGGGCGCTCGACGCGACACTATGAACCGTCCCATAAGCTTTCTGCCGGTGAACGCGCGGAACTTCTGGCCGTTGCGAACTCCGCCGAATTCGGTCATCTGCCGCCCAGTCAAATCGTTCCCCGACTGGCCGATCAGCAAGGCTACATCGCCTCGGAATCGACCTTCTACCGGATCCTGCGAGAGGAGAACCAACTCGCTCACCGGCGTAGCGAGCGAGCGGCCCGTTCGTGGCGCAAGCGACACGCTGTCATGCCCGATGCGCCGAACCACCTTTACAGTTGGGATATTACTTACCTGCCCTCAGCGATTCGCGGGCAGTACTATTATCTCTATCTATTTATGGACGTGTTCAACTGCATGATCATCAGCTGGCAGGTCTATACCGAGGAGAGCGGTGCCCAGGCAGGCAAGGTCCTCAAGGATCTCTGCGCGCATGAGGCGATACAGCCAGATCAAGTCATTCTGCATTCCGACAAAGGTGGCCCGCTGAAAGGCGCCACGATGCTGGCTACCTTGCAGGCCCTGGGCGTCATGCCGTCATTGAGTCGCCCGGGGGTGGGCAACGACAATCCCTATTCAGAATCGCTGTTCAAAACGCTGAAATACCGTCCGGTCTATCCGCTCAAGCCGTTCGACACGCCATGCACCGCGTGCAACTGGGTCACCGAACTGGTGCGCTGGTACAACCATGAGCATCGTCACAGCGCGATCCGTTTCGTCACGCCAGGCCAGCGTCACAACAATCTTGACCGAGACATCCTGGATCGTCGCGCAGCCCTCTACGAGAGCGCCCGCCAAAGTAATCCGCTGCGATGGAAAGGCCAAACATGCAACTGGCGACGCATTCATGTGGTCCATCTCACTCCGGATCGCGACGACAAAATCAGCGCCGTTTCACAACCCCATAACCGGGAGCTAAAAGCAGCTTGAATCTTATGCGTCGAGGCGACAACTAGCTTGAAAACTTTCGCGCCCCTACCTTGGACGTGCTCAAGCGATGCACATCGGGCGCTCGTTGTATGCACTATTGCGTAATTCAATCGGAAGTAGGTGGGTTGATCTACAGTTAGACCGTTTTGCTTCCTGGAGCAGTCGGGACCGCGATCAAGGCAGATCGATACCCCCTACAGACAGCCACGGAGCGCTCGTAGCAGCTCGATTGACGGTTTTTGTTCCCCCCTCAACAGCACATAGAAAAGGAGTCTCATAGTTGTGACTAACTTGATCAAGCCGGGCGAGGCGCCGGAAGTCGCCGATGTTATCCGCAAGTTGCTTGCTGCCATGTCAAAGCTGGACCTCTCGACATTTAGATCCCTCGTTACCCCTGGTTTTTATTGCTTTGATATTGGGAAGCGCTTCAATGCCGATGGGCTTATGGAAATGTTTGGTGCGGCCCAGCAAGATGGTAAAAAGTTCTTATGGAGCGTTACCGAGCCAGATGTTCACATCTACGATGATTGTGCATGGATATCCTACCTTAACGTGGGGTCTATCCAGATAAGTGCGGTCGCTGACGCAACCCCAATGATGTGGCTCGAATCTGCTTTTCTACAACGCAGCGAGAAGGGGTGGAAAGTCGCTTTTTTTCATAGCACACGCGCGGCTAGTGTCGCAAATTAAAATTAATTGAAACACCTGTACTACTTACTAAAGAATTTTTCTGACGTTGCTATGAGCCGTTGCGATGAGTGGAAGACCTGAAGCGGAGCTCGAGATGCGCGACGCGAAGCGCAGACAACGTAAAGCGTTGACAATGCGGCGCGGGACGACGCCGGCGTTATTTTGCGAGCATGCATCGGATACGGCTGCGTAGATGGCTTTGCCAACCGGATAGTTACGACGAAACAGCGCGGGCAGTCGGCGTCACCGGCAAAGCAGAAAGGAATCTCATCTATCGTGGTGGGCAATATGCTTTGATGGGCCAATAAGCTATGGCGCACGAGCCTGATCGATTCGATAGGTGGGATGCTGAATTGCTGGGTATCTTTCCAGGCGAGGGGGGTGGCGCTGGCACGGTTGTCATCGCGCTCAGGGACATCGTGATCTAGCCGTGTTGTCGCCTGGTGCTCGATGAGTTCGACTCGAAATCGGCGAAGGGTACGTGTCGAAGATCAACGGGGCCTCGATTCGATGCTGATGAAAGATTGGCTCGTGGAAGTTGTTATCAGCAAATTAGATCGGGGTTCATGCGCTATTTTTGACCTTGGACGAGGCTTGATCCGCAGGCTCGTTGGGACTTGACTGATTGGTACGGCGATCAACCCGAGCGTAGTCCTGCAGCGGCTTGAAGGTTCTCGGGTAATCTCCTTCTCTCCGCTGGGCCGAATAGCCCAGGGAGGGAAATGTATGACTCGGGTATGCTATGACGCGCCGACGCGAAATTACGCGATTTGTATGGGCGGGCGGGTCGTTGTTCGGGACGCTGCCATCGTCGATCAGAAGATGATCATCGCAAAAATCCAGCGGTATGCATCTGGGCGGCATGTCCGCAAGGCGTTCCAGTTCCGTCGGATATTCCAGTGCGCCACGAAATTGGCGATAAGCGAGGGTGTGAGATTTCGCTAGCACAGACAGTGCTACGTAAGTAGCTACGTGGGCGGAGGCAACTATGTATAAAGCGTTTGAATTCTCGGCGGGACGAGCCGCTTGTCACGACATTTCGGAAGGTTACGTATGACTGGCTCCAAGGAAGGCGTTACATCGGTTCCGAACGAATCCGCATCCGGGCCATCGCGTAGGCTTGATGTCTATCCGAAGCAAGGACCACTATCGGAGGCAGCGGAAGTGTATGCGGCGCGCGTCCTCGCTCTAGCAGAAGGAATCGAAGGCGACGAGGTGAACTACGGTGCGGATGTGCGTCAAACCTTGACCGTCTTCCGTCCACATAAGCCGAATGGGATTGTGTTCGTAAACTTTCATGGTGGAGGGTGGAAGCACGGATATAAAGAGTGGATGTATTTCATGGCACCGGCGTTCAATGCTTATGGAATAACGCTGGTAAGTGCGACGTATCGGCTAGCGCCGGAGAACTTGTTCCCGACTGCTTTTGATGACGCCGCCGATGCTGTGGCATGGGTTTATAGAAACATCCTTCCGTCGATGGCATCAGGTGCTCATCTGTTCGTTGGGGGGCACTCTGCGGGGGGGCATCACGCCGCGCTGCTTGCCGTAACGACAGAGTGGCGGGTCGAGCGGCGCCTTCCCCTAGACCTGTTGGATGGCTGTATCCCCGTTTCCGGTGTGTACCGCTTCGGCGACGGAAGCGGTTTCGAAATGCGGCCACAATTTCTTGGGCCGGATATGTCGAACGATTTTTTGGCTTCGCCTGTTCGGCGAATATCGGATAAACATATTCCGCCGTTTCTTATAACCTATGGCAGCCGGGACTATCCGAATCTTATGGACCAGGCTATTGAGATGTCAGCTGCGCTTCGTGCGGAATCCATTCCCGTCGAAGTTGAGCTGCTTGAGGGACACGATCATTTCGAAACAAATATTGCGGCCAGCGATCCGACCGCGCCTTGGGTGAAAAAAACAGTGGCTTGGATGCGTAAGATAGCGTCCAAACAGCGTGCGTAAAGCGAACGATACGGCCTTGATCGAAACCATGTTGATGGTAGAAGCCCATCGTCACCGGGACGTGACAACCCCGGGGAAAATCGGGGCACAGGTTCTTTCGTGCGGGACGGTTTTGGCTTGCGGTAACGACCGCGCTCTTCCGACGCAGATTGGGACGGCTCAGCGAGAGCCGTGCGATGACAGGTGATTGTGAAACCGGACAGTTGCGTGCGAATAAGACGGATCATGCCGCGCGGCGATTTCCCGCCTTCGAGCATACGCGAGCAAAAGCGCTCGACCGCCTTGCTCGAACCGACGGCCACTGCCACCCGGATAGTGCGGACAGCAACCCGTCGTCATAAAGCGCGGGACAGGGCGAAATCTCGAGCATTTCAACAAGGATACTAGAAGGTATTACGTGCGAGGTCGATCATTTTGCATCCTTACCTGATCGAGCTGGATGAGGGCTGCTCATAATCGATAATGGTGGGCCGTCTCTCACAAGACGTAGCTTCGGGTTTTTTAAGTACATTTAGCTCCATCGTCAACTGTCCATGCTTGCATTTTAGCGCGGCGACCTTTGCTTCTTATTCCGCAACGACACTGTCCGTGGCCTCTACTTCGTCAAACTCGTCGCGGTCCTACTGCGTGAATCAGAGTTGTATAAAATTGACCCATTTCTCGTGAGTTCGGATTGCATCATGACGCCTGATCTTGCTTGCGCGGATGTCCGCTTACAATTGCAGCTTGAAAGCGCCGCTGCGGCGTCCATAAGACCCTGCTGCTGGTACGACCTTCTTCTTTCAGTAAGGCCCTCAATAAGAGTATCGCCTCCCGGACATTACCCGGTCCAGTCACGAGAGTTCAGTCCAGGTGCAACTGGAATTGACGTAGCCGGCCAGCATTTGGGCGTTTATCTGCGCGGTTGGCCGCGCTACCGAAGGCACGTGCGTGCGTGGATTTTTTGGCGGAGGAATGTGCAGTGGAATACGATGGTAGCTAACGCACCGGCCATCGATTGAATCAATTGCCATCTGTTCTGCAGTAGCCTCTCAGGGATTCCAGCCGCGCGCGAAAGCGATCAGCATTTGCATACTATTCGACATATGCCGGCGGTTTGGGAAATACAGGCACAAACGATCGTAAGCGGGTATGCACTTCCCAAGAACGCTGACAAGGCTTTTATTGCCCACGTCCGCAAGGACATGCCATTCGTTGATAAATGCAATACCCGCGCCGCTCAGCACGGCTTCACGCACAAGATGCGAGGAATTCACTGTGAGCTTCCCGGTAGGTTCTATCTTTGTTTTTTTTCCCCGATATTCGAAATCCCACGGGTCGATCGAGCCGTCGGGTAGCCTGTGCCGAATACATTCATGGTGGAGCAATTGACTGGGTGAACAAGGCGCCGGGCGTCGGCCAAAATAGTCCGGTGTGCCCACAACCACACCACGTTGCGGACGCCCGTACGGCACGGCGATCATATCCTTTGGCACTTGCGACGGATAACGGATACCAATATCGAATCCTTCGGCAACTATGTCGACCTTACGGTCTTCGCCCTTGATGTCTAACTCGACGTCCGTGTATTGCTGCATAAACGCAAGCAACATGGGCATTGCTTGCCGTGTTGCTCCAACTGGAGCAGTTATTCTCAGGCGCCCACGCGGGATATTCTTCAAAGAACTCGCGATTTGGGTTGCGTCTCTGATAACCAGCACCGCTGGGCTGATGGCTTCTACATACTGAGACCCGGCGTCAGTCAACGACACGCTGCGAGTCGTGCGGTTGAATAGCTGCACGCCAATGCGCGACTCGGTCAGGGCGATCGACTGACTCAGCGCTGAGGTAGACATCTCCAGTTCGATCGCGGCGATTCGAAAGCTCCGGTTTCGCGCGACGGCCAGAACCGCCTCCAGTTCTCCAATTCCAAGTGTACGCATTATCCTGTTTTACTTAATGATACGTCCATCATTGTACCGCTAGTAACAGCGCGTTCGTTGAGATATCGTCAACACGTTGTTATGGCTGCAATCTGTATTGTCGATATCTGGAATAGAAAGCTGCTCTCGGCTGTTCAGGTAACTGAAAAGCAGTTACCCGGTGAATAAGAGGAGACCGTAATATTGTTTAGCGGGCGCTCACTCTGGCTGATATAAAAGCCTTTTTTGGGGAGAAGATACATTTGCACTGAGCATTGACCGTGTTTCACCATCATGCTTGACCAAAGGGTATTGACGTTTGTTAGCTGCGTCGAAAGACATATTTGGTCCGACGGGAGGGTGCTCTTGGACACTTTGTTTTGTATCAAATGGAATGAGAAAAAAAGCATGCAATGACAGAGCGTGCGTATATCGGAGTTTTAGTATTTTCAATCGCTGAACCAAGCAATCCCAATGCACCCATTTAAGCGTGAGGAATTGCGTGCCGTCATTTTTTATCGATAGACCTGTGTTTGCGTGGATCGTAGCGCTGGCGATCTGCGTGGCGGGCGCGCTCGTCGCGCCGTTGCTGCCGGTTGCGCAGTATCCGCGCCTTACACCGCCGCGCATCTACATTGACGCGAGTTATCCGGGCGCATCACCGGAAAGCACCGACAACACCGTGGGAAGCGTGATCGAGGAGAGCCTCGATGGCGCCGACGGGTTGCAGTATTACGAGACCTCAAGCGACAACCTCGGCAACCTGGAAATCGCCGTCACGTTTTCGCCGAGCACGAATGCGGATATTGCGATGGTCGATATTCAGAACCGCATGAAGCAGATCGAGCCGCGGCTGCCGCAGCAGGTGACGCAGAACGGCATCAACGTGTTCAAGTCGACTGGTGTTCCCTTGATGCTGGTCGCGCTCACGTCTACCGACGGCAATCGCGATTCTGTGCAACTCAGTGACTTCATCAACCGATACATCATCCGCGACCTGAAACGCGCGCCGGGCGTAGGTGGCGTGGATTTGTGGGACGCGGCCGAAGCGCTGCGCGTGTGGATGGACCCGATGAAGCTGCGCGAGTACGACCTCGCGCCGGCCGACGTCACCGGGGCCATCGCGTCGCAAAATGCGACGGTCACGGCGGGTATTCTCGGCGATACTCCTTTTGTCGCTGGCCAGCAAATGACCGCTTCAGTAACGGTGAGGGGCCAGTTGATATCGCCGGCGGAATTCGGGGATATCGTGCTGAAAGCGCATCCCGATGGCTCGGCGGTGCGCCTCAAGGACGTGGCGCGCGTGGAGCTCGGTCGCGACAATTATGCGGTCTACTCGCGGCTAAACGGCAAACCGTCGGCCACGGTCGGGATCAAACTGTCGCCGCAGGGCAATGCCATCGAGACGTCGGACGCGATTCGCGCGCGGCTCGTGGAATTGTCGAAGAGCTTGCCGCCGGGCATGGCAGTAGAAATCCCCTTCGATACCTCGCGCTTCGTCCACGTCGCGCTGCACGAGGTCGCGCTGACGCTGATTGAAGCCGTGCTGCTGGTGTTCCTGGTCATGTGGCTGTTCCTGCGCGACCTGCGCTACGCGCTCGTGCCGACCATCGTGATCCCGGTCGCGCTCACGGGCGCGCTGCTCACGCTGTACGCGCTCGGCATGTCGATCAACGTGTTCACGCTGTTCGCGCTCGTGCTGGCCATTGGGATTCTGGTCGACGACGCCATCGTCGTGGTCGAAAACGTCGATCGCGTGATGCGCGAGGAAGGCTTGCCGCCGCGCGAAGCCACGCGACGCGCGATGAAGCAGATGAGCGGCGCGATCGTCGGGATCACGGTGGTGCTCACGGCCGTGTTCGTGCCGATGGCGTTCTTTCCTGGCAGTGTCGGCGGGATCTACAGGCAGTTCACGGTGGCGATGATCGCGTCGATCCTTGTTTCGGCGTTCACGGCGTTGTCGCTCACACCCGCGCTGTGCGCCAACTTGCTCAAGGCGCCGCCGCGCGGCTCCGCACATCACGGAGCGTCGCATGGGCATGCTTCAGGTCGGGGGATCAGTTTTGCCAACGCGTTCGAGTGGACATCGAGGGGCTATCGGTCGCTGGTTGCGCGTGTGTTGCGACGCGCAGGCCCGACCTTCGCGATCTATCTGATCCTCGCGTGCGCGTGCGCGTTGCTCTATCTAAAAATCCCAAACGGATTTTTGCCGCAGGAAGACCAGGCGCAGCTTCAAGTCATGGTGCAATTGCCCGCCGGTTCAACCCAGGAGGGCACGCTCGGCGTGATTGAGCAAGTCGAGGGTGTGCTTAAGCGTCAGCCAGCCATATCGAATGTGACGACTGTGATGGGATGGAGCTTCCAGGGCAGCGGGCAAAACGTGGCGATGTGTTTCGTCGAGTTGAAGGACTGGTCGGCGCGCAATCAAACGGCCGCCATGCTTCGCGACACGTTGAACAAGTCGCTCGAAGGGATCATCGACGGCACCGTTTCCGTCCAGATGCCCCCCGCCGTGCCTGGGATGGGGCACGCTGAAGGGTTCACGTTGCGCCTGGAAGACCGTGGCGGCATTGGCCTCGAAGCGCTGGCGGCGGCGCGCGAGCAGCTTTTCGAGCAAGCGAAAACGGACCCACTTTTCGTCGATGTCCATTCCGACGCGCTTCCGGACGCACCGCGCATCGTGCTGGATGTCGACCGGGCGAAGGCTTACGCGCTGGGCGTTTCCTTCGATAAAATCGGCGACGTCCTCGGCAATACATTTGGTTCCACGTACATCGACGACTTCCCGTCGGGGGGCCAGATGCGACGCGTGGTCGTTGCCGCGGACGCCTCGGCGCGCATGACGGAGGAAGGCTTGATGAACCTCGCCGTGCGTAACGCAGCGGGCCAGATGGTCCCGCTGTCCTCGATTGCAACGGTGCGCTGGACGACGGGGCCGACCGTGCTCACGCGCTACAACGGCTCTCCTTCCCTGGATGTCACCGGGCGCCCCGCCAACGGCGTCAGTTCCGGCGAGGCGACAGGAGAGATGGAACGGCTCGCGGCTGCGCTGCCGATCGGCGTGGGTTTCGACTGGACCGACGCCGCGCTCGAAGAAACACGCGCGGCGCGTCTCACGCCGCGTCTCATCGGTTTGTCGCTGCTAGCCGTGTTCATGGCGCTCGCGGCGCTGTGCGAAAGCTGGGCCATACCGCTCGCCGTCCTCGCCATCGTGCCGCTTGGCATGATCGGCGCGGTGATCGCGATGTTCATGCGCGGCATGCCGAACGACGTGTACTTCAAGGTCGGCATGATCACGGTGGTCGGGTTGTCGGCGAAGAACGCGATTCTGATTGTGCAATTCGCCCGCACGCTTCACGATGAGGGAACGCCGATTGTCGAAGCGATCGTATCGGCGGCGAGCGCGCGGTTTCGGCCGATCGTTATGACATCGGCGGCATTCTTGCTCGGGGTATTGCCGTTGACGGTATCGACGGGCGCGGGCGCGGAAAGCCGCCGCTCCATCGGGACCGGGGTGTTTGGCGGCGCTATCACGGCGACGGTGCTCGGCTTGATTTTCACGCCGCTCGCGTTTTATCTGGTAATCGTGGTGCGCGGCTGCGTGGCGCGCAGTTTCGGCGCACTGGCGCGTAAGAAGAATCGGGACGCGGCCATCGAACGCAATGACTCGACAGGGGCTGACGGTTCGGCGAGTCCGGCTACCCAGGAACGATGACCAGGAATAAGAAAATAAAGCCTGTCTGTTCGTTGCACTTGCGGTCATTTTTCTTACTGCCTGTTGCGCAAGGTGTGTCAGCAATCGACTCAAAACAGGTCAAACCGTGACACGCGAAGTCTGCGTTTGCCGGAGGACTCCGAGTCGATGAACCAATGAGGCGCGGGGTAATTGGCTCCATCATGGCCGACGGACCATTTACCTCAAAAGACAGGCCGGATACTAGACTGCAACTTGATTCTGTTTGACAACACTGAACGTCATTCTTTGCGAACGGGCGGTGTCCATATATTTGCTACTAGGAACGACTCGACGCACCACTTGTAGCAATAAGCCGTTTCGTCCTGACGAACCAACGTTGAGGCGCATCCTGGGAATCGATCTCCTGGGAATTGACTCGCTTGGCGTATATCTCCGCTTCGCGGCGCCGAAGCGCGTGCGCGACCAATCTATCGAAACAGAGTATGACGGCCCCCCGTGGTTGATACCGTGCTTGATTTGCGCCCTCGGACGATTGCGGTGGAAGCGTGCGGCTTGGCCCATCATTGGGCTAGGGGTTTCGCAGAGGCGGCAATAGAACTGCCGCCATTTGCGGACCGTCGTTACCGGCTCGTACAAATCAAGTGGCGTATGGCCGCGCGAAAGCAAGAATCAGCAAAGCGAGCGGGGGGCACGGCTGCGACTCGCGTGTACTCGTCGGACAATCCTCTGAAACGAAGCATAGACTCAAGCCGATAGAAAACGCTCCGCGAGGCGTACGAAATACGTTGAACCAATAGGCAACAACGCATCGTTAAAATCGTAACTGGCATTGTGTAGCATGCACGGACCAAGGCCATGTCCTGGATCACGGTGCTGTCCTTCGCCATTACCCAAGAATGCGTAGCATCCCGGCCTTGCGAGCAACATGTAAGAGAAGTCTTCCGCGCCCATCGTCGGCTCGACCGAGCTATTAACCTGCCGCTTACCCACGACCTCTTCCATCACCGACACTGCGAACCGCGTCTGTTCTACATCGTTAATCGTCGGCGGGTTATTCCGAATGAAGTCTAACACTGCCTCACATTCATAAGCCGCAGCAGTTGATTCAACGATGGTCCTCATCCTGCGCTCGATCACATCGAGGGTCTCGACGGTAAACGTGCGTACCGTACCGCCAATCCACGCTTCATCCGGGATAACGTTCAAGGCATCGCCGGCATGAATCTGCGTGATGGACAGCACCGCTGTATCTATGGGTTTCTTGCTGCGCGTGATAATACCTTGCATACCGTTTGCAATCTGCAGGGCGGCAAAAATCGGATCGCGTCCGTTGTGTGGCATTGCGGCGTGCGAACCAATGCCCTTTACCGTTATGCGGAACGCATTGCTTGAGGCCATAAGCGTTCCCTCGGTGACTCCAAAGTTTCCTGCTGGCATGCCTGGCCAATTGTGAATGCCGAAGACTGCATCTACGGGAAACTGTTTGAACAAGCCATCCTTGATCATTGCTTTCGCGCCTCCACCACCTTCTTCGGCGGGCTGAAAAATGAACACGATCGTGCCATCGAACTTGCCGTGTTTCGCGAGATGTTTCGCTGCACCCAGCAGCATTGCCGTATGGCCATCATGTCCGCAGGCGTGCATACGGCCGGCGTTCTTCGACCTGTGTTCGAACGTGTTGATTTCGGTGATGGGCAAGGCGTCCATGTCAGCGCGTAGACCGATGCGTCGGGTGCTCGTACCGCGCGTCAGCACGCCGACCACGCCCGTTCTTCCGATCCCGCGATGGACCATCACACCCCATCGCTCAAGACTCTCGGCGACCAATTGTGAAGTTTTCTTTTCTTCGTAGCTTAACTCGGGATGCGCGTGGATTGTTCGTCGCAGCGCCTTGATTTCCTCGTGCGAAGCTTCAATTTCGGGTATTGAATACATAGTATCGCCTCTCACAAATTTTACGGATTTCTAGAGCTTAATCTTCTACGCCGCGCTTTTTTTGTGCTTAGGCACTGCGACGCATCATCCCGCTAAGGAAAGTTTTAAGCTATTTGCAGCCATCGCGTTGAAAAGCATCGGGCGCGTGAATACTCGCGTAACGTCAATTAGGAGGCAATCGAGCGCAAAGTAAAAAGCGCCTCGCCGTTTCGGTACAGTGTTCTTCATCTGGTGAAGGTATGCTGGGAACATCACAGCGATCATCGTGCGCATGTTGATTCGACGCTGACGCCAAGACCCTGGATAAATGGTTGACGCTCATAGTCCTCGGGAAGGAAATGGTAGTCAAGTCTCCGCATCGTTGCGGCAATTAATGAACGGAATGAGGCGTTCATTTCATTACTCCGCCGGTAATTGCCGATGCCATTCCGCCAGCGCGGGCGACGGCGGCGTGATTCCATTCCTCGCCTCGGTCGCGATGAACCAGCCGTCGCGATGAAGGGCGCGAACGAAAGTATCCAGTTTCGCAGCGAGATCGTGTTCGCCCTGTCGTACCCAGATCACTGACGGCGCGGGTTCGAGTTCGGGCTGCAAAACCGTGTAGTTGCGCCATTCTGTATCGGTTTGGACCAACGGATAAAGCAGCGGAGCGGCATCGTGCACCGCGGCGATGCAGCCGCCGCCGCGTAGCGCGAGCAAGGATTGCGACACACCGGGGAAAGCGCGCGGGACCGCCCCGAAGCGCTCGACGATCGGACGGATATAGCTGCTACCTTGCGATATGCACACTGACTTGCCGCGGAGGTCTTCCCAATGTTTGATGCCGCTCGTCTTGGACGTGATTGCCGTCCCGCCGACTCGATAATAGGGTGTCGCCACGTGATCGAGTATCTCGCCTCGTTGCGCGTTGAACTCCATGTTCGCGATCAGAAAATCAACCTTGCCTTGCTGAAGAAACTGGACGCGAGTGGACGCCAGGACGGTCACAAGTTCGACCTTCGCTCCCAGCCGTTTGCCGATCTCGTTCGATAGATCAACGTTAAAGCCACGAGGTTGTTGCGTTGCAGGGTCGAGCGAACCAAACGGGCCACCCGCGAGCTGGACGCCGACCAAAACGGCATGACGCGCATTGATTCTTTCAAGCGTCGCGTCCGCATGCGCTATCAGCGGAACCGCTGTTAACGCAGCGATGGCGATGGCAAATACGTTGCAGACAATACGATGATTGGCGCGAAAAGTCATATCGAATCAATGAAAAAAATACAGTGTAATCGGGAAAACTAACTTTACAAGATAGGGCAATGGTGGTCCGCTCGTAGAAGAAGTGTATCTGCTAAGCAGATAACCGAAGGGCAAGTGACGGGCTCCGGTTTAGCAATTCCGCTGCTATCCATTCCAGAAATGCTTCGCTATAGTACTATCCAGCGATTCTTAAAATTCCGACCATTTACGCACCCTCCGTTTAGACTTATCTAAGACGCTTATGTGCCGGACCCGACGATGACCAAACCAACAGTTTTTGACCGCGGGGAGCGACAGGACTTGCGGCAAACTCGACAGACAAAGCACGCGCCTCAGTCGCTTGCCGCGACCAGACATTTTGTTACTAACTTCAGCGCGGGGAAAGCTGATTTCATTACGCTGGACGTAATCAAGCGGAATGCCGTCGACGGCGGCCGCAAGCGCGACCAGATACACGTCACTTGGTGGCGCGAGGGAGCTTCACTATGCGTTCGTCGATTTACCTCAGCGTGAGAAAGGCCTTGACGCAGTACAACTTGTTTCCGCGCCTCAGTGTGCTGGATAATCTGAGCATTGCGCCGATGCGCGTGCTGGAACGAAGCCTTGCGGGGGCCTAGCTCAATGCCCCCGGGCTTGCGATGCGTCCCGGCCTGAGCCTCCTCAAGGAGGTAATGTCCGAGCTCAATCCGGAAACCGTAGTCGAAATATCGACAGTCATCGGGGAACTGGTCGATGACGGCATGACGTGCGTTTTAGTTACGCACGAAATGCGCTTTGCGGAAGGTATTAGCGATGAGGTGTTCTTTACCGAGGGCGGTGTCATTGTCGAGTATGGCGCGCCCTTTGCGATTTTTGGATCGCCCGGCAACGAACGCATCCGCTTGTTTCTTCGGTGCGCCCGGGCCGATGATCGGCGCGCAACGCGCAAGCGTGCGCAGCTGCGCCGGCGCCGCTCCGTGATCAATCTAAAGCAGATTTCCCTGTGAGATAGGTGAAGCTATGAAACGCAATGAAGAGTTCGATCTCCTGATTCGTGGAGGCACTATTATTGACGGTACCCGCTCGCCGCGATTTGATGCAGATCTAGGCGTTCGCGACGGGAAGATCGCTGCAATTGGCGACTTGTCGGAAGCGACAGCAGCCAGGACTATCGACGCGACGGGGCGAATCGTTGCACCTGGTTTCATCGACTCCCATACGCATGACGACAAAGCTGTATTGTCAAACCCCGACATGATTTGTAAGGTTTCTCAAGGTGTAACGACTGTTATCACGGGGAACTGCGGGATAAGTCTTGCGCCGCTTCGTCACGACATCGAGTTGCCAATGCCTTTGGGACTCGTCGAACCGGATGATCCACCGCGCGCGATGGCATTTGGCCGGTTCTCCGAGTATCTAAAGGCGTTATGCGATAGGCCATCGTCGGTTAACGTCGCAGCCCTTGTAGGCCATACGACCCTGCGCGTCATGACAATGGACGAGCTCGGGCGCGCGGCGACGGCCGAAGAAATTGGGGCAATGCAGCGGCTGCTCGATGAAGCACTTAATGCTGGCGCCATCGGAATCTCGACGGGCGCCGCATATCCCCCTGCCGCCATGGCCCCAAAGGCAGAGATTATCGAAGTATGCCGTCCGCTAACGGGTAGCGGCGGCATCTATGTCACGCACATGCGGAATGAAGCGGAGGACAGCGTCGCTGCACTTGAAGAATCGTTTGAGATCGGTCGGGAGCTTGATGTCCCAGTGGTGATCTCACATCACAAGTTGCTACGAGAAGCCAATTTTGGGAGGTCAGCGCAGACGCTGCCACTGATACGTGCGGCAATGAAATGCCAGTGTGTTGCGCTGGACTGCTATCCCTACGACGCCAGCTCAGCGATGCTGTATGCCGACGAGCCACGGCTAAACGGAAGAGTACTCATCGCGACAAGCATCCCGCATCCCGAGCAGGCGGGTAAGTATCTCGCCGATGTTGCGGCCGAGTGGGGTGTGAGTCGCGTTGAGGCGGCGCGTCGTCTTCAGCCAGCCGGCGCAGTCTACTTCAGCATGGATGAAGCGGACGTGCAAAGTATCCTCGCATTCGACGAGACGATGATTGGGTCGGACGGACTGCCTGCGGGCAAGCATCCGCATCCCCGGTTATGGGGCACGTTCCCCAGAATCCTGGGGCGATATAGCCGAGACCTGGGCCTGTTCCCTTTGGAAACCGCAGTCTGGAAAATGTCCGGACTGACAGCCCGTACCTTTGGCATCGAAAATCGAGGGATTCTTGCAGTCGGCAAGCAAGCCGATGTGGTTATATTCGACGCACAGACCGTGCGTGACCGCGCGACTTATGACGAGCCAGCGCAAACCGCGGATGGTATTGAGGTGGTGATTGTGAACGGCACGTTGACTTGGGATGGGGGCGCGCATACGGGCGCTCGCTGTGGGAGGCTTGTTACGCGCGCAACGGATCGGCGTTCAAGGACCGCATCTGTCGACGCTTGGTAGAAAAGCTGGTCGTGTTCGTAAATTTTGTGTGCGCCACGACCTTACCGGTGTTTTGCAGAACAACGGTGAATCGCTAAGCTTCTTGCCCGGAACGACGCGGTGGTGGCAGCGCATGTTGTGCGTGAATGAATCAAATTGGGTTGCCTCCAGCGGTCTATTCCGTGTCGCCATCGAGTCGCCGGTGACACGGGTAGACGAGATTTCGAAGGGCGTGCTCAATGAATCTCCTGTTGTGATCCGTCAGTCAACGGCTTAGGGGGCGGGCCCCTCGTTAACCTCGCGCGTTGTAAGCAAAATATCGTCCGGAGCAAAAGGTCGTCATATCGGTCCGAACACTTTTAAAACGGCGTTCGGCGTTCAGGGTCGTGCATCTAGCTCGAACACGCTACGCACCACAGAAACACCGTCTGGACCGACTTGATTGAATTTAGTCGCTTCAACCTTGACATTCGTGAATCCGGCCGCTCGGTTAAAGGCGTCCTTTGAAGCGGCGTCGTGGATATGAAACCCATTTTCTCAAAAGCAAAGCGCGGCGCGGACCTTGGATTCAAGCAATCGCTGAGGGTTATTCCACTGGTGCGCAGCGCTCGGCAGATTTCTGTAAAGCGCTTTGACTGAATCGGGCCAGATGTGAGCCGCTCCAATGCAGAAACGCAAAAAAAACCGGGGTCGCGTAAGTGGTATTGCTTCAGCGAACCCGCGATGGAAACTGGCTTGCGCGGTGCCTACGAGCGCCGGATTACAGCGAGTCCCTGGCTGTTTTTGCAAATTTCTGTAGGCCCTGGTTGGAGGGCGATCTTCGCTTTTTCAGGACCCTAAGAGGCTCCGGAAATACCTCGCCCTGGAAACACACGAAAGGTAAGTGCAAACGTTGTTATGCAGTCCACGCAACCGTGCTTCAAAGCTTGAGACGATACCAACAACCCAGCTCATGCCGTTAGTGCCATGAAGAACAATTTTTTCAATCGGACGTCGAGGTCAGCGCTGCGAACGCCGGCTGTTCTTTGACGCTGGGGCGCTCCCGCATCCTCGCGTACCATGCCTGAAGCGCTTCGTACTCCGCAGGCACCGACAGCCTCACAACCGACGCAAATATTAATCCGCCGATAACCGTGATATCGGCCATCGAGAAGGCCTCCCCGGCGACAAACGGCTGTCGTTCTAGAACCCCATTGAAGTAGCGCATGCCCATTAGGGCCCTGTCGCGTTGCCGGAATCCCCACTCTGCGTTCTGGTAGATTTCGACGTCCGGCCCCAGCCCCGGCGTGCCATGATGGAAATAGACGCTGATGGCGTCGAGCAGTTCCAATTCGGCGCGCTTGTTCATCATGTGGATCAAGCCCTTTTCGAGCGGTGTCCTACCAGTAAGTGCGGGCGCGCCATCAAGTGCATCCAGGTATTCGCTAATGGCCGTGCACTCGGCAATGAGGGTTCCGTCATCAAGCTCAAGCACCGGTAGCGTGCCCGAGTAGTTTTTCTGGGCGATGAACTCGGGCTCTTTGTGTTCGCCTTTATAAAGGTCGACCATAACGAACTGGACGCGCGATTGAAGCTTCTTCTCGGCCAAAGCTATGCGTACGCGTGTCGGATAGGGGCCTGTGGGAAAATCATAAATCTTCATTCCAGGAAGTTTGGTCTCGTCAAAACTGTTGTTGTTGGGACTCACGCATGCCTCCTAAAGGTTAGTTGCATTAAAACAGACAAGACAAGACTGTCATCGATCTCTCTATCTAACGTCTGTCTGTTAAACGATGAGGATTATGATCTTTTTTGTCAACACCCAGTTCCATGTCTACGAGGGCGGTAGCAGTGACGAATGAAGCGCGCTCAAACTCCAGGGAGCGAATCCTGGCGGCCGCCACAAGGGTTGCCCAGGCGCATGGCTACAGCGGGCTGAGTTTTCGTGATGTCGCTGAAGATGTTGGCATTAGAGCCGCAAGCAATTACCACAACTCCACGAGGAAGACTGATCTCGGCGCAGCGGTAGCTAGGCGCGAGGAACGGCAGCGGCCGGCTCGACACTTTGCGTGTATGCCTAATCGAGAGACTGGTGGGGAGCCAATGAAATTGACACTGACATGACGCCTTCCTACTCAGTCGAGCGCGGTATCAGAAGCGAGAAGCATTACGCAGTCGCCGGGCTCGACGCTGGCGAACGAACGGATGCATACGGCGATGCCGTCACTGGCGAATTTCAGCTCTAGTGGCGCAACCCAAGGCGAGTGAGGGTTGAATACACGACCTGCCACTTGTCCATTCTTCACGAGATCGCCAAGCTTGACCGTGGGTTCAAACACGCCCGTCACCGGAGAAAAGACGTAGTCCTTATGCCCTTTTACACGCAGGTATTCAGTGTCGAAGCGGGGTGCCGGCACAGCTTCATCTGGCATGATTCCGAGCGTGTGCAACAGGCGGGCGAGCCCCTCCTCGACAATCGATAGACCCTCGGGATTGCAGGTGCCATAGCCGCCGAACTCGCCGCACAAGAAGACTTTGCCGTGGCGCTCCACTGCCGCGCCATACGTCCGGTCTTCGCCGAGCAGGTCCATTACCATTGCGTGAGGTGCGGCAAACGAGTGGACGAGGCGCAGATAATCGGTACGCTTCGCGGCGTCGTCTGGCGGGTAGATCAAGAGCGTCGGGAGATGGTTAAATGACTGGCCGCCCGAGTGGATATCGAAGACGACGTCGGCTCGCGGAAACAATTCCGTGTCGACATAGTGGGCAATAAGTTCGGTGATCGTGCCATCGCGCTTTCCCGGAAACACCCGGTTCATGTTTGCTTGATCGATTGGAGACGTGCGTTTGCCCGCGAGAAAGGCCGGAAAGTTCAGGCTCGGAACGACGATGATACGTCCACGGATGGTTGTCTGCGGCAGGCGTTGCAGAAGCTTCATCAATGCGATGGGACCCTCGTACTCGTCGCCGTGGTTGCCGCCCGTCAGCAAGAGCGTAAGACCGTCGCCGTTTTTCATAACGGCGATCGGAATGGGAATATGTCCGTAACCTGAACGGTCCACTGAATGTGGCACGCGAAGGGTACCGGTCTGGAAACCATCCTGATCGAACAGAATGTCCGTGGTGATGCGAGATTTTTGCGAGTTCATGCTGGCTTTTCCTAGTGGTTGAACGGAAAACGGCGGGGCGTGTCTTTCACGCGCGATCAACATGATGGGGAGCCAAAACGATTTGTTCCAATGCCGTTCGCTGCATGCGGCGATGCCTGTTGAACATCGCTACATTCAACGAGCGCCGAACGGACGACCTGAGCCGCAAGACGCAATCCTGGAAGTGCGTGACGCGCGGCTGGCGCACGAGACGCGTGCCGTCACTGTGATCAGGCTGTTGCTGCTTTGGGTGGCGACGCCGTCGAAGCATCAAATTACGGATTAGACAGCCTTCGATCGGCCAGCTATCTCCGAGGTAAAGGATTTCAGCATCGCAATGAAGGCGAGCCCGACGGATAGACCCCACAGAGGGTGACGCTGCTTTGTATGCGCGCTGTTGACGCGATCAATATGAAGCCCGCACCGACGAGATTGTTCGCTTTGATTTTGACGGCGCGGCGATGTCGAGGGAGAAAGTTCCGATTCGCGAAGTTTCTCCTAGATAGGTGGATGCTCGTGGGCAGTTGGATTATTTCGCTGAACCTCGGTCTCCACTTGGTTTGCAGCGAGTATTTATTGACAGACATGGGAACCCGTAGGTGGACGGATACGATGAGAAGCCTCATCTGGGAGTAAGGCAAATCGAAGACTGACGGTTCGACGCCGCGGTGACTGAGACCGATGATCGTGCCGATCAAGTGAAAATGTCCCCGAACAAAATACGCTAGGCCAATGCCGTTTGATGCGACCAACGATGCCCGCACGGCATCGCGTCATGCGGGTCGGAGCTGGCCATGAGTGCAGGAGAGAAGTGCCGTGCTCGCTGAGGAGCGATGCCACGATGCTCGCGCGGCATCACGTTTGTCACCGAACGGCATTGGCGTAGTTCATGGGTTTCCTGCAGACTGCATCATGGCATCCTTCCTATAGCGAAGGCCCGCGACGACGAGCATGTCCGGTCGTCGGTATGGTCGAGCCGCGAATTGATTAACCTAAGGCAGAATTCTCATGATTAACAGCACTACGACTTATCAAGTCGGCGACGCGACGATAGTCCGCGTGACCGAGACAGTTTTGACGACATTGACACCAGCCTTCGTCTTCCCCGATTGGGATGCGTCAGTACTTGCGGAGCCCGTCGTGGACCCGCACGCGGGCACAATGGACGAATCAAGGGAACATTTGTTGCTAAGTGTGCATACGTGGATAGTGCGGCTTAACGGCCGCACTATCCTGATCGACACAGGTATTGGCAATGCCAAGGATCGGCCTTTCAGTGCCGTCTTTCATCAATTGAACAACCCTTTTCTCGAGCGGCTGGAGGCGGTGGGCGTGCGTCCGGAAGATGTCGACGATGTACTGATTACGCATCTTCATGTCGACCACGTGGGCTGGAATACCCGCTGGGTGGGTGGCCGATGGTTGCCGACTTTCCCGAAGGCAACATACGTCTATCCAAAAGCGGAAGAGGACTTTTACTCGACGCCTCAGGCGGAAAGCCGCCGCATGATCTTCGAAGACAGTGTGGTCCCGATCATCGAGTCAGGGCAGGCGAAGGCGATACCAGGTCATGGTGGAACGTATCTGGACAATTTTACATTTCACCCGACGCCTGGCCATAGCGTGGGTCACATGTCCATCTCGCTTGAATCGCGAGGCGAGTGCGCGCTTTTCACAGGCGACATCGCGCACCATCCGGTTCAGGTCTACAGGCCTGAATGGTCTTCGGTGTTCTGCGCAGATGCCAGCGGAGCTCGACGATCGCGTCGCTGGGCCTTCGAATTCGGGATCGATCGAAATGCGACGCTCTTTACCGCCCACTTCCCGCAGTCGTCTGCCGGCCGGATAACAAGGGTCGGAAGTGGATTCCAATGGGCATTTGTATAAGAAGTGAACCGCCCCGGTCGGCCGCGGGGCTGCAGTATTCGGCAAAAGGAATATGCCAGTCACCGAGCCTAAAAAAGTGAACGTAGATACGACCTCTAAATTAAACGACGCTTACGTTTGAGTCTGTAACGAGATAGCCGAAAGCAGATGGGATGGCGAGAATTCAACGGACGCAGCAACTCCACGTCGGCAGGATAAGCGCTCCATACCACTTCGTTGTCGACCGTGATTGGCTTGCCGGCTACGAGCATCGATGCACCGGCCGTAAAGAGCGTCGACATCGCCACGCCCATTTCGGTGATACGACCAAACTGGCCGTTGCACGCCGTGTAAGGGGCGCTGAACCTCACTGCTTCGGCCGAGCAACTTTCCGTGAACCCCATAGCGAGCCACCAGTGTTTCTGATCGTCGGTCACGAAGACAACCTCGTCATTCGGGTCTCTGCGATCGATCCGCGAGCGGCTGATCAGATTGGATTGGGCCCCGGTGATTTCCCTCTTGGTTCATGCGCAGGTAATAGCCCTTAAGCTGCCCGGCGTAAGGCGGGGGTATCCCTTGTACGTCCGGTTTTGCGACGCAGGATCAGTGGTCCAGTTCGTGTTCGATGCATTGCTTTGAGTAGTATCGGGGGCGGCGCAGGCCGCCAAAAGCGCCGGCAAGAACAGCGCAAGTGCTAATTTGTTAATGTTGAAAGCTGTTTTCCAGAAGGGTGAGTTGTCCGGTGGTGCGTTCAAGTCGTTAGAAATATCCACCCGGAGTTAACGGAATATTCTGCAAATACTTTAGTGAAACGCCGGAAATGGCCGCTATGTCACGACGACGCTTTGCTGAAAGCGGACGTGGCCGAAAACGCCGTCCATTTCCTTTGCGAGTGCCGCGACAGGGCCATGGAGATCGTGCGGGTCGATCACGCGCATGTTCAGATACGCCTGAATTCGCGGATGCGTCCGGTGGAGCCGGAAATGTCCTCTGCCGCACGGCCGCACCGCCCGCGCGGAAATCTACGTGACGCTCGACGTTGACGTAGGGAGTGCCTGCGAGGGAGCCCGTTTCCACCTCCAGATGGACGATCACTTCGATACGTTCGAGCGATGCGACGCGATGAAACGTGTTGAGCGCGCACGCGCAAAAGTAGTGCAGCGCTTCGCAGCGAACCGTTGCCGATTTCGGCAACGGCAAGCGAAGTATGGCGTTGAGCCTGGCGATAAGGTGCCGCCTCGATGGCGCTGGCGAAGCAGTTCATGGTCTGTGTGAGCGGAACGACGAGGAACACAAGCTCGGTGCAAGAAAATGCCAGGCACGCTTCCTCGACCATGGTTGGCGAACTGTCAACCCCGGCTGAGGATACTTCAGTGCGTCGATACCTTCCACCGTGCGCAGCAGGGGCGCAAGTGCCGGTTAGCAAACTGATTGAAAATTGCGGGTACTGTTCGCCCCGTGCCCAAGCCTATTTTCAAAACACGATCACCTTTTACCTGACCAAGCGATTCCACATATCTTTGTTCGAGAGCACCATTGCTTTCGCCAAGCACCGCGTGACTGCGAGACCGAGGGTGCAGCGAGGACTGCGTGGCTACCTTGCGAGCTCCGATGGTGAAAGAGATTTTTACCACTACTACGTTCTTTTCGTCGTTGGCAGTCCATCATCCACGCGGTTTTGCTTTTGTGAATGCCCGTAAAGTGCGAGCTGCATGGTGGCATCCAGACTATGGCAGCTAAACGCCTACGCAACCCCGGCCGAGTCGCACCGGATGATTTTGGAGCTCGATCTGCCCTCACGATAGATACGCGCGATGCCGCTTTTACCCAAAGCCCGCCGCGTACGGTTTAACGCTCGTTTTAATATCAATCGGCCGCGCGATTTCCCAGTCTTCGAGCGATCTGATCGACTGGTTCGATGTGCGCACCTCGCAGCTGGGGGCAATTGTTGCTGCCGTTGACACTGACGACTCACGATGACCGGCCACTATTCGCAGGCTCGCTAAGAGGCAACGTCAGCTCTGACTGACAGCAACCTGGCTGATGTGGCAGTTCCCATACCGTAACCGAGTGAGGTCTTTCAAGTGAAATTAGGCAGTTGCCTAGAAAACCAATCATAAATTGTGCTCGAGACGAAAGCGGGATTTTCAAGATTCGATATATGTCCTGCACCTGGAACGAGAACATATTGGCAGCCGATGATTTGTGCCATGTGAACCGTCTCGGCGGGAGGGCGAACCCTATCTTCGCTGCCGCACATGACAAGGGTCCTTGTTGGGTCGAGTTTAGATAGGCGATGATTTGCCTCGGGACGCCCAAAGATTATCTTGCCAAGCGGAACGATCGAATCGCGGAGTTGAGAGGATGAAAAGGCGGACAGTTTGCGCCGAAACGCTGTCGCTAAGTTAGTGTCACGGGGCCCGCCTATGCGAAAAAAGAGCGGAACTATCGCATCTAGCATCTGCAGTGGAATCGAGCCAGAATTTCCGATGTGATCCAGCATTTGAAGGTAGCGCCTTCGACTAAAATTTGGCTCAAGACCCAGGTCCGTGTCCATCAAAATTAGTGCACGCACGCGGTTGGGGTCAGTAAGCGCAAGCTCGGCGCTCCACATACCGCCAACTGAAAGTCCGACAATTGCGCACTGTTCTATACCAAGTGAATCGAGGAATGCAGTCATCTGCGCGGAGATATCGACGAATGACTGAGTGTTGGACGGCAGCGGCCCCGATTGTCCATGTCCCCAGAGATCGGGTACGACGACACGGTAAGACTGAGATAAAGCCGCTATTTGCGGCGCCCACATATGTGAATTCCACAAATAGCCATGAGCAAGCACGACGGGAAAACCTTTTCCGCAGTCTTGATAGAAGAGCGATTGTCCAGCAACTCGTGTGATCGGCATGTGACAGAGAAGATTACGCAAAAAGTATTAACAAGAAGATCGACTATCTTGTCAGCCTAGTGTTCCGTTCCGCTGATTCGCGTACAAAGTCTTTGTAGCTTTGCGAGGATAGAGTCGGCGGAAGTGGTCCATGTAAAAGGTTTGCAATTCTCGTGGTAGTGGGAGACGAATTGATCGATGCGCTTGATCAGTTGCTTGACCGAGGCGAATGAGCCGCGACGTATGGCCTTGCTGGTGATCAAGGCGAAGAAGCGTTCCACCTGGTTAAGCCACGAACTATAAGTGGGGCTGAAATGCATCTGCCACCGAGGCCGCGCGGCCAGCCATGCCTTGACCTTGGGATGCTTGTGGGCACTGTAGTTGTCAATGATGCAGTGCACGTCGAGACCTGCCGGGACCGCCTTGTCGATCTCACGCAGGAACGACAGAAACTCCTGGTGCCGGTGACGCGGCTTGCAGGTGGCCAGCACCGCGCCGTTGAGCACGTTCAGGGCCGCAAACAGTGTGGTGGTGGCGTGACGGTCATAGTCGTGCGTGACGCCCTCA
>Ga0302178_10000842_pt1 | contig 26895 bp, 27 predicted proteins | sample I_Palsa_E1_3_FD_198790 | JGI IMG/M metagenome (GOLD analysis project Ga0302178, IMG submission 198790) | Peat permafrost microbial communities from Stordalen Mire near Abisko, Sweden - I_Palsa_E1_3 | ecosystem: Environmental > Terrestrial > Soil > Palsa > Peat permafrost | place: Sweden... | reverse complement strand
GCGGGGTGGAGCAGTCTGGTAGCTCGTCGGGCTCATAACCCGAAGGTCGCGGGTTCGAATCCCGCCCCCGCTATGTGGTTTTAGCGACCGTCCTTCGGGGCGGTCGCTGTCGTTCGGGGAACGGTTGGAGACGCTGTAGCTGGGGCCGTTCGTGTCGCTATCGTCGAGCGCATGACGATCCAACGCATGGAGAACGTGGGCATCGTGGTCGAGGACCTCGCGGCGGCGACGGCGTTCTTCGTCGAGCTCGGACTCATGCTGCAGGGCGAAGGGCCGGTCGACGGCGATTGGGTGGACCGCGTGGTGGGACTCGAGGGCGTCCGCGTGGACGTCGCGATGTTGGAGACGTTGGACGGCCACGGACGACTCGAGCTGATGAAGTTCCACGCCCCACCGGCCCGGGGCGACGACGGGCACGCGCCGGCGAACACCCTTGGTATCCGCCGTATCGCATTCGCAGTCGACGACATCGACGCCGCCGTCGCCGGGTTGCAAGCTCGTGGTACGGAGCTCGTTGGCGAGGTGGAGCGCTACGAAGACAGCTATCGGCTCTGCTACGTCCGCGGCCCGGAGGGGATCATCGTCATGCTGACGGAGCAGATCGGCTGAAGGCTTCGGCCGCGCGTCCATCTAGCATCCCGGCCCATGACTCGTGTGGCCGTCGTCGACATCGGCACCAACTCGACGCGGCTGCTCGTGGCCGACGTCTCGCCCGCGGGCAAGGTCTCCGAGCTCGTCCGTCGCTCGACCGTCACGCGGCTCGGCGAGGGGGTCGACGCGTCCGGGTCGCTCTCCGCCGCCGCGATCGACCGTGTGTGCGCGACGCTCTCCGAGTACCGCGGCGAAATCGACTCCCACGACTGCGTCGCCAACCTCGCCGTGCTCACCTCCGCCGTCCGCGACGCCGCCAACGGGCCCGAGTTCGCCGAGCGGATCCGACGCGAGTACTCGCTCGACGCGCGCGTGCTCGCCGGGGAGGAAGAGGCGCAGCTCACGTTCCTCGGCGCGATGCACGATCGCGCCTTCTCTTCTGAGCCGACCGTCGTCATCGACATCGGCGGGGGGTCCACCGAGTTCATCGTCGGTCACGACTCTTTGTCCGGATTCCACGTCTCGCTGCCTGCCGGCGTCGTGCGCATGAGCGAGCGGCACATCCACTCCGACCCGCCCGCCCCCTCAGAGCTGCAGGATCTTGCACGCGACACACGGACCGTGTTCCTCGACGGGCTGCCCCCCGGGCAGCGCGCGCCCGTCACGCGCGGGATCGCCGTTGCGGGCACCGCCACCTCGGCCGCCTCGATCGCCCAAGAGCTCGACCCCTACGACCCCGCCCGGGTTCAGGGTTATCCGCTCGAACTCGCGACCGTCGAATTGCTGCTAGCGCGGCTCGCCGACATGGACGAAGCCCAGCGTCGTTCGGTCGTCGGCCTGCACCCCGACCGCGCGCCCACGATCGTCGCCGGCATGGTCCTCCTCGCCGAGGCTTTGCGCCCATTTGAGCTCGATTGCGTTGAGGTCTCCGAGCACGACATCCTCTTTGGCGGGGCTCTGCGTTTGGCCGGGGTGGGTTGAGACTCCGGTGGGCTCGCCGCTGGCTTGCAGAGGCGAGATCCAACTCGCCGGGGTCGGCTGAGGATCCTCAGGCGAGGTTCGATTTGCGCGGGTAGACGACCGCCGGGTCGGTCAAGACGTTCACCAAGGCTGGCATCCCCGCGCTGAACGCGCGCTCCAACGCAGGCTGCAGATCCTGCGGGCGCTCCACCAGCTCGCCGTATCCACCGAGTGCCTCTACAACCTGGTCGTAGCGCGTCTTCGGTCGCAGGTCGGCCGCCACCGAATACCCATACAAGAACTCCATCGGGTGCTTCTCCAGCGCCCAGATCCCGTTGTTGCCCATCACGCCAACCACGTTCACGCCGTGTCGCGCAAGCGTGTCGAACTCCATTCCAGAGAACCCAAACGCCCCGTCGCCCACCATCAGTACAACCTGCCTGTCGGGGTGGGCGAGCTTCGCCGCGAGCGCATACCCCGCACCGGTGCCCAGGCAGCCGAACGGCCCCGGGTCGAGCCAGCAGCCGGGCTGGAAGCTTTCGATCATCTTCCCCGCATAGGAAACGAAGTCGCCGCCATCGCCGATCACGATCGCGTCGCGGTCGAGCATCTTCCCGACCTCCGCGTACAGCCGCATCGGGTGCAGCGGCGCGCGGTCGTCCTCGAGCTCTTCTCGCTCTCCCTCGCGGCGCTCGGTCTCGGTCGCCCTTAGATCCTCAACCCAAGCCTCGCTCCTCAGCGCCTTCCCTCCGGCCGCCGTGCGGATGTCGCCCAGCGTCGTCGCGAGCGCGCCGTAGCATTCCGCCGCCACCTGCCGCGGATGCTGGCGCGCGGGCTCGGCCGTGTCGATCACGACGATCTCCGTCTCATCGCCGAACGCCCCGCCGAAGCCCAACCGGAAGTCCATCGGCACGCCGATCACGAGCGCCACGTCCGCGCCCTTCAGCGCCTGGCCGCGCGCGCGAGAGAAGAACAGCTCGTGGTCCGCGGGCACGCAGCCCCGTGCCAGCCCGTTCAGGAACACGGGGATCCGCAGCGTCTCGGCCAATTCTTTCAACGCGTCCTCGCCGTGGCCCCAGTAAAGGTCCGTCCCGGCCATGATCACCGGCCGCTCGGCGCCCCTCAGCAGCTCGGCAGCACGTTCCACCTGCGCGCCACTCGCGCCTTCCGTCGCGCGCGCGGCCAGCCCCTCCGGCGCATGCTCTGGCTCGGCCGCCTCCATGAACACGTAATCCATCGGGAAGTCGAGGAACGTCGGCCCGCAGTGCGGGGCCATCGCGACCGCGAACGCCTCGTCGACGAGGCCCGGTATCTCCGCGGTCGAGTCCGGTGTCGCCGCCAGCTTCGTCAATGGCCGCACGAACGGCACGTGATCGATCTCCTGCAGCGAGCCCATCCCCCAGCGCCCCGCCGGCGCGCGGCCGCCGAGCACGAGCATCGGCGAGTGGTTGCACTGCGCGCTCGCGATCGCGCTGATCCCGTTCGTCACGCCCGGCCCCGCCGTCAGCGCGCACACGCCCGGCTCGCGCGTCACCTTCGCCCAGCCCTCTGCCGCGAACGCCGCCGTCGACTCGTGTCTGACGTCGACGATCTCGATCCCCTCCTCGCGACAGCCGTCGTAGATCGAGAACAGATGCCCGCCCGAGAGCGTGAACAGCTTGCTCACGCCATACGCCTTCAAGCGCCGCGCGATCAAGCGTCCGCCGTGGAAGCTCTGGGCCTCCGCGGCGCCCATCTCCTGGATGCCACGAAGCGTGGGGTGCTGCGTGCCCTCTGTCGACATCCACGCGACTCTATCCGCTCGTATGGGCCTTGATATGCCCGGCACCGGTCCCCATCGCTGCGGCGACTAGATGCCCGGGGTGGGACTCGAACCCACATACCCTTTGCGAGCCGCGGATTTTAAGTCCGCTGCGTATACCGATTCCGCCACCCGGGCCTGGGCTTCGACCTCAGTCACGCCAAGTCTATTTCAGCCAACGAAGCGCAACTTTTCGCTTGCTACGGTGTACATAGGGTTAGAAAGGAGGAGTGGAGCCACCGTGGAGGCCACCGCACTAACACACAGCAGCGTGCCGGGTCTATCAAGGCCCTCCCCGTTGCTGCGCCTTCAGTCGGATGAGAAGCTGGTCGCGCTCACCCGCCGTGGGCAACACGCGGCCTTCGAGACCCTGATCTCGCGCTACCAGTCACGCCTGCTCTCCTTCTGCCGGCACATGCTCAGCTCCAAGGAGGATGCCGAGGACGTACTGCAGGAGGTCTTCGCCGCCGCCTTCAACGCAATCCTCGCCGACGAGCGCGAGATCAACGTACGCCCGTGGCTCTACCGGATCGCGCGCAACCGCTCGCTCAATCACCTGCGCCGCGCCTGCGCCGTCGGCGTGGACTCGATGGACATCCACTTCGCCGAAGGAGGCATCTCGACCGGCGAGAAGGTGCTGCGCCGTGAGAGCTTCCGCCAGCTGATCTCCGATGTACAACAGCTGCCCGAGACGCAGCGCACCGCGCTGCTCTTGCGCGAGATCGACGCGCTCTCCTACGACCAGATCGCCCACGCGATGGAGACCACAGTGCCGTCGGTCAAGTCTTTGCTCGTGCGCGCCCGCATCTCTCTGGCCGAGGCCGCCGAGGCGCGCAAGCTCAGCTGTGAAGAGGTCCGCCTGGAGCTCGGCGAGGCGGCCGAGGGCTTGGTCAAGCTCGGTGCACCCGCGCGGCGACATGTGCGCGACTGCGAACGCTGCCACGACTTCAAGAAGCACCTCAAGGCCAATAACCACGCGCTCGCCGCGATCTTCCCAGTCGGCCCGCTCTTCATTCTCAAAAAGCTCGTCCTCACCAAGCTCGGCTCGACCGCCTCGGCCGGCAGCGCGCACGTGGCGGGGGGAGCCGGAGCAACCGCCGGGGCGACGGCCGCAGGCACCGCGGCCGCAGGCGCGGCCGGCGCCGGTGGAGCGAGCGCCGCCGGTGGCATCATCACCGCAGGAGCGGGCGCACTGGCCACCAAGGCGGTTGCCGGACTCGCCGCAGCCGCGCTCGTCACCGCGGGCGCAGTTGCGGCGCAACACACGGGCCAGCCGGCGCGCCACCACCACACAGTCCTCGCCAGCACTGCCGCCGTATCGGGGGCGAGCCCCGTCGTGGTGCCGGTCGTCGTTCGCGACAGGGCCCAGCCAATCAGCTCGGCCGCTGTCGTCTCGGTCGCCGCGATCACCCACCGCAAGCGCCGCTCGTCCGCCGGTAAGCCCCCCAAGGCGCCCTTGACTGCCGCCACGACGACCGCGTCCACCGCACACACAGCGCCCGTCATCGCGACGGCCAAACCCGCGCCGCCGGTCAAACCGGTCGTGACGGCACCGGTCACCCAGGTCACGACCGAGACCACCGAACTTCCGAGCGCCGCGACCACGCAGCCCCAGCCGAGCACGCCCGCAGCGCCGGTCAGCACAACGCCCCAGGCAACCGGCGAAACGCCCGCTCAGCCGGTCACGACGCCCTCCGCAACCGAAGAACCAGCTGCGACCCCCACGCCGTCCGCCGGCGAAGAAGCATCCGGCACTCCCGTCCCCCAGGCGACGGGGTCCCAGAGCAGCCCGTCAGTCGCACAGAGCGGCGGCACCCCCGCGCCATCGGCCACCACCGTTACAACGCCCTAGCGGCGGGAGGTAGCAGTATGTTGTGCACGAGCAGCGCGTCTAGCTGATCGTGAAAGTCTCCACCGGCCGTTCGAGCACGCCGGCGGTCGCCACTTCCAGCGGCGAAGTGACGCCAGCGCTAGGCAGAGTCAACATCTCGAGCGCCACGCCATCGCGCACCCCCTGCCGTTCCGGTAGCAGCAGAACGTCGCGTCCGTACATCTCGCGGCCTTCGATCCTCGCGGTGTAGAAGATGTTGTACGCCGGGACCGTATTCACGCGCGTCTTGCCCTCGCCGCGCAGCACAAAGTCCCTGAACTTCCCACTCAACCGGTCGATATAGCCGCTCGCATACACAGGCAGCTCGCCGCTCTCACCCCCTGCGTAGGGGGGTAGCCGCAGTGGTGAAACCGCGAAGGAGTCCTCGAGCCGGCCTCCGGCGCGGCGATCAATGCGCACGTACTGCCCGGCTTCGGGCGTCGTCCGGTACAGGCCTCGGTAGCTGAAATGAAACGGCGCCGAGCCGCCGTGGGAGTAGGTAGCCGGCCAGAGGGCGAGGGTCGCCGCGATCACAAGCACGACCAGCCCGACGGCGGCGGCCCGCGCGAGGATCCGGACGGCCCGCGGCGCTGCGTGCCAGCGAGGCGCGAGCAGCGTGCCGAGCGTCGGCCCGTACTGCGGCTTCAGGGGAATCGTCGCCATCGGCGACGCAGTCTAATTCAGGGCGCCCTATTCGCCGATCGAGAACAACGACTCGAGGTCGTGCTGCGAGTAGGCGGCGAAGGCGACCATAGTCTGGGTGCGTGTGACGCCCGCCAGCCCGCCGATCTCGGCGGTCACCACATCAGCCAGCTGCTCGTGGTCGGGAACGCGCACGATCGCGACGAAGTCCCACTCGCCCGTCACCGAATAGGCCTCCGCGACACCCTCCACGTCCGCCAGCGCGCCACCGAGGGTCGAGAGGGCGTCACGCTCGGCCTCGATCAGCACGACGGCGTTCGTCATCGTCATGACCGCCTCCGGTGCGCCGCGCAAGCCGTCATGGCGTGTGGGTCTCTCCCGGCGCAAGCACGACGACCTGAGAGGAGGTGTCTGCCTCGACATCGGCCTTGAACGCCTGCACGTCGATCTCGATCGGCGGGAACGTGTCGTAGTGACAGGGGATCACCTCGCGCGCGCCGATCAGCTTCGCGGCCTCGACGGCGTCGACGCGGTCCATTGTGTAGTGGCCGCCGACGCACATCAGCGCAACGTCGATCTCGCCCGCACGCCTTGCAATCAGCTCCAGGTCCGAGAACAGGGCTGTGTCGCCGAGGTGATAGATCAGCTTCCCGCCAATCTTCACGAGCAGACCCGCCGGGGTGCTTGCGGTCCCCTTCGGGGTGGTCGACGTGTGCCACGCCGGGACCAGCTTCACCGAGCCCCAGTCGAACTCGACCGTCCCGCCGAGGTTGGGGTCGTGGACCTTCTCCAGGCCCTCGTTGGACAGCTCGCGTGCAATCTCCACGATCGCAACTACCTCCGCGCCTGTGCGCTTGGCGATCGCCACCGTGTCTCCAAAATGGTCGACGTGCCCGTGCGTGAGCAGGATCGCATCCGCGCTCACCTCGTCTGCTGTGGCGGCCGCCTGCGGGTTGCCAGTGAGGAACGGGTCGATCAGTACCGTCGTGTCCCCGTCGGTCAACTCGAAGGCCGCGTGGCCAAGGAAGCGGATCTCCATCTGCGTGCTCCTCCTCTGTCGGGGGTTTCAGTGCGCCACCATCATAGGAGCGTTTCGCGGTTGAAGGAGGAGGCGATCGACCGTGGATCGCGGGTTACCGCTTAGAACCTGGACTTCGCTATCGCTCGGGCGAATCGAGGCGGTACATGCCGAACCCCAGCACCAGGCCGACCACCGCGCCCATCACGCCCGCCAGCCAGCTCGCCTCCGGGCGCGCGTAGGGGATCACGAGCAGCAGCGCAGCGATCGCCGCGACGCCGAGCAGATCGCCCTCGTAGTAGTTGCCTGCCCGCGCGTCCATCAGGTCGGGGACCGCCCAGGCCGCCAGCAGGCCGAGGGCGGCACCGTTGCCACCGCTCACGAACGGCACCGCGTAGACGGCGCTCGCCACCAGCGCCCCGGTTGCCCCGGCGCCGAGGAACACGACGAGCGTCACCACCGGGCCACGGCGGCGCTCGAGCAACCAGCCGAAGATCGCGACGGCGAGCAGCGTGACAAACGCATACAGGCCGTTCAGGTAGACAAATTGGGTGCTGAAGAGCTTCCACCAGTCCCCGTGCAGGGGGCCGATGAGCGCTAGTTCGAAGTACAGGATCGGTCTCGCATGGAAGATCACCCACAGAGCGCAACTGGCCGCGAGGAGGGCGCTCGTCGCGTAGGGTCGCGAGTCGAGCCGCAGGCTCGTCCCGCTATGGACACGGCGGGCACGTGGCGAAGCGAGCACCGACCGTTCCCCGGACCGGCCGAAGCGCGGCAGGTGCAGGCGTCGTGAGCGCCGCCCGGCGGATGTCGCGTCCTTCCCACGGGGCAGCTCAGGCGCGCGACGGCGCAGACGGTGGCCGCAATAAGGACACTCCGTGATATACGGGCTGACCTCCGACCCGCACTGCTTGCATACCACGAACAGATCGGCTCCAGAGGACATCGTCAGCCCATTCTAAGTGCCTATTCAACCCCGCCCTGCGCGCTTCTCGCGCGGGAGTCCCAAGCACCGGTCATGTGCCGTTCGAGCGCTTTTCGCGGATAGCGCCCTGAGTGCCTTCCCGCCCAACCCGCAAGCCTTTGAAATACTCAAGCGATGAAACCAGGCTACGACCAGAAGCTCTACATCCTCGCGTTCGACCACCGCGGGTCATTCCAGAAGAAGTTCTTCGGTATCGAGGGCGAACCCGACCCCGAGCAGACGGCGATGATCGCCGACGCCAAGCACCTGATCTTCGAGGGCCTCCAGCAAGCGGTCGCCGCCGGCGCCGACGCGTCGGTGACCGGAGTGCTCGTCGACGAGCAGTTCGGCGGCAGCGTGCCTGAGGAAGCACGCGCGCAGGGCCTGAAGCTCGCGATGCCCGCCGAGCGCTCGGGGCAGAATATGTTCGACTTCCAGTACGGCGATGACTTCGCTAAGCACATCGAACAGTTCGACCCGGACTTCGTGAAGGTGCTCGTTCGCTACAACCCCGACGGCGACGCACAGGAAAACAGCGAGCAGGTTGCTAAGTTGAAGCGACTGTCGGACTGGCTTGCAGCGCACGATCGCAAGTTCCTGTTCGAGTTGCTCGTGCCGGCCGAGGACGCCCAGCTACAGGCGGTGGACGGCGACACAGATCGCTATGACGCGGAGCTGCGTCCGGAGCTGATGCGCCACACGATCGCCGCGCTCCAGGACGCAAAGATCGAGGTCGACATCTGGAAGATCGAGGGCGTCGACGAGCGCTCCGATTGCGAGATGCTCGTCGCCCAGGCCCGCTCAGGGGGGCGTGACGGCGTCAAGTGCGTCGTGCTCGGACGCGGCGCCGACGACGCCAAGGTCGACCAGTGGCTGGCAGCCGCCGCGCCCGTCGACGGCTACATCGGCTTCGCGATCGGTCGCTCGATCTGGTGGGAGCCCTTGAAGGCCTATGTCGATGGCAAGATCGACCGTGCCGCCGGCGCGCGCAAGATCGCCGAGAACTATCTGCGCTTTGTCGCCGTCTACGAGCGCGCCAAGACGACCTAATGCGCATGCGCCAGAGCCTAGGGGAGCTCGAGAAGGCATTTGCCAAAGAGATCTCGCTCGAGCGCCACCGCCGCGACTCGCTACAGCGGAGCACGGAGAAGCGCGCGCGTAAGCGCGCGGTGGACCGACGTCACAAGCGCGGCTCGATGCGCTTCGTCCTGCTCGTGCTCGCGCTGATCGCAACCGCGGCGATCGTCACCGTGGTGATGTTCCGCGTGCTCTACTTGCTGCTCGGCTGAGGACCTTCGCCAAGCTCCTGCAAGGCCCCGTCGACCTCGCCGCGGACATCCTTCTGCGTGGCGCCCTCGCCGTCTTCGCGGTGGATCTCCAGGTAGATCTCGGTCCGGAACACCGGGATCTCCTGCGGGGCCTGGATACCGATCCGTACCTTGTCGCCCATTACGGACAGAATTGATACCTCGACATCGTCCCCGATCATGATGCTCTGGTTGGACTTGCGCGTCAGGACCAGCATTTGGTGCACCCTTCCTCTTGGCCTACGGGCAACCGGCCCGCTAGCCCCCGCAGCCGATGGTCGTAGCATAGTCTGAGGGACGGGGGAAAGCGGCCCCGACGCACCGCCGCCGCTATGCGCTAGTCTCCCGGACCGTCCATGGCTCGTAGATCCTTGCGCCCACATCTAAATCAGATCCGCACCTGGGTACGGCAAGGCCGCACCGATGCCTGGGTCGCCCACCAGCTGGAAGTCAGTGTGCAGGACATCGAGCTATTTAAGCGCCAGAACGAGCTTTCCAGCGACGACGAGGCCGTCGCAGGCGGGGGCGGGACCGACTTCGAGGAGATCGATCTGCGGGCCGAGGACGACGCGCTGATCGCCGCCGAGCTGGAGGCTGCCGAGATCGAGGCCGAGCGGATCAAGGCGGAAGCTCCTCCGGAGGAGGACGAGGACGGCGACGAGGAGTCCGAGTCAGACGGCGAGCAGTCGGACGCACCCAAACGTCGCCGTAGCCGGCGTGGTGGTCGCGGTCGCCGCACTGCGCGCAACAACACCGGCCCCCTCGAGGGCACCTTCGACCATGGCGAGGAGGGCTATGGCCTATGGCTCGACCCCGCCGTACAGGACAACCCGATCTACGCCGAGCACTGGGCGGGCCACCGCTCGATCGAGGTCCTCGTCGAGGAAGACCGGATCGTCATCAGCCGCACCGGTAGCGGCTCCGACGACTAGAGCTCTGTATCCGTTCCGACTCAAGCGCCGTCTAGGGCGTCGATGACCAAGCGAGGCAAGGACGCAGTGAGCGTGGCGTGCGATAGCACGCGAGCGAGCGAGGACGCAGCATCGCGCCGGTCAGCGGCGTCCTAGACGTTGAGCTCCCGGCGGCCGCCGGCGTAGTCGGTGGCCTCGCGCAGGTATCTCCCGAAGGCGGCGTCGACGACGATGGCAGAGTCCCATGCCCACGGATCGTCCGGGGCCTCCCTCATCGCGGCCTGCAGACACCAGGCTGTGCCGCGCCCGTACAGCTCCACGAGCTCTTCCGCGGAGAACCTCCCGCCCAGGCGCCTGCGCAGTTCGGAAACCAAAGTGTCGGTGACCCGCTCGAGCAGCGCTCCGCGCTCGGCAGGGGCGCCGTGCAAGCGACGCTCGCCCTGCTGCCATTGGTAGATCGCGTTCTCGAAGGACACCCGCGCCGAGGTTAGCGGGCCTGTACCACACCGCCTGCGCGATCCGAGCGCGGGGCAGGCTAGTCGTTGGGCAGGTTGCTGACGATGTACGGTCGCTCGTCGTGTCTCATCATGCCCAGCTTGCGCGCCTGCGCTTCCACGGCGCCGGCGTTGCCCAGTGCTTCGTGCTGGCGCTGAAGCGTGCCGTGTTCGCGTTGCATCGCCGCGACCTTCGCGCGCTCGCCGCGCGCCTGATGCCACGTGCTCAGCAGATGCACTCCCGCGCTCAGGTACAGGTATGCGAGGACAACGAGCACGCAAAGCATCGCGACGCGCCCCAGCCGATCCCAGCGCACGCGCGCGCGGGGGCCTGCAGTGCGGGCGGTAGCAGCAGCGGAGGCCATACCCCTCGCATTCGCCTTCGTGCGCCCGCTTCCTCCTCGAGCAGAGAGGGGAACGTTGATCGACCTTCAAGACTTCGTACAACTATCGTTACACGGACCTCGAATTGCGCCTCAGCGGCGAAAGACCGAGCGTCCGGGAAACTCCGCGTCCGCTCCCAGCTGCTCCTCGATCCGCAGCAGCTGGTTGTACTTTGCGACCCGGTCCGAGCGCGACGGGGCTCCAGTCTTGATCTGCCCACAGCCAGCGGCCACCGCCAGGTCGGCGATCGTGACGTCCTCGGTCTCACCCGAGCGATGGCTCATCACCGCCGTATAACCGGCCTCGTGCGCCATCGCGATCGCGGCCAGGGTCTCTGTCAGGGTGCCGATCTGGTTGACCTTGATCAAGATCGAGTTGCCCACTCCCAGCTCGATTCCCCGGCTCAGGCGCTCAGTGTTGGTGACAAACAGATCGTCGCCCACGAGCTGCACCGAGCCACCAAGACGCTCAGTCAGGGCCTTCCACCCGTCCCAGTCCTCCTCGTCCATGCCGTCCTCGATCGAGACAATCGGATAGCGCGCCGCCAGGTCGACCCAGTAGTCGGCCAGCTCCCCGGCGCTCAGCGTGCGGCCCTCGTGCTCGAGCACGTAGCCGCCATCGTGGTAGATCTCGCTTGTGGCCGGGTCCACGGCGATCGCCACGTCGACCCCGGGCCGTAAGCCGGCGGCCTCGATACCCGCCACCAGCATCCGCAGGGCATCCTCGTTGGAGTCCAGGTCGGGGGCGAAGCCCCCCTCGTCGCCAACGGTCGTTCCCAGCCCGCGCTCGCGTAGGGTGCCCTTCAGGGCGTGGAACACCTCGGCGCCCATGCGCAGAGCCTCCGAGAAGCTCTCGGCGCCGCAGGGCACGACCATGAACTCCTGGAAGTCAACCTTGTTATCGGCGTGCGCCCCGCCATTGAGCACGTTCATCATCGGCACCGGCAGCACCCGCGCCGACTCACCGCCCAGGTAGCGCCACAACGCGAGCCCCTCCTCGGCCGCCTGCGCGTGCGCCGCCGCCAGGGACACGCCGAGGATCGCGTTGGCGCCGAGCCGCGACTTGTCGGGGGTGCCGTCGAGCGCGATCAGCGCCTCGTCGAGTGCGCGCTGATCGGAGGCGTCTGAGCCGATCACGGCCGTTGCGATCTCGCCGTTTACATGCGCCACCGCGTGCGTCACGCCCTTACCCTGCCAGTGCTCGCCGCCGTCGCGTAGCTCCCTCGCCTCGAACTCGCCCGTCGAGGCCCCTGAGGGCACCGCCGCGTGGCCGTGCGCGCCCGAGCGCAGACCGATCTCGACCTCGACCGTGGGATTGCCCCGGCTATCAAGGATCTGGCGGGCGTGGACGCGCTCCACCTGACTCATCGGGTCCTCCTGCGAGCTAGTCTCACCGGCGTCACCGGGAGGAGCTTATTTGACGGTGGTCGTGGGCGCCGTTGTGGTGCCGGTGCTCGTCTGCGGGACCGCGGTTCCCGTTGAACTCGTGGAGCTCGTCTTGGGTGCTTTGTACTGCTTGCAGTCCATCACGACGTATTCCGCTCGGCAGTCCGTCTTTGCGGTCCAAGTTTTTTTGAATTCTTTGACGAACTTGCTCAGCGCCGACTGCTGGCTGGTGGCTGTCAGTTGCTGCTTGATCGAAGCTTCCGACTCCTTGAGCGTCTGTTGCGTACCCGGGGTCGAGCTCTTGACTTCGTAGATGTAGTACCCGAAGGGCGTCTTCACAGGGCCGCTCAACTTGTTCAGGGGCGCGGAGAAGATCGCGGTGTTCAGCGCCGCCTCCTCCTGACCCTTGACCACGCCTTTCAATTCGCCGCCACTGGCCTTGCTCGTCGGGTCGATGGAGGACTTCTTGGCAACGCTCGCAAAGCTCTTGCCCGATTCGATTTCCTGCTTGGCCTTCTTCGCTTCAGCTTCGCCCTTCGTCAGGATGATCGACACGTTGCGCTTTTCCGGAGTTCCAAAGCGGGATGGGTTTTCCTTGTAGTACTTTTCGATTTCGGCCTTGCTGGGGCTGCCTTTACCTGCCGCGATCTTCTTCTGAATTTTCGAAGACAGCATGTTCAGCTTGACGCGCAGCAGCAGGTCGGAGACGGTCTGACCGGAGGTTGCCAGGAATTTTTCGAATTCGGCGGCCTTGGGGAACTGCTCGTTCTTGATCTTTTCGAATTCTTTCTTGACTTCCGCATCGGACACGTTCACGCCCAGGTGAGAGGCTTCGCCGATCACCCACTCCGATGAGATCAAGAAGCCGAGCACCTCCTGCTTCAAAGACGTGTATTGCTGTTCGCACTCGGACTTCAGCTCCGCCGCGGTCGGCTTGGCCGCGCCTTTCGCCGGTTTTGCGGCGGTCGCTTCCAGATGCGCGATGCATTCCGTGTAGTCCGGCGGATCGGGGACGACCGGCTTGGCCGTTTTGGCGGTGGCGGTCGTCGCGCTCGAGGCCGCCGCGACCGACAGCCAGTGTTCGAACGTCGTTTTCGTGATCGGGTTGCTCCCTACCTGCACGACCGCGTTGCTGGGAACGCCGCCGCCGCACGCTGTGAGGGCGAGCGAGGCAAAGAAAACGGCGCCTAGCGCCGGTATGAAGCGGACTCTCTTGGACACGACGCGGGCACTCTAGCGGATACACCCTAACTCGTGCTTAAAGAAGTTTCGATAGTCCCTCGAGACAGCTCTGGCAGGGGCCTCATGCCGCTTCGCGGGTGACGGCAAGGAGCACATCCGCCGCCTTGACGACGGTCGGGAAGCGCTCCTTGCCCTCCTTCGGCACCCTGACCGAGACCTGCGAGCGCCCGGATTCGTACAGCGCCTCCGGCAGCTCTTGATGCAGCCGTTTCGCGCGCCCCGAGTCGAGCTCGACCGGGGTCACCGCCAGGCGATCACCGCGGAAGCTGACCGTCCGTACGCCGGCCTCGCCGAACTTGATTCGCGCGCGCTGCAACGCCAGCAGGTTCTCCAGCGGCTCCGGCACCGGCCCGAAGCGGTCCTGCAGCTCCTCGCGCAGCCCCTCCACGTCGGCCACCTCGAACGCCCCGGCGACGCGGCGGTGCACCTCGATCTTCGCCTGCTCGTAAGGGACGTAGTCGGCGGGCACGTAGGCGTCGACGTTCACGTCCAGGCGCACCGGCTCGGGCAATTCCTCGCTCGCGGCGCTCTCCTCATCGCCGGCGGCGGCGACCGCTTCGTCGAGCATCTGCATGTATAGCTCGAACCCGAGCGCCGCGACGTGCCCGGACTGCTCGTCGCCGAGCAGGTTGCCGGCGCCGCGAATCTCCAAGTCGCGCATCGCGATCTTGAAGCCCGCGCCGAGCTCGGTGTAGTCCGACAGCGCCGACAATCGCTGCGCTGCCTCGGGCGTGAGCGCCGCGGCCGAGTCGTACAGCAGGTACGCATACGCGCGCTCGCGACTACGCCCCACCCGCCCGCGGATCTGGTAGAGCTGAGCCAGCCCGAAAGCGTCCGCGTGCTCCACGATCAGCGTGTTCGCCTGCGGGATGTCGATCCCCGACTCGATGATCGACGTGCATACGAGTACATCGGCGCCGCCGCGCAGGTAGTCCATCATCACCCCCTCGAGCTCCCCCTCGCCCATCTGGCCGTGAGCGACCGCGAACTTCACGCCCGGGCACATCGCCCGCAGCCGCTCCGCGGTCTCCTCGATCGTCTCGACGCGGTTATGCAAAAAGAACGCCTGCCCGTCGCGCTCGTGCTCGCGCAGGATCGCGCGCTTGACGAGCTCCTCCTCGTACTCGCCCACGTACGTCTTCACCGGCCGGCGGCCCTCCGGCGGGGTCTCGATCACGGAGATGTTGCGCAAACCAGCCAAAGACATCTGCAACGTGCGTGGGATCGGAGTAGCGCTCATCGAGATCACGTCGACCCTCAGCTTGAGCTGGCGCAGCAGCTCCTTCTGCTTGACCCCGAACCGCTGCTCCTCATCGACGATCAGCAGCCCGAGATCCTTCGCGCGCACGTCGCGGGAGAGCACCCGATGGGTGCCGATCAGGATGTCCACCCTGCCCTCGGCGAAGCCCTTGATCGCCGCTTTCTGCTCGGCCGCCGAGCGAAACCGCGAGACGTGCTCGAGCGTGAACGGGTAGTCGGCCAGCCGCTCGGCGAACGTGCCGTAGTGCTGCTGGGCGAGGATCGTCGTCGGCACCAGCATCAACACCTGCTTGCCCTCGTTCGCCGCCTTGAAAGCTGCCCTGAGCGCCACCTCGGTCTTACCGTAGCCGACGTCACCGCAGATCAACCGGTCCATCGGCTGCGGCGCTTCCATGTCTGCCTTGACCAACTCGATCGCCTCGCGCTGATCCGGCGTCTCTGAGAACGGGAAGCGCTCCTCAAACTCGCGCTGCCAATCGGAGTCCGGCTCGAACGCGTGCCCGGTCCGGCGGCGACGCTCGGCGTACAGGCTCAGCAGCTCCCCCGCCAGCTCCTGTGCAGCACGCCTGGCGCGCGCCTTCATCGTGTCCCAGCGCGTTCCGCCTAGCTTCGACAGCGGCGGATTCTCGCCACCACCGCCGACATACCGCGAGATCTTCGCCAGCTGCTCCGTCGGCACGAACACCTTGTCGTCGCCCTGATATTCCAGGTACAGGTAGTCGCGCGTGACGTTCGCGACCGTGCGCGTCTCAAAGCCCGCGAAGCGCGCAACGCCGTGGTCCTCGTGCACGACGATGTCGCCCGTGCGCAGCTCGGTGAACGAGCGCAGCGCACCCCTGCGGGGACCCCCCTGACCACCGCCCTGGTGCCTTCGGTCAGGTCCGCGTCCGCGCTCGGCGCGGCGGCGGCGCAGCAGGCGATGCTCGGGGAATACCGCGAGCTTCAGTGCAGGCGCTACGAAGCCCTCGCGCAGCGAAGCAGTCGCAAAGCGCAGCGACGGCTCCATGACCTGATGGCCGACGTCCTTGGAGGTGCCCTCGCCCAGCCACGTCGCCTGCAGGCGACCGAGGTTGTAGGCCGCGCGCTCGCCCTCACCGCGCTGGGGGAAGGCCACAACCGTGCGATAGCCCGAGCGCACGAGCTTCTCGAGCTGCGGCTCGGCTTCGCCCAGCGAGCGCGCCGCGGTGTCCGCGGTCTGTGCGCGCAGCTCGATCTCCTGGCCGCTCGACATCGATGACAGCCAGATCCGCGTGCGCTCCTCGAGCGCGGCTTCGATCTCCGCGGGACTCACGTAGAGATGGTGGGCATCCTCGTCTTTGAAGGCCGCACAGACGTCGGTCCAGTGGTCGCTCAACGCCGGTGCAAGCTCCTCCTCGGCGGCCACGAGCAGCTGCGTGTCCTCGCCGAGCAGGTCGAGCAGCGCGCCAAAGCGATCGACCGGCAGCAGCTCGGCGATGTCCGGGCGGTTCGCCTCCTCCTGGGCGCCGCCGGAGCCGAAGGCGCCGGTGGCCGCGGCGATCTCGGCCAGCTCGCGGTGCTCGGCCGCAAGCTCCGCCGCGGGGGCGATCTCGACCTCCTCCACATCCCCCAGCGAGCGCTGCGTGAACGTCGAGAACCAGCGCAGCGACTCGATCTCCACGTCGAACATGTCAACCCTCACCGCGCGCTCCTCGGTCGCCGGAAACACGTCCAAGAGACCCCCGCGCAGCGCGAACTGCCCGCGCTCCTCCACCTGCTCGACGCGTTCATACCCCGCCGCCACCAGCTCCGCCGCGCATTCATCGAGGTCGAGCAGCTCGCCCTTGCGCAGCGTGAACGAGTGCGGGCGCAACGCCGGATCGGGCACCTTCTCCGACAGCGCCACCGCACTGACCACGACAACGGGTGGCTCGAGCTCGGCATCTTTGGATGCCAGCAGCGAGTCGAGCGCCGCGACGCGCAGGCCCACCAGATGTGGCGGCGGCGTCAGATGAGACTCATACGCCACGCCCCGCGATGGGTAATAGCGCACTCGCCGGGGCGCCAGCCAGGCGCGCAGGTCTGCGGCCATGTCGCGCGCCGCGCGGTCGTCACCCACGACCACGAGCGTCGGCCGCGCCAGCTCGGCCGGGCCGCTGTCCGCCAGCGCAGCGATCGCGTAGGGCCGCAGCGACGAGGACACGAACGCGTGGCCACCCTCCCGCGCCAGGCGCTGCGCCGATGTGTCTTCTTCAATCAGCCCCAACAGCGAGCGCAGCGCCATCAGTGCTCACCCGCGAGCACCCGCTCGACCGCCGCCACCCCGCGCTCGAGGAGCTCGGCGACCTCATCCTTGCTCTGGCGCCAGCGTCCCAGCACGTAGCCCGAGACGATCTCGGGGTCGGTGCTCTCGGGTCGGCCCACGCCGACCCTCACGCGCATGAACTCCGTAGAGCCCAACTCCCGCTTGATCGACTTCAGGCCGTTGTGCCCGGCCAGTCCTCCGCCCAGACGTGTACGAATCTCACCGAACGGCAGGTCGATCTCGTCGTGCACGACCAGCACGCGTTCCAGCGGGAGCTTGAACGAGCCGCGCGCCGGTCCGACCGAGCGTCCGGCGTCGTTCATGAAGGTCTGCGGCGTGAGCAGCGCCACGCGTATTGGCGAGCGCTCGGGGTGGGTGGGATCGATTCCGCCGCCGGCGCGCCCTTCTGCGATTCGCCCTTTGAAGCGCTCCTTCGGCCGGCCCAGGCCCCAGCGCTCGGTGAGCGCATCGGCCACGTCGAACCCGACGTTGTGCGGCGTACCGGCGTACTCGCTGCCGGGATTGCCGAGCCCGACGATCAACCAGTCGACGGCTCCACCACCGCCACCGCCGAAGGGTCGTCGCAGCGGTGCTACTCCCCGCCGTCGGTGGAGTCCTCGGAGCCGCCCTCCTCGGCGCCACCCTCCGCAGCCTCGCCGACGAGCTCCGTCTCGGACTCGATTTCCTCCTCCACTTCAGCCTGCAGCCGCGGCGGCGAGAGCGTCGCTACAACCGTCTCCTCGAGATCGTCGAGCAGCGTGACACCATCGGGAATCGTCAGGTCGGCCAACCCGACGTGATCGCCGATCTGCATCTCGCCGACGTCGTGCACGATCGACTCCGGGATCGCGGTCGGCAGCGCCTCCACGTTCAGCTCGCGTGTGGGCTGCTCGAGCACGCCGCCCTCCTTCACACCGGGGGCGTCCTCGGTGCCGATCAACTCGATCGGCACGACCGCGTGGATCGCCTGGTCGAGACGGACCCGCAGCAAATCGATGTGCACGGTCTCGCCGCGGACAGGATCGCGCTGGGTCTCCTTCAACACGACGGGGGTCGCTTTGCCGCCATCGACGCTCAGATCGAGCACCGCGCCCGAACGCGCGAGCGCGAGCCGCAGCTCGCGCGCGTCCGCATCAAAGCTCACCGAATCGCCGCCGCCGCCGTAGAGCACGCCGGGCACGCGGCCGCTGCGGCGAAGGCGTCGCACCGCGCGCGAACCGCCCGCCGCGCGGCTGCTCACATCAAGCTTTGTCGTGGTCGTCTCGGCCATCGAGGAGAGGACTCTAGCAATCGCCCTCAGAACAGCTGGTTCTCGCCGCCGAACACTTCGCTCACCGAATCGTCGGTAAAGATCCGCCGGATCGAGTCCGTCAAGAGCTCCGCACATGGCAGCACGCGGATGTTCTCGGGATGCCCCGCACGCATCGGGATCGTGTCTGTCACCACGATCTCCTTCAACCCAGACTCCGCCAGGTTCTCGAACGCGTCGCCGGAGAACACTCCGTGCGTGGCGGCCGCATACACGCTCGCCGCGCCCTCCTCCAGCACGGTTCGCGTCGCCGCCTTCAGCGTCCCCGCGGTGTCGATCATGTCATCGACAATCACCGCCGTGCGGCCCTTCACGTCGCCGATCACGTAGCCGATCTCAGCGACCTGCTGCGCAGGTCGCTCCTTGTCGAGAATCGCCAACTCGGCGCCGATCTTCGAGGCGAACTTCTTGTTCAGCTTCACGCGGCCCGCGTCCGGCGCCACGACCACCAGATCGGAGAGCCCGAGGTCGGCGAAGTACTGCGTGAGCATGAACAGCGCCGTCATGTGGTCGACCGGCTTCTGAAAGAACCCCTGGATCTGCCCCGCGTGCAGATCCATCGTCAGTACCCTGTCTGCCCCCGCCGCCTCCAGCATCCTGGCGACCAGACGGGCCGAGATCGGCTCGCGCGGCGCGGACTTCTTGTCCTGGCGGGAGTAACCGAACCACGGCGTCACCGCGATCACACGATGCGCGGAGGCGCCGACCGCCGCGTCGATCATGAACAGCAGCTCCATCAGCGAATCGTTCGCTGTCACGCCCGTCTGGGGGTTGCCACAGGTGGGCTGCACGATGAACACGTCGGCACCCCTGATCGAGTCCTCATAGCGGCAGTACACCTCGCCGTTTGAGAACGTCTTCAGGGTCACCGGCCCGAGGTCGACGTTCAGCTTCGTGGCGATGTCCGCGGCGAGCTGCGGGTTGGCGCGCCCGCTGAACAGCATCAGTCGCTTGTTGTAATCGAACGGCAGGCTCGTGGGCGAGGACTGGGAGCTCGTGTCCATCGCGCTGCTCATCTCTCCTCGGAGTTTAGAGAGTCATCCTTGCGTCGCTGCGCGTAGCCCTCTTTATTGGTCTGACGCGCGCGGGCCATGCCCAGCGCCCCGGGAGGAACATCCTCGCCGATCACCGAGCCCGCACCCGTGTAGGCCTCGTCGCCGATACTCACCGGCGCCACGAACGACACGTGCACGCTCGAGCGCACTTTCTTGCCGATCGTCGTGCGGTGCTTGTTGTGACCGTCGTAGTTGGCCGTGATCGTGCTCGCACCCAGGTTGGTCCCCTCGCCCACGTCCGCATCGCCGATGTAAGACAGATGCGGGACCTTCGCGCCCGGGCCGATGTCGGAGTTCTTGATCTCCACGAACGTCCCCGCCTTCGCGCCCTTGCGCAGGATCGCTCCGGGACGCAGGTAGGCGAACGGCCCGACGCTGACGCCGTCCTCGAGCTCGCAGTCCACGAGGTAAGAATGCCTCACAACACAATCGGAGCCGATCCTCGTCTTGCCCTTGATCGTCGTGCCCGGCTCGATCGTCGTGTCTTCGCCGATCTCCACGTCGGCCTCGATCACCGTCGCCTCGGGATCGAGGATGCTGACCCCCGCGCGCATGTGCCGCTCGTGGATCGCCCGCTGTGCGAGCTTGCGTACCATCGCCAAAGCCACCTGGTCGTTGACCCCGAGCACCAGGTTCTGGTCCTCGACCGCGTGGGCCACCACCGTCTGCCCATCGCCCCTGAGGATGTCCAGCACCTGCGGCAAGTACAGCTCGCCCTGAGCGTTCTCGGCTGTGAGGCGCGGCAACGCCTGTACCAGCGCGCCCGCGTCGAAGGCGAAGATGCCGGTGTTCACCTCGTTGATCTCCAGCTCCTCTGGGCTCGCGTCGCCCTCCTTCTTGGTCTCCACGACACGCTCCACCGTGCCGCCTGAGCCACGCACCACCCGGCCGTAGCCGGCCGGATCCTCGAGCACCGTCGTAACCATCGTCGCCGCAGCGCCGCTCTGCGCGTGCGCGTCGGTCAGCTCGCGAATCGTCTCGGCGCTCACCAGCGGCACGTCCCCACTCAAGACCACCACCGGTGTGTTCGGCTCAAATGGTGTGTCAGCTTGGGATTCAAGCTGGGAGATGGCCGCCACGACGGCGCCGCCGGTGCCATTGGGCCGTGGCTGCACCGCCAGCTCCACCCCCTCCGGCAGGACTCCCGCGAGCGCCCTCGCCGGAGAATCAACCACCACGACCTGCTCCGCCCCAGCCTCCAACGCCGCGCGTACCGGCCACAGCACCATCGGGGAGCCGCACAGATCGTGCAGCACCTTTTGCGTCTTTGAGCGCATGCGCGTCCCCTGGCCCGCGGCGAGGATCAGGACGGTGGGAGCCAGCGTCACTCCGCAGACTGTAGTGCGCACCACCCGCACAGGCAATAACGCCACGACCGATGTCACTGCCCGAGCGACTGGGGAGCAGGGATTCGAACCCCGATTCTCAGGACCAAAACCTGATGTCCTGCCATTGGACGACTCCCCAAGGAGCTCCCACATCCTCGCACGAGAGCCGGATCGGGGGCGTTCACTACGCCGTCACAGTTCGGTCTCCTCGGTCTGCAAGGATGCTTGCACTCTGTCGTGGGGAGCGCGGACACCGGGGAGCACGATCAGCGCCGTACTGGGTGCCACGCTGTCGATGCTGCTCGCCGCCGTACTGCCGCTCGTCGCCATCTCCGCGCTGCTGGCTCCCGCGAGCGCACTGGCCTCGAGCACGAAGCGGAAGTCTCGCTCCTGCGCATACGCCAACCTGCGGCCCACCTTCGCCGACACGGCAATCGTCGACAGAGCGACGCTGTGCCTGATCGAGCAGGTGCGCGCCACCTACCACCTGCGACCGCTGCGATCCAACCACGAACTGCGGGCCGTCGCAGGCAAGCAGGCCACCAACATGGTGAGTCACGACTACTTCAGCGACGACAGCCCCTCCGGACAAACACCGGGAACGCTGATCGCGGCGCTGCCCTATGGCGCGCACGCCGCAAGCCTCTCGACCGCACAGAATCTCGGCTGGGGCACCCTCTCCGCCGCCACTCCCGCTGGCATCGTCGCAGCCTGGATGCACTCCCCTGCCCACAGGAAAGTGATCCTGACGGGAGAGTTCCGTGAAATCGGTGTCGGCGTCTCACCCGCGGTGCCTTCGATCCTTGGGCATGGCGCGAGCGGCGCGACCTACGCCGTCGAGTTCGCCGTGCGCGGTTAGCACCCCTCGACGAGAAGATAAAGACAGGGTTGGAAGTATCTATATTAGAGAGTGCGTATAACCATAGTGATACGCACTCTCTGTTTTTATCGCTCGACCCACGACCTCTTTAGGTTTGTTCCTCGGTGCGGGCACACTCCTGTCTCGAGCCGGGCACATCCGTCTCAATTCGGGCACGTTTACCCGTTCAGGGGCGCCGGCTGGTCCCGCGGGGTACGCGGCCACCCTCCGCGCCCGCCTCCAGGGCGGGGCCGCCCGCGGAGGAGATGCCGAGCACGCGCATCGACTTCAGGCCGAGCGAGAGCTTCTCGCGTCCGTCACTCGAGGAGACGTCCAGCCCGGAGAGGTCGCGCACGCGCTCCAGGCGGTAGTAGATCGTGTGGCGGTGAGTGAACAGGCGCTGGGCGGTGCCCGCGACGTTGCCGTCGGCCTCGAGGAAAGTCTCGAGCGTGCGCATCAGATCGGTCTCATACTGTTCGTCGTAGGCGACCAGCGGCTCGACCGTCTCCGCATAGAAGCGCTGCAGCTCGGCGGGGTTCTCGCTCATCGCGCTCAGCAGCAGCCGGTAGGCGCCCGTCTGCTCGAAGGCAAGCGCCGGACCGTCGGAGCCGCCCTGCGCGACGTTCGCCGCAAGCAGCGCCTCTGCAACCGCCCGTGGCAGATCGACAGGATCCTCCGCGATCCGGCTGCGCCCGATCGCGAACGTGTAGCCGGCAAGCGCGGCCTCCAGCTCGCGCAGAACCGCCTCGGCGGCGCGCGCCGCCAGCGGCTCCTCACCGCCCGGCACCAGCAGCAGCACCTCGGCGCCCACGGTCCCATCACGTTCTGAGAGGGCGGCAATCGAGCGACTGACCACGGCCCGGGCGCCACGCTCGGCGACCGCGCGCACGCGTGCGCGCCAGCCCTCGTCGGTGGGCGTCTGGGGATGTGCGCGCGCGACGATCACGCTCGCTCCATCTGCTACCTCCAGTGACAGCTCCCGCGCCTGGGCGATCAACTCCTCGCGCTCGGTCAACTCGCGGCGCAAAAGCGCGCCCATGAAGTCGGCGGCAGCCGTCTCGGAGACGCGCTCCGGCGCGCGCACCCGCTCGACCTCCGAAGCGATCATCGTCACGAGCAGCCTCTGCATCGACGCGCTCGGCGCGGTTTTCGCGCGCATGTGAAGCGTACCGACGACCGCGTCGGCGACGCGCAGGGGGATGCTGCTGACACCCTCCCCCTTTGAAAGCAGCGCACGCTCCTCCGCCGGCGAGCGTGCCGCCACCGCCAGGGTTGCCCCCCAGGCGTCGGTCACCGCGAGACTCGCCTCCAGCGCCTTGCCCGCCGCACGCACCACTTCGGGAAGGCCCGCCCCGGATTCGACCGCCTCGGTGATCGCGTCCAGCGCCGCGAGATCGGAGCTTGGGTTCTCGGACATCGCCTCAGCCCCAGTAGTAGACGACGACGAGCGCCGCGGCCACGCCGACACCGACGAGCACCGCGAGCACGTACAACGACAGGATGCTCGCGGCCACCCGCTCCCACAGGCGCGAGTAGGAGGTCCATGCCGGGGCGAGGATCAGGCCGGCGTAAAGCGCCAGTCCGAACACGCCCGCACAGACAACCGCAAGATCGTTGATGGTTGTTCGGCTCATCTCGGCGTCATTGTGACTCAAGCAGAGGTCACACGTGCGAAGGCCGCGTCAACCGGCGTGGCACAGATCGGCACGGGTGCACGGTCTTCCAGGCCCGCGGCGGCTCGTTCGGCCCGTCCGAGACCATTGGCATGAGGGAACAGCCCGAGCACCGTCGGCCCCGAGCCGCTGACCAAGGCGATCTCCGCGCCCGCCTCGCGCGCCTCTGAGAGCGCGGCGGCGATCTCCGGGCAGAGCGAGATCGCCGCCGGCGCCAGGTCGTTCTCCAGCAGCTCGCTCGCCGCGGGCACCGCCGCGCTCAACTCGAGCGCCCTACGCAGCGCACGGCGACGCTCCTGCAGCGCCTCGAAGGAGCGCACGAGACTCAGCCGATCGGCCTCGGCGTACACCTCCGCGGTCGAGAGCCCGCCCGCCGCTGGCAGCACGAGCAGCCCGAACGACGCCGGGTTGGGGTCCGGCAGCGCCTCCAGCAGCTCACCGGCGCCGCCTGCCAGCCAGCGACCGGGGACGATCTGCGCGGGCACGTCGGCCCCCAGTGCGACGCCGAGCTCGCGCAGCATCTGATCATCACCGAGACCCGCGGCATGCCTGGCCAGCCGCAGCGCGGCGGCCGCGTCCGCCGAGCCGCCTCCCAACCCGGCGGCCACGGGAATTCGCTTGACGATGCTCAGGCGCAGCGGCGGCGCCTCCCAGCCAGTGGCCGCGCGGAAGGCCTCAAGCGCCAGGGCCGCCAGATTCTCCGTGGGCGCCCCAGAAACCCCGGGGCAAGAGACCTCGTCCTGCTCCACCCCGGCGGGCGCACGCTCCAATGTGAGCTCGTCGGCCAGCGAGATCGACTGCATGACCGTCACCAGCTCGTGCTTTCCGTCTTGCGCTCGAGTCGGTCCGAGAAACAGCCCGAGGTTGATCTTCGCGGGAGCGAGCGCCCGTGCGGGGAGGGCGAGGAGCTCATCCATGCGCGATGCCTCGGTCGGCAATATCGCCCCTCATAGCTCGAGCAACCGCGCGAGCGCGCGGAAGTCCTCTGGCGAGAGACGCTCCGCGCGCACATCGGCTGGGTGGCCAAGTTCTTCCAGCGCCTCGCGCACCTCCTCGCGGGAGTGAGGCGGGCGGGATCCGGGCGGGCGGGATCCCAATCCACCGGACAGGGCGAGCGAGGAGACCAACGTCTTGCGCCTGTGGGCGAACGCGCCGTTGACCAGACCCCGCAACTCCTCTGAGGCGGCATCTTCACGCCGGCGTAGTGAAACCAATACCGAGTCGACATTCGGCACCGGGTGAAACACCGTGCGGGGAATCGCCCTCAGAACCTCCACCTCGCAGGCGAGCTGCGCGATCACCGACGGCACGCCGTAAGCGCCTTTACCGGTTCCCGCCGGTCCGGCCGCCAGCCGCTCGCCGACCTCGCGCTGGGCCATCGCCACCCAGCGCTCCACTATCGGGAGCTCCTCGATCGTGCGCAGCAACGCACCGGCGGCCACCCCGTAAGGCAAGTTCGCGACGACCTTCGTCGGTTCCGGCTTCAGGCCGCCGAGGTCGACCGTCATCACGTCCCCCCAATGCACGGTCACGTTCTCCAGCGGCCCGGTCGCGTCGACAAGCGCATCCTCCAAGCGCCGGTCGATCTCGATCACATGCACGTGGTGAACCCGCTCCGCCAGGTACTCGCTCAGAACGCCGAGGCCCCCGCCCACCTCCAGCACGACATCCTCTTCGGTCAGCTCCGCCGCGCGGCCGATCACGCCGAGAATGTTCGAGTCGATCAGGAAGTTCTGCCCAAGCTCGCGATCGGGGCGAATGTTGAACTGCCGCAGCCGCCTCAGACTGGGTTGAGACGGCGTCGCCGGCGGACCGGCCGGCCCGCCCCGGCTCGCGGCTCGTGCTCGGCGCGATTGGGGCACATCCCCCACGAGCCCGCTCACCAGCCGAACACACGGGCCGCGTTGCGCTCCACCGTGGCGCCCAGCTCGCCCGCGGAGACCCCGCGCAACTCGGCGAGGAAGGCGACTGTGTGAGCGACGAACGCCGGTTGATTGCGTTCCTTGCGCACCACCTGGGGTGTCAGGTACGGAGCATCGGTCTCCACCAGCAGGCTGTCCTCGGGCACCCGACGGGCCGCCTCGGCCAGGTCGGCGGCGTTCTTGTAGGTGACGTTGCCCGCGAACGAGATCGCATAACCCCGCTCCAGGCACTCGTCCAGGCGCGCGGGCATCGAGAAGCAATGGATCACGACACTGCACCCCTCGGCTTCGCTGCCCAGCTGGTCGAGCGTCTCCTCGTCGGCCGCGCGCGTGTGGATCACGAGCGGTTTGCCGGTCTCGCGCGCGAGTGAGATCTGTGCGGCGAACGCGCGCTCCTGATCGGCGCGCGGGGCGGTGTCGCGGTAGAAGTCAAGGCCCGTCTCGCCGATCGCCACACAGCGCTCATGCGCGGCGAGCGCCTTCAGTTCAGCCAGATCTGCGTCGTCGAAGCCCTTCGCCGCGTTCGGATGCCACCCAACGGCCGCGTACACGTTCGGGAACGCCTCGGCCGCGGCGAGCGTCGTACGGGAGGAGGCACCGTCGGTGCCGACCGTGAGCATCCGTGTCACGCCGACCGCTTCCGCGGCCGCCACGAGCTCGGTGTCCGGCGGCTCGCACAGATGCAAATGGGTGTGTGAGTCGATCACGGACTCACGCCTCCTTCGGGAAGAGCGACTCGATCTTTTCGGCGCGCTCGATCTTTCCCGCCCCGAATGCTGCGCCCGCCAGCGAGAGATCACCGGCGCCGAGCGCCTCGAGCAGCCGCTGCGAGCTCGCAGGCAGGTACGGCCACAGCAGCACCGCCACCACGCGCAACCCCTCCGCGAGCGTGCCGAGCACGCGGTCGAGCTCGCCCGCTCGCGCATCGTCCTTCGCGAGCTGCCACGGCGCCTGCTCCTCGACGTAGCGGTTCAACCTGCGCACTCGCTGCCAGATCTCCTCCAGCGCAAGCGTCAGCTCGGCTTTACCGATCAGCTCTTCGACGCGTGCTGTAAGACCGTCGAAGTCGGGTACGAGCACCGGGTCCACCTCGCCCGCGGGGACCACCCCGTCGCGGTAGCGGACGATCATCGCGAGCGTGCGGCTGGCGAGGTTGCCGAAATCGTTTGCCAGCTCGCTCGCGTAACGCTGCTCGAAGGCCTCCGTCGAGACCGACCCGTCCTGGCCGAAGGGCACGTCGCGCAGCAGATAGAAGCGCAGCGCGTCGGCGCCGAAGCGCTCGATCACCGCAAACGGGTCGAGCACGTTGCCGAGCGACTTTGACATCTTCTCGCCGTCCATCAGCAGATACCCGTGCACGAAGATCCGCTCCGGCAGCTCGATCTCGGCCGCCATCAAAAGCGCGGGCCAGTAGATCGCGTGGAAGCGCAGGATGTCCTTCGCGATCACGTGGTAGCTCGCCGGCCAGAACTCTGATGTCAGATCCTCGCCGGGCTTCGCATAGGAGAGCGCCGAGTAGTAGTTCAGCAACGCATCGAACCACACGTAGAAGACATGCTCCTCATCCCACGGCACCGGCACTCCCCAGGTGAGCTTGTGGCGCGAAAGCGGCACGTCGCGCAGGCCGGAGCGTAGGAACGAGAGCGCCTCGTTGTAG
>Ga0302178_10000838_pt1 | contig 26961 bp, 24 predicted proteins | sample I_Palsa_E1_3_FD_198790 | JGI IMG/M metagenome (GOLD analysis project Ga0302178, IMG submission 198790) | Peat permafrost microbial communities from Stordalen Mire near Abisko, Sweden - I_Palsa_E1_3 | ecosystem: Environmental > Terrestrial > Soil > Palsa > Peat permafrost | place: Sweden... | reverse complement strand
ACCTCCCGGGCCGAGGAAGACATCTTGCGCAGCTACTCGCTGCACGCCAATGCGTTCGTCACCAAGCCGGTCGACTTCGAGCACTTCATCGACGCGGTCCGGCAGATAGATAACTTCTTCCTGACCCTGGTCTGCCTGCCCACCTGACCGACCCAGGCCCGGCCCCGGTTGTAGGATCTGAGCGCCGGAAATGAGGAACGAAGGGAAGCTGATGTACGACGCGACGCTGGCTGAATCCGTCACGATCCGCGGGCACGGCGGAGACGAGATCGAGGCCTACCTGGCCAGGCCGATGGACTCCGGACCGTTCGGCAGCGTGGTAGTGATCCACCACATGCCTGGCTATGACGCGTCGACCAAGGAGATCGCGCGGACGTTCGCCGTGCACGGCTACAACGCGCTCATGCCGAACCTCTACTACCGTGACGCCCCCGGCGCTAGCCCGAACGACGCCGCCGCGGCGGCGCGCGCCAAGGGCGGCGTCCCCGACGACCGGCTGATCGGTGACGTGGCCGGGGCCGCTGCCTACCTGCGCGGACTGACCTCGTCCAACGGCAAGGTCGGCGTGATCGGCTACTGCTCGGGCGGCCGGCAATCCTTCCTGGCCGCCTGCAGCCTGCCGCTCGACGCCGCCGTCGACTGCTACGGCGCCTTCGTGGTCGGCACTCCGCCGGAGGGGATGCCGCTGAAGGTCGGCCCCATCAAGCACCTGACCAAGGACCTGTCCTGCCCGCTGCTCGGCCTGTTCGGCGCCGATGACCAGCACCCCTCACCCGAGCAGGTCAAGGAGCTCGAAGAAGAGCTCAAGGACCAGGGCAAGACCTATGAGTTCCATAGCTACGAGGGCGCCGGCCACGCGTTCTTCTCCGTCAACCGCACCGCCTACCGCCCCGAAGCCGCCGTCGACGGCTGGGACAAGATCTTCACCTGGTTCGGCCGCTACCTCTCCGCCTAACCACCCCAAAAAGCCCCACACCCTACCAGCCCCACCAGCACCGTTCCTCGATGCCCTGCCATTCGCGTCAGGCCTCGGCGATCTTCTTGCGGGATTCCTGCTCGGCCATCACGTCATCAAGCCTGGCTTGCAGGTCATCTCGTACCGGCGGTACGGGGTGCTGGGCATCGAAGAACGCGAGGGCGTTCTCGATCTGGCGGCGGTAGGCGCGCAGCTCGTACGTGGTCATTGCGGGCAGGGGGTGTTTCGGCGGGTTTACTCGCGGCGCTGGTCCAGGGGTTACGGCGGCTGACATCGGGGGTCCTGTTCTGGCTAGGGTCCGGTCACCGGGAGGACATCTGATGGTGTTAGCGCGGGCGGGACCATGACACGGTCTCACCTACCTGCATAGCCAGATTAACTATCGCTCTAGGCTGATCACAAGACCTGTCTTAACATATGGTCTAATTTGCTGGTCAAACTGCCTAGGCAGCTAGCATGATGGGCATGCAGCCCATAGACCCAGCCGACAAACGGCAGCCAAACGTCCAGATCGCCGGCTCGATCCGCGCGGCGATCCTGACCGGTGAGCTGGAGCCCGGGTCGCAGCTGCCATCCGGCCACGAACTGGCCAAGTTCTTCGGCGTCTCGCGCATGACGGTCGCGACGGCGATCCGCACCCTCAGGGACGAGGGATTCGTCCGCAGCCGGACCGGAAGCGGCGTCTACGTCCGCGACCAGGCGAGCCTGCCCGCACCGGCCGAGGGGGATCACCCGCTGGCCGGGACGGCAACGTTCCTGTTCGAGATGGGCCACCTCAAGCACCTGCCCAGGGCCGGATGGCTGCTACTGGGCGTCCCTCAGCCCGAGACCGTCGCCGAGCACTCTTTCCGGGTCGGCGTCATAGGCATCACCCTGGCCGCCATGGAGGGGGCCGACGTGGGCCGCACCGCTGCGCTGTGCCTCCTGCACGACGCGCACGAAACCAGGATCGGCGACGTTCCCTCGGTGGGCCGCGCCTACGTCACCACGGCCGTACCCGAAGCCGTATCAGCCCACCAGGTATCAGCCATGCCCGACGCCACGGCCAAGGTCATCCAGGACCTCGTCGCCGAATACGAGGCTACCCAGACACCGGAGTCGCGCGCAGCGCACGACGCCGACAAGATCGAGACCTTGATGCAGGCCATCGAGTACCAGGCCCAGGGATACGACGCCGCCGCATGGCGGGAATCCTCACTGGCCGCGCTGCGCACCGACTCAGGACGCCAGCTCGCGCAAGCGATCGGATCGGCCGACCCGCACGGCTGGTGGTCCGCGTTCGCCGCCTCCTACACCGAGCTGCGCGCCAGCACCACGCAGCGCGCCCGCCAGCAGCTCGGCGAAAAAGGGCACCCCGGTTCGTGACCACTGCCGGCCCGGCTAGGGTGCGCCGCCGATGACGGTCAAAGCGGGCTGGGGCGGGTTAGTGGGCGCTGGAGGCGGCCCAGATGTTGATGCCGGCGTCGACGGCGTCGCGGTCGATGGCGGCCAGTTCCTCCTCGGTGAAGTCGCTGCGGCCGGCCGCGGCGAGGTTTTCCTCCAGCTGCGCCACGCTGCTGGCGCCGATGAGGACCGAGGTCACCCGCGGATCGCGCAGCGCCCACGACAGGGCGAGCTGGGCCAGGCTCTGGCCGCGGGCCTCGGCGATCCCGGCCAGCGCCCGCACGTGCGCCAGGATCGGCTCGGAGAGCTGGTCGGTCGACAGCGAGCCGTCCACGCTGGCCCGCGAGCCGGACGGCACCCCGCCGAGGTACTTGCCGGTGAGCACGCCCTGAGCCAGCGGCGAGAAGGCGATACAGCCGATGCCCTCGTGTTCAAGCACGTCGAGCAGGCCGCCCTCGATCCAGCGGTTCAGCATCGAGTACGAAGGCTGGTGGATCAGCAACGGCGTGCCGAGACGACGCAGTATCGAGGCTGCCTCCACCGTCCGTTCGGCTGAATAAGAGGAGATACCTGCGTACAGCGCCTTACCCGACCGGACCGCGGAATCCAGTGCGCCCATCGTCTCCTCCAGCGGAGTGTCCGGGTCGAACCGGTGGGAGTAGAAGATGTCGACGTAGTCCAGGCCCATCCGGCCCAGTGACTGGTCCAGGCTGGCCAGCAGGTACTTGCGGGAGCCAAACTCGCCGTAGGGCCCGGGCCACATGTCGTAGCCGGCCTTGGTGGAGATGATCAGCTCGTCGCGGTACGGACGCAGGTCCTCCCGCATGATCCGGCCGAAGTTGATCTCCGCGGCTCCGTACGGCGGTCCGTAGTTATTCGCGAGATCGAAGTGGGTGACGCCCAGGTCGAAGGCGCGGCGCAGGATCGCCCGCTGGTCCTCGACCGGCTTGCCGTCACCGAAGTTCTGCCAGAGCCCGAGGGACACCTCGGGGAGTTGTATCCCACTGCGCCCGCAGCGGCGGTAGGGAAGCCTGCTATAACGGTCAGCGGCAGCGACATAGGTCATGCCACAAGTCTTTCACTACGGTCAACGACGAGGCGAGGAGACGGGCGATGTACGACGCGATACTGGCCGAGAGCATAACCATCACCGGGCACGGCGGCGATGAGATCGAGGCCTACTCGGCCCGGACGCTCCAGGCCGGCCCGGTGGGCGGGGTCGTGGTCCTTCATCACCTGCCCGGCTACGACCGCCAGACCGCGGAGTTCACCCGGGCGTTCGCCGCGGGCGGCCTCAACGCGGTGATGCCGAACCTGTACCACCGCGAGGCGCCGGGCGCCGCCCCGGACGACGCGATGGCGGCGGCGCGGGCGTCCGGCACGATCCCCGTCCCGGACGAGCGGATCGTCGGCGAGGTGGCGGGCGCGGCGGCGTACCTGCGCGGGCTGACCAACTCCAACGGCAAGGTCGGCGTGATCGGCCACTGCTCGGGCGGCCGGCAGTCGTTCCTCGCCGCGGTCAGCCTGCCGCTCCAGGCGGCCGTCGACTGCTACGGCGGCTTTGTCGTGGAGACCCCGCCCGAGGGTCACCCGCTGCACGGCTCCCCGGCCCTGGTCGAGCGGGCCGCAGACCTGTCCTGCCCGCTGCTCGGCCTGTTCGGCGCCGAGGATCAGCATCCCTCGCCCGAGCACGTCGCCGAACTCGAAGCCGCGCTCAAGGCGGCCGGCAAGACCTATGAGTTCCATTCCTACGAGGGGGCCGGACACGCCTTCTTGCAGGTGGACCGGCCTAGCTACCGGCCCGAGGCCGCCGTGGACGCCTGGCAGCACATCTGGGCCTGGTTCGGCCGATACCTGTTATCGTCGGGTTCGGAGAGGAGTCGTTATGTGCACTTACCTGACAGAAAAGGTCGCGATCAGCGGCAGCGCCAAGGGTCCGGCCGGATGGATCCGGGTGACCGACGCCAGCGTCTACTTCGACCACCCGGTCCATGCCCAGGCCGAGCACACGCTCAACATCGACTTCCTCGACCCGGCCGCGGGCCCGTCGGCGCGGGTCGCGGTCGAGCTCACCGCGGAATCGGCGCGGGCCCTGGTCAAGGCGATCCAGGCCATCATGGACTCCGCCCCTCCCGGCCTGATCACCTAGTCCGTGATCGCCTAGGGCCTGATCACGCAGCGCCCCACAGCGCCCTGATCACCTAGGGAATGTCAGTGCCTCGTGCCAGTATGCATGTGGGTCGTCATAGCGGGCGGCGCATGCACATGGGAGGCGGCAGCGATGCGGTTCAATCTCGAGCGGGACGCCCTGGCGGAGGCGGTCGCCTGGGTCGCGCGTTCGCTGCCGTCGCGGCCGGTGCTCCCGATTCTTTCCGGGCTGCTGCTCGAGGCGGACGCTGACGGCCTGATCCTGTCCTGCTTCGACTACGAGGTATCGGCCCGGATCCGGATCGACGCGGAGGTGGCCGAGCCGGGCACCGCGCTCGTGCCCGGGCGCCTGCTGGCCGAGATCACCCGGAGCCTGCCGCCAAGGGAAGTCGAGTTCGACCACGGCACCGGTGACGTCACGCTGACCTGCGGCCCGGCGTCTTTCACGCTGGTCACGCTGCCGGTCAGGGACTATCCGCGGCTGCCCGAGCTGCCCCGGCTGGCCGGCACCGTTGACGGCGGCACCCTGGCCACGGCCATCGGCCAGGTGGTGCCCGCCGCCAGCCGCGATGACACGCTGCCGGTGATTACCGGCGTGAACGTGGAGATCGACACTGACGTGATCAAGCTGGTGGCGACGGACAGGTACCGGCTCGCCGTCCGGGAGCTCGGCTGGAATCCGGCGCAGCCGGGGTCCCGCGGCACGCTCCTGGTGCCGGCCAAGACGCTGGCTGATGCCGCGCGGATGATGACGCCGGGCGTTCCCGTCCGGGTCATGATGGGCGGCGAACAGCGCGCCGGCGGTGCCTGGACCGCGGACGGGGACTCCGGTGAACCGAAGGCGGATTCGCTGCGCGCGGCCGATGCGATGATCGGTTTCGAGTCAGCTGGACGCCGGCTGACCACGCGCCTGATCGCGGGGGAGTACATCAAGTACACGTCCCGGTTCCCCGAGGATTTCGGCAGCCGCGCGGACATGCCGGCCATCCCGCTCACCGAGGCGGTCAAGCGGGTGGCGCTGGTCGCGGAGCGGGGCAGCTCGGTGCGGCTGTCGTTCGGCAACGGGAAGGTCACCATCGAGGCCGGAACCGAAGGCCAGGCGCGGGCGCGCGAGACGGTCCCGGCCGACTTCTCCGGGAACGAGACCGCGATCGCGTTCAGCCCGCACTACCTGATGGACGGCCTCGGCGCGGCTCTGATGGCGGCGGCCGGATCGACGGCGAGCGGGGCGGCGGCGGGCCAGGAAAAGCCCCGTAAGAACGGCGCGGAGGCGGACCCGTCAACCTCGTCGCCGGAGGAAGCGCGCATCCGGCTGCAGTTCACCAGCCCGACGAAACCGGCCCTGATCACCGGCATCGCGCGAGTCGGCGACGACTCCGACCCGGACTACCGCTACCTGGTGGTCCCGCTGCGGGCGCTGGTCGGCTAGGGGTGCCTAGGGGGGGAAGGGGTGGCCCGGAGGCGACGGGTACGGTCCGCTCCAGGCGTGCCGGGACATCCAGGCCAAGATCAGGATCCAGGTGGCCATCGCGAAGAGCAGCATGGCGAAGACGAGAAAGCGACCCGGGTCCGGCGCCGGGGTCGCCACCGCGGGCACGTCCCCAGCGGTCCGGGCGGCCCGGGGCGGGCGGGGCAGATCCGCCATCAGGGATTCGATCTGGCGCTGCGTCTTGGCGGTGAGGGCGGCGTCGATCCGGCCCGTCAGCTCGTCGAAGGTCAGTCTGCCCGCCACGAAATGCTCGCGCAGCTGGGTCATGGTGGCGTCGCGCTCCGCGTCGCCGATCCGCACGTCGTAGTCATACCGGGTCCGGCTGGGCACGTGCCAGCCCGGTACTAGCTCTTCGCGCGGCTGCTCCGCGTCAGGGTCCTCGTTCACCATTCCGGTTCGGACGTCATATCGCCTCGTGATCGGCTCCCAGGATTCGCCAGGCCGACTGCCTCACCCTTAACGATAAGTCGCGTTGCCCCGGCGCGGAAGCCGCACGTAGCGAGAATCCTTAGCGGCGCGGCCCCCGTGGTCCCCTGGGTCCCCGCCCGCCGCCCATGCCCCGTCGCCTGCCGAACCCGAACAGCCTCCTGAACAGCGCCAGCGCCGCGAGGAACAGCACGATCGCCAGCGGCCTGTCCCCGCCGCCCAGCCCGAACAAGGAGACGGCGCCGAGGATGACGAACACCCACACGAGCCCCATCAGCGGCGCGAAGACGGAGAACGGACCGCGAGATCCCTGCCGCGCTCCCTGATCATCGCGGTAATCGGCGGGCCGTGTCGCCACCGGTCCCTGCCAGCCCGGCTGCCAACCCGTCTGCCCGTACCCGCCGGATCCCGGCGTCGCGGTCTGCGGGAGATCGCGCATCACCGTGTTGAGGTCAGCTTTGGTCTTCGCCGCGAACGTCTGATCCAGGCGCTCGTTCAGCTCATCGAGCGTGAGCCGGCCATCCGCGTAGTGCTCCCGCAGCTGAGCGGCGGTTGCCTCACGATCGGCGTCCCCGACCCGCAGGTTATATCCCGTAGCCATCGTGCCCTCCGTAGCCAGAACGGGGGAATCCCCAAGTACTTAGCACGATATATCGCGAGACACCGAACAGCAAGCTGAATCCGTCCGGACCGCGGTCCCGCAGTCTCTATTTTCTCTAGGCGGAACGGTCGCTGGTAACAGCCCCCGCTATTCGTCCGAGCTCACCGCGCCGGCGGCGATGAGGGCATCTCCGACCGGGGTCCGGCGGTACAGCACCGAGCGCCCGGACCGGGCCCGGGTGAGCAGCCCGGCCGACCGCAGCACGGCCAGGTGATCGCCGATGCCGCCGATCGACTGCCCCAGCGTGGCGGCCAGGTGGGTGGTACTGGCCGGCTCCTCAAGCGCGAGCAGGATGGCGGCCCTCGAAACGCCGAGGAGCCGGTCGAGCGTGGAGCTAAACCCGGTCCGTTCCCTCGGGGCGGTGTGCTCCCAAAGCGCGGCCACCCCGCGCGCGGGGTAAACCAGGGCCGGGGGCCACGGCGGATCCAGGGTCAGGGCGAGCCGGGGCCAGATGAACACGGAGGGAATAAACAGCAGGCCGCGCCCGCCCAGCTCGGCCTGCTCATCGCCTGACCAGCGGCTGAGCACGATCTGGCCCTGCCGCCAGCTGATGCTGGCGTGCAGGTCGGTCAGCGCGGCGGCCCAGCCCCGGGAGGCGAGCTGCCCGGCGCGGAACACCACGTCCCGTTCGAGGATGGCCCGCAGCGTGTGCCATTCCGGCTCGAGCAGCGCATGCCAGGCGGTGTCCAGGACGTCGGCGGCGTATTCGGCCACCTCCTCGCTGGCCAGTATCCGCTGCACTCGCCGGTCGACCGGCGGCTGCCGCCGCAGCGCCTCGGCGATCTCGTGGTGCGCCTGGTCCGGGGGCGTTGCCCTGACCCGGGCGAGCAGGTCGTCGATCGTCGTGGCCGGGCCCGCCGGGACCGGAGACAGGAAGTCGGCGCCCCAGCCGGGCGGATGCAGCGCCAGGATCACCCCGAGGTCGGTCTCGCGGGCCAGGGCCCGGTAGCGGTCACGGGCACGGACCAGCCAGGGGCGGAGCACTGGCTCCTCTCGCCGGTGCGGTTCGCCTGCCAGCAAGCGCAGCGCGTGGAGTAGTTCCCAGAGCGGCGAAAGCGCGAACCGCGTCATGGTCAGGTCCTCGTTGCGCACGTCGATCCGCAGCGCCACCGGTCACCAGCTTTCGTCCTATGACGAAAGAGTATGCCGCGGGGCGTCCGTCTCACACGATGGCGGCTATGACCACCACGCCGCGCACCCAGCCGCCCCCGAAGACGCGCACCACGTACCGTTCGGTGTTCGCGGCCGGAGAGTTCCGGGTGCTGTTCGCCGCGCAGCTGATGTACGTCCTTGGTTTCGAGTTCGAGATCCTCGGCCTGTCGGTGCTGGTGTATGCCCAGACCCGGTCGGCGTTCTGGACCGCGCTCGCGTTCAGCGCAGGCTTCGCGCCGCAGGCCGTGGGCGGCGCGTTGTTCACCTCCTTGGCGGACCGGCTGCCGCCCCGGGCCGTGATCGGGGCGGGCCTGATCACCCGCGCCGTACCTGGGCTGGTGATCGGGCTGCGCCCGGCGCTGCCGGTCCCTGCCATGCTGGCCCTGGTGGCCGCCACGGCGATGGCCGCTCCCGTTTTCTCCGCCGCGATCTCAGGCCTGCTCCCCGAGGTGCTCGCCGGGGATCGCTACGTCCTGGGCCGCTCGGTCTTCAACCTGACTGGCTCAGGCACGCAGATCATCGGGCTGGGTATCGGCGGCGCGATCCTGGCCGCCGTGCCGCCTCGCTGGCTGCTGCTGGCCGCGGGCGTGTCGCTGGTCGTGGCCGCCGTCATCAGCCGGGTCGGCCTGCGACCCCGGCCCCGGCGTGCGGGCCGCGTGACCGGGCGCGGAGTCGTGCGCGCCACCGTAGCGGGCAACATCGCACTGTTCGCCGACCGCGAGGTAAGGGGCCTGCTGCTGGCGCAATGGCTGCCCGCCTGGTTCGTCACCGGGGCCGAGTCCCTGATCGTCCCGTACACGGGGTCGCTCGGCCGGCCCGCCAGCGCGGCCGGCCCGCTGCTCGCCGCGGTACCGGCCGGGATGGTCCTCGGTGAGGTGCTCGTCGGCCGGTTCGCCGCGCCCGGGACCCGCAGGCGGCTCGCGTTCCCGCTCGCCGCCGGCATGGGAGTGCCCCTGCTCGCGCTCGCCTTCCGCCCGCCGCTGCCGCTCGCCGGGGTGCTCCTGCTCATCACCGGTTTCGGCTTCGCCTACGAGCTCGGCATCCAGCAGGCCTTTCTCGCCAGCCTGCCGGAACGATGGCGGGCCCAGGCCTTCGGCCTCAACTCGACCGGTGCCATGGGCGGCCAGGGCCTGATCCCGTCAGCAACAGGCGGCCTAGCCTCGGTCGTCGGCGCAGGCGCCGCGATGGCACTCGCGGGTGCGGTCACCATCCTCGCCGCCCTTGCCTTGCGCGGCCCGCTTGCCGGTGCTACCCGGAAGCAGGAGCTGTCTCAAGGGACAAGAAGTCGGCCACGCCCATGACCCGGTCGCGGACAGCCCGTCGGGCTAACTAGAGTCGGCAGGTAGCAACGGTGCTCAAGCGGGAGGCCAGCATGGCTAGTTCACATGTGACCGTCGGATCCGGGGATCACCACGTCCTGGCCCTGCACGGATGGTTCGGCTCGGCCCGCGGCTGGGGCTCGCTGCCCGACTACCTCGACCGGTCGCGGTTTACCTATGTCTTCATGGACCTGCGCGGCTACGGCGAGCGCCAGCAGGTCAGCGGCGACTTCACCATGGCCGAAGCGGCGGCCGATGCGCTCGTCCTAGCCGACGAACTCGGCTGGGACCGGTTCTCGGTGATCGGCCACTCGATGGGCGCCAAAGCGGCCCACCAGATCCTGCTGCAGGCGCCGGGCCGGGTCCGCAAGCTGGTCGGCCTCAATGCGGTGCCGGCCACCGCGGTGCCCATGGACGCCCGCGGCTGGGCGCTGTTTTCCGGTGCCGCCACCGAACCCGGCAACCGGGCCGCGATCATCGACTTCACCACCGGAAACAAGCTGACGAAGACCTTTATCAACCAGGTGGTGCAGCATTCTCTGGAGCACTCGGACGTCGAGGCGTTCGGCGCGTACCTGCGATCGTGGGCTCAGGATGATTTCTCCGATCAGGTCAAGACGGACACCGACACCCCGGTCAAGCTGATCGTCGGGGTCAATGACCCGGCGCTGTCCGCCGACGTGATGGAGCAGACCTGGGCGGTCTTCTTCCCCAATGCCGAGCTGACCATCCTGCCCGACGCCGGGCACTACCCGATGTTCGAGTGTCCGGTGGTCCTCGCGACCTCCATCGAGGAGTTCCTGGGCCAGGAGTGACCACCAAGGGGCCCGGTGGCACGTCCCGGCCGGACACCGAGGTCGTCTTCGACCCCGCCAGCTACGTCGACGGAGTGCCTTTCGACGCGCTGGCCCGGCTGCGCCGCGACACCCCGGTCACCTGGGTACCAGAGATCCCCGTCTTGGGCTGGCCGGAAGGGCCCGGGTTCTGGCTCGTGCTCAGGCACGCGGACGTCGAGTCGGTGCTGAAGCGGCCGACGCTGTTCTCTTCGTCCCTCGGCGCCACCCAGATCCGTGATCCGGCCACGCCGCAGGCCCTCGGTTACGTCCGGCGGATGATGCTCAACATGGACCCGCCGGAGCACTCCCGGCTGCGGCGGCTGTTGAGCCGGTCGTTCACGCCGCGGGCGGTCGCCCAGCTCGAGGACCGCATCCGCGCCCACGCCCAGGCCATCTGCGAGAGTGTTTTCACCGGCCCGGGCGGCGAATGCGACTTCGCCAAGGACGTGGCCGCGGAACTGCCCCTGCTGACCCTGGCCGACGTGCTCGGCGTGCCCGAACAGGACCGCTGGCTGCTCTTCGACTGGTCGAACCGGGTCATCGGCTACCAGGATCCCGACTACGCCACCTCGGCCGAGTTCGACCCGGCGGCGGGCACCCGCATGGCCGCCGAGGCGCTCGCAGTACGGCCGGTGCCGGACTCCGGCGGCCGGATGCCCGATCCGCGTACCCGCGAGGGCATGCCCGACCTGTACGCCTACGCCCACCTGCTGGCGGCAGAAAAACGCCGCCGCCCCACCGATGACGTGATGTCGATCCTGCTGGCGCAGGCGGACGAGGGTGACGGGGGTGATGGGGTCCAGGTCTCGGCGGCCGAGTTCGAGAACATGTTCTGGCTGTTCGCCGTGGCCGGGAACGAGACGTTGCGCAACGGCCTGCCGGGTGCGTGCATCGCGTTGCTTGAGCATCCGGACGCGCAGGACCAGCTGCGCGCCGAGCCTGCCCTGATGGGCGCCGCGGCCGATGAGATGCTGCGCTGGTGGACGCCGGTCATGACGTTCCGCCGGACCGCGAGCCAGGACTGCGAGCTCGGCGGCCAGCGCATCCGGGCCGGGGACAAGGTCGTCGTCTCGTTTACCTCGGCCAACCGCGACGAAGCCATCTTCGCCGGCCCGGACCGCTTCGACATCCGCCGCCACCCCAACCCGCACCTGGTCTTCGGGCACGGACCGCACTTCTGCCTGGGCGCCCACCTGGCCCGCACCCAGCTGCGCGCGCTGTTCGACGAGGTGCTGGCCCGCACATCGTCGCTGACCTACGCCGGCCCGCCGTCCTATCTACGCTCGAACTTCCAGCGCGGCGTCAAACGGCTCCCGGTCGCCTGGACCGCCTGACCGATCCCGTTTCACCGTCCGCCCGGTGACACTTATATTTATTCCGAACGAAGTGTGGCCGCTCGCGCCGCCTTCGAGCTGCAGGACGACTCTGCCGCCCGCGACCTGCTGGCCCTGCTCGACTCCTACCCGCCCGGGCACATCGCCCCCATGCTGCGGGCCGAGCGCGACCTGGCCCGTGCCCGCCTGGCCGCCAGCGACGCCGGCCAGGGTGCCTCGGCCGCCTTCGCCGCCGCGATCCTCGGCCTGCGCGAGGAGTCCACTCCCTACCACCTCGCCTACGGCCTGCTCGACCACGCCGGGCACCTCACCGGCCAGGGCGACGCCGAGGCGGCCGCACTGGCCATCGACGAAGCCCGCACCATCGCCCGTCGTCTCCGCTGCCAGCCGCTGCTGGACCGCGCCGACGAAATCGAGGAGGCAAAACCCCGGATACGGGCCTAGCCGAACCGGCGTGCCATCTGGTCGAATCTGTTTTCCGCAGCTGTAAACGACTGACTACGACTGATACCGTGTCGTCATAATTTGATCCAGTTGGGGAGGGATTGCGGGTGCCGGGCTAACCGGCGCCAAGCCGGTCTGGGCGTCTACGGTGTTGCTTACGGCGGAGGGTCCGCCGGATGGAAACTGCTGGCTGGGGTATGTGAAGCCCACAGCAACTGGGCGCTGGGCGTTGGGAGGGCTGGGTGAGGTGCGGGCAGTGCGGTGCGTCTTTGGGAGAGGGCGACCGCTTCTGCGGGGATTGCGGTGCTCCGGCGGGAGGCTGCCCGTCGTGCGGTGAACCGCTTGCCCCCGGCAAGCGCTTTTGCCGCGCGTGCGGCACGGCGGTGCCCGACGCCGGTTCCGCTCGGCCCGCGGTGGCCGCCGCACCGGGAGCTCCCGCTTCGGGACGCGCTGCAGTGCCCGTGGCCGAGCGGCGGGTGTGCTCCGTGCTGTTCTGCGACGTGGTCGGGTTTACCCCGTTGTCAGAGTCGCGGGATCCCGAGGCGGTGCGCGAGCTGCTGTCGCAGTATTTCGCGGTGGCGCGGACGGTGGTGGGCCGCTACGGCGGCGTGGTGGAAAAATTCATCGGCGATGCGGTGATGGCGGTTTGGGGTACCCCGGCCGCCACCGAGGGAGACGCGGAACGGGCGGTCCGGGCCGCGCTGGACCTAGTGGCCGCGGTGGCAGAGCTTGGTGACGAGGCGGGAGTGCCGGGGCTGGCGGCGCGGGCCGGGGTCGTGACCGGCGAGGTCGCGGTCACGGTCGGCGCGGTGGGCGAGGGCATGGTCGCCGGGGACGCGGTGAACACCGCGGCCCGGGTCCAGTCGGCGGCCGCGCCGGGTCAGGTGCTGACCGACGTGGCGACGCAGCGGCTGGCGGGCAGCGCGGTCGGGTTCGCCGACGCCGGGGAACATCGGCTGAAGGGTAAGGCGGAGCCGCAGCAGCTGTGGCGGGCGACCCGGGTGCTGTCCTGGGTCGGCGGTGCTCAGCGGGTTGACGGCCTAGAAGCGCCGCTGACCGGCCGGGACGTGGAGCTGCGCACGATCAAGGACCTGTTCCACGCGACCGCGGACCGGCGGGTGCCGCGGCTGGTGCTGGTGTCGGCTCCGGCGGGAGTGGGCAAGTCGCGGCTGGGCTGGGAGTTCGAGAAGTACGTCGACGGGCTGGCAGCGGAGGTGTGGTGGCACCGGGGACGGTGCCTGTCCTACGGCGAGGGGGTGGCGTTCTGGGCGCTGGCCGAGATCGTCCGGCAGCGGCTGGGTATCGCCGAGGAAGACCTGGCCGAGGTGGCTGCGGCCAAACTGGCCGAGGGCCTGGACGAGTTCGTTCCCGATTTGGGTGAGCGGGCCTATGCCGGCCTGCGGCTGGGCCGGCTTCTGGGCGTCGCGTCGGCCGGAGACGGCGGGTCCGCGCTGTCGCGGGAGGAACTGTTCGCGGGCTGGCGGTTGTTCTTCGAGCGCCTCGCCGCGACACAGCCCGTGGTGCTGCTGATTGAGGATGCCCAGTACGCCGACGCAGGGCTGCTGGATTTCCTGGATCACCTCATCGACTGGACCCGTGACCTGCCGGTGTACGTGCTGGTGTTCGCACGTCCGGAGCTTGGTCAGGCCCGGCCCGGGTTCGGAGCCGGCCGGAACCGGATCATGCTGACCCTGGATCCGCTCGACCCGGTGTCGATGGACCGGCTGGTGGACGCGCTGGTGCCAGGGATGCCGGCGGCGGCGCTGGCGGCGGTCAGCAGCCAGGCACAGGGAGTTCCGTTGTTCGCGGTGGAGACGGTGCGGTCGCTGATCGACCGGGACATCGTCTCACCTGTCGAGGGGGTGTACCAGCTCGTCGGCGATATCGGAGAGCTGGCGGTGCCAGACAGTCTGCACGCGCTGCTCGCGGCCCGGCTGGATGCGCTGGATCCCGATGTACGTCGGTTGGTGGCCGATGCCGCGGTGCTGGGTACCACGTTCCCGGCTGAGGCGCTAATCGCGGTGTCCGGCCGGGACGAGCCGTCGGTGCGGGCGGCGCTAGCGGACCTGGTACGCCGTGAGGTGCTGCGGGTGTCCGCGGACCCGCTCTCGCCGGAGCGGGGAAACTACCAGTTCGCTCAGGAGATGCTGCGACAGGTCGCCTACGACACGTTGTCCCGGCGGGACCGCAAGACCGGCCACCTGGCCGTCGCGGCGCACCTGCGGGCCACCTTCTCTGGCGGCGGCGAAGAGATGGCCGATGTGATCGCCCGGCACTACCTGGACGCGCTGCACGCTATTCCCGACGATCCCGACACAGACCAGATCTGCAGCCAGGCCATCGCCGCGCTGATCCGGGCCGCCGAACGCTCCGAACGGACCGGAGCCCATGGCCCGGCGGCCGCAAGCTACGCCACCGCGGCCGACCTGATCCCGGCCATTCCCGCTGGCGCCGCCGGGCCGCCGACGAGCGGGCCACCCGATGCCGGGACCCTTTGGGAACGCGCCGCGCGGGCCGTTAGCGTCACCGCTGACTACGCCGCGGCCGTCCAGCATGCCGACCGTGCTCGCGATTATTACCTACAGCGCGGCCAGGATCGCGCGGCCGCCCGCGCGCAGGCCATCGCCGGGCGTGCGCTGCGCACCTGGGGCCGTCACGCCGGAGCCCGCGAGCGTCTCACCGCAGCAGCGGAGGTCCTGCGCGCCGATCCCGATAACGACACGGTTCGCGTTCTAGAGGAACTCGCGATCCTGGAGATGTTCACCGGCTCGCCGGACGCCGACCGGCTCACGGCCGAGGCGCTCATCCTTGGCCAGGCTCTCGGCGTCGGCAGTGGGCAGCTGGCTGGCCTGTTCCTGACCCGCGGGATCTACCTGTGCATGGTGAACCGGCGCCCCGAGGGGGCCGCCTACTTCCGCGAGGGCGCGCGGCTCGCCACCCAGGCCGGCGACGACGTGATGGTAGGACGCGCGCTGCTGAACATGGCCGACGCCCTGGCGGCTACCGATCCCGCCGCCGCCGTGGATGCCGCCCGCTCGGCCACCGGGTTTCTGCGCCGGGCCGGCGTCCGAGACCACCTGGCCGTGGCCATCATGAACCTGGTCCAGGCTCTGCTCCAACTCGGGGACTGGGACGGCGCCGACGCCGAGATCACCCAGGCGATGAACTCCGGTGAACTGGTTGGCGACGAATACCTCACCTGTGTCCGGGGCTTGCTGGCGGCCTTGCGCGGCGACGCCGACGCCGCCGAGGCCATGCTGGCGGCCCTGCGTGACCTACGCGCCAGCGAGGATCTCCAGGACAAAGCGTTGATCAGCACCGTGGAAGCCTTCACCGCCGCGGCCCGTCGCCAGCCCGCCGACGCGCTGCGCTGTGCGCGTGCGGCCTTGAGTTATGCGGACGCCCTCGGGATCAGCTTCGAGTCCCTGCGCTGGGCCTGGCCGCTGGCCGCGCGCACCGCCTTCGAGCTGCAGGAAGTCGTCGCCGTCCGCGAGCTGCTGACCCTGCTTGACTCCCACCAGCCTGGGCACATCGCCGCCACGTTGCGGGCCGAGCGTGATCTGGTCCGCGCCCGGCTGGCCGCAAGCGATGGCGACGCGGTCGCCGAAGCGGCCTTTGCCGCCGCGATCACGTACCTGCGCGAGCAGAGCACCCCCTACCACCTCGCCCACGGCCTGCTCGACCACGCCGGTTACCTGACCCGCCGCGGCGACGGCGACGCCGCGTCGCTGACCATCGACGAAGCTCGTGTCATCGGCCGCCGCCTGCGCTGCCAGCCGCTGCTCGACCGCGCCGACAACCTCGAGCCCGCGCCATCCCGGGTCCGGACCTAGCTGATGACGCCGGCGGGGACCCAAGTGCCTGACAGGGCTGGTGTGGTGCGCGTGGGGAGGTCGCGGTGAGGTGCGGGCAGTGCGGTGCGTCCCTGGTCGAGGGCGACCGGTTCTGCGCGGATTGCGGTGCTCCTGCAGGAGGGTGCCCGTCGTGCGGCGGGCCGTTGACTCCCGGCAAGCGATTTTGCCGTGTCTGCGGTACTGACCTGTTCGATGTCGCACCGGCGTCGGCTGCGTCCGCCCTGACCGCCGCCGCGGTGACGGTTCCCAGGGCAGGCCGGGAGCCGGCCGCCGAGCGCCGGGTGTGCTCGGTGCTGTTCTGCGACGTGGTCGGCTTCACCCCGCTGGCGGAGTCCCGGGATCCCGAGGAGGTCCGTGAGCTGCTGTCCCGCTACTTCGCGATGGCCCGGACGATCATCGGCCGCTACGGCGGAGTGGTGGAGAAGTTCATCGGAGACGCGGTGATGGCGGTCTGGGGCACGCCGGCCGCGACCGAGGGGGACGCGGAGCGTGCGGTGCGCGCCGCGTTGGACCTGGTGAACGCGGTGGCCGAGCTTGGCGGTGAGGCGGGGGTCCCCGGCCTGGCGGCGCGGGCCGGGGTGGTGACCGGCGAGGTGGCGGTGAACCTGGGCGCGGCCGGTGAGGGGATGGTCGCCGGAGATGCGGTGAACACCGCGGCGCGGGTCCAGGCGGCGGCCGAGCCGGGGCAGGTGCTGACGGACGGGGCGACGCAGCGGCTGGCGGGCAGCGCGGTCGGGTTCGCCGATACCGGGGAGCACGCGCTGAAGGGCAAGGCCGAGCCGGCCCGGCTGTGGCGGGCCACCCGGGTGCTGTCCGCGGTCGGCGGCGTCCAGCGGGTGGACGGGCTGGAGGCCCCGCTGACCGGCCGGGATGCGGAGCTGCGCACGGTCAGGGACCTGTTTCACGCCACCGCCGAGCGGCGGGTGCCGCGGCTGGTGCTGGTCTCGGGCCCGGCCGGGGTGGGCAAGTCCCGGCTGGGCTGGGAGTTCGAGAAGTACGCCGACGGCGTGGTGGAGGGCATGTGGTGGCACCGCGGTCGCTGCCTGTCTTACGGGGAGGGGGTGGCGTTCTGGGCGCTGGCCGAGATCGTCCGGCAGCGGCTGGGCATCGCCGAGGAAGACCCGGCCGAGGTCGCCGCAGGCAAGCTCACGGCCGGGCTGGACCGGTTCATCACGGATCCGGGGGAGCTGGCCTATGCCGGGGCGCGGCTGAGCCGGCTGCTGGGCGTGGCCTTCGGCGCGGACGGCGGGGCCATGCTGTCGCGGGAGGAGCTGTTCGCGGGCTGGCGGCTGTTCTTCGAGCGGCTCGCGGCGACACAGCCTGTGGTGCTGCTGATCGAGGACGCCCAGTATGCCGACACGGGTCTGCTTGACTTCCTGGATCATCTGATCGACTGGTCCCGGGACCTGCCCATCTACGTGCTGGTCTTCGCCCGGCCCGAGCTCGGCCAGGCCCGGCCCGGCTTCGGCACCGGCCGGAACCGGATCACGCTGACGCTGGACCCGCTGGATCCGGCCTCGATGGACCGGCTGGTGGACGCCCTCGTGCCGGAGATGCCGGCAGACGCGCGGGCCAAGATCACCAGCCAGGCTCAGGGCATCCCGTTGTTCGCGGTGGAGACGGTGCGGTCGCTGATCGACCGGGACATCGTGCAGCCGGTCGAGGGCGTCTACCGGCTAACCGGCGACATGGGGGAGCTGAACGTCCCGGACAGCCTGCACGCGCTGCTGGCCGCCCGGCTCGATGCGCTGGATCCGGAGGCGCGGCGGCTGGTCACCGACGCCGCGGTGCTGGGCAGCACGTTCCCGGCCGAGGCGCTGATCGCGGTGTCCGGGCAGGACGAGCCCGCGATGCGGGCGGCGCTGGCTGGCCTGGTGCGCCGGGAGGTGCTGACAGTGTCCGCGGATCCGCTGTCCCCCGAACGGGGCAGTTACCAGTTCGCCCAGGGCATGCTCCGCCAGGTGGCCTATGACACGCTGTCCCGCCGGGACCGCAAGGCCCGTCACCTGAAGGTGGCCGCGCACCTGCGGGCCGCGTTCCCCGGCGATGGCGAGGAAGTCGCCGACGTGATCGCCCGGCACTACCTGGACGCCCTGGAAGCCGTGCCCGATGACGCCGACGTCGGCCAGATCCGTGGCCAGGCCATCGCCGCGCTGGTCCGGGCCGCCGAGCGGGCCGAGCGGACCGGCGCTTCCGCCCGCGCCGCTGCCAGCTATGCCGCCGCCGCCGAACTGACGCGGCCGGATACCTCGGCTGACCAGCGAACCGTGGGTGAGCTGTGGGAACGCGCCGCGAAGGCCGCTGTCACCAGCGGCGACTGGGCCGCGACGGTCGAGCACGGGGGACGTGCCCGCGATTATCATCTAGGCCGCGGCCAGCTCCGGGCGGCGGCCCGGGTTCAGGTCATCGCCGGGGAGGCACTACGCAAGTGGGGTCGATACGGCGAAGCTCGCGACCAGCTCACCGCCGCGGTGGAAGTGCTGCGGGCAGAACTCGACGCCGATACGGTGCGGGCCCTGGAAGAACTCGCGGTCGTAGAGGTGTTCGCCGGATCGCCCGACGCCGACCGGCTGTCGGCCGAGGCGCTCGCCCTCGGCGAGGACGTTGATGTGGGCACGGGCCAGCTCAGCGGACTGTTCCTCACCCGCGCGATCTACCTCTACGGCGCGGGGCGGCACCATCAAGCGGTCGCCTACTTCCGCGAGAGCGCGCGGCTCGCCGCCCAGACCGGCGACAACATGCACATCGGACGGGCCCTGCTCAACCTGGCGGACGTGCTGACGGCCACCGATCCGGCCGCCGCGGCTGACGAGGCGCGCACCGCCGCCGGGCACCTGCGCAGGGCCGGTGCCCGGCTCTACCTGGCGGTTGCCATCATTAACCTGGCCCAGGCGCTACTGACGCTCGGCGACTGGGACGCCGCCGAGACCGAACTCACCCAGGCCGCAGACGCCGAAGGGCTGGCCGACATCGACTACCTCGCCTGCTACCGCGGATGGGTCGCGGCGCTGCGCGGCGACACCGGAACCGCCACGGCCATGCTGGCGGGACTGCGGGACATGTCCGCTAGTGAAGACCCCCAGGACAAGGCCCTGATCAGCGTCGCCGAAGCCTTCACCGCCGCCGCCCGGGGCCAGCGGCAGGATGCTCTGCGTCATGCCCGCGCGACGCTCGCTCACGCGGGTGTCCTCGGGGTCAGCCACGAGTTCCTGCGCTGGGCGTGGCCGCTGGCCGCCCGCGCCGCGTTCGAGCTGGGCGACACCGCCGCCGTCAGCGACCTGCTGGCCCTGCTCGACGCCTACCAGCCCGGGCACCTCGCCCCGATGCTGCGAGCAGAACGCGACCTGGTCCGTGCCCGCCTGGCCGCGGCCGGCGGCGCGGAGGACGACGCAGCGGGCGTCGCCGCCGGTTTCGCCGCCGCGATCGCCAGCCTGCGCGAGCGCGGTACTCCCTATCACCTCGCGCACGGCCTGCTCGACCACGCCCAGTACCTACTGGCCCACGGTGACGCTGCCACCGCGGCGCTGGCCGTCGAAGAAGCCCGCGACATCGGCGATCGCCTGCGCTGCCAGCCGCTGCTCGACCGCGCCGTGAATCTGGACCCGGCGCCGGCGACGGCGGCGCCCTCCGTCAGCCCCCGGACGCCGGCCTAGATGGCCGCGTCGTCCGGGCGCTTTCGCGACGCGCTGCGCCACCGCGACCTGCGGCTGCTGATCGGCGCGTTCCTGGTGGACCAGATCGGCAGCTGGTCCTACATCGTGGTGATCTCGGTGTATCTCTTCGACCGGACCCATTCCACTCAGTGGCTGGCGGCCCTGGGCATCTGCCGCTGGGGGCCGGGCCTGCTGCTCGCCAGCTACGGAGGCGTAATCGCCGACCGCTATCAGCGGGTCACCATCCTGATCGTCTCCGCCCTGGCCAGCGCGGCCATCATGGCCGCGCTGGCGGTGGTGGTGGCGACCAACGCCCCGCCCGGTCTGATCCTGGTCCTGGCGGTCGCCTCGGCGGTCGCCCTCGCGCCCTACCAGCCCGCCGCGGGCGCGCTGACTCCCGAGGTCGTCGGCGAGAAAGACCTGGCCGCCGCGAACTCCATCTTCTCGGCGCTGGAGAACCTGGTCGTGGTGCTCGGACCGGGCATCGGCGGCCTGCTCTTGCTGACCGGGCGGCCCGTCATCGGAGTCGCGATCAACGCGGCCAGCTTCGCCGTGGCGGCCGCCGTGATCACCCGGCTGCACGTCCACTCCCGCGGCGGGGCAGACTCCGAAGGCAGTGCCTGGCAACAGTGGAAGGCTGGGCTCAGCGCGCTGGCCGCCCAGCCCGTCGCGGTGGGCATCATCTTGTTCTGCGCCCTCTCCTCCGCCGTCTACGGCGCGTCCACCGTGTTGTACATACCGCTGTCGGTCCGGCTGGGTACCGGATCCAATGGTTATGGTTACCTGCTGGCCGGGTCCGCGTTCGGCGGGGTGCTCGGCGTCGGCCTGGCCAACCGGCTGAGCGGCGCGTCCCGGCTGGCTCCGATCATGATGGCGAGTATCTGCCTGCTGGCGCTGCCGTTCCTGGTTACCGTCGCGGTGGACTCGCCTGCGCTAGCCGCCGTTCTTCAGGTTGCCTCCGGCATCGGAATGGTCGTCGTGGATGTGGTCGCCCTCACCAGCCTGCAGCGCGATCTGCCTGGGGAAATTCTCGGCCGCGTGCTCGGCATCTTCGACACCGTCCTGCTGGCTGGCGTCTTGCTGGCTAGCCTGGCCACCGGCATTCTCCTGGCACACGCCAACGTCAACGTCGCGCTGGTCGCGGTAGGCGCCGGGATCCCGTTGCTCGGCCTGGCCAGCCTGCCCATCCTGCTGCGGGCCGATCGTACGTCGGCTGCGGTGGCCGAGCGGCTGCGCCCGCGAGTGGAACTGCTGTCGACGCTGGACCTGCTGGCCGGCACGGACCGCCGCACGCTCGAGCGGCTGGCGTCGGCGGCGCAGGAGATCGTCATGCCGGCCGGTGAGGTCGTGATCCGTGAGGGCGACGAGGCCGACGCGCTGTGGATCCTGGCCCAGGGTGAACTGTCGGTAACCACCACCGACGACGGGCTCGTACCCCGGGAACTGGCGCCGGTGGCCGCGCCTGGTTACGTCGGTGAGCTCGGGCTGCTGCATGGCATCCCGCGCACCGCCACCGTGCGAACCCTCCAGCCAAGCACGCTGCTGCGGATCGGCGGCCAGGACTTCCTGTCCGCCCTGGAGACTAACCGGCCGAGCCCGTCGCTGCTGTCTATCGCGGGAATCCGGATGGCCCGCACCCCCGGGCGCAGCGCCAAGCCGCAGCCCGTTGCTGCCGATTCATCCGCGCCAAGCCCCCGCCCAGAAGGGTGAGACTGATGAACCCAGACGCACTGCTGACCGAACTCGGCGAGCTGGCTACCTCGCTCGGGCCGGCCGTGCGGCCAGCCGGCACCGACGAGCTGCTGAGATCTCTGACCGAGACCGCGCGGCGACTGTTCGGCGCGGCGGCCTGCTCGCTGGCCCTGCTCAGCGAGGATGAGTCGGAACTGCTCTATACAGTGGCCGCGGGCCAGGGCGCGGACGACGTGACGGGCATGCGGATACCGTCCTCTCAGGGCATCGCCGGCTGGGTCGTCCAGTCTGGGCAGCCGATCGCGGTCAGCGACGTGGCCAACGACCCGCGCTTCGCTCGGGAACAGGCCGAGCAGACCGGGTATGTCCCTCAGGCCATCCTCGCGGTACCGGTCGAAACGCCCGAGCGGATGCTCGGGGTCATCAGCTTGCTCGACCGTGACGCTCGGCGCCCCGGCGCTGAGCAGGACATGACGCTGCTGTCGCTGTTCGCCGATCAGGCCGCCCTAGCCCTGGCCAGCGTGGAGAGGTTCACGTTCATGGGGAGGGTCTTGCTCGATGCGCTGGCCCGCGCGGCCACCGGAGAGGACCTGGCGCATGCGCTGCGGCAGGCTGCCGATGGACCTCCGGGTGCGAACACCGATCTGGCCACGCTGGCCGCTGCCTTCGCGGCCCTGGCTCGCCGTGGGGCCGCGGAGCGCCGGCTGGCTCTAGCAGTGTTGCGAGATATCGGGGACTACGCAGAAAGGCGGCCGTCACGCCCCCGCTGAGGCCGGCCTGGAGCGACGCCTTCGCTGCGGAGGCGCTGCGTCCGGTGTCCCGGATCGATTTGCCCATCGACAAGGACTGGCTGTGGGGCGGGGCATCAGGCGCAGGAGTGGCGGTGGCCGTGGTCGACAGCGGGGTCGACGCTGCCCACCCAGCCGTCGGCGCGGTCGACCGGGCCATCGCCTTTCAGTGGGACCGGGAGGCCGAAGAGGTCGTCAGCACCGAGGGCCCGCACGAGGACCTGTTCGGTCACGGCACCGCGTGCGCCGGGATCATCCGCCGCGCCGCCCCTGAGGCGGCCCTCTGGTCCGTGCGGGTCCTGGGCAGCCGGCTGACAGGCAAGGGCGTCGTCTTCGCGGCGGGCCTCCGCTGGGCGATCCAGGAGGGAGCACGGGTGGTCAACCTGTCGCTGAGCACGGGCCGCGAAGACTACTTCGGGTTGTTCCACGAGATCGCCGACGAAGCGGCGTTCGCCGGCGTCGTTCTGGTCTGCGCCGCCAACAATGTCCCAGCGCCCACCTATCCGGCCCAGTTCTCCTCCGTGATTTCGGTCGCCGCCCACGACGGGCAGGATCCGTTCGCCTTGGACGCCAACCCGGCGCCCCCGACCGACTTCGGCGCGCCCGGCATCGACATCCGGGTGCCTTGGCTCTCCAGCTCCACCGTCGTCTCCACCGGCAACTCCTTTGCCGCGCCTCATGTCACGGGACTGGTGGCCCGGCTGCTTAGCAAGCACCCGCAGCTCACGCCGTACGAGGTCAAGACGGCGCTGCGGGCCGTGGCCAGCAACTCAGAGGTCCCAGGAGCCAGCGGTGACACCTGACGTTACGGGCATCCTCGGCCAGACCGAGCTGCTTCGTTCGGTTCCGGCCGAGGATCTCAGCGCCCTCGCGGCCGCCTCACGGCTGCGGACCTTCCGCCGCGGCCAGGTGGTGTTCACCCGGGGCGACCCGGGTGACACCGTGATCGTGGTCGTCTCCGGCCGGGTCAAGGTCGTGGTCCGCTCGGCGGACGGCGGCGCGCTGACGCTGGCGATCATCCAGCCAGGCGGCGTGTTCGGCGAACTCGGCGTCGCCGACAGCGGTCCTCGGTCCAGCGACGCCCAGACCCTCGACGAATGCCAGCTGCTCCTGGTTCCGCGCGAGGCGATCCAAGACGTCTGCGCGCGGGTGCCATCCGTCGCGCAGGCCCTGACGGCTTCCATCGCGACCACCTTGCGGCGCCTGACCGACGCGGCAGCCGACCTGATCTTCCTTGACCTCCCGCGCCGGGTGGCAAAGATGCTGCTTAGCCAGCCCAGCGGCCATGATGGCGCCATTCGGCTGAACCTGAGCCAGGAGGAACTGGCGCATCAGGTCGGCGGCACCCGGCAGAGCGTCAACGCCGCGCTGCGCGGTTTCGAGCGGCGAGGCTGGATCGAGGTGCACGACCGGACCGTAACGGTGAAGCAGGTGGCGGCACTGAGCCGGTTCGCAGGCACGGAACTGTCGGCAAGCTGACAGTAGTCGTGTCAGCGAGGCGACTGACAGTCGGCCCGCGATCAGACATGCTAACCACAGTCATTCATCCGAATCTGCAACTCAAGAGGTGGAGCATCATGACCGAGCAGAACCAGACCCCTGACGCCATCGCCGAGGACACCGTCGACGACGTGGAGGGCCATGGCTCCCGGCCCCGCGACGACGACGACGTGGAGGGCCATGGCTCCCGGCCCCGCGACGACGACGACGTGGAGGGCCATGGCTCCCGGCCCCGCGACGACGATGACGATGACGTGGAGGGTCACGGCTCCCGGCCCCGGGACGACGACGATGACGTGGAGGGCCACGGCGCCCGGGCCCGCGACGACAATTGATGCTGCAGGCCATGGCACGCGGCGCCAGCGGGCACAGCGCGAAGGAGCGGAGAATCATCTCGTCCGCCCCTTCGCGTTGTAGCATCGCCCCATGACAACGCCTCAAGAGGTCCTCGCTAAGGTCCCGCTGTTCTCGATGCTTTCCAAAAAGCAATTGGCCAACCTGGCGCGCAATGCGCACGAACGGTCCTTTCCCGTCGGTGCGGTACTCACCGACGAAGCCGAGACCGGCGCTACTTTCGGCGTCATCGTGGACGGTCAGGCCGCGGTGACCGTGCACGGAACCCCGACCCGCACTCTTGGCCCCGGTGACTATTTCGGTGAGATGGCGCTGATCGATCATTCGTTCCGTTCGGCGAAGATCACCGCTGAAACCGAGTTGCGGTGCCTGATGTTCACTGCGTGGGTCTTCCGTCCTTTCGCTTTGGAACACCCCGAGGTCGCATGGGCCCTGCTCGAAATGATGGTGCAACGCGTCCGCGACGCCGAGAGCCGCTAAAGCACTTCACACATCAATCGTCGTTCTCTCGGCGGCCACCGTGACCGGAACCGGTGACGTCGCGAACCGATCCGCCACCTGGTCGAGCTCGTCGTCCGTTCGATCCGGCTGATGGTGGAACAGCACCGCTCGCCGGGCCCCCACACGCTCAGCCAGGGCCGCCACGTAGTCGGCGGCGGCATGGCCGAACGCCGCCATGGCCGCGACTTCCTCCGCCCGCAGCTGGGCGTCGTGGATCAGCACGTCTGCTCCCGCGGCCAGCTCGACGGCGGCGGCGTGGTACTCGCCCCACCCGTCTGGTCCGGGCCCCAGCGCGGTGGGGCAGTGGTCGGTGACGTAGGCGATCACTGATCGCCCGTCGCTGACCCGGTACCCGAGCGTCCTGCCCCCCTTGTGCGGGATCTCACGAGCCTCGACTTTGAAACCGCCGCACTCGAACTGGCCCGGTTCCAGGGTGCCGAATTCCCAGCGGCCGCGAAGCTGGCCGGGGCCGATCGGGAAATGCGGCGGTGACATCGCCCGGCCAAGGACCGCTTCCGCGCTGGTGCCATCCTGCTGATCGGGCAGGAGCAGCCTGACCGTCGCGTCGTCGCGGTCCCCGGCGCGAAAGAAGGGCAGCCCCTGGACATGATCCCAGTGCAGGTGGGTGAGCAGGATCGTCCCGGTGAACGGCTGGCCGGCCAGCAGGCCGGTGACCCGGCGGATTCCCGTCCCGGCGTCGAGGATGAGCGTGGGCGGCGCTCCGTGGTCATGGGCTACCGCCACACAGGAGGTGTTACCGCCGTACCGGATGAACTCCGCGCCGGGCGCTGGGATCGATCCGCGGACTCCGCACAAGTGCACTCGCACCGGTCAAGCCTAGCGGGCAATTGCCGGCCGGCCGCAGCGTGCCTGGCGTGCACCCTCGACATGAAATCACAACCCGGAATGTCGGTGGGTACCGCTAAGTTTGGGTGGGGGGAAGATCGGTGATGGGAAAAGGCCTTGGTCACGTACGAAGCAATGGACGGGGCGTCGCGGCGGGCGGGCGAACAGCGGCGGGCGGAGCTTGGCAAGTTCCTGAAGGCACGCCGGGCCCGGCTCAGCCCGGGCGACTTCGGCATGCCACGGGGTTCGCGGCGGCGCACACCTGGGCTGCGCCGCGAAGAGGTCGCGCTCCTGGCCGGCGTGGGTGTCACCTGGTACACCTGGCTTGAGCAGGGCCGTCAGATTAACGCCAGCACGCAGGTGCTTGACGCGGTGGCCCGCACGCTCCGGCTCGACCGCGTCGAGCGGGAGCACCTGTACCGGCTGGCCGAGGCGACGCCCGTCCGGACCGAGTGTGTGCTCACGACCGTGCCGGGCACCATCCGCGAGATCGTGCACTCGCTCGAACCGCTCCCGGCGATCCTGATCAACAGCCGGTTCGACATCCTGATGTCAAACAATGCGCATGAGGAACTGTTCTGGGACTGGCATTCGCTGCCCTGCATTCACAAGAACACCTTGTGGTGCTGCATCACCGAGCCGTCGGCCCGCGACAAGTTCCCCCAGTACTCCCAGCAGGTCCGCTATATGGTGGCGCGGCTGCGATCCGGCTACAGCAGGCACGTCGGCGATCCCGACTGGGAGGAGGACATCCGCAGGCTGGCGGGCCTCAGCCGCGAGTTCGCCGAGCTGTGGGCGCGGCACGAGGTGGCCGACCCCGAGCCGCGCGTGCTCACCTACCTGCATCGCGAGGCCGGGCCTCTTAGCCTGGCCGTCAGCGAACTCAATGTCCCGGACCTGCCGGAAGCGCGCATCATGGTGTACACGCCATGCGATTCCGAAACCCGGGCGAAGCTGCCGCTGACCCGCAGGACAGGCACCGCGGCATCCGTCATCATCTGACCGGCCGGGGCGCCGCTGACCCGTAAGCCCCGGCTAATTCAGAAAGTAGCTGCTGCCACCGTTCTGGGGATTAGTGACCAGCGCGATGACCGTGACCGTGCCGGCCTTGGCGAAGGTGAGCCGCAGCATGATGTCCTTGCCGTCATGCATCGGGCCGGCCCCCGTGATCAGCAGGTGGTACGTGTCCGGGTTGAAGTTGGTCATCGTATCGGCCGGGAGAACGATGTACGGCACGGTGTGCATGGTCAAGACGCTCCCGTGCCGCGCGACCGGCGCCCGCAGCTGTACCTTGCCGCCCACGCTGGTCTGCGCGGAGATCAGCCGGTCCGTCTTGCCGTTGTTGCGGATGTCCAGGTACGCGACCGTGGTCCCCGGCGTCGACGGCTGCGGCACGTAGGCGCTGGCAATGCCGATGGATGAGGACGCGTTGGCCGACGCGCAGCCCGTGACCACGAGCGCCGCCAGCAAGACAGCGCCCGCGGCCCCTAGAACCGACCTCAGTCTGCGCATGGTCACAGGCTATCGTCAGCCGCGATCGACCGCGGTGCCGAGGAGGCCTAGCGCGGGGGAGCCGAGGTCCAGCAGGGCCCGGTGGAAACGCTG
>Ga0302178_10000831_pt1 | contig 27068 bp, 29 predicted proteins | sample I_Palsa_E1_3_FD_198790 | JGI IMG/M metagenome (GOLD analysis project Ga0302178, IMG submission 198790) | Peat permafrost microbial communities from Stordalen Mire near Abisko, Sweden - I_Palsa_E1_3 | ecosystem: Environmental > Terrestrial > Soil > Palsa > Peat permafrost | place: Sweden... | reverse complement strand
CACGCTCGGCCTGGCGGCGATGCGCTACCCGGCCTTCCGGTCGGTCGTGGACCTGCAGTTCTACCACCTGCCGAAGGGCCGCGGGCATCACCAGTACTGGTGGGACAACACCGACGACCTGATCGGCTCGTATTCCGGTGCCGTCGGGATCAAGGACGGGTACACCGACGACGCTGGGCATTGCCTGCTGTTCGAGGCCGTCAGGGGCAGCAGGACCCTGATCGGGGTCGTGCTGGACAGTCCGGCCTCGGGCGTGGGCGCGGGCGCGAAGGCCGCGGAGCAGATGCTGAACTGGGGCTTCCGGCTCCCCCGCGCGAACTGAGCGGCCGGGCTGGCTCAGCCGCCCGCAGGCGCGTTCCACCGGGTGACCGGCTCCCCGGCCAGCCAGGCGGCGCCGCGCTCGTACAGGCGATCCACCTCGGGCCCGGCCAGGCCAGGCATGTCGGTCTTGACCGGGTATCCGGCCTGGGTCTGCAGATAGGCCAGGTAACGGTAGCCCTCGGGGAACCGGGCCAGGATCTCTTCGGCCAGCACCAGGGAGGCGGCTGGGTCGACGGGGTCGAGGCGGTCCTTTTCGTAGATGGGCTGCCGCAGCACCATTCCCCAGCGTCCGTCCCGCCGGTCCATGAAGTCGTAGAACCGGCCGGTGCAGGCCACGTCGCAGAGCACGCCGTCGACCTCGCCGCGCTGCATGATCGTCATCCTGGTCTGCGCGATGGCCCGCGGCCCGGCCAGCTGGATATGGCAGCCGCCGGTGAAGTGCAGGATGTTGACGCCCCGGGCCCGGCCTTCCTGGCTGACCTTGATGAAGTCCTCCTTCGGGCCCTGGAACCAGGTCGCCATCATGTAGCCGTCGTCGTGCCAGCAGGCGCGGAACGCCTCCCAGTCTCCGGCGTCTCTGGCGTAGGTCCAGGTCTCGACGACATCCCTGATGGCGAGGCGATCTTCGCGTGCGGCGTCCATGGGGGCACCGTACGGCATGGCGGGGGCACGCACTACTGCCCGTTCCGCCGTATGTCTTAAGAGGCAGGATGGGAGCATGCCTGACCCTGAGGAGTTCGACGCCCGCCCGGTACTTCAGTTCCGGCCCCGGGACGGCGCTGTGGTCGATGAGCTGGTGTGGCCGACCAGCGTGCCGGCCATGGCGCAGCTGCTTCGGGAGGGGCTGGAGGTGCCGGCCGGACTGACCGTGCTGGTGGGCGAGAACGGGTCAGGGAAGTCGACGGTGGTGGAGTGCCTGGCCGAGGCGTACGGGCTGAATCCGCAGGGCGGTTCGGCGCAGGCCAATCTGTTCCAGGTCCGGCCGAGCGAGCCGGGCAAGGGGTCGGAGCTGACCGTGGTGCGGGGCGTCAAGCCGCGCTGGTCCTACTTCCTGCGCGCCGACACCATGAGCCAGCTGTACACCTACCTGGAGCAGAACCCCGGCCGCAGGGTCGAGCGGCTGCACGAGCTGAGCCACGGCGAGGGGTTCCTTGAGATCTTGCGGACGCGGGTGAACGAGACCGGCTTTTACCTGATGGACGAGCCGGACGCGCCGCTGTCGTTCACCGCCTCGCTCGGGCTGACCGCGCTGCTGCACGACCTGGCCGCAGCCGGGGGCCAGGCGGTCGTGGCCACCCACTCCCCCATCGTCGCGGCCGTCCCCGGGGCGAACCTGCTTGAGCTCGGCCCGTGGGGAATCCGGCCTGCCACCTGGGATGACCTGGGCCTGGTGGTCGCGTGGCGTGGGTTCCTGCGCGATCCGCAGGCCTACTTCCGGCACCTCTTTTGACCTGGGCCCGGCGGTTGATGACATTGGATCAATGCGGACACGCGCACAACGGGGGCGTTATGTCGGCGGCGAACCGTAGAATCGCGGCGTGGTCTTCACCGGAACGCCCGACGCGGCTGCGGACGTCCTGCGCCGGGTGTTCGGGTACTCCTCGTTCCGCGGGCAGCAGCAGGAAATCATCGAGCACGTCTGCGCCGGCGGGGACGCCGTCGCGCTGATGCCGACCGGCAGCGGCAAGTCGCTGTGCTACCAGATCCCGGCGCTGGTGCGGGACGGCACCGGCGTGGTCATCTCGCCGCTGATCGCGCTCATGCAGGACCAGGTCGACGCGCTGACCGTGCTCGGCGTGCGGGCCGGGTTCCTGAACTCGACGCAGGACGCCGACGAGCGCCGCGGGGTCGAGTACGCCTTCATGGACGGCAAGCTCGACCTGCTCTACCTGGCGCCGGAGCGGCTGCGGACCGACTCCGCCCTGCGGCTGCTCGACCGCGGCACGATCTCGCTGTTCGCGATCGACGAGGCGCACTGCGTGGCCCAGTGGGGGCACGACTTCCGGCCCGACTACCTGGCGCTGTCAGTGCTGCACGAACGGTGGCCGTCGGTGCCGCGGATCGCGGTGACGGCGACCGCGACCGAGCACACCCGCACTGAGATCGCCTCGCGGCTCGCGCTCGGCGATGCCCGGCAGTTCGTGGCCAGCTTCGACCGGCCCAACATCCAGTACCGGATCGAGCCGAAGAACGAGCCCAAGCGACAGCTGCTCCGGCTGCTGCGGACCGAGCATCCGGGAGAAGCCGGCATCGTCTACTGCCTGTCCCGGGCGTCGGTGGAGAAGACCGCGTCGTTCCTGTGCTCGGAGGGCTTCGTGGCCCTGCCCTACCACGCGGGCCTCGACGCACGGACGCGGGCCACGAACCAGGCCCGGTTCCTGCGCGAGGACGGCCTGATCATGGTGGCCACGATCGCGTTCGGGATGGGCATCGACAAGCCCGACGTCCGCTTCGTCGCGCATCTGGACCTGCCCAAGTCGGTCGAGGGCTACTACCAGGAGACCGGCCGGGCCGGACGCGACGGGCAGCCGGCCACCGCGTGGCTGGCCTACGGCCTGGCCGACGTGGTGCAGCAGCGGCGCCTCATCGACGATTCCGATGGTGACCTCGCGCACCGGCGGCGGCTGCTCGCGCACCTGGACGCGATGCTCGCGCTGTGCGAGACGGCGGGGTGCCGGCGGGCGCAGATGCTGGCCTACTTCGGCGAGACGGGCGCGCCGGCGTGCGGCAACTGTGATACGTGCCTGGCGCCGCCGCAGGTGTGGGACGGGACGGTGGCGGCGCAGAAACTGCTGTCGACCGTGGTACGGCTGGGGCGGCTGGACGGGCCTTCGTTCGGTGCCGGGCAGCCGATCGACATCTTGCTGGGCAAGAAGACGCCGCGGGTGGAGTCTTACCGGCACGACGCGCTGCCGGTATTCGGGATCGGGAGCGAACTGAGCGAGGGCGAGTGGCGCGGCGTGGTGCGGCAGCTGCTGGCCTCGGGAATGCTGGCGGTCAAGGGCGATCACGGCACGCTAGCGCTGACGGATCTGAGCGCCGAGGTGCTGCGCGGGGAGCGGCAGGTCTTGCTGCGGCGGGACCCGCCCAAGGTGCCCGCGGCGCGGAGCGGGCGTGCCGTCGCGGGTGCGGCGGGCGCTCCGGGGGTCTCTGGGGTCTCCGGGGGGAAGTCGCGGCGGGCGGCGGGGCGGGCCGCGGCGGCGGCGGAATTGCCTGCCGAGGCCGAGCCGGTGTTCGAGCGGCTGCGGGCCTGGCGGACGGCGGTGGCGAAGGAGCAGGGAATGCCGCCATACGTGATCTTCCACGACGCGACCTTGCGGCTCATCGCCGCCTCGCCGCCATCCACGCTGGCCGGGCTGGCGTTGGTGAACGGGGTGGGCGAGACCAAGCTGGCCCGGTACGGGCAGCAGATCCTGGACGTCCTGGCCGAGCCCGACCCCAGTTGACGATCCGTGCCCCGCTATTTGCCTAAAACTGGTCACGATCATGACGTGCACTAAGCGTCGGCGGGGGCTAAATCGGGTGTTTCGGGCGGGTTGGTGAGGGTGGAGAGGTCGGGCCAGGCGTAGCGGAACCCATAGGCGTGGCCGCCGCCTGGGAAGGGGCCGGTTATCCGGCGTTCGATACGAATGCCACCTTTGGCTTCGTAGAACGCCTGGGCGGCGGTGTTCTGCTCGAGTACCCACAGGTACAGGCCGCTGGTCGGACTGCGGTCGAGGACGGCCCGCGCCGTCGCCGTCATCAGCCGGGCGCCGACCCCCTGGCGCTTCAGGTCGGGGCGGACGTGAAGATTGTCCAGGAAGGCGCCATACACCGGGTCGGCGTTGAGGAAGGTATGTGCGAAGCCGGCGATGGTTCCGTCGTCGAGGAATCCGGCCACCGTGTACCGGTCCGGTCCGGCCTGCGCGAGCCTGCTGGTCCACTCGGCCATCCGGTCCTCGACGACGTTACCGTCGAGGAACGAATCAAGAAACGCACCGCGATAATGACGCCGCCAGCTTTCTGCGTGCAGCCCGGCGATGGCCGCTACATCATCGGCGGTCGCCTCTCGATACTTCATCCCACGATGGTGGCAGACCTCAGGCGCTAAACGCCGGTGGTGCCGTCGATGCGTTCGCGGAGCAGGCGGTGGCGGCCTGCTGATCGTCCAGGCCCTCGCACTTGATAGCCAGCGTGGCGCGGTGAAAGTCGAGCAGCTTTCGAGCGTGGCGCGCTCGTCGGTGTTCAGGGGCGGCATGGAACGCTGGACGGGATTGGTGGGTCGAGAGTTCACGGGTCGAGGTTAGCTGCCGTCGGGGTAACCGCCGCGGTGCAGGACCATCGGATAGTGCGGCAGGATGCCCGGCGGCCGGACCTGGGCACGCCAGTTGTCCGGATAGGGCGTCAGGCCACCGAACAGGGGCGGCGGCTGGCCGTCGGTTGCGGCGGCTAGGGTTTCCAGGGCCCGGCGGAGAGCGCTGACGGTGCCGCCGGTGAAGCGTTCTTGCCAGCGCTGCTCAACGATACCGACGAGCTCGTGGTAGACGCTCTGGGCGACGATCCCCGCGATCGTGGGGCGCGCGACCTTGCCCCGGGTCGCGGCCGGGTCGGGCGCCTCGACCGCGAGGCGGCTTCTGACCAGGACGCCCATCGCCCAGCTGACGGCTTCCTTGGAAATTCCGGCCAGCGGCGGCAGGTCACGCAGCCGTGTCCCTTCGCGGTCCAGGACCCGGAGCAGGTTCGCGCCGACCGCGAGCGACAGTTTCGATTCCCGCTCGTACTCCAGGGCGAAGGACAGCAGCGCCCGGGACAACAGCGCCGGCAGCGGCAAACCAGCTACCTCGACTTGGCCCGCTCTCGGCGGCGGCAGCGCCGAATCCGGTCCCCGGCTGAGCAGTCCCGCGCCGAGGATCGGCAGGCAGTCGGGCAGGCCCGGGTCGAGCTGGCCGACCAGTTGTGTCAGGGAGTCTCGCAGCAGGGCGAGTTGGGCGGGACCGAAACGCTCTCGCCAGCGTTCCTCAATGAGGCCAGACAGCGGCAGCCAGACCTGCCGAGCCCGCAGGCCCTTCGCGGTGGCCCGCAGGACGGCGTCCGGACCAGGCCGGGATTTGTGTACCTTCTTCGACGTCCCGTCGATGGTGACGTAGCCCCAGCGCCTCATGCCGTCCAGGTTGGTTCCGGTGCGGGCGAACGTTTCGAGCTCTCCGACCGTGATCGGCTCGTCGGTGACGAACCGCATGCAGTTCTCCCACATGACCAGCGACACCAGCCAGACGCCGTCGCCCTGGCTGCCCGCCCCGAAGTTCGTCGTGTGGTGCGGGAGCCGGTGTTCGGCTTCGTTGTCGAACTCGATGGTGAACGCGACCAGGGCCTGAGACAGCAACGCTGACAGGGAGAGGGTTCCCGGGGACTGGAGCACGGGGAGGGCCGGGCGGGAGCCCGGAGTCCGGGTTCGCTGGCCTGCGGGCCCTTCGGGGCTTGGTTGCTGGCCGGAGCTTGGTTGCTGGCCGGGGCTGGCGGGAGCTCGGGGGCCGGCCCTGGCCACGAGCAGGCCGGCCGAACGCTGACGCTGCCGTTTGGCCGCTTGGAGATCATCGGTATCCTCGCCGGCGGCCATGATCTGCCATCCGTGGCGCGCGAGCAGGTCTTCGGCCTCGCCGGCATCGAACGCGGACATGGCTGGCTCACCCATCGCCGCCACGGACGCCTGGAACCGGGCCCTGGAGTCCTTGTCGTGGGCCCGGGACAGGGACACGCTGATGACCAGGCGGCTGCCCGGGGCGGCGACCTGGCGGAGCTGATCCAGGACGGTTTCCAGGACGGCCGGTTTCAGGTAGACAGCGACCCCTTCGAGCAGAAACAGGCTGGGCGCGGCCGGGTCGAGTCCGGCCGCGAGCAGGCGCTCCGCCAACGGGTCCTGGGTGAAATCGGCCTCGACGAACCGGACCTGGGGGGTGGCGATGCCCAGTCGCGCCAGCCTTCGGAGCTTGTCCTGCTGGGTGGCGGGATGGTCCACCTCGAACCAGCGGACGCCGGGCTTGGCGTACCGCATCGCGCGGCCGTCATAGCCGGCTGCGCCCACCACGATCTGCCGCACACCGCGGGCGATGGCGGCCACCACGATCCGGTCGAAGAACGACGTGCGCGCGGCCAGGTAGTCATGCATCCGGTTCAGCGGCGCCTCGCGGCCGGCGGCGACCTCAGTGGCCAGAGAGTCGTCAGCGGCGGGATCGCCGTAGGGCGCGGGGACCCGGGTGAATCCGAGACGGTGCGCCGCCACCCGCCGAGCGGTTATCGACGGACCGCCGTCTTCCATCTCGACTCAAACCCCGCTGTCCGTCGCCACCGGCTCATTCTGCCATGGGGCACCGTCTGTTACTTCGATCGGCGGTCGCCCAGGTCGGCCCAGGGCGGGGTGGCTTCCACTGCGCCGACGTTGGCGGCCAGGTGACCGAGCAGGGTGCCGAGCGTGGCCAGGTCTGGGTCGGCGAGGCCCGCTCGCAGCTTGGCGGAGCTCAGGCCCGGGCCGGTGCCGGGCACGGCCGTGGTATGACAGGGTGGCCACCATGACGACTGATTCCGCCCATCGCGGCGTACGGCTCGAGCGGACCGAGAACAGCCGGTACACGGCCAGCAATGACCGGGGCGGGCAGATCGGCATGGGGACCGGGGAAGGAACCGACTTCACCCCGGTCGAATTGCTGCTCGCCGCGATCGGCGGCTGCACGGCCGTCGACGTCGACATCCTGACCTCACGCCGGGCCGAGCCGGACACCTTCGAGGTGCTGGTCGACGCGGAGAAGGTCAGGGACACGGCGGGCAATCATCTCACCGACCTGCTGGTGACTTTCCGCATTTCGTTCCCGGCCGGAGAGCAGGGCGACAAGGCCCGGGCGCTGCTGCCGGACGCGGTCCGCATGTCGCATGACCGGCTGTGCTCGGTGGGGCGGACCATTGAGGTCGGCACCCCCATCGGGACCCGGATCGAGTAAGGCGGATTCGCGGGTGGCTTGGCCGGTCTAACTGTGCCAGCGGAAACGCCAGACGGCGAAGGTGGCCCCGGCCGCCGCCCACAGCCCCAGGTTGACCAGGTCCCAGGCCGGGAAGGGCCGGACCGCGTAGGCGTTCTGCAGCACTTGGGCGAGCGACTTGACCGGGAACAGGTCCACTAGGTGCGAGAGCCAGGCCGGCAGGCCGCCGAAGGTGGGGTCGAAGACACCGGAAATGATGGCGATGGGCAGGAAGCTGGCGTACGTCACCGGCCCGGCCGATTCGGCGCTGGTGATGACCGAACTGATGGCCAGGCCGAGCGAGCCGAAACACACGATCCCCAGGACCAGCCCGCCGGTTAGGGCCAGCAGGCCGCCCGGACGCGGCAGGGCACCAAAGGCAAGCCAGCCGATCAGGCCCGTGCCCGCGGCCAGGAGGATCGCGGTGGCTACCGTGCTGGCGAGCAGTCCGCCGAGATAGGCCGCTGACGGCAGCGGCGTGGTCTTGATCCGCTTGAGCACGCCGTCGTGGCGCAGCACCGCCACCTTGGATCCGAGGTTCACGTAGGCGGCGACGATCACCCCGAAGGCCAGGATGCCGGGCACGAAGACCGTGGTGTTCTTGATGTGCGTACCGGGCAGGTACGAGCCGACGTTGGCCGCACCGATCAGCAGCAGGATCATTAGCGGAAAGACGAAGGTGAACAGCGCGTACTCGGCGCTGCGCCAGAAACTGCGCTGCTCGATGAGCGCCTGCCCCATAGCCAGGCGCACCGATCTCGTCACGGGCGATCTCCTCCTGCTTGGCTTAGACCCGGGCCCGACCCGGTGAGCTGCAGGTACGTGTCTTCGAGGCTGGGGGCCGTCACGGCGAGGCCGTCCAGGTCACCGAGGCTGTGCCGCAGCGCCCAGTCCAGCAGCAGCCGCAGGGTCATCCCCGGGTTGCCGCTATGGCAGACCGACTCGGAGCCGCGTACCGCCAGGTCGATCCCGGCCGGCAGCGGGATCTGGCCGCGGCGCAGGGCCGCCGGGGTGGTGAAGGAGATGCGGGTGGCCAGGCCGCCCAGGACCGCGACCTCCCGAGTCGTCCCGGTCAGTTCGATGCGGCCCGCCCTCAGGATGGCTATCCGGTCGGCCAGCCGTTCCGCCTCATCCAGGTAGTGAGTGGTGAGCAGGACCGTCTTGCCCAGGCGCCGCAGGTTCTCGATCGCCGCCCAGCATCGCCTGCGCGCCTCCGGGTCGAAGCCGGTCGTCGGCTCGTCGAGGAAGACCAGATCAGGATCGCCCGCAAGCGCCAGGGCAAAATCCAGACGCCGCCGCTGGCCCGCGGACAGCTTTCTGACCTGGGTGTTCCGTGCTTCTGCGAGCTCCACGACCTCAAGCAGGTCCTCGAGCGGACGCGGGTTCGGGTAGTAGGTGCGCCACAGGTCGATGAGCTCGGCCACCCGGGCCTGCCGGGGAAAGCCGCACTCCTGCAAGACCATCCCGGCCCGCTCGCGAAGCCTGGCCGCCTGCGCCGCCGGGTCCAGACCCAGGACGCGGACCGTCCCGGCCGTCGGGCGGCGGAAGCCCTCGAGGATCTCCAGGGTGGTGGTCTTGCCTGCCCCGTTGGGTCCGAGCAGGCAGAACACCTCGCCGTAGCGGACCTCGAAGTCGACACCGCACAGCACCTGGGTGGCACCGTAGCTCATCCGCAGGTCGCAAACCTGCACCGCCACGCCATCGGTCATCGCGCGGCTCCGGCCGGGACCAGGGCGTGCACGAGTGCGTCGATCGCGATGTCCTGGGCCAGTTCAGCTGGGATGGCGGCCCCGGCTGGGTCGGAGAACCGGTGCCGCGCGAACCAGGTCAGCGTCTCAAGCACCAGCCGGGCCGTGACCGGGGTGTCGGGCGTGCGGCGCAGCGTCCCGGCCTGGGCCCGGCCGTTCAGGTATTCGGTCAGGGCCGCCAGCACCGGCTCGCGGATGCCGGCGTTCAGCAGGTCCGCCATCTCCGGGAGCTCGCGGGCCGAGCGTTCGAGCATGTCCGCGGCTTCCCTAGTACGCGATTCAAGCTCGAAGAGCTCGCGGAGAATCTTCTCAAGCTCGGCCGTGGTGTCGCCGGAGCCCGGCCCGGACAGCGCCTCGGCCAGCGCGCCGAACGGCACGACCTCGGCGATGAAGACACGCGCCTCGGCCACCGTGGCCGCCAGCGGCGCCGGCGACAGCGGCAGGTCGCCCACGGGCAGGTCTTCGAGCAGCAGCGCATGCCGGATAGCCAGCACGAACAGGCCTTCTTTGCTGTCCACGTAACGGTAGATTGCCGCCTCCGACAGTCCCATCTCGGCCGCGACGTCGCTCATCCTGGCTGACCGGTAGCCTTCGCGGGTGAACACCCGCACGGCCGCGGCGATCAGCTCGGGAAGTCGTTCGTGCGCATCGCGTTTGCCTGTCATGTCCGGAAGTATAGAAGTAAGTGAGTCAATCACTTACATTACGAACCACTATGGGCAGAAAGGGGATGCGCTGGCTGACCGTTCGGCCGCCCGGCAACGACCGCCAGGAGCTGCTGCTGATGGACCCGCTGCACTCCATGGCCAAGTTAAAGTACGTGCCCCGCCGCGTCACGGAAGCGGTAGACGCCCGGCGCGTGCGGGAGCCGGGATGGTTCCACGGCCCGAAGCCCACCGCAGGCGTCCGCCCGATGTCAAGAAATACCGGTCCGAGGGCGGTACCACGGCCCGTTCGGCTTGAGAAAACGTCCCTGGCCGGCTCCGGGCGGGCGGGGCGCATGGTGGCGGTCTAGTCCCTGCTTTACAGTTTGTCCATGGCGGATTCCGAACCCGGAAGCGAGATGGCCCGCAGCGAGCTGCGGGCCTCGCACGACGACAGGGACCGGGTGGTCGAGGTGCTGCGGGTGTCCGCCGGGGACGGGCGGCTGACCGCGGAGGAACTCGACCAGCGGCTGGAGCTGGCGCTGACCGCGCGGACGTACGGTGAGCTGGCCAAACTGATCTCCGACCTGCCCGCGTCTGGGTCGGTGGTGAGCGCGCCCGCGACGGCACCCAAGCCCAAGGAGGTCGCGCGCATCGACTGCACCAGCGGGCACGTACGGCGCGTCGACCGGTGGGTGGTACCGCAGCGGATGGAGGTGAAGGTGACCAGCGGCCACGTGATGCTGGACTTCACCCAGGCCGTCATCTCGCAGCCGACGCTGCAGCTCGACATCGACGTGCGCAGCGGTCATGTCCTGCTCAGGACCAAGCCCGGGATCGTGGTGGACGCCGACGACGTGGCGATCCGCAGCGGACACGTGAGGGTCCGCGCGCCGTGGGGGCCGGACGTTCCGGTGCTGCTGCGGATCGAGATCACCGGCAAGGTCGGCAGCGGCCACTTCATGGCGGGACCACGGCCCCGGACGTTCTGGCAGTGGCTGACCAGGCAGCCTCAGCAATACGCCATCAGCGCCGGCTGAGCCGGGTCGCCGAGATGACAACTCGTCTGGTGCGCCTGGTTGTCGACGCGGCGGAGCCCGCCCGGCTGGCACGGTTCTGGGCCGCGGCCCTCGGCTGGCAAGCGGGCGACGAGGAAGACGGCGCGGTCGACGTCTGGCCCGGCGGCTACAGTTACCCGGATCCGGCGGCGCTGCCGCTGGTCTTCGTTCCGGTGCCCGAGCCAAAGAGCGTCAAGAACCGGGTGCATCTGGACCTGGCTACCGAGTCCGCCGCGCATCAGGCGGCCGAGGTCGATCGGCTGCTGCGCCTCGGTGCGGTCCGGGCCGACATCGGCCAGGGCGACGTGCCGTGGCAGGTACTGGCCGACCCCGAAGGCAACGAGTTCTGCGTGCTCGACCCACGGCCGGTGTACCGGGACACTGGGGCGGTGGCCGCCGTCGTCTGCGATTGCGCCGATCCGGCCGTGGTGGGAGCCTTCTGGGCGCTGGCCACGGGATGGCTGCCGGGTGACTCGGTGGAGCACGGGGTGTCGTTCCGGTCGCCACGGGAAGTCGGACCCTACCTGGAGCTGCTGGCGTCCCGCGAGGTGAGAATCGCCAAGAACCGGATTCACCTGGACGTGGCCCCGTACCGGGGCGAAGATCACGCGGCGGCGGTCAAGACGCTGCTCGAGGCGGGCGCGGTGCCCGCCGAGGTCGGCCAGGGCGACGATGTCAGCTGGACCGTGCTCGCCGATCCGGAGGGCAGCGAGTTCTGCGTGCTGTCGCCGCGGTGACCCCGGCGCAGACCCGGACCCTGGCCCAGATCCAGGCCGAGCTTCGCCGGCTCGTCCGCTACGACGACGAATCCATTGTGCACGAGATGTGGATCAGGCAACGGTACGACCTCGGCGCCGCGTCCAGCTATCTGCCCGCCAGGACAGCGGCCGTGCTGACAGCGTGGCACGAAGCCGGGCATGCCGTCGCCGCGCTGGCGGTCGGGGTACGCTTCAGCTCCGCCAGCATCCGGCACGCTCGCGCCAGCCAGGGCCGGGTGCACGGCATCGGTGACGGCGGAGACCGATCGTTCGTCATCGACGCCGCCGGGCAGATCGCCGAGCAGCTGCGGGACTGGTCCCTGCTCACCGACGACGACCAGCTGCGGGAGTGGCTGTCGGCCTGGCGCGCCGACGGCGGGGATGCGCGCCGGTTCCGGCGCGGCATCAGGGCGCGCTTCGGTGACGACGAGCTCGCCGCCTGGCGTTACTGCGAGCAGGCGCTGATCCCGCTGCGGCTGCGGATCCGCCAGCTGGCCCGGGCCCTGCTCGTGCACCCGCGGCACCTGCCGTACGAGGTGGCGGCGGCCATCGCGGACGAGGCCCGGGCCTAGAACGCCGACCGGTACCAGCCGGGGAAGCTCGCGAGCGAGTCGAACACCACCTCGGCCCCCGCCCCGGTCAGGTCACGGCCGGAAAACGAGCCGGTCGTGACGCCGACCGCCCGCACGCCCGCCTGCACCGCGGCCGCCATGTCCGGCGGGGTGTCGCCGACGTAGGCGGCCGCCTGCACCGTGCGCAGCACCGCCGCCTTTTCCGGCCCATGTACCAGGGTGAACAGCTCGTCGGCGGCCAGCCCGACCGCCCGCAGGCTCGGCTGCACCGAAATCGGGTGCTTGGCGGTGATGATCACCACGCGCTCGCCCGCGGCCCGGACTGCGGCCAGCGCCTCGTGCGCACCAGGCAGCAACGTCGTGAGCTCCTCGGCCAGCTGCAGGTAGTGCCGCCGGTAGATGCCAGCCGCCCCGGCGACCTGGTCGGACGGGAACCAGAACGCCAGCTCGTCATCCAGCTTGATGCCGAGCCGGCGATCCACCGCCTCCAGGTCGATGGCGGTCGAGGTGTCCCGCGCGACTCCGGCGAACGAGGCCAGGATGGCCGGCCGTGAGTTGATCAGCGTCATGTCAAGGTCGAAGCCGACCGGACTCATCCTGCCCCCGTTTACGTTCCCGTTTGCGTGTCGCAGGCGCTAGCGGCGCTCCTGCCTCCGCACCATTCTCGTGGTTCAAGCCCCGTCAGGGTCAAACCGATAATCCTTCCGAACGAGCCGTGGCCTCAGCTCGCGGTACCGGAGGTCTGATCTGGACCCGGGAGCCCGCGACGGCATCCAGGCCTCGCAGCGCGGGCGCGAGCAGCGGAAGCAAGCCGAGCAGCAGGTAAGAGCAGGCGATCGCCAGGATGACGCCCGGCACCCCGATCCCGCCGATCAAGGCACCGCCGACCGCGCTGCCCAGCGGGAACCCGAGGGAGGAGATCATTATCCGCGCGCCGAACAGGCTGCTGCGCATGTCGTCCGGGACCAGCCGCTGGACCAGGGTGCGCTCGAACACCGAGTACGGCCCCCAGGCGAAGGCCGCCAGGCCGAGCAGGATGGCCGCGACCACCAGGTCGGGCGCCAGGCGCAGCAGGCCGAACAACGGCGCTCCGGCCATGATGACCGCGCCGATGCGCAGTGACGGCGGCAGTCGCCCGGCCAGGGCTGCCCCCGCGACCACGCCGAGCAGGGCGCCGGCACCGGCGGCGGACATCAGGATGCCGTACCCGGTTGCGCCGGCCTGCAGGAAACTGCGGCAGTACACCGGGTACAAGACGGTGGCGACACCATCGAGGAAGAGCATCCCGAAGCCGCAGAAGCTCAGCACCAGGACCGCGGGAAACCTGAACAAGATGGCCAGACCCCGGACGTTCCGCCGGGCCGGCTTGGCCTTCCCCGTGGCGGCCTCGGACGCCGGGCCCAGGGCTGGCAGGCCGACGCAGATCACGGACATGACCGCGAAGCTGACAGCGTCGCATAGCAACGCGAACGGCGCCCCGAGCGTGGCCACGATTACCCCCGCCATGGCGGGACCGACGATGTAGGCCAGCTCCCAGTTGGCCGAGAGCAGCGAGTTGGCGGCATCAAGCTGACCATCGTCCACCAGCCGCGGGACCAGCGCCGCCTCGGCGACCTCGGTGACCGAGGACAGCAGCGCGCTGACCGCCGCAATGGCGTACAGGTCGGCGACCACCAGGTGATGCCCCCATAGCAGGCAGGGAACCGCGGCGATCAGCAGACCCCGGGCCGCGTTGTCAGCGGCCAGCAGGATGCGCGGCCGGAATCGCTCGAGGAGGCGGCCGGCCACCGGCCCGCTCACGATGCGCGGCAGCCCAAAGCACATCAGGACCACGCCGAGCTGGACCGGGCCCGCGATGTCGAGGACGACCCAGGCCAGCGTGACGGTGGTAAAGGCATCGCCCGCACGCGAGATCATCATCCCGAGCCAGAACCTGCGGAACTCCGGTCGGCGCCGTACCTCCGCGTAGGCCTGGAATGTCTTGCGCACCTGCCTGCTCCGTCCGTGTGGCCGCGCTAATGTAACGCCATGACGTGGGAAGACGTGCTCGCCTACTGCCTGGCCAAGCCGGGCGCGTGGCAAGACGAGCCGTGGGAGGGCGACGTCGTGGCCAAGGTCGGCAGCAAGATCTTCGCGTTTCTCGGGTCAGGGGAGACCGACACGGTAGGCGTCAAGTGCGGGGTTAGCCGGGAGACCGCCGACGAGTGGCTGCTTCGGTATCCGGATGACGCCCGGGTAATGCCATACATAGGCCGCTCAGGCTGGAACACATTGCTGATCGGGGGCGCCATTCCTGACGATGAAATCACCGAGGCCATCGATACGTCCTATGCCGCCGTCGTAAGCAAGCTTCCCAAGAAAGACCGCCCTTGAGGCAGGGTATCGCATTCACGGCCTTCCGGAAATATCAGTTTCAGGCCTTAATCCCTACGCCTCCGTGCGGCTTGCCTTTATTTATTAATAAAAACCGGGGCTTAATGGCGGCGGCCCCGACGATGCATAGGCGCTGTTGGGCTGGCACCGGCGCCACCCGGCACATAGGGTTATCTGCTGCGGCCGGGGACCTGAGGATCATACTGTGGCTGATGTGACCAGTAACGGCAGCATGGAACCGGATGAAGTGGAGCCGGACTCCGCTCTGGCGGAAAATATGGACCCTCCGGGTATCCCGGTATCGGCCGGGGCGGTCATCTTCGACCGGGCTGGCCGGCTGCTGATCCTCAAGCCGACCTACAAGTCCGGGTGGACGATTCCCGGCGGTGTGATGGAGGCCGACGGGGAGACGCCGTGGGATGCCTGCCGGCGCGAGGTGCTTGAGGAGTGCGGCATCGAAGTACGCCGCGGGCGGCTGGCGTGCATGGACTTCCGCCGTCCGAAGGCGGGCCGGACGGGAGGCGTCAGGTTCCTGTTCGACTGCGGCCAGGTGAGCGACCGGGCCCTGGCGGGCATCGTGCTGCAGCCCGAGGAGATCTCCGAGTACCGGCTGACCGCACTTCCTGACGCGCTCGACCTGCTCAGGCGCCCGATCCGGCGGCGGGTGCGGGCGGCGACCCGCCGTCGGCTGGTCTACCTGGAGAACGGCCGCCCGGTGCCCGGAGTTCGGCACACCTGATCGGAAGCTGTTGGGTGGGCCGCTTCGCCGCTCATCCGATCATGATGGCGAGCAGAGGCGGCTGCCGCTGAGAATCTCCCAGTCCTTACGGTCCTCCGCGGTATCGGCATGGCCCTGGCGGAACCGGGCGGCGCAGCTGGCAAGGTCGGAGAGCTCCCAGGTCAGCCGGTACAGGTCGAGCATGGAGGGTACGACAACCCGGCCGGTGGCCTGACGGTAGGCGTCTGCGGTCGATCCATCGCCGGGATCTAGGAGCCAGAGGTCTCTCTCCGGCGGAGCGATCAGCACAGTGTCCCAGTCGACGAGCAGCCACCGTGAACCCACCTGGATGAAATTCCCCGGATGCGGCTCGCCGTGGGTCGGCACCATCCGATCCGGCCGGCGGAGGGCCTCGGCGGCTAGCTGTTCACGGCGCTCAACGAGGCGCCTGAGCTCAACCGCGTGCGCGGTCAGCAGTTGCCGAGCCTGCTCGCCGTAGGGCCCGCCATCCCAGCGGATCGTGAGATCGTCAAGCGCATGGCTCAGCGCGTCGCCGCCCGGGAGCAGGAATTCCTCAGCCAGAGCGCTTTGGCACGCAACAGCCGGTGCGGCGTGCACGGCCGCGATCAGCGTCACGAGCACACGGCGATCGGCGGCTGACCACTTGTCGCCGAACTGTCGCGAACGCCCGTCCACATACGGATACACGGCGATCGCGTAGGTCTCGCCGATCCGGCGCACGACGTCACCGCCTGCCGTCCTGACCGGCGCGACCACGAACGGAGCTCCGGCCTCGTAGATGGCCCGTGCCGTCTGCAGCGCCGAACACAACCGCCGGTAGGCGACATCCAGCGAGTCATCGGAGGAACGGAGCCGTGCGGCCAGATCATCGACGGTCACGAACCAGCGGAGATCGTGGCCCTCGGTCACCTCCCAGTGATGGCTGCCGTAGCCGACCGCCCGGTATTCCATCGTGGCTGGCGTGATACCCCACCCGGCGGCCAGGGCCTGAGATAGCGCCGCATCGGGTAGCTGACCTGGCCTGGTGAGCATCAGCCGGAATACTCCAGGAAGACGGTCACGGTAGCCACCGTAGGAGCGGCGTGCGGGGATGTCACCTCAATATCCCGGTCCGCTCAGTATCAGCGGGCGGGTTCGTAACTGAGATGCACGACGCCAGTGCCGAACGTCTCGGAGCCGATGAGGGTGAGAGGGACCGGGCCGTCAGATTCGCTGAGCAGGCGCTTTCCGTTGCCGACCACCAACGGAAAGACGAGCAGGTCCAGCCGGTCGAGCAGGCCGTGCCGCAGCAGCCAGCCGACCAAGGTGGCACTGCCGCTCATGCCGATGTTCTGGCCCGGCTGCTGCTTCAGCTTGCTGATCTCAGCGGCGACATCGCCGCTGATGAGCGTCGAGTTCTGCCAGTCAGCCGAGGTCAGCGTGCTGGACACGACGAACTTCGGCGTGCCGTTCATCCGGTCGGCCATTCCGCCGGACTGGCCGCCAAAGGCCGCAGCGAACCCTTCGTATGTCACCCGGCCGAGCAGCAGGGCGTCGTTAGCGGCCATCAGCGTCCCGACGGCCTGCCCGACCTGATCGTTGAAGTACGGGCCAGTCCACTTCTCCGGTGACTCCACCACGCCGTCAAGCGAGGTGAACAGTCCCGCCGCGATCTTTCGCATGGCGGCTTCCCTTTCTAGTCGTGAGCGTCGAAGAACTCTGTGAGCACCGGGGCGATAGCCTGCGGCTTGACCATGTGGTTCTGGCCGGGCAGGGTCCGGTATGTCGCGTTGGGCAGGGCATCGGCGAGAGCAGCTGTGGCGTTGGTCATCCAGGCCGGGCTCTTGCCGCCGACCGCCACGAGCGTCGGCGTCTTAACCCCAGTCCACTGGGCGGGCGTGAACGGGATACCCCGCTGGTTGCCTTGCAGGATCGTGATGTCGTAGGGCAGTGTGTGGGCGACCGTCTTGAGCTTGGACCAGACGGGCGTGAACGGCATCACGGCGGTGACGAACGCGGGCGTACCCACGAACTGCATGAACATCTTGACCGCATCTCCCCTCCGCCCGCTGGCCACTAGCCGGTTAAGACCGTCCAGGTAGTCATCGGGGATCGGCGATCGGGTGTCATCGACGACGAATGGCGGCTCGTACACCGCCAGCTTGCCGATCGCGGGGATGCGCTTGGCCGCCTCAAGGGCGAGCGCGGCGCCAGACGAGGTGCCGTGGACGAACACCGTGTCCCCGGCCAGCGCGACCAGTGCCTCGAGGTCCTCAACCTCCCGGTCCGGCGAATACGGCGAGGTGTCACCGCTGGCCCCGCGGCCACGGCGATCATAGGTGAAGACGGTAAAGTGCGGCGTCAGCTGCGCGGCGAGCTTGGGCATCGGCCCGAAGGACCTGCTGCACATGGCCCCGTCGACCAGGATCAGCGATGGCCCCTGGCCCTCCCGGGTGAACGCGATGATTGTTCCGTCTGCTGATCGAGCGGTGTTCATGGCAACTCTCCGACGTGATGGTCCAGTTTTTACGGTCTATCAGGTGAGCGTCGTGGCCAGCCAGGATGTCCAGGCTTGCTGGGCCCGCACCGGGTCGGCGTTCCCCGCGAACAGGTGGTGGGCCGCGATTACCGGCTTGCCGAACCCGCGCAGGAAGCGGTAGAGCGCGTCCGGCGTCCGTACGCCGATGGTGTGGGCGTTGGCGAAATAGACCACCCTGTCGGCAGGCCCGGATCCGTCGACGGCGAAGCGTGCGGGGGCGCCGCGCCTCGCGGGTTCGGTCAGCCCGAGCCCCTGGCAGAGCAACGTCAGCTCCCGGGCCCAGTCCGCACCCGGCGGGCCGGACGCGGTGACCGGTGCGGCGAACCGCCCGGCGAAGCAGGTGAGGTACTCGACCAGGGTCCGGAAGTACATCTCGCCGCCGAGCGTCATCGCCTCGAACTCATCTGCCCAGTTATCACCGGGAACGAACCCGCTGGTGACCGTGCGCAGCACGGTACTGCCGCCGGCGCGTCCCCCGATCAGGAACTCATAGGCGATGAACCGCCCATCGAGGGCTTCGCCGCTGCGGTAGGCAAACCGGCGAGCCGGATCCCAGCCGGTGATCGCAAGCTCGGGCGCGTACTCACCGAAGACCGTCCGGACCGTTCCCCCGCTACCAGGCTGCACGTCGTTACGCCCCATGAACCAGGAATCGATCCCGGGCCCGGTGGCAATCGCGGCCCAGACTTCATCCGGGCTCGCAGGCACCTCGGCTTCATGGTGCTGCTCGAACGGGTGACCCATCAGGGCTCCTTGGTCTGGGCGGCCACCGCGGCCGTGACACTCGGGTGGACCGCGATGACGAGATGGTGCTCGCGCCCGCCCTCGGCGCGCTCATCGTGGTATTGGGCCACCAGCGAGGTCACAGCCTGCATCAGTTCTCCGGTGAAGGCGGCCCGGTCGGCGGCGGACGCGAACCGGATCCGGCCGTCCATGGCGAACGTGGCCAGCTTCTTCTGCGCCCGGGTGGCCCCGGTGATCAGGTCTCCGACATCACGGACAAGCTGCGCGGCCAGTGCCAGCAGCCATCGGGCCGAGAGGCGGTCAGGAGAGCGGGCCGGGTCGGGTGCCACGGCCGCCAGCGCGGCCGGCGAGATCACATAGGAGGCGGCCGCGGCCTGGAGCAACCGTTCGGTCATGTTTCCCTTGCGGCGCTCCTCCACCAGCTCCACCAGCCCGTGTCGCTCCAGCATCCGAAGGTGATAGTTGACTTTCTGGCGAGGCAACCCGAGGGCGGCCGCGAGTGTCGCCGCCGACGTCGGCTCGGTCAGCCGAGCCAGCAGCCTGGCTCGCGCCGGTTCCAGAGCCGCCTCCGCCGCGGCTGGATCGTCTATCACGGCCACATCAATCATGAGATCCAGTATTTTACCGACAGAAGATTTTGTCAAGAACAATTCCCTTGTCGGTGTCGCCGGATCGGCTCATCTGTACCGGCGGATCGAGGGAAACAGCTTGACGGTTTTGCGGACAGCGGAGCGCTGGAAACAGCTTGACGGTTTTCGGGATAGCGGCCCGGCATCCGTCGCACCTGGCGTGGTGGTGGTACCTGTGTCGTTCGGAATAAATGGGCGGGACGGACCTCGTGGGCTGTCGTCAGCCCTGGCCCAGGTTCTTCTCGAGCTCCTGCCGGAACTGCTGGAACTGCTGAGGGCTGGAGGTATAGAGGGTCTCGCCGGTTTTCGGGTTCACGGTCACGAAGTACAGCCAGTTCCCGGACGCCGGGTGCAGCACCGCCTTGATCGCCGCGTCCCCCGGGCTGTCGATCGGACCGGGCGTCAGGCCCTTGTACTTGTAGGTGTTGTAGGGCGAGGAGCTGGTGAGCTGCTGGTCCGACGCGATGATGCCGTAGCTGTTCAGCCCGTAAAGCACCGTGCTGTCGAGTTGCAGCGGCATGCCCCGGGCCAGCCGGTTGTAGATCACGCGGGCGATCTTCGGGTAGTCGGACAGCCGGCCGCCCTCGGCCTGAACCAGGCTGGCCATGGTGATCACCTGGCCCTGGGTCAGGTGCACCGACTTGGCCGCCGCGGGCAGGTTGATGGCCGCTGCCTCCTGGTCGAACCGCTGCACCATGGCGGTCAGCACGCCGAGCGCGGTTTCGTGCGGCTGGACCTCATAGGTCGCGGGAAACAGGTAACCCTCCGGATCGCCCTTCGCGGACGCGGGCAGGTCGAGCGAGGCAGGATTCTTGAGCACCTTGGCGTACGCGGCCGGCGAGATGCCGGAGTGGGCGCCGAGCCAGGCCAGGGTCTGGCTCAGCCGCCAGCCTTCCGGAACCGTCACCTTGATCTCTACGAGGTTGTTCGGGTTGAGCAGAGCCGCGTACGCCAGCGACGCCTTCATGTGCTTGCGCACTCCGTAGAACCCGGGCAGCAGGCCGTCCGGATTCGAGCTGTGCTCGGCCGCGAGGACAAACGCACGGGAACTCGCCACCACGCCGAGCTTGGTCAGCGCCGGCCCGAGGCCGGTCGGCGTTTCATCCGAGGTGACCTGAACCACGACCTTGCCGGTGCCTGCGCCTGAATAATCGGCCGGGTGGTACTTGGCCATGTAGAAGTTGAAGGCGTAGTAACCGCCGACGGCTAGCGGGATGAGAAAAACCAGTAGCGCGACCATGGGCGCGATCCATCGGAACCTACGCCGGCGGGGACGACGGGACCCGCCGCTGCGGGCCGTCGGCCTGCGCCCCTTCCCGCGGCGGCCCTGACCGGCCCGCCCGCCATCGGGCCGCCCGTCGTGGTCTTCGACGTCGCCGTCGCCGCCGAATCCGGGGAGGAACCTGTCCCCGGCCCCATATTCGTCTTCATACTCCCCGCCGCCGTCATAACGGCGCTGGTCGCTGTAGTGGTCGCCCAGGTCATCGCCGGCCGGCCCGCGGGGATCCTCGCCGTAGCTGGCATTAGCGGGCGGGCCGGAAGCCCAGCCATCGGCTCGCGGGCCGGAAAGCCGCTGGGTCCTGCGCCACGGCGAGTCATCGGGCCAGCCCCGGTCCGGCCGGGGACCTTCGTACGTGGGCTCGTGATGGACCGGTTCGTATTCGGACGGTCGGAGCCGATCCTCCGGCGGTTGGCCGTCCTGACCAGGGAGGGGTGCAGAGAACGGCTGCGGGCGCTGAAACGGCCGGGGGTCCTGGGCCCCGCGCGGACCCGGTGGCCACCCGCCTCCGTTCTCACTCACGCGGAGGCTCCCCAGGTCACCGGCTGGCCCGCGGGCCGCCCGGAGGCGCGTTCGGTGTCCAGGGCGGCTTGCAGCAGGACGGCGGCCGCCGCCGCGTCCACGACCTGCCGGCGGGCCCGGGAATCCTTGCCGCCCCGGCGGAGCGCACCATGGGCCTCGGTGGTGGTGAAGCGCTCATCGAGCAGCCGCACCGGGATGGGCGCGAGCCTGCTGGCCAGGTCCGCGGCGAACTTCCTGGCCCCAGCCGCGGCGGCACCTTCCCGGCCCGACAGCGACGTGGGCAGCCCGACGATGACCTCGATCGCGTCCGTCTCCGCAGCCAGCTTCGCGAGTTCGTTTTTCGTCCCCGACCCTGACGCCAGTACGGCCAGCGGGGTGGCCAGGACGCCACCCGGGTCGCTACGGGCTACTCCGACGCGAACCGAGCCCACGTCCACCGCCAGCCGCACCCCGGCTCTCACCGGCACGGCCGTGGAAGGCAGGACGGGCCTGGCGGCGGGGCATGATCGGTCTGGGCGCGACCCGGACCCGGGGACCCCCTGGGGTCGCAGCAGCATGCCAATACGTTACCTACCGGACCCGGTTATGTCTCGCAATGCGCTACGAACAGCCGCAAAGGCGGCATCTACCACGTCTGGCTGGCCCTCAGAGCCTGTCGCGAGAGGGGCACCGCCGCCCTGCGCGACATCCGGCTTCCCGCCGCCGTTGCCGCCCAGGGCCCGCGCGGCCGTCCCCACCAGGGTGCCGGCCGACAAGCCGAAGCCACGGGCCGCCTCGTTCACCGCGATGACCACGACCGGCTTGTCGACGGGCACGCCGAGGACCATGACCACCGCGGGCCGGCCGCGCGGCACCCGGCCGCGCACGTCCAGCGCGAGGGCGCGAATGTCGTCGGGGCTGGTGCCGTCGGGCACGCGGTGGGCGACCAGGGCCAACCCGCCGATCTCCTCCGCGCCGGCCGCGATCTCCCCGGCCGATTCGAGCAGCCTGGCCGCCCGCAGCCGCTGCAGCTCGCGCTCGGCCTCCCGGAGCCGGGTCACGATGCCCGAGATCCGCTCGGGCAGCTGCTCGCGAGGCGTCTTGAACTGCTCGCTGAGCTGACTGACCAGGACACTTTCCCGGGCCAGGAAACGGAAGGCGTCAATGCCCACCAAGGCTTCGATCCGGCGTACGCCCGATCCGATGGACGCCTCGCCGAGTACCTTGATCAGGCCGAGCTGGCCGGACCTGGCCACATGCGTCCCGGCGCACAGTTCCCGCGAGTAGTCGCCGACCTCTACCACCCGGACCCGGTCGCCGTACTTCTCCCCGAACAGCGCCAGCGCCCCCATTTCGCGGGCCTCCTCCTGAGAGGTGTAAAACGCGTGCACGCCCAGGTCGTTGACCAGGACCTCGTTGACCTCGTCCTCGGCGTCCCGCAGCACCGACAGCGGCACGGCGCCGCCCGCGGTGAAGTCGAACCTGAGCCTGCCCGGCGCATTCTCCGAGCCGGCCTGCGCCGCGGACTCCCCCAGCGCGCCGCGCAGCGCGCGGTGCACGAGGTGCGTCGCGGTGTGCGAGCGGGAGAGCGCGCGGCGGCGCTCGACGTCGATCTCGGCGAACGCGGGCGCGTTCGTCGTCACCTCGCCCGAGATGACCTTGCCGCGGTGCACGATGAGCCCGGGCAGCGGGGTCTGCACGTCGGAGACCGCGACCTCGCCGCCGCTGACTGTGATCGTGCCCGCGTCGGCGAGCTGGCCGCCGCCCTCGGCGTAAAACGGGGTCCGGTCCAGGACCACGTCTACTTCCGTGCCCGCACCCGCCGAGGACACCGGCACGCCGTTGACCAGCAGGCCGAGGATCGTCGCCTCCCCGGAGATCTGGTCGTAGCCGGTGAAGCTGACCGCGCCGGAGCGCTCGAGCATCTCCGCGAACGCCGAGATGTCGGCGTTGCCGGTCTTCTTCTCGGCCGCGTCCCGTTTCGCGCGGTCCCGCTGCTCGGCCATGAGCCGGCGGAACCCTTCCTCGTCGACGGTCAGGCCCTGCTCCGCCGCCATCTCCAGGGTCAGGTCGATCGGGAAGCCGTAGGTGTCGTGCAGCTGGAAGGCCTGGTCGCCGGACAGCGTGCCCTGGTTCCTGCGCCGGTTCTCCTCGACAGAGGCGTCGAAGATCGCGGTGCCGGTACGCAGCGTGCCGGCGAACGCCGTTTCCTCCGCGTCGATGACCGTGCTGATGTTCGACGCGTCGCGGCGCAGCTCCGGATACAGACCCGCCATCGCGTCGATCGCGGTCGAGGTGAGCTCGGGCATGTAACGCTCACCGCCGGCGTTCGCCGCACCGCCGCCGCGCTGGCTCCCGGCCAGCAGGCGCAGGTTCCTGATGCTGCGGCGCAAGATGCGCCGCAGAACGTAGCCGCGGCCCTCGTTGCCCGGCAGCACGCCGTCCTCGATCAGCATCACCGCGCTGCGCACGTGGTCGGCGATAACCCGCAGGGCCACGTCGGTCCGGTGCTCCCGACCGTAGGTCTGCTCGGTCAGCTCCGCCGCCCGGTCCAGGATCTTCCAGGTGGTGTCGATCTCGTAGAGGTTGTCGACCCCCTGCAGGATGGACGCCATCCGCTCCAGGCCCATCCCGGTGTCGACGTTCTTAGAGGGCAGCGCACCTTCGATGTCGAAGTCGTCCTTGGCCCGGACTTTGCTGAGCTGGTCCTGCATGAACACCAGGTTCCAGACTTCGAGGAAACGATCCTCGTCGGCCTCGGGCCCTCCGTCACGGCCGTATTCCGGGCCGCGGTCATAGTAGATCTCCGAACACGGGCCGCCGGGCCCGGGCACGCCCATGTGCCAGTAGTTGTCGGCCAGGCCACGCGGCTGGATCCGGCTCTCCGGCAGGCCGATCTCGTCCCGCCAGATCGCGTACGCCTCGTCGTCACCGTGCAGGACGGTGGCCCAGAGCTTGCTTTCCGGGAACCCGAAGCCGCCATCCGCCTCGGACTTGGTCAGCAGCTCCCAGGCGAAGTTGATCGCGCCCTGCTTGAAATAATCACCGAACGACCAGTTGCCGAGCATCTGGAAGAACGTGGCGTGCCTGGTGGTCTTGCCGACCTCTTCGATGTCCAGCGTCCGCACGACCTTCTGCACGTCCGCCACCCGCCGGTACGGCGGCGTGCGCTGGCCGAGCAGGTACGGCTTGAACGGTTGCATGCCGGCGATGACGAAGAGCACCGTGGGATCGTCGGCGACCAAGGAGGCCGAAGGCACGATGGTGTGCCCCTGCTGCTTGAAGTACGCAAGGAAGCGGCGGGCGATCTCTGCCGACTCCATCAGTGGCCATCCTTGGGTTGAGTGTCGTGGTTAGTTGAGAGGGTAGGGCCTGCGGACGCGGAATGCCGAGCCATATAAAGCTCCATGCCCTCCCGGACGTCGCGGGCAAAACGGAATGTTTCCCTGGCCACGCCCACGGCTCCGCGGCGGGTGAGCCTGCGGCCGCCGTTCGGCCGGCCCGCGGGGGAAAGGCTGGCACCCGGCGTGGCCCTAGGGGACATCGTGGCCCCAGGGGACAGGGTGGCCCTAGGGGACAGGGTGGCAGAGACCCGGCGGCCGACGGCGGAGACACGCCGGTACCCCATGATCCCGGTCACCGCCCCAGCGGTCAGCCAGAACCCTCTGCGTATCACCTGTCAGACCTCCTGCTGGGTCGAGCGGCCGGCCAGCTCATCGCGTTTGACCAGGTTGCCGGGCAGCGTGCGCCGGGCCGGCCGGCGCAAGCCGACGGCGTGGCGAACCCCGTAGGCGACGGCGGCCACCCGGCCGACCGGACCGCCCGCTATCGCCCGGCCGAGCCCGGCCAGCGCGGTCACCTGACCAGCGAGTTCGGTCATCCCCGCGCCGAGTTCATCCATGCTGGCCGTGACGGACTCGGTGCGGTCAAGCTGCTGGCCGGCCCGGTCCACGGCCGCCTGAGCGCCGTCGACGGCCGCCTGCGCCCCCCGGAGCAGCACGTCGCCGCGCTCGCGGACGTCGGCGACCAGGCGGCTGCTCTCGGACAGCAGCCGTCCCAGGCGGAACAAGACGAAGACGCCGACGCACACGAGCAGCGCCCAGAACACGGCGGCGATCAGCGCGGCCAGCTCCGCCGCGTTCATGCCAGGCCCGCGTTCATGCCAGCACCGTCCGCGTCATGCCTGCTCCTTCTCAGCCCGGCGCAAGATCGCCCGGATCCGCTCGGCGCGCTCAGCGATCCGGGCTTCCGCGCCATGTCCTGACGGCTCGTAGTACGTGCGGTCCGCCACCGAATCCGGTGCGTACCGCTGCGAGACAATGCCGTCATCGAAGTCGTGCGGGTACAGGTAGCCCTCGCCGTGGCCTACCTTGCCCGCACCAGGATAATGCGCGTCCCGCAGGTGCGCAGGCACTGCGCCCACCAGTCCCGCCCGGACGTCGGTGTCGGCGGCGCCGATGGCCTTGATGACCGCGTTGGATTTGGGCGCCAGCGAGATGTGGATCACCGCCTGCGCCAGGTTGATCCGCGCCTCGGGCAGCCCGACGAACTCGACGGCCTGGGCCGCGGCGACGGCGGTCTGCAGCGCGGTGGGGTCGGCCATCCCGACGTCCTCGCTGGCGTGCACGATGAGCCGCCGGGCGATGAACCGCGGGTCCTCCCCCGCGGCGATCATCCGGGCCAGGTAGTGCAGCGCCGCGTCCACGTCGCTGCCCCGCATGGACTTGATGAACGCGCTGATCACGTCGTAGTGCTGGTCGCCGTCACGGTCATAGCGGACCGCGGCCCGGTCCACCGCGCGCTCCAGCACAGCGACGTCGATCCGGCCGCCCGCGGGCATCCCGAGCGCGCCGGCCTCCAGGTAGGTGAGCGTGCGCCGCGCGTCGCCGCCGGCCAGCCGGACCAGGTGATCGGCGGCCTGGTCATCCATGGTGACGGCGCCGCCGAGCCCGCGAGGGTCCGACAGTGCCCGGCTGATGACTTCGCGCACGTCGTCGTCGGATAGCGGCTGCAAGGTGAGCAGCAGTGACCGGGAAAGCAGCGGCGACACCACGGAGAAGAACGGGTTCTCCGTGGTCGCGCCGATGAACGACACCCAGCGGTTCTCGACCGCGGGCAGCAGGGCGTCCTGCTGAGTCTTGGAGAACCTGTGCACCTCGTCGATGAACAGCACGGTCTGCGCGCCGTTCATGCCGAGCGCGCGCCGGGCCCCCTCGACCGCCGCGCGGACCTCCTTGACCCCGGCGCTGACCGCCGACAGCTCCACGAAACGTCGCTTGGTCACCTGGCTGACCACGTAGGCCAGCGTCGTTTTGCCGGTACCCGGCGGGCCCCACAGCAACAGCGACATCGGCGCGTCATTGTCAATCAGCTTGCGGAAGGGCGTGCCGGCACCGGTCAGGTGCCGCTGGCCGATCACCTCATCCAGGCTGCGCGGGCGCATCCGGACCGCAAGCGGCGCGGCCGCGCTAGCAGCCGCATCTTCCGCCTCGTCGAACAGGCTCTCGGGCTGGCCGTGTTCTCCTATGGCCATCCCCAGACACTACCGCCACGTCTGAGGGACTAGGACTCTTCCCGATCACTGAGGGGCGACACCATGACCGTGGCCAGAAACGGGCGCTATTTGCCCAAATCTGGCCACGATCATGAAAGGGCTATCCCCCGGGAGGCGGGACGGGCGTGGCGTCGATGCCGGCTTCGCGGCGCTGGGCGGGGGTGATGGGCGTGGGCGCGCCGGTGAGCGGGTCCAGCCCCGAGGCGGCCTTGGGGAAGGCGATCACGTCCCTGATCGACTCGACGTCCGCGAGCAGCATCATGACCCGGTCCCAGCCGAACGCTATGCCGCCGTGCGGCGGCGGACCGTACTTAAACGCGTCGAGCAGGAAGCCGAACTGCGATCGTGCCTCCTCGGTAGACAGCCCGATCACGTCGAAGACCGCCTGCTGCGTCGAGGACTTGTGGATACGGATGGACCCGCCGCCGATCTCGTATCCGTTGCACACGATGTCGTAGGCATCGGCCAGGGCGCCGCCTGGCTCGGCGACGAACTTGTCCGCCCATTCGGGCAACGGCGCCGTGAACGGGTGGTGCACCGAGGTCCAGCCGCCGGCCCCGTCCTCCTCGAACATCGGCGCGTCCACCACCCACAGGAACGACCAGGCCGTGGGGTCGATCAGGCCGCACCGGCGCCCGATC
>Ga0302178_10000829_pt1 | contig 27096 bp, 24 predicted proteins | sample I_Palsa_E1_3_FD_198790 | JGI IMG/M metagenome (GOLD analysis project Ga0302178, IMG submission 198790) | Peat permafrost microbial communities from Stordalen Mire near Abisko, Sweden - I_Palsa_E1_3 | ecosystem: Environmental > Terrestrial > Soil > Palsa > Peat permafrost | place: Sweden... | reverse complement strand
GGAGTCCTGTTCGAAGCTTGGCGCTCACGCGAGCACGTCGGCGGCGCCGGCGGCGAGGCGGACGCGCTGGCGGGCTACCTCTCGGCGGAGATCCTCGATGGGTTACGGGCCGACGAACGCGAGCTGTTAGTCACGACCTCGCTGTGGGTCGAGGTCGACGCAGCGCGGGCGCAGGCACTCGGGATCGAGCATGCCGCTGACATTCTCGCCCGCCTGCGGGCTCAATATCTGCCCGTCGTGTGGCGCGACGACTCCCGGGTGCTGCGGTGTCACCCGCGGTTTCGCGACTATCTACGCTCGCTGCTCAACCAACGCGACACGGACTGGATCCGCGATCTTCGCCGTCGCCACGGCCTCGAACTGGCGCGAGAGGGGGCCGACGAGGAATCGCTCGCCGAGCTGCTGGCCGCGGGCTGGATCGGCGATGCACTCGCGCCCGCCAGGCGCGCCCTCCCGGCAGCGATCGCTCGGCTCGATCTCGATCTCGCCCAAGGCTGGCTGGACCGCTTCGATGCCGCAGGCCTGCTGCACGACCGCACCCTGTTGCGCGCTCAGCTCGACGTCGCGATCGCCCGCGAGGAGTTTCAGCGCGTGGTCGACGTCGCCGACCTGCTGCGCGGGACCCGCGGGCTCGAGCCCGACGATCCCGACGGATTCGAGAGCCGCGCCCTGGCCGCCTGGGGATACTGGCACGTGGGCCGCCTCACGGACATGCGGACGATGCTCGAGCCCGCGCCGCCGGGGCACGTCGGCGAGGTCATGCGCTACCTGCGCTCGCTGCTGGACGACGATCCTCCGGCATCGATTCCCCAACTCGCCGGAGGCCCGCTCGACGCGCTGATCCTGCGGATCTCGTTCGCCCGCGGACGACTGACCGACGTTCGGGACGCGCCGCTCTCGCGCTGGACGCCGGGCATCACCGAGCGAGCCAGCGCGCTGCGCGCGCTCGGCGACCTCGAGCAGACCGCGACGATGCTCGACGAGCGGCCCGGAGCCCTGGCGAACCTGCGGTTCGAGGCGACCCTGACCCCCGAGCTACTGATCGACCTCGGTCACGAGGCACTGGCACGTGAGGGGCTGCTCCGTGCCCGGACGACGATCGTTCGCTCGCGCTCGGTCGTGCTCGACATCGTCACCCGCCTACTGGCGGCCAAGCTCGAGTTGCGCCTGCGCCGGGACGCCGCCACCGCGCTCGAGATCCTCCGCGGGATCGAGGTCAGCACACCGGTCGCGGCGTACCGCCACCTCGCCGAGCAGCTCGACATGTGGACCGGCTGCGCACAGCTGATTGCCGAGCGCGATGGGCAGGCGCTCACGCGTCTGCTCGGCGCGGTGTCCTCGATGCGGCGCGCCGACCGCGTCCTGGAGCTGCCCACGGCAGCGATCTACCTGGCCGAAGCACATGAGCGAGCCGGCCGGCGTGATCTGGCCGACGGCTGCGCCGACCTCGCCCTGGAAGCCTCGGGTCGGCTCGGGTCACGCCACCTACTGCTCGGAGCGTTGGACGACTTCCCGGCCGTGCTCACCCGCCGCATGGACGCCGAGGACAACGTCGACGGCGTCTGGCACGGACTCGGACGCGCGCTTGCGGCCCGCGCCCGCGCGATCCGGCGACCGCCCTTCCCCCGGCTGCGACTTCGCGATCTGGGGCCGCCGGAGCTGACCGTCGACGGGGAGGCGCGACGGGTTCGGATCGGCAAGAGCTACGCCCTGCTCGCCTATCTCGTCCACGTCGGCGGCCGGGCGACCAGGACCGAGCTGCTCGACGCACTGTTCGACGGCCGCGACGACGACTCTGCTCGGGCGTATCTGCGTCAAGCCGCCCAGGTCCTGCGCGAGGTGCTGCCCGCGGGCCTCGAGCTCCTGCGTGACGGCGATGCGTTCGTCCTCGAAGGCGCCGCCGCGGTGGAGACCGAGACGATGCTGCTCGACGCGCGACTCGTGAACGCCGGAGCGCTGATCGGCGCCGCTCGACTCAAGGCCACCCAGCGCGTCATCGACGCCTGCGACGGTGCGATCTTCCTGAAAGGCATCGACTGCCGCTGGGTCACGGCGCGACGCGAGGAGATCGACGCGGCGATCGCCGACGCGCTGATCGACGTCGCGCTCGTCGCCTTCGAGCTCAGTCGCCTCAACCTCGCTCGCGAGGCGCTTGCGGCGGTGCTCGATCGAGACCCGCTGCGCGAACAGGCGTGGCGGCTGCTGATGCGGGTGTCCGCCTCCCAGGGCCTCGACGACCGGGTGATCGAGGCCTACCGGCAGTGCGAGACGACACTGGGAGCGGTCGGGCTCGAGCCGGCGCCGTCCACCCGGCTGCTCGTGCAGCGGCTTCGCCGCTGAGCCCCGCCTTCGTTCCAACCAGGGGAACACGCGGCTTGTCGGTGGCTGGCGTGACCGTGCATGATCAGCCGTCCACTGGACCGGGGAGAGGAGCCCATCGATGACCACCCCAGAGACCGAGACCGACACCGACGGCGACGTCGCCCGCGCCGTCGCGGCGCTCGGCGGATTGATCGTCCACGACGTGTCGCCGACGATCAGCGCCGAACTTCCGATGTGGTTCATGTACGACTCGCCGGTCGTGACCGCGGTCGCTCGCCACGACGAGGGTGGAGCGGCGGTCAACACACTGACCCTGTGCGAGCACACGGGCACCCACGTCGACGCCCCATACCATTTCGACGCCAACGGCCAGACGATCGCCGAGGTGCCGGTGCAGTCGTTGCTCCTGCGTCCCTTCTGCAAGTACGACCTGACCGCGAACGATCACCAGCCCGGTGAGCTCATCGGCGTCGAGCATCTCAAGGCCGCGGAGGCGCTCGGCGAGTTCTCCCTGCAGCCCGGCGATGTCGCGATCATCGAGGTCGGTTGGGATCGAAACCTCCCGGGCGGGCCGACCGGACGCGACGGCACCTGGTGGGGCCGCAACCAACCAGGGCTCAGCGACGAGGCATGCCAGTACCTCGCCGATCTCGGCGTTACCGCGGTCGCCTCCGACACCGCCGCCTGCGACGTCGCCGCGGTCGACGCCGAGATGTCGGGAGCCCATGGCCACACGGCAGCCTTCCTTCCACGCGGGATACTGATCGTGGAGGGTCTCACCGGGCTGGCGCGCGTACCGTTCACCGGGCTGTTCCTCGCGCTCCCGCTGAAGATCGCGAGCGGCACGGGCTCCCCCGTGCGAGTGGTGCTGCTCACCGAGCGATGACCGCTGCCGGCCAGGGCGGTCCTCGCCGCCCGCGGGCACGATCGTTGCCCTAACTGAGGATCAGTGTCAGCGTCCCGAGATCGCCGAAGTGGGCCACCGCGGGCCCGCTGCCGGGCTTGCGGACGGCGGCCGCGGCGCCTGTGATCACGCACTCGCCGGCGCGCAGGCCTCGACCATCGCGCGCGAGCTCGTTAGCCAGCCAGCGCACCGCCTCGACCGGGCTGCCGAGCACCTTGGCGCCGGTGCCCGACGCGGACCCATCAGCGGTGGTCAGGCTAACCGGGTGATCGGCCAGGGCGTCTGGGTCATAGCCGGTGACGCGTTGGCCGAGGACGAAATAGCCGCCGCAGGCGGTGTCGGCCGTCAGCTGGGCGCCGCCGGCGCTGCGATGGTCGCGGTAACGCGTGTCGGGCACCTCGATCGCCGGGACGAAGGCGCCCAGTGCGGCGACGATCGATTGCCGGTCATACGGCGCGCCGTCAGCCGGCAGGTCAGACGCAAGCATCAGCCCAAATTCGGCCTCGACGGTCTGCATCCCGATGTCGCCGAATGCCAGGCTCCCGCCGGTCGTGATCGCATAGCGCTCATACAGTGGGCCCGCCAGAGGCCGATCCACGCCCAAAGCTGCCCGTCCGCCGGCGCCAGTCGCGGCGAGCTTCCAGCCGACACGGCGTCCGGCATAGGCGTCGAACGCGTCCTGGATTCGGTACGCGTCGCCCAGGTCGCGTGGGCGCAGGTCGGCGGGGAGGCCGTCGAGCAGCTCGTGCTCGGACCGCGCCCGCCACAGCTCGCCCGCCGCCGCGGTCACGTCGAGGTCAGTCATCGGAATCTCCGATCGTGTGGTCTGAGAGGCGCTCGAGATGGGTGAGCAGCGCCGAGTGATCCAGCCGCTCGCCACCATGCCGGCGCACGCTGGCCATCATCTGGTCCACCAGCGCCGTCGCGGGCAGGCTCACTCCCGCCTGGCGCGCCTCGCTCAGCGCGATCCCCAGATCCTTGTGGTGCAAAGCGATCTGGAAACCGGGAGCGAACCGGTGCGCGGCCATTGTCGGTCCGCGGAGCTCGAGCACGCGGCTGTCGGCCAGCCCGCCGGACAGCACGCGGATCACCGTCGCGGGCGACACCCCGCTCCTGGAGCCGAGCACCAGCGCCTCGGCGATAGCCTCGATCGTCAGTGCGACCACGATCTGGTTGCAGGCCTTGACGACTTGGCCGGCTCCATGACCCCCGACGTGGACGATCGTCGAGCCGAGGATCTCGAACAGCGGCTGGGCCCGCTCAAACGCGGTGACCGGGCCACCGGCCATGATCGACAGGGATCCGGCCTTGGCGCCGGCGTCGCCGCCGCTGACCGGAGCGTCGAGCAGCTCGGCGTCGAGCTGGTGCAGGCGCTCGGCCAGCCGACGGTCAAGGTCGGGCGAGACCGTGCTCATGTCGATCACGAGATCGCCGGAGCTGACCGCCCCCGCGACCCCCTGCGGGCCGAGGACCACCTTTTGCACGGCACCGTCGTCGGGCAGCATGAGGATGGTGACGGCGGCGGCGGCGGCCACCTCGGCGGCCGTATCTGCCTTCGCCGCGCCCGCGCCTACAAGCTCGGCGACCGGCGCCGGCGAACGGCTGTGGACGATCAGCTCGACCCCGGCCGCGAGCAGGTTAAGGGCCATCGGTCGACCCATGATCCCGAGGCCGATGAAGCCGACAGGGCCCGCGCTCATGCGGCGCTTGAGACAAGTGCCGGCTGCCGAACGACGGCGTTCTCGATCGCGCCGATCCCGTCGAACTCGACCCGGACAACGTCGCCGCTGAGCAGCCATTCCGGCGGGGTGCGGAAGGCTCCGACGCCGGCGCACGTGCCGGTCGCGATCACGTCGCCAGGCTCCAGCGTGCAGGCGGCGGAGATCTCGGCGATCAGCGCCCAACAATCGTGGATCAGGTTGTTCGTGTTCGACTGCTGGCGCAGCTCACCGTTGACCAGCGTCCGAAAGGCGATCTGATGCGGGTCGGGCAGCTCGTCGGGAGTGACCAGCCACGGGCCCAGCGGCCCGGAGGTGTCAAACGACTTCCCGAGCGTCCACTGCTGCGTCTTGCGCTGCCAGTCGCGGATCGTGAAGTCGTTGGTGATGGTGTAGCCGCCGACGACCGACGGAGCGTCATCGCGGGAAACGTTGCGGCAGCGGCTTCCGATCACGAGCGCCAGCTCCGCCTCGTAGTCGAGCTGATCGGAGACGCGCGGCAGCTCGACAGGGTCGTACGGGCCCGCCACGCAGTTGACCATCTTCGCGAACACGGTCGGGAACTCCGTGGGCTCACGATTGGCCTCCCGCGCATGGTCGAAGTAGTTGAGGCCGATGCCGAAGAACTTCTGCGGGCGAACGGACGGCCCGAGCGTGAGCTCGGAGAGCGGCCGCCCGCCGATGCCGGCGTCGACCGCGGCCCGGACGTCCGCCAGCGCCCGCGCCCCGCCGGCGAGGATCTCGCGATTCGTCGCTGGGAGCCCCGGCGCCGCAGCACCAAGGTCGATGAGCTGATCTCCGACCACCACGCCTGGGCGCTCGACCCCGGCCTCGATGTAGCTGGCAAGCCGCATCAGTTCCTCGCAATCTGTCGATCGTCTGGGGTCGGCGAGAGAATCGGGACGCCGTACTCGCGCCATTCGGGCGGCGGCATCGGCCCCCACAGATTCAGCGCCTGCTCGCCGCGGTCACTCCAGTCGATCGGCGAGTAGTTGGCCTCGTCCCAGACCTCCAGCAGGTCGGCGTAGGCCTCGACGATCGTGTTGTCGGGGTCAGCGAGGTAGGTGAACAGGTTGCGACCAGGTCCATGGCGACCGGGACCCCACGCCAGCCGCCGTCCTCCGAACGCCAGGTTGTCGGCGTAGCGCTCGATCGCACCCCAGTTCTCAAGCTGGAACGCGTAGTGGTGCATCATCGGGTCGATGCCGGCGTTCACCAGGGCGATTCCGTGATGTTCGTGGTCGCATCGCAGCCACGCCACCCGGTCCCCGAGCGCGTCGGTGACGCGAAAGTCGAAGATCTCGGTCAAGAACCGCCGCATCTCCGAGCAGTCGGGGGCGGCGAACGAGACGTGGCCCAGTCGCCGCGACAGCGGCGGCATGTAATGCTCGACGCTGAGCGGCGCCCGCCGCATCCGCGTGTAGAGCTCGAACACGAGGCCGAGCGGACCGACGGCCCGGATCGCCTGGCCGATCCCGGCCTCCTGGGGCTCCTCGCTGAGGATCGGTACTCCGGCGGCGATCAGCCGGTCGCGCAGCGTCTCGAGCTCGCGCTCGTCCTCGATTTCGAGCCCGAGATGATCGACCCCGGGTGTCGGCCCGGCCAGGTACTGGATCTCGTGATGCTTCTCGTTTGAGGAGAGCATCACCTCGCCTGCCGATTGCGCGGTACGTCTCAGGCCGAGGATCTCGGATAGGAAGGTCGCCGAGGCCTCGACGTCGGAGGCGCGCAGCGCCAGGTGGCCGATATGCATCCTGAGCATCGGGCCAGTCTGCGACCGGCGGCCGGTGATGACCAGGGTGGCGTTTCGGTCAGCGGGATGCGGACGGCGCCGGGCACCGGTCGCGAAGTGGCGATTCCATCCCTCGGAACGCTGTCATGGGGCAGCCTCGGCGCCGCGATGAGAATCGCGCCATGTTCAATCAAGATCGGTTCCGTGTCACTCACGTCGGCAGCCTCGCACGCCCCGTCGAGCTGCAAACCTTCCTGCGCGCACAGGAGAACGGGGAGTCCTACGACCGCGACGCCTTCGCTGATTGCCTTCGCGAGTCGGTCGTCGAGGTCGTACGCCGCCAACACGAGATCGGCGTCGACTTCGTCAGCGATGGAGAGTTCGGCAAGACCCAGACGTGGGCGTGGTATGTCCGCGACCGTCTCACCGGGTTCGAGGAGCGCCCGCTGCCTCCGTCAGAGCTGGTGGGCCCGCGTGACCCGTCCCGGCTGGGCGAGGACCGCCGCGCGTTCGCCGACTTCTACGCCGACTACTTTGGCCGCAACCCGGTGGCCGAAGGCGTGCGTGAGCACGGCATCGCTGTGTGCACGGGACCAATCCGCTATAGCGGCCAGGAGGCGATCCAGCGCGACATCGAGAACCTCAAGCACGCGATGGCGCAGGCCGGCGCGGAGCACGGCTTCCTACCCGTGGTCGCGCCATCCAGCGCGGTGCCGATCCGCGTCGATGAGCACTACCCCAGCGAGGAGGAGTTCATCTTCGCGCTCGCCGACGCCCTCAACGAGGAGTATCGCGCGATCGTAGACGCCGGGCTCTATGTCCAGATCGACGACGCGTACATGGCCACGATGTACGACAACATGGTTCCTCCGGGCACCATCGCCGACTACCGGGCGTGGGCCGAGCTGCGGGTGCAAGCGCTCAAGCGGGCGCTGCACGGGATCCCGACCGACCGCTCCCGGTACCACGTGTGCTGGGGCAGCTGGAACGGTCCACACAGCACCGACATTCCCTTGCGCGAGATCGTCGACCTGATCCTGCAGGTGCCCGTCGGCGGTTACGCGCTCGAGCAGGCGAACCCGCGCCACGAGCATGAATGGCGTGTGTGGCAGGACATTGCGCTGCCCGACGATCGGGTTCTGATCCCGGGCCTGATCAGTCACGCGACCAACGTGCTCGAGCACCCGGAGCTCGTGGCCGAGCGGATCGTCCGCCTCGCCGAGCTGGTCGGGCGCGAGCGCGTGATCGCCGGCACCGACTGTGGCTTTGCGCAGACGCCGTATATCACCCGTGTGCATCCCAGCCTGATCTGGGCCAAGCTGCAGTCGCTGGTCGAGGGAGCTCAGATCGCCTCAGCTCGAATGTGGCCCTGAGCGTCTGACCGATCACCCCGCGGAATTCCGCCGAGTGGAACCTGATCCTGCGTTGCCCGGCGACCGCGAGCCTATGGTGCCGATCCGCCACACCGTCAAGAGATGACGACGGCGCCGACTGGTTCGTTACGTCCAATCATGGGCGTCGAGAGGTCCCAAGGAGGGAGCGCAGGATGGTCACGATGTCATGGCGCAGGCTGTGCGCCTCAAGCGCTGCGGTCGCTGCGGCCGCCGTGCTCACGGCGTGTGGCTCGAGCTCGAGCTCGAGTTCGAACGGCGGCACGAGTTCCAGTGCCAGTTCCGCCGGCAAGACGACCGCCGCGGCGGCGGCGGGCACCGGGAAAGCCAATGCCGCTTGCATTCCGCCGGCGCCGAGCGCGCTTCCCGGCGACCCCGACAAGGTCGCTGCGTCCTTGACGGGGACGGCACGGACGGCGATGGCTGGCTACCCCGGCACCGTCTACAAGAGTCCGTGGGCCGACTTCACCCCCAGTGGCAAGGCGCCGTGGAAGGTGGGGCTGTCGATCAACCAGCCTGGGTCCTATCCCGAGGGCGTGCTCGCTGGGCTCAACGCCGCAAAAGCGGCCAGTCAAGGCAAGATCGCGAGCATCGAGGCGCTCACGGTGTCGACGCCCAACTCCGTCACCGAGCAGATTCAGCAGATGCGCTCGATGATCGAGCAGCACGTCAGCATCATCTTCGCCTTCCTCTCCTCGCCGACCGGGCTCAACGCGGTCATCGACCAGGCAGCCAAGGCGGGCATCCCGGTGATCAGCATCGCCGGTCAATCGACCGACCGCAGCGCGATCAATCTCCAGCCCAATCCGACACAGCTCGGCTACGACGGCGCAAGGGGCCTGGTCAACGCGATGGGGGGCAAGCCCGGCAGTGTGCTCGAAGTCCAGGGCATTCCCGGCATCACCTTCAACACCCAGGTCGTCAACGCCGGGATGATCGTGCTCAAAGCATGCAAGATGAACATCGTCGGCAGCGTCAACGGCTTTTTCGTGGCGCCGACCGCGAAGACGGCGGTGCTGCAGTTCCTCTCCGGTCACCCGACGACGATCGACGGTGTGTTCCAGGCGTCCGGCATGGCCTCGGGCGTGATCAGCGCCTTCCAGCAGTTGGGCCGGACGGTGCCGCCCGTCGCCGACATCAATCCGGTGGCTGCGTCGCTGGTGTACTGGAACCAGAACAAAAGCAGCTATCACGGATCGGGAGTCGCGATCGCGCCCGAGCGCACCGGGCAGTATGCGATGGCGGTCGGGCTGGCGCTACTGGAAGGGCGCGGGATCAAGATCACCGACGTTCCGTTCTCGCCGCCGGTGATCACATCGGCGAACCTGAGCCAGTGGGTGCAGGCCGGTTGGACGAGTGCGACCACGGTCGAAGCCAACGGTCCCGCGTCGGCGATCCCGATCACGGCGTTGGTAAACGGATACACGACCAAGCGCTAGTGGGTGATGGCGGCCCCCGAACAGGCGGCACCCCTCCCGGCCGGCAGTGGAATGGCCGCGTCGAACGCCGGCCGCGCTCAGGCGGCGACCGCTCCGGCGGTCGCCGCCGAGGGGATCGCCAAGAGCTTCGGCGTGACCCGCGCGGTCGTCGACTGCTCGGTCGACGTGCGCCCCGGCGAGGTGCACGTGCTGATCGGGGAGAACGGGTCGGGCAAGAGCACACTGGTGAAGATCCTCTCCGGCGTGCATCGGCCCGACGCCGGCACGATCTCCATCAGCGGCGAGCCCCATCGCTTCCTCGCCTCCCCGCGTCACGCGACGGACGTCGGGATCGTCACGGTGTTCCAAGAGATCCTTGTCGCGCCACAGCGCTCGGTGCTGGCCAACGCCTGGCTCGGAGCCGATCGACTGGTGCGTCGCGGCGACACCGGCGACGAGCGTCGTGCCCGTGCCGGACAGCTGCTCGGTCGCCTGGTCGACAGCCCTGACCTCGACATGCCGGCCGGCGAGCTCGGCCTCAACGACCGGCAGGCGCTGTGCATCGTCCGCGCGCTGCTGCGGCGCCCGCGGATGCTGATTCTCGACGAGTCGACATCGGCGCTGGACATCAGCACCCGAGACAACCTGTTCGCGACCATATCCGAGCTGTGTGAGAGCGGCGTCGGGGTCCTGTTCATCTCGCACCGGATGGACGAGGTCGAGCGGATCGCTGATCGGATCACCGTCATGCGGTCCGGGCGCAACGTGAGCACCACCGACCGCGGTCAGCTGTCAACCGCGCAGCTGGTGTCGCTGATGATCGGCTCCGAACAGGTCGTCGACGGCGACCGGCTCTCCCGGCATCGCTCGGGCGACACGCCACACGCGCCGACGCTGCGCGCCCGCGACATCCGCCTACGTGGCAGCGCACGCCCGTTCGACGCCGAATTCCATGCCGGCGAGATCGTCGGTCTCGCCGGCCTGGAAGGCCACGGTCAGGACGACTTCCTGCGGCTGCTGTCCGGCGCCGGGAACGGGGGCGGCCGGGTGACGGCGATCGGTCCCGACGGCCAGCGCACCGTCAGCTCGCGCGTCGCCGCGATCGATGTCGGGATCGCCTACGTCCCGCGCGACCGGCGCACCGAGGCGCTGTTCCCGACGCTCTCGGTGCTCGAGAACTTCGGAGTCGCGACCACCCGCGCCGACCGCCGAGTCGGTCTGGTAAGCCGACGCGCAACCCGCGAGCGCTTTGCGCAATACATCGGCCGCCTGCGGATCCTGGCCCCCCAACCTGGCGGTGCGATCACCGCGCTGAGTGGCGGCAACCAGCAGAAGGTGATCCTCGCGCGCTGTCTGGCGGCAAGCCCGAACGTGCTGCTGCTCAACGATCCCACGCGCGGCGTGGACCTCGGGGCCAAGGCTGACATCTACACGGCGCTCGCCGACGCGACCGCGCAAGGGATGACCGTGATCATGCTCAGCACGGAGCTGATCGAGCTCGTCGAGCTGATGGACCGGGTGCTCGTGTTCCGTGAGGGTGAGCTATTCCGCGAACTACAACGCGGCGAGATCACGCGGACCAACCTGGTCGCCGGCTACTTCGGTCGGGAGGGCGGTTGATGCCACACCGGATCCCCTCGGTCTCGCAGCGGCGGCTCGGATTCGCGTTCGCGCTCGCGCTCGCGCTATTCATCGCCAACCTGATCGTCCTGCCGAGCTTCGTCTCCGGCAGTCAGATCGCCGGCACCGTTGGAACCCTGGCGCCGTTCGCGCTGGCGGCGATGGCCAGCACTCCTGCGTTTCTGAGCGGCGGCGGCGGCATCGACCTCTCGATCACCCCGCTGATGGCGCTGAGCAACATCGTGCTCGTGACCGGGTTGCTGGGCACCACGCTCGGGACCCCGATCATCGCGATCCCGCTGCTACTGGCGATGGGCGCCGTCGTCGGGGCGGTCAACGGGATGATGATCGCGTGGCTGCGGTTCCCGCCCGTGATCGCCACGCTCGGGATGTTCTTCATGCTCAGCGGACTGGACCTCGGGCTCGTCCCCGATCCGGTCAGCGCCCATGCCTCGTGGGTCGATCATCTCGCCGGCTCGGTCGGGCCGGTGCCGGGCGCGGTGCTCACGATCGGCGTGCCGCTGCTGCTCTGGGCGCTGCTGCGACGCACGCCGCTGGTCGACTCGATCCTGTCGGTCGGAGACAGCGCTCCGGCCGCGTTCTCGGCGGGCGTCAACGTCGACGCGGTGCGCGTCCTCGCCTACCTGATCGGCGGGGTGCTGGCCGCCGCGGGCGGGATCGCGCTCGCCGGCTTGGTGCAGTCGGCCGACGCACAGACATACACCGGCTACACCGTGGCGGCGCTGGCCGCGGTCGCCCTCGGCGGCACGAACCTGGCCGGAGGCGCCGGTGGATTGACGCCATCGCTGATCGGGGCGGCGTCGATCTACCTGCTCGACAACCTCCTGGCCGCGCTGCACGTGTCCTCCAACTACGTGCAGGTCGCCTACGGGGGAGCGCTGTTGGTCGCCGTGGTTTTCGGGAGCCTGCTGCTCAACCGTTCGCGGGGACCGGCGAGATGACGATCGACGACCGCGCCACCGAAGCCGATCCCGCCGCGGCGCCCAGCGCCCCTCCGGGCCCAGTCGCCCCCGGCCGGCGGGAGATCGCTCGCCGGGCGCTGGGCTCGGTCCCGATCCCGCAGATCGCCGTGCTCGCAGTCGTGTTCCTCGTCGCCGCGTTCACGATCGATGGATTCCTGGATCGCTCGAGCCTCTATTCGGACCTTGTGCTCGCGGCGTTCCTCGGCGTCGCCGCCACCGGTCAAACGCTAGTCATCCTGATCGGCGGTCTCGACCTCTCGGTCGCGTCCGTCATCAGCGCGGCGAACCTCACGCTTCCGGTGCTGGTCGCCAAGGGCTGGCCGGCCGGACTGGCGATTCTGATCGTCGTCCTGCTCGGTGCGCTCGTCGGAGCGGTGAACGGCTTCGTGATCCGTCGCTGGCGGGTCAATTCCCTGATCGTGACGCTCGCCAGCGGCGGGATTGTCTACGGGCTGGCGCTGGCCGCGACCAACAACGGGTTGGCGACCGGCGTCGTCCCGTCGTGGCTTTCGAGTTTCTCCTCGCCGATCGGCCACACGTTCGGGATCGAGATTCCGGGCGTGATCGTCGCCTGGGCGATCCTGGCGGTGATACTCGGGATCCTGCTCGGGCGTGCGCCGGTCGGGCGCCGCGTCTATGCGACGGGCGCCAACCAGACCGCCGCCGATCTCGCGGGCATCCGCACGCTTCGTGTCTGGGTCGGCTGCTTCGCGGTCAGCGGAGCGGCGGCGGCCGCGACAGGTGTGCTGCTCACCGGGTTCGTTGCCAGTGCCTCAGTAGGAATCGGCAGTCCGTACCTGTTCACCAGCCTCGCTGCTGTCGTGGTCGGCGGCACCTCACTGATCGGAGCGCGCGGCGACTACTGGCGGACCGTGCTCGGCGCGCTGATCCTCACGCTGATCACGACGATCCTTGTTGCTCATGGCGCCGGAGAGGCGGTCGAGGAGGCTGCATATGGCTTCCTGATCCTCCTGTTCGTCGGCGTCTACGGACGCGAGCGACGGATTCGGGACCAGGTCTGAGATAAACGGAGAACACGAGATGACAACGACATCCGAGGTACTGTCCATTTCCGACTGCCGCGCCGACGTGGTCGGCTCGATGCTGCGCCCGATAGCGCTGCTTGAGGCGCGGCAGCGGTGGCAGCAAGGCGAGCTGCACACGTCCGACTACAAGCAGGTCGAAGACCGCGCGGTCGACGAGGCGATCGATCTGCAGCAACGTTGCGGCATGGACATCGTCACCGACGGTGAGATGCGGAGGATGTTCTTTACCGGCGTGGTGACCGACGCCCTGGAGGGCATCGAGCTGACCGCCGGCCAGACGACGACCTGGCACGGCGAGGAGGGCTCCGGCGATCCACTCAGCATCCAGCTCCCGGTCGCGGTCACCGGCCGGCTCCGTCGTCGCCGATCGCTGGCCAGCGAGGAGTTCTCCTACGCGCGCGCCAGAGCCACCCAGCATCTCAAGGTGACGCTCCCCAGTCAGCTGATGCTCAGCTACTTCTGGTCGCCAGAGCGATCGATCGGCGCCTATCTGGACCCCTTTGCGCTGTTCGCCGACGCGGCCGAGATCATCCATGCCGAGGCGCGCGAGTTGGCCGCCCTCGGTTGTCGCTACATCCAGATCGACGCGCCGGAGCTGATCACGGTCGCCGATCCTACGCAGGCCCACTACTTCGCGAGCCAGGGCATCGACCCCGAGCGGATGCTCGAGGAGGGGATCGAGCTGATCAACGCGTGCGCCGACGTGCCCGGCGTGCGCTTCGCGATGCATCTGTGCCGGGGCAACAACCACGGACGCTGGCTGGCCGAGGGCGGATACGAGGCGATTTCACGGCGCGTGTTCACGCGCGCGGAGAACATCGACGCGTTCGCGCTCGAGTACGACTCACCGCGCGCCGGCGGCTTCGAGGCACTGTCCGACGTGCCCGACGACAAGGCAGTGATCCTCGGCCTGGTCTCGACCAAGTCCCCGGCGATCGAGGGCGCCGCAGAACTCGCTGATCGGATTGCGGGCGCGGCGCGGTATTTCCCGCGTGAGCAGATGGCCGTCTCGACACAGTGCGGGTTTGCCTCCGAGCAAAGCGGCAATCCGATCGACACGATGGTGCAAGAGGCCAAGCTTCGTCTCGTAGCCGACGTTGCCCACAAGGAGCTGAGCGGCTAGCCGTGGTGCCGGACGTCGGTGTCCTGATTGTCGGCGGGGGCGGCTGTGGTCTGGCGGCCTCGATCATGCTCTCCGACCTGGGTGTGGATCACCTACTGATCGAACGCCACCCCGGGACGGCGCTCATGCCCAAGGCGCACGAGCTCAACCCGCGTACGATGGAGATCCTCAACCAGCACGGGGTGAGCGAGGACGTGTACCGAATGGGCGCGCCATCGGAGCACAACTGCGCCGTGCGCTTCTACACCAGCTTCGGCGGCTCCGAGGTATGGCACGGGCGTGAGCTGCACCGCGAGGATGCATGGTCGGGAGGAGCGCTCACCGACCACTACCGGCCGTTGACGGCCTACCGTCACGGCAACCTGCCGCAGATGCAACTCGAGCCGCTTCTACGCCGACACGCTGAAGAGCGCGCACCGGAGCGGGTTCGCTTTCACCATGAGCTGGTCGCCTTCAGGCAGGACGCCGACGGCGTCACCGCCACGGTCCGCGACCGCCAGGACGCCGCTGAGTACGCGGTGCGCGCTCGATACATGCTCGCCGCCGACGGCGGGCGCACCGTCGGTCCGATGCTCGGGATCGAGTTGGAGGGCCCGGAGCCCTTCGTTCACACCATCAGCGTCCACTTTGCCGCCGACCTCGCCCCCTGGCTGGACAGCGACGACGCGGTCATTCATACGATCGTCCGCCCTGACCTCGACGGCCGCTGGTTGAGGACCGGATGCCTGGCGATGGGACCGTCGCGCTATGACCGCCACTCCGAGGAGTGGGTCGCCACCATCACCCTGCCACCGGGTGAGGAGGACCGACCGTTCGATAACGAGCTCGCGGCGGCGGGCGTGCGCGAGCGTCTGGGCCTGGAGGACCTCGACCTGAGGGTGCTGCGCTTCAGCCGGTGGCGGATCGACGCGCTTCTGGCGAGCCGCTATCGAGACGGCCGGGTGTTCATCGCCGGCGACGCAGCCCACCGGCATTCGCCATTCGGCGGCCTCGGACTGAACACCGGGATCCAAGACGCCCACAACCTGACGTGGAAGCTCGCGTATGTGCTGAGGGACGCGGCCGATGATCACCTGCTGGACTCCTACGAACCCGAACGCCGGCCCATCGGTCGGCGCAACGTCGACTTCGCGACAACGGCGTTCTTCGGCCACCTTGGTGTCGCCGGCGCGTTCGGCGTCCTGCCCGGCGCCCCGGCGACGCACAACCGTCGCTCGCTGGAGGCGCTGTTCTCCGATACCGAGGACGGACGCCGTCGGCTCGCTCGTCTGCGGGAGATGTTCGGCACACTGCGACTCGAATACGGAGCGGCTGACATCGAGTTGGGCTTTCACTACGGCGACAGCCCCGCCGTAACGCCCGACGGGACACTCGCGCCCGGCTCAGACCCCTACGGTCACACGCTCACCCAGACTGGGCGTCCCGGCCATCGGCTCCCGCACGCGTGGCTTGACCGCTTCGGTCAGCAGGTGGGGACGCACGATCTCGTTCGCGCGGGCGCGTTTCTGCTGCTGGTCGGCGCCGACGGCGAACCGTGGTGCGAGGCGGCCGACGCCCTCGCGTCCGAGCTCTCGATCGAGCTCGACCACCGCTGCATCGGAGCTCATCACGAGCTGCGTGACCGCGATGGAACATGGCCCGGGCTGCGCGGCCACGGCGACGCCGGTGCTCTCCTGGTCAGACCTGACGGACATGTCGCCTATCGCGCGGCAGATATCCCAGCCGATCCACGCGCCACATTGGAACGCGCCTTGGCGGTAGCGCTGGGCCGCGGGATCGCGACGACGGCTTGATCTCCGCGCAGGATCGCCCTACCCGCCAGTCAAGTGCTCCCGCAGGAACGCCGCGGCCGCTCGGGCAACGCGATCCCTGTGGGCGGCGTAGACCGCGTAGTGACCGCCCGGTACCTCGAGAGCCTGAACATGATTCCGGCGACTGCGGACGGCATCGCGGATCAGGTCCGTCGGCGTGATCGTGTCGGCATCGGCGAGGATCACGAGCAGCGGCGTCCGGAGAGCAGCAAGCGCCCTTCCCGGTTCGTATCCGGCATAGCGTTCGAGCGACAGGAGCGTGATGCGGTTTCGCCACGTACGACGTCGCGGCTCGGGCAGTTCGACGTAGAACCTCCACCGCTCCTCGTCGGTGTACAGCCCGGTCGGCGCGGGCGGCAACTGCTCGACCGGTACCGCGTCAAACGTGTCCGGCGCGCTGGAGCCGGGGACATCGTGTCCGCCGACGTCAGCCGCCGCCACGTAGGTCGGGGATCTCCCATCGGCGACGGCCACATGCTCGCGCGCCCAATCACGTTCGAGGGCCGCCAGCCCGTCGGCCCCACGCCGGCGCAGCGTGACCACCGACCCGGAGATGGTCGGAACTTGGGCGACGGCGGCGCAGACTCGCGGGTCACGCTCAGCGACGCACAGCACGTGACCGCCGCTGAAGCTCGTGCCCCAGACGCCTATACGATCCCGATCGACGCCGTCGATCGACTGGCCGGCGGTCAACCCAAACTGGTAGTCGGCGATCTGCTGCTCCGGATTGATGTCGCCGCGCGGGCCCTCGCTGGCGCCAAAGCCGCGGTGGTCGAAGACGAGCGCCGCCATGCCGGCATCGCAGATGGCAGCGGCGAAGTAGTCGAGGTTCATCTCCTTAACAGCCGCCCAGCCGTGCGCCATGACCACCAGAGGCCACGGGGGCGCCAGCGGCGGGCTGATGAGCCAGGCGTGGAGACGGGCGCCCGGTGCGTCAAGCCACAGTGAGCGGACGTGGCGGCCGCTGTCGGGGCGCAGAGCGGTTTCCAGCGATGGCGGCGATATTCGTCTCATCCCCCGCGGGCGGCCACTCATGTCTGCGAGCGTATCCGCGTGTCTGGCCGTCCATGTGAAAGAGGGATATTCCGATGGCCGTCCCCCGCTCCTGGGCGCTCGAGCTCGCAGACCAAGCGGGACCGCGGCCTCGCAGCGTGGCACCGCGTGGGCAGACTTCTGCAACGTCGCGGCGGTGTTGCGTCGGCTCGAACGCGGAGTGCTGTCTGCGCCTGCTCATTCAGCGGAGGCGCGGCGACTCCCGTTCGTCAGAGCTGCTGGATCGCCGCTTTGTATGTACGAGAGAGGCAGGCGAGGGTCTCGCGCATGCTCTGGCCGCTCTGGCGAAGGTCAAGAATCTCACGTGGGTCGAGCAGGATATTGCAGAGCATGAGGGCCTGCGGGAACGCGTCGGCGGGGGTGTGGTGGGCGGCCATCAGCTCTTGGATGGGGCGCTGCCAGGCGTCGCGGACTGCGGTGATGACTGGGTCGCCCATTCGGAGGCGTTCCAGGAAGCCGCGGCGGGATCGCAGCTGGACCATCGCGGGTCCGTGACGGGCGAGTAGGCGGCCCCATTGCTCGAGAACCTCGTCAAAGAGGGCCGGTCCGTTCGTTGAGCGACGCTGGGAGTAGTCGCTCAGCGCGAGGACGACGTCGAGCAGATACGCGGTTTGGAGGTCCTCGACTGAGGAGAAGTGTCGGTAGGCGGTCGCTCTTGACAGCCCGGCTGCCCGAGCGACCGCATCGAGCGTGAGCGGCTCCGGCGCGTCGCGCAGCAGCTCTCCAGCAGCCTGGAGCAGCTCTCGGCGGTTGCGCTGGACGTCGCTGCGGATCGTCACGACGGGCTCAGCGCCCAATGTTGGCCGACTCGCTTGGCGCTTCAGCGGAGCCATCGCGACACCAGGCATCGATCCGGTCAAGCCCGAGGCTGAGATCAGACGGGGATGAGGCGATCGAGATTCTCAGGTGCCGTTCGCCGGCGGGACCGAACTCGCGGCCCGGCCGCACGACAACGCCATGCCGCCTCAGGCGGCCGGCGGCCTCGATCGACGTGAGCGGGCGCTCGTAGCGCGCGAACACGAAGAACCCGCCCTCCGGCCGTCGAGCTGAGAGGCCGGGGATGGTCTCGATGCGCTCGAGGATGAAGTCTCTGCGCTCCTGGTAGGCGGCCCGCATCGGCGCGACCAGCTCATCGCCGCTCTGCAACGCGACGATCGCTGCGCGTTGTGCCGCGGCGTTGATCGCGCCGACCATCGTGCGCTGAAGCCGGCGGATGTGAGCGTGATCTGCTTCGGGGCGATCAGGTAACCAACTCGCCAGCCGGTCATCGCATAGGTCTTGGACATCGACTGGCAGTAGATGAGCTGCTGGCGCCAGGCCTCAACAGCCAGACACGAGGTGAACGTGATGTCGTGAAAGACGAAGTGGTCGCACACCTCATCCGCGATCACGACGGTCTGATGACGCACCACGAGCTCGGCCAGCCGCTCGAGCTCCTCTCGCCGAAAAACCGTGCCGACCGGGTTGGCGGGAGTGACGACGATCATCGCGCGCGCACCGGCCAGAGCCTCATCGATCCGGTCCAGGTTGAGATGACCGGTCTCGTCAAGCGCGACATACAACGGCTCGCCTCCCGCGGCCAGCACGGCAGATCCCGTGCCCGTGGTGCGCACGCGAGTGCGGCAGGAGTAGCTGATATGGAGAGCCGTTTGTCAAGCGGGGTGCGTTGATTTTCGCCTTGCGCGTTGGGTGTTGGGGTGGTTTGTGGTCGGCTGGGTGGGTGGCGGCCCGGTTGCTGTGCGCGACGCGCGGTCAGGCTGATATTCGCGGGTTGGGACCGCAGGACCAGGGTTCGTCGTGGGGAGCCGCTGTCTAGGATCGGGCGTGGCCGGCCCCGTTGGTGGGGCGGGTTGCTCATAGCTACTTCGCGGGTTCCCCGCGCGTGCCGGGCCGCCACCGACCCAGCCGACGGGATGAGCTGTCTCGGGCTGTTGTTACTCGATTTGGGTGATCGCCCAGCAGAACCCGGCGAGCTCGCGGGCGGCAGCGACCGCGATGATCGTGCGGCGCTTGGCGCGCGCTTCGAGGCGCGTCCAGGTGCGGTGCAGCCGTCGTTGCGCAGACCACGCGATCGCGACAGCTTCGGGTGGTTGGCCGTGCTGGCGGTCGGTGAGCGCTTTGCCGATCCGGGGGCGTAGGCGGTAGTGCCAGGCGGCCTCGACCAGTAGCCGGCGGGCGTGCCCGGACCCGGTCTTGGTGATCGACCCCAGCCGCCGCTGCTGGCCGGTGGTGTTCTCGCATGGGACCAGCCCGATGTACATCATCAGCTGCTCGGCCTTGGCGAACCGCTCGAAATCACCGATCTCCGCGCACAGACCGACCGCGGTCAGAGTGTCGACCCCGCGCAGACAGCGCAGCCGCCCGACCTGCACCGCCCAGGGCGAGGTGGACAGCAGCGCGAGGATCTCGCGCTCTAGGCTGTCGCGGCGCAGGCACAGCGCGTCGATCGCTCCTTGGCAGTCCAGCAGCGTCGACTGCGCCGCCGGCCACGGCAGCGTGATCGTCGCAAGCCACGCGCGGTGACGATCGGTCCACGCCTTCCCATCATCAAACCGGATCCCGTGACGCAACAACAGCTTCGATAGCCGATGACGAGAGCGCATCAGATCCACCCGAACCTGCTCACGAGCGCGGACCAAGTCGCGCAGCGCCTCCTCCTCATCGCCCGGCACCCTGACCGGATGCAGCTTGCCGGCCAACAGCAGCCGGACGAGATGCTCGGCGTCACGCCGATCGGTCTTGACGCGATCCCCGGACGCGCGCGGGATCTTCGAGGGTGCCGCGACCACACACTCCACGCCCCGGCGCGCGAGCTCGCGCGCGAGCCCGTATCCGGTCGGGCCGGCCTCATACGCGACCCGCACCGGGCGTGGCAGCCCCGCGCAGAACCCCGCAGCCGCGTCCGTATCCCCGTTCATCGAAAACCGCGACAGCTCTCCGGTCTCGACATCTAGGACCGCCGCGACGATCTTCGTCGCGTGCACGTCCAGGCCAACAGCGGTCTTAGCCTTCGCCATGGCTGGTTCCTCCTATGCGATTGTGGGTCGCCGCGCGGGTACCAGCCGCGCGGCAGAACAACCCCCCCCACCAACGCCATGGGGGGACCGGCCCTCTTCTACATCTCAGGCCGGACAGACCAACAATCCATATCGTCTAGGCGGGGTGATTGCGGCGGTAACGTCGTTGCCTCTCGCGCATTCCACAGGGGCGGTCGGCGTGCCAGCGCTGAGTGGCAGAGCGACTCGTGTCGTAGAAGACGAGCCCGCATTCAGGGCGCGCGCAGCGGCGAAGACGCGGTGGCGCGAGCTCGCTGAGCTCGACCATGACTGCGAGCAGCAGGCTAGCGGTGGCAGACTGGTGCTCCGGTTGCGATGTCGCGTGCAGCGTTCCGTTCGCTCCTGGTTGCAGCGCCTGAATCACAGGCTCGCGCGCGGCCAGCGCGTTCAGCGGCTGCAGCGGTGGATCAGCTTTGTCGATCAGGGCGTCGACGATCGCGAGTACGGCCTGTTGCACCGCGCGGGCTACACCCAGGTCCGGCTCGGCGATCGGCTGGTTGAGAAACGGCTCGAGCAATGCGCTTGCGCTGACGGCGTCCGCAAGGGGGTCGCGTGCCATCGCGGCCCGCGCGCCGGCGGAGCGTCGAGGGGCTTGCACGTTTGCTAGGGCAACGACGATCGCGGCGTCGATCACAGCGCGGCGGCGACGGTCCGGCGACGAGGCTCGCTGACCAGCTCGTTAGCGCGCTGAGCGTTGGGGTGTGAGGCATAGCTCAACGCCGCGTCCGCCGCCTCACGGCTTGCCCACCGGCTGACCACGATGAGATGCCCCGGTTCATCGAGATCCTGGACGAGGTCGTGCGCCTGGTAGCCGTCGAAGGACAGCATGTCTGTCCAGATCGCCTGCGTGACTCTGATCCCCTCCTCGGCGGTCTCAACCGGAAACCGGGATTCCCAGATCGAGTAGATACCCATCACGAAGCTCCTAACGCTCTAAAATCAACACGACCGTTACATCGTACCGGATGCTGAAGCGAGTGGCCGCTCGATCTCGCGAATGCTCCTGCCCCTAGCTAGATGAGTGATTCCATGGTCCGGCGGGGCCGCCAAGCGGTGTCCGCAGCCGCTGCGGTCCTGACCGAAGCGGGGATCGTCGCTGATCGACGCCGCCGGACTCGGTCCCGGCCAGGGTTGGTCGTTTTTGCCGATGGGAGGACCAAAAGAGACCAATCCTGGATCCGCACCCGGCGGTCGAGCGGTTGTCAGCAGCTGGTCGAAGTCGAGGTCGGCGTCCGTCCAGGGCCCCTGGGGTCGGCGATGCTGATCAGCACCGACGACTTCGACCCTGCTGCTCGTTTCTTTTCGAAACCGCCGACAAACATGGCCCGCGCCGTCGAATCAACCATCTCGGTGGCGCGGCCGTTGGGACACCAGATCGCGCGCCCGTACTGAACTCCTGCACGATCCGCTCGCAGAAGGCCGGGAGGTCTTCAGGCCACCGGCGGCTGGAGGTGAGGTTCTGGTCGGTCACCACTTCTTCGTCGACGACGTTGCCGCCGGCGTTGCGGATGTCTTGTCCGGGTTCACTGCGCCGCCAGGGAGAAGCAGCGCGTCGTAGTCCTCCACTGATGCGTCCGCCACCGTGCGATCCACGCGGAATCTATTCGCAGGCTCGATGTCCTGGTTCATCGCCTGGATCTCGCCGTCGTGCAGGGAGAGCCGCCGGGTCGGGCGGGCCCTACCTCTGGACGACGTTCAATACGCCGCTGATCGGAATCAACGGTCGGGCTGTAACGTGCCGGAGTGCTCGATTGTCGCGCGGAGGTGGGTGCCGTACCCGGGGGGACTCGCGAGTTGCATCTGTCCGCCGAGCGCCTCGATCCGATCGCGTAATCCGTGGGTGCCGAGCAGGTGCCGCTCGAGGTCCGTGACCGCGTCGCGGGCGACGCGTCCGCGTTCGGCCAGCTGGTCTGAGTCCGCGTCCACGACATCGGCAACGCTGCGCACGGCGTCGGCGGCCTCGCGTTGAAGGTCGGCGCTTTGACGGAGCGGCCACAGGAGCATGACCGCGCAGATCGCCGCCCCGGTCGCCAGGCCCCATCCCGCGAGGCGGTCCGGGATCGCCGAGTTCGCCGCCGGAACCGTGGCCGGCAGGACGAACGTGAGGATGGCCGCGGTCGCGCCCGCCGAGAAGTATCCGCTGAACACGCCCGAGAAGAGCGTCCCGAAGCCGACGACCGCGATCGCAGCGGTGGCGAGCCACGGGCTGCTGGCGCACAGTGTCCCGAGCGTGATGAACGCGGCGCCGACACACCCAAGTGCAAGGTAGGCGAGCAGGCGCGATCGCGGCGGCCCTGTGAACTGGGTCAGTCCGAGCAGCGCGAACGATCCGATGGCCGCGAACAGCGCCGACGACTGATTCCCGATCACCCTGGTCCGCAAACGCGAACACCCCGCGGTTACGATCGCGGCGGCGCTCTTGAGCGCCACCCGATCCACGACGAAGAGCGATGACACGTCCGCTCCCCTGCCTCAGACCGGGACCGGTTCACCCGGCGACGAGGTGTCGCGGCCTTCCGGACCCGTGAGCTCGACACGGGCGGTCGGTGTCCAGGGCAGGATCAGGGATTGGCGGTCGTGCAGGGCGATCACGAGCGCGGCGTTTGGATCGAACTGCCTGACGCCGGCGAGGAGTTGCGCCGCGGTGGGCGCGTCGAGACCTTCGGTGGGCTCGTCGAGGAGCAGCACGTCGGCGTGTCGGAGCAGGCCTTGCGCGACGCTGAGACGACGGCGCTGGCCGCCCGAAAGCTCCGCTCCGCCGGGCCCGACAGGCGTGTCGAGCCCTGCTGGGAAGGCCGCGACGGTGTCGTCGAGCGCCGCGGCGCCAAGCGCTTTCCAGAGCTCCGGCTCGCTGGCGGCCGGGTCGGCCAGTTTCAGGTTCTCACGGATGGTGCCGTCGAACACGTGCGCGTCCTGGGCGACCAGCGTCACGCGCTGCGCTTGGCCGGTGATCGCTCGCAGGATGGTTGTCTTGCCGGTTCCGGAGGCGCCGGTCAGGAGCACGGTGTCACCGGCCGCCAGCTCGAGCTCGATGTCGTCGTTGGCGAGGTCGATCTGGGTCGTGCACGGAAGCGTCCGGGCGCGCGCTGGTGCGGCCGCGGGCACCGCCGTGGTGCCGCTGGGAAACAGCTCGGTCAGGCGAGCGGCCGCGGCCCGGGCCTTCGCCATCGCAGTGACCGCGCCCGCGAGTCCCACGATCGGCTCAAACATGGCGATCGCGACCAGGCAGACCGCCACAAAGGCGGGTGCGGGCAGCTCCCGTGTGCCAATCAGGCCGGCCGCGGTGAGGATCACCGCGAGCAGCGTGAGATCCGCCAGGAACGTCCCGACACTCTGTCCCCGGGCCGCCAGTCTCGTGAGTTGCCGACGGCTGTGGCCAAGCAGCTCGAGCTGCCGCGTGGCCGCCGCCGCTGCTTGCTGCTCGGCGCCGAAGGATCGCAGCTCGGGGAGGCCGTCGAGCGTCTCGATCAACGTTTGGCGGGCGTCGGCGCGGGCGGTGACCAACCGCCGGGCGGGCTGCCCGGCCTGGTGGTGGGCCAGGCCCACGAGGACGGCGCTGGCGAACACGATTCCGGCCGCCGCGACGGCCGCCAGCGCGATCGACAGGGTCGCGAACATCGCGGCCGCTCCGATCAGCGCGGCGATCGTGGCCAGGATCGGGAACGAGCTTCGCAACAGCAGGTTCTCGACCGCGTCTGAGTCGACCGTGATCCGACCGAGCAGCTCGCTGGTGCGTAGTTCGGAAACGCGATCGCGCGGGAGCTGCAGCGCTCGGGCGAACAGGCTCGTTCGCAGCGACCCGACGAGGTCGAGCGTCGCCTGGTGGGTTGAGATCCGCTCGCGGTAGCGCGCCAGCGTGCGTGCCCACGCGAGCGCTTGCACGCCGGCGCTGGGAAACAGGAACGAGAACGTGCTGGCGACCGCCAGGCCGGCGACGGCGGAGGCGGCGATGAACCAGCCGGCGAGCGCGAGCAGGCCGGCGCCGAGTGAGAAGGCGAGCACGACCGTCGCGGCTGGCCTGGCCAACCGTCGGCCGGTCGGCGCGTACTGGGCGTGTTCTCCGAATAGTTCTCGGATCTCGCTGCCGGTGGTCATGCCAATGCTCCGACGGCCGCGGCGCTGTGGGCTGGGGTCAGTTGGCCGCGGTCGAGCGTGATCACGCGATCGCAGATCGCCAGCAGCGCGGGTGAGTGGCTGGCCACGATCGTTGTCGCCGACCGCGAGAGCATGGCGATGATGTCGGTGATCGCGAGTTCGCTGGTGGCGTCGAGGTGAGCGGTTGGCTCGTCGAGCAGCACCACCGGTGCGTGCCCGAGGAATGTGCGGGCGAGCGCGACCCGGTGTGCCTCGCCGCCGGAGAGGCCCCAGCCGCCCTCCCCGACCGGGGTCTTCAAGCCGTCGGGAAGCCGAGCCAGCACACCGCCAAGGCCGGCCGCGAGCGCCGCGCTGAGGACCTCGAGCTCATCACACTCCGCTCTGCCGAGCGAGATGTTGTCCTGGAGCGTCCCAGAGAACAGATACGGATGCTGGCCGAGCCACGCGACCCCGGTGCGCACGATGCCACGCGGGGGTGTGCCGTCGAGCAGCACGCCGCCGGACGCGGGCTCAAGCTCGCCGGCGATCGCCCTGAGCAACGTGGATTTCCCGGCCCCCGACGCGCCGGTGACGCCGAGCACCTCGCCCGGCTCGATCGTGAGCGAGACCGCATCGAGCGCCGGCAGGTCGCGCTCGGGGAAGCTGACGGTGAGTCCGAAGACCTCGATCGCCGGTGGGCTGGTCAGCGGCCGTGCGGCCGCGCGCTCGGTCTCGCCAGCGCTGGCGTTGAGCAGCGGCTGGAGCGCGTCGATCGCGGCCAGCGCATCCGCGCGCTCGTGGTAGGCCGCGGCAAGCGTCCGGACCGGTTGGAAGTACAGCGGCGTGACCATCAGCAAAAACAGACCGGTGCGCAGCGATACGTGGCCGGGGATCCCGGGAACCTGTACGTACCGCAGCAGCGCCAGCCCGAGGTAGATCGCGACGATGGCGACGGCGACGGTCACGATCGCCTCGAGTGCGGCGGCCGAGATGAACGCGACTCGCAGAACCGCCATCGAGGTCTGCGCGAGCCGTTGGGACGCGTCGTCGACGCGCTCGAGCTCGGCCTGTTCGGCTCCGAGCGCGCGCAGCGTGGCCAGGCCCCGTAGGCGGTCAAGGAAATAGCCGGATAGGTGCCGCAGCTCCGCGGCGTGGCGGCGAGCGACGGCCGCCGTGCCCATGCCGATGATGCTCAGGTTCACGGGCGCGAGCGGCGCACACAGCACGAGCAGGACGCCGACCAGCCAGTTGAGCGGGAACACGGCCGCCAGCAGCACCAGCGGGATCAGCGTCGCGGCGACGCGCGCCGGCTGGTAGCGCTCGGCGTAGGTGCCAACGCGCTCGACCTCGTCCATCACCGCGGTCGCCTGCGCCGCGCTACCGAGCGACGAGCCGGCGCCGGCGAGCAGACGATCGAGCAACCGCGCGCGCAGCCCCCGCTCGACGGCGAGCGCGCCATCGATCGCAAGCCGCGCCGCGAGATAGCTCGCGGCGGCTCGAACCGCCGCGGCGCCCGCGAGCAACACCAGCCAGCGGGAGTCATGCGCCCAGCTGGCGTTGCGGTCGAGCACGTCCTGGGCGACCGCGGCGACGGCGAAGAAGCCGGTGGCGGTCGCGGCCGCGGCCGTGGTCGTGAGCGCGCCGGCGGCGGCCAGACGCCGGCTGCCGGGGCGCAGTGCCTCGGTCAGCTGGCGTCTGGCGTCGGCGCTCGGAGGAGAGGGGGCGAGCGCCGGGGACAGAAGCGGTTGGGCAGGCATCGAGATCAGTCGCCCGCGGGTGGGCGGCCGTTGCCGTTCACGTGGGCGGCTTGCGCGCCCCGGCGTCGGTCGCGGTCCTCGCCGTACCACCATGCCCACGCGGCGAACAGCATGACCAGGGCCAGGACCGAGACGTCGCCGACGTAGCTGTAGCCGCCGAGCGCGTTGATTGAGATGAACGCGATGAACCCCCACAGCGGCACCATCGAGAGGTAGAACAGGAGCCTGAAGGCGCGGGAGCGGCGAAACAGTCGGGTGAGCGGGTTCATGTGGTTGCCTCCTGCTTGACGGTTGATTTGCCGCGGAAGACCCAGTACGCGTAGGCCTGATAGGTCAGGATGATCGGGATGCAGGCGCCGACTCCGATCATCAAGAACAGCAGCGTCGTGTGTGGAGACGCCGCTGCGTGAACGGTGATGTCGGGTGGGATCAGGCTGGGGTAGAGCAGCCCGCCGGCCAGTAGCAGCCCACCGGCGTACACCGCAAGCGTTGAGAGCCCTGGAGCTCGAACGGACCGGTGCGCGTCAGGGTCGACGCTGAAGGAGCGCGACGCGACGAGCAGCCCGCCGCCGAGCACCACCGCCCCTACGATCCAGACCGGCAGCCGCGCCGTCTCGCCGGGGTGCAGGACAACCAGTCCCGCGGGCGAGGCCAAAAGCCAGCTCGCCGCTGTCCCCGCAGCCAGCACGAGGACCGTGATCCGCCCGGTCCTGGCCGCGCGCCGCCGCGTCTCACCGTCGCTCTTGAGGTAGACGAACGCGCAGCCCGCCACAACGTAGAGCGCGACCGCGGTCAGGCCGGTGAGGATCGCATAGCCGTGGTGCAAAAACGTGAACGGTCCGCCGACGAAGCTGGTGCCGTGGGTGTTGAACCCGGCGACCAGGGCGCCGAACGCGACGCCTTGGCAAAACCCGGCCAGCAGCGACCCGATCCCGAACACCGGGCCCCAGAACCGGTGCCAGCCCTTGTGCTGGTCGATCAGCTCAAGCGCCACGCCGCGGGCGATCAACGACCACAGCATCAGGATCAGCGGGATATACAGCGCCGGCAGCGCGACCCCGGTCACGAGCGGCAGCCCCGACCACAAG
>Ga0302178_10000827_pt1 | contig 27187 bp, 22 predicted proteins | sample I_Palsa_E1_3_FD_198790 | JGI IMG/M metagenome (GOLD analysis project Ga0302178, IMG submission 198790) | Peat permafrost microbial communities from Stordalen Mire near Abisko, Sweden - I_Palsa_E1_3 | ecosystem: Environmental > Terrestrial > Soil > Palsa > Peat permafrost | place: Sweden... | reverse complement strand
ACGTTCACTTGTTCCGGCGACATGTTATTGCAGGCGCTCGTCGCGTGTGCCGGCGTCACGCTGCGCTCGGTCGCCACGGCGAAAAACATTCGGCTACGCGGCGGCACCGTCCACGCCGAGGGCGACCTGGACTTCCGCGGGACCCTGGGCACCGACCGTGACGCGCCGGTCGGTTTCAAGAATATTCGGCTTCGCTTCGACCTCGACGCGGACGCCACGCCCGAGGAAGTTGCCACCCTGCAGAAATTGACGGAACGGTACTGCGTCGTCTATCAGACGCTGATCAGCGCGGTGAAGCCGGAGGTTGATTTCCACGTCCAGGCGCTGCTCTAGCGCCTTTTTCTCGGCAACCGTCCCCTTGGTTGGACAGGCGAAAGAATGGGCCGACCCAGGCCCAGCCTCTTGCACTCGGAGCCCGGCTCTGCTAACGTAAAGTTCCGGGTCTGGCACTCTCCTGCCGAAAGTGCCAGATCGCAAACTCACTCACACACCCGTCAGCACACAGCTCGCGGAGGATGGTTTTCGTGAATCTCAAGCCACTGGGCGATCGCGTGGTCGTCGAGCACGTGGAGCAGGCCGACAAGTCTTCAGGCGGCGTCTTCCTTCCCGACACCGCGAAGGAAAAGCCCCAAGAGGGCCGCGTTCTTGCCGTCGGCTCCGGCCGCACGCTCGACAATGGCACCAAGCTCGCCATGGACGTGAAGCCGGGCGACCGCATCATCTACTCAAAGTATTCGGGCTCGGAAATCAAGCTCGAAGGTAAAGAGTACCTCATCATCTCGGAAAAAGACGTTCTCGCTGTGTTCAGCGACGAGCGCGTTCCGGCCGGAGTATAAGCACTACCAATGGCAGCCAAACAACTCGTATTTGACGAGAGCGCCCGGCGCGCGCTCGAGCGCGGCGCGAATGCTCTCGCCGACGCGGTCAGAGTGACGCTCGGGCCCAAAGGCCGCAACGTCGTTCTCGACAAGAAATTCGGTTCGCCGACGATCACCAACGACGGCGTGACCATCGCGAAGGAGATCGAACTCTCGGACTCCTTCGAAAACATGGGCGCCCAGCTCGTCAAGGAAGTCGCTTCGAAGACGAACGACATCGCCGGCGACGGCACCACGACCGCGACCGTGCTCGCGCAGGCCATCATTCGTGAAGGCCTTCGCAACGTCACGGCCGGTTCGAACCCGCTCTTGATCAAGCGCGGCATCGAGAAGGCGGTCGAAAAGGCCGTCGACGAGATGACGAAGCTCGTTCAGACCGTCGACACCGCCGAAAAGATCGCGCAAGTCGCGTCGATCTCGGCCAACGACAAAGAGATCGGCGCGCTGATCTCGCAGGCGATGGAAGCCGTCGGTAAAGACGGCGTCATCACGGTCGAGGAATCGAAGTCGATGAAGACCGACGTCGAGACCAAGGACGGCATGCTCTTCGACAAGGGCTACATCTCGCCGTACATGGTCACCGACTCGGAGCGCATGGAAGCCGAGCTCACCGACCCCTACATCCTGGTCACCGAGCGTAAGATCTCGGCGATCGCCGACATTCTGCCGCTGCTCGAGAAGATCGTGCAAGTGCAGAAGCCGCTCTTGATCATCGCCGAGGACGTCGAAGGCGAAGCCCTCGCGACCCTCGTCGTGAACAAGCTGCGCGGCACGTTCACCACCGTCGCCGTCAAGGCGCCGGGCTTCGGTGACCGCCGCAAAGAGATGCTCAAGGACATCGCCACGCTCACCGGCGCGACGGTCGTTTCCGAAGAGCTCGGGCTCAAGCTCGACAAGGTTACCCCGGACCTGCTCGGTCAGGCCAAGACGGTCAAGGTTACCAAGGACGAGACGACGATCGTCGACGGCCGCGGGAAGCCCGAAGCGATCAAGGGCCGCATCGAGATGATCAAGCGGCAGATCGAGGAGACCGACTCCGACTTCGATCGCGAGAAGCTCCAAGAGCGTCTGGCGAAGCTGTCGGGCGGCGTGGCCGTGATCCAAGTGGGCGCGGCGACCGAGACCGAACTCAAAGAGAAGAAGCACCGTATCGAGGACGCGCTCAGCGCGACCCGCGCCGCGGTGCAGGAAGGGATGATCCCCGGCGGCGGCAGCTCGCTGGTTCACGCGATCAAGGCGATTGAAAAGCTCGCCTCGTCGACCGAGAACCACGACGAGAAGATCGGCGTCGACATCATCCGCCGCGCGCTCGAGGAGCCGCTCCGCCAGATCGCGGAGAACGCCGGCTTCGAAGGCAGCGTGGAAGTCAACCGCGTTCGCAACGCCAAGGCCGGACAGGGCTTCGACGCGATGTCGGGCGACCTGGTCGACATGGTCAAGGCCGGCATCGTCGAGCCGTTCAAGGTCACGCGTTCGGCGCTGCAAAACGCAGCCTCGATCGGCGCGCTGATCCTGACGACGGAGACGCTGATCGCCGACAAGCCCGAGCCCAAGAACAACAACGCCGGCGGACCTCCCGGCGGCGGCATGGGCGGCTACGACATGATGTAGAGAATTGGGCTCTGAACGAGCCCAATTCTTCGCGTTTTGCGCTTCGCGCAAAGCCGCCTACGTCAGGCCCCGGTCGAAAGACCCGGGGCCTTTTTCTTTGGCAGAAACCGGCTTCCGGCAGTGCGGTTCTTGGAGCGCGCGATGCAACGCGAATGGCCGGTCCCGTGTTCCCCCGGCGACTCGTTTGAGATACCCGGAGGAACCATCCATGCTGCTCGCTCTCATGCTTTCCATCATCGCGGTCGGCCTGATCGCCATCGCGCGCGCACATCCGCCGCGCACGAACGTCGTCGTGTGGAGCGACGACGCCGAACGGCGGATGCTGCGTGAGCGGAAGATCATGCTCGGCGGATGGTGACGTGTCCGTTGCGTGTGCCGTCGACCCCGGCGAGGCCGATACGGCATTGGCGCACGCTCTCGCCCGTGACCTCGATCGTGCCTTCGAACCGCTGGTCATCGCGTATCGGGTTCGCATCGTGAGCTTCGTCGCACATATGCTGCGTGACGATGCGCGCGCCGAAGACGTCGCCCAAGACGTTTTCGTGCGCGCGTATCGCGCGCTGCAGACCTACTCCGTCGAACGGCGCGAAGGGCTGCGGCTGCGACCGTGGCTCTACACGATCGCGCGGAACCTGACGCGCAACGCCGTCCGCGACGAACCCGCCGCTGCGGACTCGCTCGACTACGAGGATGGCAACGCGGCCCCCGCACTTCTCGACGCCGCCTCCGCGCCCGAGCCGATCGTGCTGCGGGCGGAAGAATGGCAGGCGGTCCAGGCCGCGGTCGCGCGGCTTTCCGGCGCGCTGCGTCCGGCGTTCGTGATGCGCTACCTCGACGATCTCAGCTACGAGGAGATCGCGGAATCGCTCGATCAACCGATCGGCACCGTCAAGGCGTCCGCGCACCGTGGGCTCTTGGCCGTGCGCGCCTATTTGGAGAACAGCGATGGGTGAGAACGTTGGCGCGGCGATGAGCCGCGCTGTAGCCCCCGATTTCACGGCGCGCGTCTTCGCGCGCATCGGCGTCGACCGGTACGTCGTCGCCGCGAGCGCGCTCGGCGACGTCTTCGTCGCGTGGCGCGCAGCGGGCGTCTCCGCAGTCCGCGTCGCCGCCGACGACGCGGCGTTCGAAGTGTGGTACGGCGAGCGTTTCGGGCGGCGCGCCGTGCGCGGCATCGAGGACGACGCGATCTCCCAGGCCGCGCGCGCGAAACTGCGCGGCGACGACGTTGAGGTTCCGATCGATCTGGGCGAATGCTCGCCCTTCGAGCGGCGCGTCCTCGAGAAGGCGGCCGAAATCACGCGCTGCAACGCGCGGCCCTATGGCTGGATCGCGCGCGAGCTCGGCGACCCCGCCGCGACGCGCGCGGTCGGAAACGCGCTGGGGCGCAATCCGGTCCCGCTGCTGATCCCGTGCCATCGTGTGATCCGCACCGATTGCTCGGTCGGCGGCTACGTCTTCGGAAGCAATGCGAAGCGCGCGCTGCTCGAGCACGAGGGGTTGGACTTCAACGCGATCGAGCGGTTGACGCGCCAAGGCTTCCGTTACGTCGGCGGCGACGACGGAACGTTCTGCCTGCCGACCTGCGGGACGATTGCGACGCAACTGGGCGAACCCGGTTACGTGGGGCTGCGCAGCCTCGATGAGGCACACGCGCACGGCCTGGTGCCCTGTTCGTCGTGCCGCCCCATCGCTGCCTGACTCCGGGTGCAGGGCGTCCCGCGTGCCGAAGCGATTGTTCCAGGCACGATGGGACTCCAGGAGCAGGCGGCGTGAAAAAGATTCTCTCAGCGATCGTGAGCGCAAGTCTGCTGTGCGGAGCCGGCGTGCCGGCGCGAGCGGCTGAAGCGCCGGCAGCGCTCACGGCGCCGGTCGTCGCGAAGCTCGACGCAGCGGTCACCGCGGCAACGAGTGATGCAACGGGCTCCGCCCCGGCCGTTTCGATCGCGATCGTCGAAAACGGGCGCATCGCCTACACGCGCGCAGCCGGACTCGAGGATGTCGCGGCCGGCCGCAAAGCGACGACGGCGACGCGCTTTCGCATCGGTTCGATCACCAAGATGTTCACCGCAGTCGCGGTGATGCAGCTGGTCGAGCGCGGCGCGATGCGGCTCGACGCCACGCTCGCGACGTACCTCCACAATGCGCCGCACGCGCACGAGGTGACGATCCGTCAGCTGCTGATGCACACCTCGGGGATTCCCGATTTCGGGGATGAGGCGATTACGAGCGGCGCCGTCGGAATGGCCACGACGCCCGCCGCGATTTTGGCATCGATGGGCGGAAAGCCGTTGATTTTCGCGCCGGGTTCGCGCTACGCGTACAGCAATACCGGCTACGTGCTGCTCGGGCTTGCGATCGAGCATGTCGCGAAAATGCCGCTGGCCGCGTACGAACGTACGCACATCTTCGTGCCGGCCGGGATGCGCGACACGACCGTCGGCGCGTGGGCAGCGGCCCCGGGCACGGCGACCGGCTACATGGATGCCGCCGCGACACCGACGCCGCCGCTCGACGCGTCGTGGTTCTTTGCTGCCGGCGACATGGTTTCAACACCGTCCGACCTCGCGCGCTTCGACATCGCGCTGATGAACGGCGCGCTCGTCACGCCCGCGATGTTTGCGCAGATGCGCGCCACGTCCGTCGCGACCGGCGAAGAGGGCGTACGCTACGGCCTGGGCATGACGCTGTTCCCGCTGGCCGACGAAACCTTCGTCGGACACCACGGCGGCCTGCCCGGGTTCGCGGCGGACAATGAGATGCTGCCGTCTGCGCACTTCGCGGTCGTCGTGTGCGGGAGCGCGTTCACCTTCTCGACCGCCGGACTCAACGGTCCCGTGCTGGCGACGCTGTTACCGGTGACCGCGGCTCACGCGGTCGCCGAGCGCAAAGCCACGATGCTTGTCGCGGGCGCCGGCGAAGATCCGGCAGCGACAGCTCGTTTCGCCGCGTTCTTCACGGGACTGCAACAGGGCCGCGTCGACCGTTCGACACTCACCGACGAGATGAACGCCCAACTGACGGCCGAACGCCTGCCGGATGTGGCGCAACAGCTCGCAACGCTCGGCACGCTGCAGAAACTCATCTTTCATAACAAAGTCGATCAGGGCGCCGGCATCGTGTACCACTACACGGGCGTATTCTCCCAACAGACCACGCCGATGACGTTTGCGGTGGACAAGAACGGGAAGATCGCCGGCCTCTTCCTCCTGTGAAGGTGCGCTGTGCGTGGGCAGGCGACGATCCGGCGATGACGGTCTACCACGATCGGGAATGGGGCGTTCCGCAGCACGACGACCGCGCGCTGTTCGAGTTGCTGATCCTCGAGGGCGCGCAGGCGGGACTCTCGTGGTCGACGATCTTGCGCAAGCGTGAGGCGTACCGTGCCGCGTACCGCGAGTTCGACCCCGCCGCGGTGGCGCGTTTCGACGCGCGTAAGCAGAGCGCGCTGCTCCGCAACCCTGGAATCGTGCGCAACACCTCCAAGATCGCGTGGTCGGTGCGCAACGCGCGCGCGTTCGTGGCCGTGCAGCGCGAGTTCGGCAGCTTCGATCGTTACCTGTGGCAGTTCGTCAAGGGACGGCCGGTCGTGAACTGCCCGCGCGCCGGCCACGCGCTTCCGCCGCGCACGGTGCTCTCCGACCGTATCAGCGCCGATTTGCGCAAGCGCGGTTTCGGGTTTGTCGGCTCGACGATCGTGTACGCGTTTCTTCAGGCCACCGGCGTCGTGAACGACCACGTCGTCGAATGCTTTCGCGCCGCGAGGAAGTGCCGTGCTGCTCGCGGGTGACGCGATCGTGCTCGCCGGCGCAACGGGACGCGTCGGGGGAGCGACGCTGGCGACGCTGGTGCACGAAGGAGCGAGCGTCGTCGTGCTCTCGCGCCGGCGCGAGCGGGCTGCCGCGACGATTGCTGAGGTGCTGGACGATGCCGAAGCGGCTGCGGCGTTTCCGTTCGCGGCCGACTTGGGCGTCCCGGAGCAGGCCGCGGCGGCGGTGGCGGCGTGCGTCGAGCGATTCGGTCGTATCGACGCCGTCGTCAGCCTGGCCGGCGAGGCGCGGGTCGCGCCGCTGGTCGCTACGTCGGTCGACGATCTGCGCTACAATCTGGCGGCGTTCACCGAGACGGCGTACAACCTGGCGCTGCCGGCGTTGCGCGCGATGCTGGCCCAGCCGTATCGCGATGGTGCGCGTTCGCGCGGCCGGATCGTCGTCGTCACGGCGGGCTCGTCGAAGCAGCCGGCCCCCGGCCGAGGGCTTTTCGGCGCCGCGAAAGCTGCGGTGAACGTCCTGATGCAGGCGATCGCCCGCGAGCACAAAGCCGACGGTATCGTCGCCAACGCGCTCGTTCTCGGCGGCGTCGCAACGGAGGCGGCGCGGAACTACCTCGGACCCGACGACTTCGCGGCCGCTGCGACCCCGCAGGAGGTCGCCGACGCGTTGGCGTTTCTCGCCGCCGACCGGGGCAGCGGGATCAACGGCGCGCTGGTCGACCTCAACGCGCGGGAAGTCGACTGAACCGTCCGGCCGTGCGGTACGGCCGGTTCGCCAGAGGGGTGCTCGGTTACATTAACCGGAGCTTACTTTGCACACAGCCTTGTGGAGGGTGTGGATGGGGGTTCAGACGATGGAGAGCAAGCGAGCGTCGTAGGCGTTGTTGATCGCGTCGTAGCACTCGCAGGCGGCATCGGCTAATCCGGCATGGTCGACGACCGTGAACCGGCCCCGCACGTAGCGGATGTAGCCCGCCTGCTGGAGGGCTGCCGCCGCGATGCTTACCCCGGCCCGGCGCACCCCCAGCATGGTCGCGAGCAGCTCATGGGTCAGGGGGAATTCGGCCCTCCCGACCCGGTCGTGCATCGTCAGCAGCCAGCGGGCGCAACGCTCGTTGACCAGGTGCAGCCGGTTGCAGGCGATCGATTGTGCCATGACGTCCATCTGCGCGCTGAGCAGGCGCTCGACCAGACTCCGGAAGACCGGCCACTCCCGGCAGAGCCCGATAAAGAGCGGGGAGGGCATGCGGTAGGCATCCCCGCCGACCTGACAGACCGTCATGGTCGTGACGGTCTCGCCATCGAGCAGAACCTGGGCGCCGCACAGGCCCTCGCGGCCGATGGTGAGGACCTCGATTTGGGTGCCGTCGCGCATGACGGTGACGACCGACAGCACGGCATCGATCGGAAAGTAGACGAAGTCCATCGCCTCGCCGAGGCTGTAGATCGTTGAACGGCGCGGAAGCACAACGCGCTCGAGGGCACCCATAACCGAGCCGGCGACCTCGGCGGGGAGAGCATCGAGCAAGCGGTTTTCCAGGGCGGTAGTGGTGGTCGTACGTCCCTCAGAACAACGTCCGGCGCCCCCGCAAAGTACGGACGGCGCCGACATTGGTCCGAGTGTACGGGAACCGGGGGGCCTGGTCGGTACGCTAACGGACACTCTCCGGGACCCGCGCCGAAGAGGCAACCGACACTATTGGCAGAGTGTTGAATGGAGTGCTAATGCGAGACCACGACGAGCGTCTTGACTTCGAGCGGCTGCTTGCATCCCGCGGGGTGCACGGACGCTTCGAGCCCAATGCCGACGTGCTGCTCGACGAGAGCGGCCGGGCGGTGCTCGTCCATCTCGAGCTCGCCGGCGCCGACGCCGAGTCGCTGCGCGTCACGATCGACGACGACGACTTGCTCGTCACCGGGAGGCGTGCGGCGCGCGACGTTTCGCGCGATGCCTCGCTGCTCCGCAAAGAGATTCCATACGGCGAGTTTTTCAAGCGCATCCGGCTGCCGGTCGCCATCCGCGATGACGGCGCGGCCGCCGTCTACCGGGACGGCATCCTCACTATTGCGCTCCCGTTCGCTGAATCCAAGACCATGCCGATCGTTCGGACGACGATCCGAATGACGGTCAGAAGGACCCCCGCGTAATGCCCAAAGCCGACAAGGCACCCGAAATTCTCGGTATCCTGCCCTTGCAGGACGCCGTGCTGTTCCCCAACACCGTCATTCCGCTCGCCGTCGTGAAGCGGCCGGGCATCGCGCTGGTCGAAGAGGCGCTGCGCGAAGGCAAGCAGATCGGCCTCATCGCGCTCAAGGACAAAGACACCGAAGATCCGGGTCCGGACGATCTGCGCCGTATCGGCACGATCGGCACGATCCAAAAGATGCTGAAGGTTCCCGACGGTACGCTGCGCTGCATCGTAGCCGGCGGCCCGGTGTTCCGCGCCGATCAATTCGTGGCCGCGCAGCCGTACCTGGCGACGACCTTCACCGAACTCCCCGACATCACGCGCGAAACCGATCAGGTCGTCGCGATGCAGCGCAATTTGGGCAGCCTGTTTCAGCGGCTGCTCGGCTATCTGCCGCAAGCGCCGCGCGAGATGGAGATGGAAGTCAACAACATCTCCGATCCCAACCTGCTGACGTACTTCGTCGCCTCGACGATGCGGCTCGACACCGACGACCGGCAGAGCATCCTCGAAGAGCGCGATACCGCCAAGCGGTTGCGCAAGCTCACGATGCTGATCACCAAGGAGCTGGAGGTCGTTGAGCTGGGCCACAAGATCCAGTCCGACATCCAGCGCGAGATGGAGAAGAATCAGCGCGAGTTCTACTTGCGCCAGCAGCTGCGCGCGATCCAGGAAGAGCTCGGCGAGAGCGACCCGCAGCAAGCCGAGACCAACGAACTGCGCAAAAAAGTCGACGAAGCGAACATGCCGGAGGACGTCAAGAAGGCGGCCGACCGGGAACTCGACCGGCTGGCGAAAGTGCCGACCGCAAGCCCGGAATACAGCGTGATCCGCACCTATCTCGACTGGCTCGTGCAGCTTCCGTGGAGCGTCTCGACCTCAGACCAGATCGACATCGCCAAAGCGCGCGCGATCCTCGATGAGGATCACTACGACCTCGAAAAGATCAAGGACCGCATCGTCGAGTACCTTGCCGTCGGCAAGCTCAAGAACAAGCTGACGGGCCCGATCCTGTGCTTCGTCGGCCCGCCCGGCGTCGGCAAGACGTCGCTGGGGCAGTCGATCGCCAAGGCGATGGGACGCAAGTTCGTGCGGCTTTCGGTCGGCGGCGTGCGTGACGAAGCCGAGATCCGCGGTCACCGCCGCACCTACATCGGCGCGATGCCGGGGACGATCGTCCGCGCCCTGCGCGATGCCGGTACCAATAACCCGGTCATGATGATCGACGAGATCGACAAGGTCGGCGGCGACTATCGCGGCGATCCGCAGAGCGCGCTGCTCGAGGTCCTCGATCCCGAACAGAACAACTCGTTCCGCGACCACTACCTCGACCTGCCGTTCGACCTCTCGCGCGTGCTGTTCATCTGCACGGCGAACACGCTCGACTCGATCTCGAGCGCGCTGCGCGATCGCATGGAGATCATCAACCTCTCGGGCTACACCGAGCTCGAGAAGATTCAAATCGCGAAGCGCTACCTAATCGCCAAGCAGAAAAAAGCCAACGGTCTCAGAGACGGTCAGGTTCAGCTGTCCGATACCGCGCTCAAGCAGATCATCGTCGATTACACGCGCGAGGCCGGGGTCCGGAATCTCGAGCGCGAGATCGGCACGATCTTTCGCAAGGTCGCGCGCAAGATCGCTGAAGATCCGAAGTTTCGCACGCGGGTCAAGCCCGAGAATCTCGTCGACTACCTGTCGAAGGCGCGCTTCTACAACGAAGTGAAGCGGCGCACGGCGACGGTCGGCGTGGCGACGGGGCTTGCCTACACGCCCGTCGGCGGCGACATCCTGTTCATCGAAACGACCTCGATGCCGGGCAGCGGCAAGTTCACGCTGACCGGCCAGCTGGGCGACGTGATGAAGGAGTCGGCGACCGCCGCGATCTCGTTCTTGCGCTCGCGCACGCACGAGCTCGGGCTGCCCGAGGACTACTTCGCCAAGCACGACCTCCACATCCACATCCCGGCGGGCGCGGTGCCGAAGGACGGCCCGTCGGCGGGCGTCTCGATGGCGACCTCGATCGCCTCGCTGCTGACCGCGATCAAGGTCGATCCCGAAGTTGCGATGACCGGCGAGATCACGCTCACCGGTCAGGTGCTGCCGATCGGCGGCGTCAAAGAGAAGGTGCTCGGAGCGAAGCGAGCGGGGATCCGCAAGGTCATCCTGCCGCGGCGCAACGAGATCGATCTCGACGAGGTGCCGAAGGAAGTTCGCGACAGCATGCAGTTCGTGTTCGTCGACGAGCTGAGCGAGGTGTTCGCGAACGCGCTCGGCAAGCGCATCATCGCGCCGGTGATGCTGGGATCTGCCGCGCACAATGGTGCCAGCAACGTCGTGGCACTGCGCCCCAGCGCGAAGCGCGCCAGCGTCCGCGCGACGCGCAACGGCAGCCGCCGCAAGCGCACCTCGACGTAGGTGGATTCCCCGTCGGGGGAGTTCGCCTAACGCGCGATCGGCGAGGGGACGCGGTAGCAGCTGCCGGCGTGGTCGAAGCGGATCGACTCGTGGAGCGTTCGCGCTGCGTGTAACTCCGAACCCGTGATCACGCGCCGTTCTTCGAGCGAGTCGTAGCGCGGGTCGAACATACTCTGCAGATGATCGGCGGTCCAGGCGTTTTCGACCGCATGATCGATCTCGTGGCCGAGGCCGAGCGCGGGTGACTGGCGGCCGCCGGTCGTCGTGAGCAGCGCGCTGTAGGGATCCCAGTGGATCGTGTGGGTGTTGGGATCGTACGAATCGTCGTCGTGGTGGTTGATGACGAGCCGGCGATGGACGCTGCTGTTTTCGAGCCGGTCGATGAGCCCGCGCTCGACGTCGTCGGCGCGGAGGTAGCCGAAGGCGGCCTCGACGTTCTGCTGCGCCGAGGCGGCAAAGCTCAGCGAACCGATCCGTATCGTCCTGTTCGTGCGCGCCGGCGCGATAGGGGGAAGCGTTGCGGAGTTCATGCGCCCTTCTCATCACGCACGACGCGTGCACGACTAGGGGTGCCGCATGCAACTGGCGACCACGGGCTCGTGTTCGCACGTCAGGATGTCGCAACGGACGCTCGTCTCAGGCTCGCTCGAGGCCAACCCGCCCGGTCTGGGCGTCGCGCCGATCGATACGCGCACGACGTCGGCGCGCGATCCGCGGCTCGTCCTCGCGGTCGCGGCGGTGTGGATCTTCTGGGGCTCGACCTTCGCCGGGATGCATTTTGCGATCGCGACGATTCCGCCATTCGCGATGGGATCGATCCGCTTCACGGCGGCGGGGCTGATCCTCTACGCGCTGTGCGCCGCGACCGGTCGTGGGCGCATCTCGCGCGACGATCTCCTGCGCGCGAGCGTCACGGGGTCGACGCTGCTGCTGCTCGGCAACGGCACGACGGCGTGGACGCTGCAATTTCTCCCCACCGGAATCAACTCGCTGCTGCTCTCGCTGGCGCCTGTGTGGATGGCGATCATCGCGTTTCTGTGGGGCGGCGAGCGGCCGGGACGATGGGCCGTCGTGGGGATGCTGACGGGGCTCGCGGGTCTCGTCTTGCTGTTCGCCCCGCATGCGTCGGCGACGTTCGCCATCTGGCCGGCCGTCGTGGCGGTGCTCGCGAGCGTCGCATGGGCCTTCGGTTCGATCTACCAGCGCCGTGCGGGCCGGCCCGGGAGTCTGGTGCTGGCAACCGCGCTGCAGATGATCGTCGGCGGTCTGCTGCTCGCGCTTGAAGCCGCCGCGTTCGGAGAATGGCGGGCACTCGACGTCCTCGCCGTCTCGGCGAGCTCGTTCGGCGGCCTCGCGTGGCTGATCGTCTTCGGAAGTCTGTGCGGATACAGCGCGTATCTCTACACGATGCAGCATGCCAGCACTGCGCTGGCATCGACCTACGCCTACGTCAATCCGCTCGTCGCGGTCATGGTCGGCATGGTGCTCTTCCACGAGCGGTTCACACCGCTCGAAGCGCTCGCGAGCGCGATCATCCTCGCCGGCGTCGCGCTGATGATGGTGCCGCCGGGACGGCGTCCGACGCCATAGGGGTATCAGGGAGCCATGGACGGTTACGACCCCTTTGCGCGAGGATCGCACCCGGTCGGGGTGCAGACGATCGAGGCGCGCGACGCCGCGCGCGACCGGCGGTTTCCGGTCGAGCTATGGTATCCCGCTGAGGAACGCCATGCCGGCGAGGATCTTTCGCCGGAGACGCGCGATACGTTTGCGGTTCCGCGACGCCCGGCGCCGCGGGAGCAGCGCGCCGTGCGCGATGCTGGGGCGCAGCCGGGGACGTTTCCGCTCGTTCTGTACTCGCATCCGAGCGGCAGCAACCGCCGGGCGGCGACCTTCTTGGCGACGCACCTTGCCAGTCACGGGTACATCGTCGCCGCGCTCGACCACTCCGAGATCGTCGCGCCCGAGCTCGCCGCGCAGGAAGCGGAATCGGCCGAGCAGCGTGCCGCGCGGATCGAAGGTCTGATCGCGAGCCGCGTCCCCGATCTGCGCTTTCTGCTCGACGCGGTTATCGCGCGCGCCGCGAGTTCCGCGGCGGTGCCGGATGTGGAACGGATCGGCGCGGTCGGACACAGTTTCGGCGGCTGGACGGTGCTGGCGGCGCTCGATGAAGAACCGCGTATCGGCGCGGTGGTGGCGCTCGCGCCGGCCGGAGGCTCGCAGCCGCGGCCCGGCATCTTGCCGGTGACGCTCGCCTTCGCATGGCAACGCGACGTGCCGACGCTCTACGTCGCGGCGGAGCTCGATGCGTCGATTCCGCCCAGCGGGATCGTCGAACTCCTCGACCGCACGCCGTCAGCGAAACGGCTGGTGATCCTGCACGCGGCCGATCACCTGCACTTCATGGATGACGTCGCCTATGAACACGAGGCGGTGCGCGCGATGCCGTTTCCGCCGGCGCTGGCATGGCTTCCGCGAGCGATGCGCCCGGCCGCTGAGCTGCTCCCGGAAGAGCGCGCACATCTCGCCGTCCGCGGCCTCACGCTCGCGCACCTCGATGCGACGCTGAAATCATCTATCGCCGCACAACGCTGGCTACGCGGCGATGTCGTTGCGAAACTCGCCGGCCGCGGCATCGACGCGGAGGTTCGCACCGCGTAGCACCGGCGGATCGGTACGAAAACACACCGATCGTTCGGGGAGAGTTGGACGCGATTTCCGAAGAGTGTCTCGACCGCTCGCACTTCGCGGAGGATCCGTGCCGAAGCAGCTACTCTTCATCCCCGGTCCCGTCACCGTCGCCGAGCCGGTCCTCGCGGCGACGGCGCAGCCGCTGATCGACCACCGCGGGCCCGAGTTCAAGGCGCTGCTCGGACGCATTGCAGCCGGGATGAAGCCGTTGTTCGGGACGACGCGCGCCGAGGTGCTGGTGCTCGGGTCGTCCGGCACCGGCGGCCTCGAAGCGGCGATCGCCAACCTCTTCGGCGACGGCGATCGTTTGTTGGCGTGTCCGATCGGCGTGTTCGGCGATCGGCTGATCGCGATCGCGCGCAATCTGGGTTGCCGCGTCGACGTCCTCGAAACGGTCTGGGGGAACGCCCTCGACCCCACAGCGTTGCGCGCCCGGCTGGACGCAGCGACCGGTGATGACCGCTACACCGGCGTCCTGCTCACCCACAACGAGACCTCGACCGGCACGCAGAACGACATGGCGGCAATCGCTGCTGCGCTCCGCGGCCACGACGCGTACACGGTCGTCGATTCCGTGAGCGGACTCGGCGCGACCGAATTTCTCATGGACGAGTGGGGCTTCGACGTGGTCGTCACGGCGTCGCAAAAAGTGATCGCTGCGCCGCCGGGCCTCGCGATGGTCGCGGTGGCCCCGCGCGTCTGGGAACGCATCGATGCGAACGAGGGACCGCGGTATTATTTCGACTTGAAGAAGGCGCGCGAGTTCGCGGCGTTGGGGCAGACGCCGTGGACGCCGCCGGTCTCGATCGCCTTCGGCGTCGACGCGGCACTCGACGCTTACGAACGCGACGGCGCGGCGAGCGCCTGGGCGCGACACGAGCGCTACGCGCGCGCGATCCGCGCCTGCGTCGAAGCGCTCGGCCTCACTGTCTATTCAGCGCCCGGCGCGCACTCCGTTACCGTCGTCGCGATCCGGCTCCCCGAGGGCATCGACGGCGACCTGATCCGGCGCACGCTGCGCGAAGCGCGCGGCGTCATCATCGGCGGCGGTCAAGGCCGTCTCAAAGGCACGATCATTCGCATCGGAACGATGGGCGATCTGACCCAGACGGATGTGCTGGGCGCGCTCGGTGCGCTCGAGATCGCGCTGCTGGAAGCCGGCGCCTCGATCGGGGTCGGCACCGGCGTCCAAGCCGCGTTGAAAGTCTTCCTGGCGGCGGAGGAACCCGCCGCGGTCTAGCTAGCGGATCGCGAGGCGGCGCGTCTAGCCCTTGGTGCTGGCGGGGATTCCGCCCTCGGCGAATTGCGCGCGCAAGGTGCGCTTGGAAACTTTCCCCGTTGCGGTGTGCGGCAACTCGTCGACGAACGCGACGTCGTCGGGCATCCACCACTTCGCAATTTTTCCCTCGAGGAACGCGAGGACGTCGTCGCGGCCGAGCGCGCTCTCCGGCGTGCGCACGACTACCAGGAACGGACGCTCCGCCCATTTTTCGTGCGGGATCGCGATCGCCGCGGCTTCGGCGATCTCCGGATGCGCGACGGCGGCGTTCTCGAGATCGATCGAGCTGATCCACTCGCCGCCGGACTTGATCAAGTCCTTGGCGCGGTCGTGGATCGTCAGGTACCCTTCGTCGTCGAGCGAGATCACGTCGCCGGTACGGAACCAACCGTCGTCGGTGAACTGGTTCGCGGTCGCCTCCGCGTTGTTGTAGTATTCGCTTATCACCCACGGCCCGCGGACGTAGAGTTCGCCCTGCGAGTGGCCGTCATCGGGAAGCACGTTCCCCTCCTCGTCGAGGACCTTCATGTCGACGCCGAACACGACGTGCCCGGCCTTCATCTGATGCACGAGCTGCTGCTGCAGGTTGTCGCTGCGATGCTTCGGCTTGATCGAACCGTTCGTACAGACCGGACTCGTCTCGGTCATCCCCCAGCCGTGAATCACTTCGATCCCGCGCTTCTCGTAGGCGGCGATCATCGACGGCGGCGCGGCCGAACCGCCGACACCCATACAGCGCAGCGTGCTGAACGACAGCCCGTTCGCCTCGACGTAGGCGAGAAGTCCGAGCCAGATGACCGGAACGCCGGCTGCCTGGGTGACGCCTTCCGACTCGATCATCTCGTAGAGACTGGCCGGGTCATGCAGCGGCCCCCCGTAGACGAGCTTGGCGCCCATCAACGGCGCCGCGAACGGATAGCCCCAGGCGTTGACGTGGAACATCGGCACGATCGGCATCATCGTGCCCGACGCATCGCTGCGCCGCGTCGCGCCGGCGATGCAGACGCTCATCGCGTGCAGCACCTGCGAGCGGTTCGAGTACAGCACGCCTTTGGGATCGCCGGTCGTCCCCGACGTGTAGCACAAGCCGCAGGCCGTATTCTCCTCGAGTACCGGCCAGTCGATCGAGTCGGGCTGCTCGGCGAGCAGGGTCTCGTAACAGAGCGCGTTGGGAAGCGACGTCGCCGGCATGTGTGCTTCGTCGGTCATGATGACGTAGCCGCGCACGCGCGGCAGATGCGGCGCCAACGCTTCGAGCAGCGGGACGAAGGTCAGGTCGATGAAGACGTAGCGGTCGTCGGCGTGATTGATGATGTACGCAATCTGCGTCGGGTGCAGCCGCGGATTGATCGTATGGCACACGGCGCCGATCCCGCCGATGCCGTAGTAGCACTCGAAGTGCCGGTAGCCGTTCCAGGCGATCGTCGCGACGCGGACGCCTTCAACGACCCCCAGCGCGCGCAACGCGTGCGCGAGCCGCGCCGATCGCGCTTCGGCGTCCCGATACGTGTAGCGGTGGATCGGCCCTTCGACCGTGCGCGAGACGATCTCGCCGCGGCCATCGAAGCGCGCCGCGTGTTTGAGGATCGCACTGATGTTCAGGGGGACGTCCATCATCAAGCCGCGCATCGTCACATCTCCAAGAAAGCGACCGGGGGTCGAGCAGCTCCCGGCGAGAAAAAGATGCTTGCGCGGCAGGACCCCTGAAGAGATTTCCTGCCCTTGACGCGGGACGCGGCGTTCCCCTTCAGCGCCCGGTTCCCTTACTGCGGAGGTTCTCTGGTACGTGCTGACGGTTCGCGATGGGGTCGCCATCCTCACGATCGACAACCCGCCGGTCAACGCACTCGGTGTGCAATCGATTCCGCCGCTCCTGAGCGGCCTCGAGGCCGCTGAGCGGGATCCGGCCGTCTCCGCCGTCGTCATCCGCGGCGCGCACGGAACGTTCAGCGGCGGTGCCGACATGAAAGCGTTCGGCGTCGATCCGCCGCCGCGCCCGAGCCTGCGCGACCTGCTCGAGGCGCTCGAAGCATCGGCGAAGCCGATCGTCGCGGCGATCGAGGGCAATGCGATGGGCGGCGGGCTGGAGTTGGCGCTCGCGTGCGACTACCGGGTCGCGGCGAGCGGCGCGCGGATGGCGCTGCCGGAGATCAAACGCGGGCTCTTGCCGGGCGCCGGCGGGACGCAGCGGCTGCCGCGGCTCGTCGGCGTGGGGATCGCGCTCGAGATGATCCTGAGCGGCGAACCCGTCGGCACCGAAGCCGGCCTGCAGCTTGGCCTGGTCGATGCCACCAGCGGCGCGAACCTGCTCGACGACGCGGTGGCGTTCGCGCGCGCACAGTCCGGATCGCCTCGCAAGCGTGTCAGCGAGCGTCGCGCCGACATCAACGAAACCGTCCTCGGTACTGCCCGCAGCCGCGCGCAGCCCGCTGACCGCGGCGGCCTGGCCGAGCGCGAAGCAATCGAGGCCGTCGCCGACGCGACGCGGCTCCCGTTTGCCGAAGGACTCGCGCGCGAGCGAAGCCGCTTTCTCGAACTGCTCGCCTCGGAGCAGTCCAAAGCGCGCATCGCGCTGTTCTTCGCGGAACGCGAAGCGGCGAAACTTCCCGACGGTACCGTACCGGCGCCGTTCAAGGTCGGCAGCGTCGCCATCATCGGCAGCGGCACGATGGGTTCGGGGATCGCGATGGCGTTTTCCAACGCCGGCGTCCCCGTTCACCTCATCGACGTCAAGCCCGAGTTGCTCGAGCGCGCGACGAGCATCATGTCCGGCAACTATGCGGCGACCGTCAAGAAAGGCCGGCTCAGCGAAACCGAGATGCGCGAACGTCTCGGCCGCATCACGACCTCGACGACGTTCGCGCCGGTCAAAGGCGTCGATCTGGTGATCGAAGCCGTGTTCGAAGAGATGGACGTCAAGCAGCAGGTCTTCCGCGAGCTCGATGCCGTCGCGGGCCCGGAGACGATCTTGGCGACGAATACCTCGACGCTCGACGTCGACGCGATCGCGGCCGTCACGTCACGCCCGCAGGACGTCGTCGGCCTGCACTTCTTCAGTCCGGCCAACGTCATGCGGCTGCTCGAGATCGTGCGCGGCGCGAAGACGTCGCCCGAAACGCTCGCCAAAGCACTCGGTATCGCCAAACAGCTCGGCAAGATCGGCGTCGTCGCCGGCAACTGCGAAGGTTTCATCGGCAACCGGATGCTGCACGGCTATTTGCGTGAGGCGGGGTTCCTGCTCGAGGAAGGCGCGACGCCGCAGCAGGTCGACCGCGTGATCAAGAACTTCGGTTTCCCGATGGGGCCGTTCGCGATGCAGGATCTCGCCGGTCTCGACGTCGGCTGGCGGATTCGCAAGGGCAAGCTTGCCGTCGCGCCGCCGGTCGGGCGCTACTCGCGCGTCGGCGACGCGCTGTGCGAAGCGGGGCGCTTCGGCCAAAAGACAGGCGCCGGATACTATCGCTATCGCGACGGGGACCGCACGCCGATCCCGGACCCGGAGGTCGACGAAATGGTCGAGCGTTACGCGCGGCTCGACGGGATCAAGCCGCGACTGCTCAGCGACGAAGAGATCTTGACGCGCTGCATGTATCCGCTGATCAACGAGGCGGCTGCAATTCTCGAAGAAGGCATCGCCTCGCGAGCGGGCGACATCGACGTGATCTGGGTCTACGGCTACGGCTTCCCCGCCTTCCGCGGCGGACCGCTGCGCTGGGCCGACGCGGTCGGACTGCCGGCGATCGTCGAGGGGATGGAGAAATTCGAGCGCGTGCACGGTGCGGCGTGGACGCCCGCGCCGCTATTGCGCGAACTTGCGCTTACCAATTCCAGCTTCGGGGCCTGGCGCCCAAGGACGGCAGCATGGACTTAGCCTTCAGCCCCGAGGAGCGCGCATTCCGCGACGAAGTCCGCACCTTCATCGCGCGCGAACTTCCGGCCGAGATTCGCCGCAAAGTGCAGGCGGGCGATCCGCTCGACAAGGACGATCACTACCGCTGGCATCACATCCTCTACACGCGCGGCTGGGCGGCGCCGAACTGGCCGAAGGAATACGGCGGCCCAGGCTGGACGGCCGTCCAGAAGCACATCTTCGACGAAGAGATCGCTTACGGGTGGGCGTTGCGCATGCTGCCGTTCGGGCTGCAGATGGTGGCGCCCGTGATCATGGAGTTCGGCAACGACGCGCAACGCGCGCGTTACCTGCCGACGATTCTCAGCGGCGACGAGTTCTGGTGTCAGGGCTATTCGGAGCCCGGCGCGGGTTCGGATCTCGCGTCGCTGCAGACGCGCGCGGAGCGCAACGGCGACACGTACCTCATCAACGGGACCAAAACGTGGATCACCGCCGCGCAGTGGGCCGACTGGATCTTCGTTCTTGCGCGGACGGACCCGCAGGCCAAGAAGCAGGAAGGCATCTCGTTCATCCTGGTCGACATGCGTTCGCCGGGCGTCACCGTGCGGCCGATTCAGACCATCGACGGGGGCCGCGAGATCAACGAAGTGCATCTCGAGAACGTCGAGGTGCCGGTGGCGAATCGGGTCGGCGATGAGGGCGCGGGCTGGACCTACGCCAAGTTTCTGCTCGAGCACGAGCGGACCGGAACCGCCGGTATCGCGGGCTGCCGCCAGATGCTCGCGCTGCTGCGCGACGTGGTTCGCACCGCCGCAGCGGGTGACCGCCGCCTCGACGAGCGCATGGCGCTGGTCGAGATCGAGCTCGAAGCGCTGGCGTTCACCGAGCTGCGCACGCTGGCGGCCGAATCGGCCGGTAAGCGGCCGGGCCCCGAATCGTCGATCCTCAAGATTCGCGGCACCGAGATCCAGCAGGCGCTGACGGAACTCGCGCTCGACGCGCTCGGTCCCTACGCCGACGATCACGCGGCGAAGAAGTATTTCAACTTCCGCAAGACGTCGATCTACGCGGGCTCGAACGAGATCCAAAAAAACATCATCGCCAAGCGCATCCTGAAGCTGTAGAGGCCGCGATGGACTTCAATCTGACCCCGGAACAGTTGCTTATCAAAGACAGCGTCGCGCGCTTCGCCGCGGGCGAGCATGCGGACAGCGACCCGTGGCCGACCTTCACCGAACTGGGCTGGCTCGCGATCGGCGCGCCGGACGAGCTCGGCGGTTTCGGCGGCGCGCTCGAAACGCTGCTGCTGATGGAACAGTTCGGACGAGGACGCGTCGTCTCGCCGTACGTGGGCGGGGTCGTGTTCGCCGGCACGATCTTACGCGCAGCCGGTCGGCTCGATCTGCTCGAAAGCCTCGTCGACGGTAGCCGTCGCTTTGCGGTTGCCTACGAAGAGCCCCATGCGCGCTACGATCCTGCGCTCATCGCGACGACGGCTACGCCGTCCGGCGACGGGTTCGTCATCGACGGAACGAAAGTGCGCGTTCTCGACGCGGGGACGGCCGACACGCTGATCGTCTCGGCACGCGGTCCGCAAGGTCTGCTGCTGCTCACCGTCGCTGCGACGTCGGACGGCATCACGCGCACGCCGTTCGCGTCCGAAGATGGTCACGACGTGGCGAACGTTCGCTTCTCCGGCGTCCGTGCCGGTAGCGACGCCGTTCTGAGCGGCCCCGATTCCGCGCTCGCGGTGCTCGAGCGTGGACTCGACCATGCGATCGGCGCGCTCTGCGCCGAAGGACTGGGGCTGATGAGCGCGATGCTCGAGATGACCGTCGCGTACGCCAAGCAGCGCCAGCAGTTCGGCGTGCCGATCGGGAGCTTCCAGGCGCTCCAGCACCGGATGGCCGAGATGTTCATCGAACTCGAGCTCGCGCGCTCGATGGCGTACCTCGCGGCGACGACCCTCGACGGGGGCGGCGACGACGAGACGCGGCAGCGGGGAATCTCCGCCGCCAAAGTCCAGATCGCGCGCTCGGGACGCTTTGTCGGGCAGCAAGCGATTCAGATCCACGGCGGGATCGGGATGAGCGAGGAATATAAGGTCGGCCACTACTTCAAGCGGATGACCATGATCGAACGCCTGCTCGGGGACGTCGATTTCCACCTCGCGCGCTTCGCCTCCACGCCGGTGCCGGCCGAACGCGAGGCCGTGGTCGTCTGAACGCGGCCGGCGTTACATGCGATAGCGCAAGCGCAGTTGCACGGTGCGCGCGAGCGGGTAGCTCTGCGGAATATAGCCGCTCGTGCCGTACGTCCACGGCACCGATTGCGTCACGCCGTCGTTGGTCGGGATGCCGTTTCCCAGCGTGTACGGCGTCGTGCCTGCCGGCAACCCGGGCGCGCACGGCACGTTCCCGGCCAAGATCTGTCCGTAGCATGCCGCGTACGTCGCGTTCCCGCCCTTGTATCCGGGCGGCCCGATGAGGTAGGGATTCACCTGATACGCCGTCGGTGAGGACGTGCCGAACAGGTTGACGACGTCGACGATCAGCGTCATGCGCGGCGTGACGTCGTGCTCGAGGTGGAGGTTGACCAGCAGTTGCGGCATCGACCGCAGTGTGTTCGGATCATTGCCCTCGTTGGTGCCGAGGTTACCGATATACGGATTTGTCGCCGCGTTGAACGGCAGCGATGGGTTCTCGAGAAAATAATAGTTGGCACCGGGATTGACGTAGTTGTCGTTGGGAACCCCAATCGGTTTGCCGGTCACGGGGGAGAAGATCCATGCCATCTTCCCATTTCCGTAGGGGTAGCCGGTCGCATACGAGATCGACGGCGTGATACGCGTCCGCTTCGCGGCGTCGCTGAACTGATACGAGAAGGTCGTCGTCAGATCGGGCTGATAGCTGACCGGAAACAGATGGCCGGCGGCGATTGCGGGCGCGTTGAGGTTGTTGTAGGCGAATTGGGACGCACTCGACGAGAACGCACGCGAATAGTTGCTCTCGAGCGAGAAGCCGCCGTTCTTGAGATAGAGTTCGAGACCTTTGGCCTGCAGGTTGCCGACGTTCGTCGGCACGCCGACGCCGTTTGGGTTGAGCCCGGCCGCCACGGATGACCGGAAGTTGAACGGCAGCACGTCGATCAGGTTTTTCTCGAACTTCTGATAGTACGTCAAGCGGAATTGCGTGCGCCCTCCGCCCTCGAAGGAATAGGTGAAATCGTTCGCCGTCTGGGGGCCCAGCGGCACGAACGGCGCCGGATTCCCGTTTTGGTCGACATTGGTGGAATCGACGCGGTCGACTTCCAACGGTGCCGGTGCCACGGTGATGTGGTCGAAATTCGCGCGCAGGGCAAACTGCGAACCCAGGCGATACGAAGCACCGGCGTGCGGGTCGAGCGCAACGGCGTCGTACGCGAAGCCGTCGGACGGCTTGTAATGTGCGCCCGTGAGCCGTGCCGTGCCGAAGAGGGTGAGCCGATCCGACGCCGACCACGCGTCTCCGGCGTACGCCAGGTAGGACTGGATGGTGGGATTCGAGCTGATGAACTCGTCGGAGGTCGGGACGACTTGGTTCAGATATTCGGTGCTCACGCGATACTCGGCGCCGAAACGAACGTGGTTGGCACCGTACACGGCTTCATTGTCGAGGTTGACGCCGTACTGACGCTCGTTCGAGGTCTGAAACAGCGAAATCGTTCCGTCGGGAAATCCGTTTTCGTCCCAAAACGGTCCGCCGGATGAGGAACCGTACTGCGACTCGTAGACCTGCAGCCGCGAGAGAACGTGCTCGCCGGTGTGCAGCCACTGCGTCTTGAAGATGTCGTAGTGTCCGCGAATCCCGGAAGCGAAATGCACCGGCGCGTTGGGGTTGGTCTCCCCGGGATAGGTCGTCATCGCACCGTCGAACTGACCGACGGTCTCGCCCGGATACGGCGAATCGTATTGGTTGTATTCCGCTTGCCCGGCCAGCACCAGCGCGGAGAGATCGTCCCTTGGCGAGGCCTGGTAATGCACGTTGCTTTCGAGCGCATACACGCCGCGCGACTGGAGCGCGATGCCGTACGTCGCCGCCTCGGATGGATAGAACGTGTGCCCATCGCCGTAGGAAAAGTATTCGCTTCCGAACGTACTTGCGAGCGCATAGCGCCACTTGAGATCGGGGGTCGCTCCCAGCATCTGAACGTCGCTGTATTGGTAGAGCGATCCGACGCCGTTGGCGATCTCGACGGAGGTGCTGCCGGGATAGGTCCCGACCGCAGGTATCTGGTTGACGACGCCGCCGAGCGCGTTGTCGCTCTCGTCCCAATATCCGGCCAGCACGACTCTCGTCGACGCGATGCCGGTCGTCGGCAGCTGGGCGCCGTCGACGTTGCCGCCAGGCTCGGCGATCAGCCCCTGCGCAATCGGCACCGAGTCGTAATCGAAGACGGCGTCGCTTACGCGGCCGCCCCGCAAGATCGCGTTCGCGAACGGATCGAGGTCGACGCCGGGGACATTGGCGATCGCGCCCTGGACCGTTCCCTGCGTGTAGTTTACCAGGCCCGCCGAGGACGTGGTGGGGTTTCTTGCAGCGGCCACGGCACCGCTGATCGTGAACGAATCCGTCGGCGAGCCGAGTGCGAAGGCTTCGCTTCGCGTCCGCACCGTCCCGATCGTGCGCAGCGTGGTATCGAGCTGAAACCACGTGCGCTCTTCCTGGCTGCTGAGCACGCGGATCCCGCTTTGCGTCGCCCGCTGGTACCCCGTTGCATCGACCGTGACAACGTACGTGTCCGGTGCCACGCCGAGGATCGCGAACCGGCCCTGCGCATCGGTCTGCGTTGCGTAGCGCCCCGACGGGGCGACGGCCGAAACCGTGGCGTGCGCGATCGGCGCTGCGCTTGCGGTGGTGACGGTACCGACGATCAAACCCGTCGTTGACTCGGCCGCGTCGAGCGGCTGCGGCCATACTGCGCCGGCCATCACGAGGGCAAAAACAGCCGCAGAAAGCGCTCGTTCGTACAGCGAACCCTTCATCGAAGCAGCCAAGCTGGAGGCGTGCGCCTCCGTTACAGTTTGTGGCGGTCGAAGAGCGGTTTGGTCATCGGCTGCATGTACCACGGGAACGTCGTGCGCACTGCATTATCGACGGGCGCGTCGGCTTGGCTGATCAAGGCGACGAATCCCGAGCGCTTCAAATCCCCGCGCACGTCGGTCGAGAGCGGCAGAAAAAGCACGAAGTACAGCACGACCCAGACGCCGACCATGGCTTTGATGACCCCGACGAACGCACCGGCAATGGCGTCGATCAGGTTGAACACCGGCAACTTGGCGAAGCGCACCAAGACCGCCGAGAGCACTGCGAGCACGACGTAGACGACGACGCCGAAGAAGACCATCCCCGCGATGTGCGCTGAACCTTCGCTGAGGTTGAATAAGTCGCGGATGAAGCCGTCGAAGATCCCCGGATATGCGAAGGCCGCGAAGACGCCCGCGACCAGCGCGATGAACCCGCCGAGCTCGATGACGAAGCCGCGCCGCCAGCCTTGGATCGCGAAGATGACCGCGATCACGAGGATGATGAGATCAGGCCAGCCGATCACGTGCGCGGAACGGCCCCGAAGCGTTCGCGCAATGTGCCGACGATGCGCGCGAGGGTGGAGTCTGCTTCATCGTCGGTCAGCGTTGCCGTGTCGCTCTGCAGCACGATGCGCAGGGCCAGCGACTTCTTCCCCTCGCCGGCTTGCGGACCACGATATTCGTCGAACACGGTAGCGTCGCGTACCAGCGGTTCGGCGCGCACGGCAGCGGACAGGTCGCCCGCGAGCACGTCGAGCGCGACGACGACCGCGAGGTCGCGCTCGACGGGCGGGAAGCGTGACGGCGGAACGTAGCGCGGCACGACGCGCGGCGGGAGCGCCTCGACGAGGACCGTCGCCAGCGCTGTCTCCGCGTCGACTTCGTACGCGGCGGCCAGACGCGGATCGACGACCCCGACGTATCCGACGACGCGCTCGTCGAGGTGGAGTGCCGCCGTCTTGCCGGGGTGCAGCCCCGGCAGCGCGCCGCGCTCCACGCGAACGTCACGTCCCGCTACGCGGCGCAGCAGCATCTGCACGTCGGCGCTGAGGCGGGCGAACGCGCTGCGGCCGCCCGCATGGAGTGCGGTGAGCTGCACGCTCTCGTGCGGCGCCGGCTGCGCGTCGGTGAAGACGTGGCCGAGTTCGAAGGTCCGGTACGGGCGCACGGCGCGGTCGCGGGCAGCGAAGCCGAGCAGCGCCGGCGCAAGCGAGAAGCGCATCCAGCGCTGGTCTTCGCTCAGGGGGTTCGTGATCTCCACCACGTCACCGGTTGCGACGCCGCGCTCGCGCCAGAGCTGCGCGACCGAAGCCGGCTGTAGCGAGAGCGACAGCACCTCGGTGTAGCCGAGCGCCGCCATCACTTCGGCGAGTTCCGTCTCGCGGTCGAACTCCGCGCTGTCGAGATCCTGCGGTTCAACCGCCGGTACGTGGCCTTCGACACGGTCGTAGCCGACGATGCGCGCGATCTCCTCGACGAGGTCGGCCGCCATGACGACATCGCCGCGCCAATACGGCGGCATGACGGCGAACCCGCCGGCGGCGGCTTCGACGGCGAATCCGAGCGCGCGCAGGCTCTTTTCGATCTCCGGCCCGGCGATGCTGAATCCCAGCAGGCGCGTCACCTCGCTCGAAGGCAGCGCGATCGCCTGCGGTGCCGGCAGCGGCGAACCGACCGCGTGTGCGGCGCCGACCGTCGCGCCTTCGGCGGCGAGCAGCGTCGCTGCGCGCGCTTCGCCGAGATCGCACAGCGCGAGCGGAAGCGACTTCTCGTAGCGGGTCGAGGCTTCGGTGCGCATCTTCAGCGCGGCGCCGGTGCGCCGAATCCGCGGACCGGTCCAGTTGGCGGCTTCGATCAGAACGTCGGTCGTGGCGGCTTCGACTTCGCTGCGCAGGCCGCCCATGATGCCGGCCAGCGAGGTCGGCCCCGCGTCGTCGGCGATCACGATCATGCGGTGGTCGAGCTCGCGCTCCTGACCGTCGAGGGTGGTGAAACGCTCGCCGTCGCGCGCGTCGCGCACGACGAGATGCGCGCCTTGCACGCGGTTGAAATCGAAGAAGTGCAGCGGCTGCCCGAGCTCCAGCATGACGAAGTTCGAGATGTCGACGACGTTGTTGATCGGGCGCTGCCCCGCCAGCGCGAGCCGGATGCGCATCCACGCCGGTCCCGGCGCGACGCGAACGTTGCGTGCGTGCGCGAACACGAAGCGCTTGCAGTCAACCGTCTCGATCGTGACCCGCGCGTCCGCAGCGCCGTTAGCGGTTGCGACGTCGAGCGCCGGTTCGCGCAATGGCTGTTCGAACGCAGCGCCCAGCTCGCGCGCCAGTCCGACCATCGCGAGCGCATCCGGACGATTCGGCGTGACATCGACCTCGAGCACCGGCTCGCTCAGCCGGAAATATGCGACGACGTCGGTGCCGACGGGGACCGCGGCGTCCAGCTGCATGATCCCGTCTTCGAACCACTCGGGCGGCAGCGCCAGCTCACCGGCGGAACAGAGCATCCCCTCGGAATCGATTCCGCGCATCTTCCGCGGACCGATCTCCAGGCCGCCGGCGAGCTTTGCGCCGATCCGTGCGACCGGCACGATCTGCCCCTCGGCCACGTTCGTCGCAGCGGTCGCGATCGTGAGCGTCGCCGCAGCACCGACGTCGACGGTGCACAATTGGAGCCGATCGGCGTTGGGATGCGGCGCGGCTTTGACGATGCGGCCGGCAACGACGTGCGTCAGCTGCGGCCGGTGCTCGATGTCGTCGACCGGAAAGCCGAGGCCCGCGAGGCGCGCGACGATCGCATCGACATCGGGCTGCAGTTCGACGTAATCGCGCAGCCACGCTAGCGGTACGCGCACTACGCGAGACCCGCGGCGAAGCCGGGCAGGTTCTCGACAAACGCGCGGATGTCGTCGATGTCGTGACGCTTCATCGCGATGCGCTCGAGGCCGCAGCCGAACGCCCAGCCCGAGACGGCGTCCGGATCGTAGCCGACCGAGCGCAGCACGTTGGGATGCACCATCCCGCTGCCGCCGAGCTCGATCCAGCCGCTGCCGCCGCAGGTCCGGCACGCGCCGCCCGCGCCGCCGCAGGCTGGGCACTTGGCGTCGATTTCGGCTGACGGTTCGGTGAACGGAAAGAACGACGGCCGAAAACGCACGTCCGTCTGCGGGCCGAACAGCTCGCGGCACATCCCGGTGAGCATCCCTTTGAGGTGGCCGAAGTGCACCCCGCGACCGACCATCAGCCCCTCGACCTGATGGAACATATAGGCGTGGCGCGCATCGACCGCGTCCCGGCGATACGCCTTGCCGGGGACGATGACCGCGATCGGCGGACCGTACCGGCGCATCGTCCGCACCTGCATCGGCGAGGTGTGCGTACGCAGCAGCAAGTCGGGGCGCAGGTAGAACGAGTCGAGCCCTTCGCGCGCCGGGTGAT